>Ga0210059_1000133_pt1 | contig 70355 bp, 39 predicted proteins | sample Ectturendosymbi2_FD_188042 | JGI IMG/M metagenome (GOLD analysis project Ga0210059, IMG submission 188042) | Ecteinascidia turbinata endosymbiont from Florida, USA - Sample 2 (SPAdes) (version 2) | ecosystem: Host-associated > Tunicates > Ascidians > Unclassified | place: Key West, Florida... | reverse complement strand
GTACGTATTTTCCTCCGATAGCCTAACTTGGAGCTCTAATAGTTTATATTCAGTGCATTGACACATAAAATAAGAAGAGTGGATGTATAGAAAAATGTGCATATTATGTCAACAAACTTCGCCAAAACGTTGGTTTGGAAACAGGAGTATGACGTAATTTTGTGACGTCACAAACAGCGCGCACCAAATACAAATGACTACCCTATGCCGCTGAATGAAACCCCCCCATGAAAAGTTTCTGCGTACGCCACTGTTGACACATACCAACGATAGCGTGAAATATACCGACTTTGACTTCCAGTTATACAAGATAATGAATGAATTTCATTATATTTTTTGCTCCAACTATGGGCCAAAGATGCACCTTAACGTTCATAGTAATGAAACTTCGATTTAGTCGTTCCACTGTGGGGGTCTGTCTTTACAGTTCCAGTGATGAAATCCACGCCTGGCCAGGTCCGTTGCCACGGTGGGGCATTCGGGGGCATTTCCCCCAAAATTTTTTTGTGCTCCCCAAATTTTGTTGTGCCCAGAAAAATTTGTTTTAAACAATAATAAAAACAAAAATCTTGCCCCACTAAAAACGTATTTGCCCCCCAAACTTTGAAACTTGGCTACGGGCCTAGGTACATTAACTTGTCTTTCCCAAGCCTGCCTACACCTTTTCGGCATAATAATAGTATTCGGATGAGTTCGGTTTTGGCTTGGTTTCAACAATCTCCCGCACACTGTTGGTTTCATTTAAAGTAAACTTGCAGCTGATGCATCCCGCCGGGTGGCAAACGCAAAAGATTGTTTGGAAAGAGTGACACACTCCATTAGACGCTCCAGCGTAAGGGACAGAACGTTGTGGTCACATTGTAACTCGCTTTGTGGTTTAAACGTTGGCGTCATTTAATGTAGCCTTAACGACAACGTACTACCAAGAATTCGTAAAATGATTTTAATTCTGATGAATTGCTTATGGTTGATTCAACTTGTTGTATTCATAACAGTGTTGCATTTCCCTCAACCCAATTGCAAGCTCTCTCATCATGTGCAACATTTTAATTTTTAACGTAACAAAACAATTGGGTTTTATCAATTTATCACAGTCCTTAAAAGAAGAATGCTACACCGTTTGAGGTGACTTCAAACCTTGCAGAAAGAACTTGAAATTTGAACCGATGCAGTTTGGTACAACAAAGCAATCGGAAAGGCACAAATGTTTACAATCCAACAACGCGGAAAGTAAAAGCTAAAAGTTGCTACATGAAGCTGATGTGGACATAAATAGCACTTTAAACGTGCGTCATTATTTTGAGGCAGTTCTGGTAACATGGGATTCAGGCAACGAGTACAGCCTGCGCGAACGCAGTAAACATTTGATTGTGTTCATGATAATAATAACAATAATAATTAATAGTTGCTTAATCAGCCAGAGGTGACAGTTGCATCAATGATTGTGTTCCATTACCCCCTACCACTTGGTAATTTGCAGATACCTAAAAGAATAACATACGCGAGTGAAGGGTAGATCAGTCGAGAAAACGCAAACAATGTTGCAATACACTGACTAGGGTGTTTATCGCACGCAACGTCGGAAGTACTACGTCAAAAAACGATGACGTATTGTGAGGCACGGTCAGCCTTAGCCCATAAGCACTTATAGTCTTCCCGCTCACAGTGTTTTAATTAGATTAACTGCAAAGTGTGCGATAGTCACAATCAACGGCACGGGTTTGCCACGCGTTAGGCCAATGAAAGAGCAGTATAGGTTGAAGGCGACAAAGGTGTCCATGATCAGGTAAGCTTAATGAAATAGAAAATGGTCAAGAGTATTGTATAGAAAAAAAATTCCACCTATATTTTATGCCATAACTCTGTTTGATGGCATTGTTTCTCCGCTAGACATAAAAACAGCCATTTTGCAAGCCTAAATTGCAAAGTTTAAGGCTCTTTGTACTGTAAAAATGCATGTGTATGATGACGTTATTGTCGCCCACACCATCATACAAAATTTAGCTCTTAATCATGTTCTGTAGACATAGTTTAATTAAAGAAATCCATTGTTTACCTTCAGTATCTCATATTAGCGAACGGTATAAAAGCATTCGTGCTACAGGTTAGCCTGGAGAACATAAAATGCCGAAAGCTGCTGGAATGTGATTATCGAATTGTTTTTTCTTTGTCTGAAGTGAACAAATGAAAAAGGTATTTGAGTTCTAACCGTCGGGAGCTTTTCAGGTCTATTGAGCTGTGGTCTCTGGGGCCATGGCAAAAGCATTTCCAAGTAAAAGATTCATTGAGTCAGTTCATATCTTAAACTTTCCAGATCTAAAAGTTTTTCAGTCAAAGAATCAGAAACATCATTGATGGTTTTTGCAGCAAAATGTTTGAGACTAATCAAATCAAACCGTGTCTAGCCTCGTAATCTCACAGACAACTTTGAAACTGTCAGCGTTTGAGCAGAGTTTAAATGTTTTAGTTAAATATGTTTGAGGTATTTTTTGCACGTGAACAGTCGACATAGCTTGCGAGTGATCTTGCTTTATTACAGCAACAACACATACACTTTGAGAAAGTTGTTTAAATTAAGGTTCCTTGCCATGTCTTTTTTACGCACTATCTTAATGTTGGCAGTCTACACACAATGAGGTCAAACTTTTTAGTTTAAGTAAACAATTCGTGAAGATTTCGGTAACTCAAAATATTCTTGAAGAAAACCAGAAACAATATAACACAACCTTTTAAAATCTCATTGGAAAGTAATGCATTGCTTCGTCTGAGCTGAAAATGACTCACGGTGGTTGAAAGTTTTAATTTTATGATGAAAACTTTTGCAAAACTGGAATTGATTTATAAAAGTTACAACAAACACTTACGCTTGACTTCCGAAACAGAGCGTTTGGTTGGAGTAAGAGGAAAAAGCAACGCTTCTCTCGCAACAGGCAACGAAAAGACATCAGCAAAACAACAGATGACGAGACGTCCGGAGCGAAAGACACAAAGAAATCTGCAGGCAGGGTGATTTCCCCATCCTCAAATCTTGAAAGCGACTTTTGCGAAAGCGAAAAGCTGAACAAGGGAACGGAAGGTAAAATTTCCAATCAGAACTTTATGAACCCAATGGTAGATGGCGTTCAACTACAATTGCAGATCTCATGCAATGCTTCGGTAATTGCTGATTTTTCAAAGTAATGGTTTTGTTACGTGGATAGGCGAAAGCAAACTGCGAATTTTATTCTGTAAGCCAGTGGTTCCCAAACTGGGGTAAATTACCCCCGGGGGTAATATGCGATTCTTCGGAGGTTAATGCGGAACCAAAACCACAATATTGTTCCATACTATGATTGATCACTGCGATATATTGAGAGTAATAAGACATAATCGCTACCTGAATTTGGGTAACGGCTCGAACAAGTTTGGGAACCACTGCTGTAACCATTGTTTGAATAGTTCATCAAACATAGTTTTCTTTCGGTGTTGCACGGCATCAGTGCATATCAGAAGATAACGACAGCTTTGAAACGAATGCTTTGCAGACTACAGCAAAATTTACTGGAATGATGCCTTTATTTTCAGAAAACTTCTTGTACGAAGTTAACATTTCCTGTCACGAAAGCAAACTGGACTGGGTAGAAGAGCACTTGCTGCCAATGCTTGAAGCAAAACTTCGCCTTAAATGTTTCTTGTTTGAAAGAGACAAACCGGCTGGTTTTAGTCCGTCGCAAATAATACAGTGTACGTTTCTGTTCTACGCATTTTGTGGTAGTCAAACTTCCACCCTTTCGATGACCTTGAGCTACTCTGTATATGCCAGATCCAGGTGCGTAGCCAGGGTGTCCAGGGGCGGATCCAGAGCGGGGCGATGAGGGCGATCGCCCCCTTTAATACCTACGATAGTAACTTTATTCACCATGATTTTGTACAAATCAGAGAACAACATTTACGGTTAAAGGTCATTTTGTCGTCCATTGTTTTGTCACAGCAATGTTGTGAAGTATATTTCGTATCTCTTACAGTAGAGAAGCCGTTATGAGACTTAACTACCAAATATTACTGAAACCGCCCCCCGTACTACCAAATATTACTGAAAAGATAAATTTTGACATCCCAGCGCACTAATTGCTGTCGCTTGATTGATTTACATCGAGATTTTGTACCTATGTAAATCTCAAGCCATAGCGTATAGGTGCTCCGATGTGTTAACACGAAATTCATTGGATTTGCTTTTTTTCGCAGACTCCGTTCAATATTCTCGAAAAACGATTGTTTGCTTCAGTAAAGCATACATGTCTTCCTCTTGGAAACAATACGAAGTGCTTATGGCTCACCACATTGATCCCAACGGTATAAAGCAACGTATCATACCCGTTGTTCTTGAAGGTAAGGAAGACCAAAGTTTCGTGTGTGTATAGCACCGCATGCGCACCAAAGAAACTGATTGCAATCCTGCGATATTTTTACTTGTCAGAATTTTTGCCATCGCTGTTCCTGCAGAATTTCATAAAATAAAATATACTCGGCGTTTTACGACATATGTTGGTGAATGACGATCTTTACCAAGCATTAAGTTCTCGCAATAAAACAGAGTGTTTATTTTTAAAATCGTGCCTATAGAACGGAGTTTATGTGCTTTACAATTAAAAAAATATATATAAGTTGATATCTTTCAACTGCAGATGCGCGTTGGAAGAGTGAAAACTTATACCAAAAAAGGCTAATCCTTGCAAAAAATAATTCAATACTGTATCAGCCATTTTCTTAAACTAAAATTTGAAATGTACTGCGTAATGGGCACGTTTCTGGGAATCAAGGAACTTCCAAAACATTTTACTGACGCTTTACTTTAACCAGAATGTGAAGTACCGATGAAGTTCTGTGGACTAAGCTCACTGCAATGGCCGCAAGAAAGCGAATCACAATTCAAGCTTCAAATGAGAAAAAAGTTTTTTTGGACTGCCTTGCTGAGGGCTCTTGGTGTAGATGCACAACAGCTGGAAGCTATCGCCGACTCAAAATTGGAGAAAAAGCGTGAGTTCAAATAGCAAAACAGCCAAGTTTTGATCTCCAGAAATAAGCCTGAGAATTTGTGCTGAGTTTGAACTTACTGTCGCTACATGAACACATCAATGCGATTCTTCAAACTTAAAACGTGACTTTGACAGTTATAACAACTTTGGTCATTATCTGCTGCAACTAAAACATCGAATGGCCTGCATTTTCAGTTATCCAAAATTTTGGTATGAGACATTTGTTTTTACTTACAAACATTGCAACCAAAATTTTACCTTCAATATTTACGTTTGCCAGTGTGCATCATGAACCAACAAAGAAAGTGTTCATCTTCAAATTTTGTCAAAGTGCTGGATGTCAAAAAAGGCATAATATATATTTTTTAATTTGCTTTCAAAACTGTTCTAGCAAACGTTTTGTGCGTGCTGATTTGAACAGAATTTTACTTATGTGGTGGCAGTGGCGTGCAGAGGTCTCGTGATGCCCGGGGCGGTTGCTTGTTTGTATGCCCCCTTACCAAATTCTAGCATTGAGCAGTGGCCTATGGTGGTCATTGTTGCTGGATATGCACTGTTTGTGACGTTACAATATGACGTCATATTCATGTTTGCAAACCAACGTTTTGACGAAGTTTGTTGACACAACATGCATATTATTCTACACGCACTCTCCTTACTCGTTGTTGTAAAGTGTATCACTGTAATGCACTTAAGGTATCAGCGCTCCCAAGCTAGGAGACCGGAGCAAAACACAGCACTCAACTCTAACATAGAGCAGTTCATAACCGCAAAAATATCCGGCAAAGGGTTAAAACAGTGGAGTAGAAAGTGCTACGTCAGCACAGTTCACAACAGCAAAAATATAAGGCTGCGCATTAAAACAGTGGAGCAAAACATACTCATCGTTACGACAGGGCATTTCACAACTGCAAAAACATGATGCTGCGCGAAAGGCTCGTCGAATGCATGGAGTAGAGAAAGTATATGCGGCTGAAATGGCGAACACCCAGGGTTGACAGTTTGAAACTTGCTAAACCACACAAGAATTGAGAATGCGCATAAAGTACGCAAGAAAACTTTCGTTTTTTATGTGGCTGTTATACGTACAACTACTGGGGGACAGACAGGGACGCCGGAGCAGCGGAAAGGGCGGGGAGACAGTAAAAGAGTTGATACGCAATGGAAACTTATGAAAAACAAAACAAATCGTTACCTGTTATGCTTGTTTCTGTTCATCAACAATGTTGACCTCAAAATAATAAAAGAAATTATCGAAAAGTATATTCCGAATTTTCTCGGTGCGCGAATCGCTGCAATAAATTTGTTTCAATTCGATGTTGATAAACCATGAAATTATTGTTATACTGTTATGACCACCCGGCCATACTCCCGTTCTCCGGCGTCCCTGGGGACAGAACGGGCTTGTGTGAGCCGTTATGATCAATCCGCTTCAACAGCCAAAGCTCGAAATGATGCACATATTGCAAGCACAGGTGTGCAGTAGTGTTGAATGGATCGGAGATTTTTGCCATCCTAATCCAGTCCAATATTTTCATTGTGTAGTCCAGCCCGATCCTTATCCGGTAGTACAGCTCAAATATTTGCTCAAATATTTCCAATCCGGTTTATATCCGAAAAACTCTGATTAACATTTCACTGCAGTGATAAACGCAGTTTGGATATCCATTTTTTATCCAGTAGAGTTTTTTTCGAAATGCGGTACGATCCGGATCCGGTTCTGAATTACAGAATCTGGTTGGATCGCAATCCGAAAACCGGATCATGTTCAACACTGGTGTGCAGCTGTATTAGCGTACACCCAGGGCTGCCACATCAAAAAACGAAACGAGAAGTTAGTGATGCATCAAAACATCAGCTAAATCAAGCTAGTTGAAATAGGACAGTTTTGAAATTTGGCTCAGTAAATCAATTAAACGTGCATAATTATCTTTCAATCCTTTTTCGATTTTCCCTTGATCGCACGATCTGGAAAAAGCCACGTCACTATCAGTTTGATTGGGTGTGCGCTGCACATTTAGAGTAGGCCTATAGGTCCCTGGTGTTGAAGAATGTGAGAACTAAGGGCATTTGAATACGTAAAAACGGGTGTTGACAAAAAATGTTTCGAAAAATTAAATCTACGCCGCATGTTTTAGTAGCCTCACAATAGGGAAATCAGCTAGTTACAGCATTTCCATTTTTGTAATTTTATTATTTGGATGCCCCCTGCCTTGGATGCCCAGGGTCGTCACCCTGTTCGCCCCCCCGTTGCACGCCATAGTGTGATGGGTGCTTGGATTGTGTCGGTAGATCCATATTAATTTAAAATCGCATTGGATGTCTTGTTGAAGATGGTTAATTTGGCATTGTAATCGTGTACTTAACTGTTCACATAGTTTATTAGTTTATTACCACACGGTTTATAGTTTTGGTCAGGTTTTCCTCATTTATTTTGAAAAAGTAACGAAAGTAAATGCATCAGCTTTTCTGTTCACTAACATGTATAGTGAAAATTCACAGTATCATTTTTCCACAAGTCTTTGGTATTTCTACAAAATCTCTTCTTTTAGATTTTAACGATTCAAGTACCAAATGTTCCTTGTCCGCAAGCATGGTATAGTTTGCTAAAACATTAGTCTGCAACTCAGTTCAGTTTCAATACACTCAGTCTTATACTCCTTTCGGAGTGTGGCGAGTGGTCTGCGGTGCCCATCACCGCTGCTTGCGCCATTGGTCACTCGACTGCGCTGGTAACGAATTAGTGGCAGCACCGCGCGTAAACCGTTCTCTTGCATCCACCCCATAACGCATAGCACGGGGCTGGAAAGGCCGCAAGTACCGTTTATCAGTTCTTCAATGTGACCCGCTCGAGAATCGAATCCAACCTACCAGCTTCGGTGGCGCGTGCGCAACCAACTGTACCACTCAACCCGTTTGCCATTTCATTTCGACCCTAAGCTCTAGGTTACAGCTGGATGGCAAATGATCAAACACTTTGAAATAGTAATCAAAATTCAATCAATATAGTTGTCGGTTTATGAAGTACTTTGCTTATGTAGAAAATAGTTCAGTTGGTACTAATTATGTTTTGCGTTGACAATTTTCTGAAACAAGTCGTTTAATGTTAATCAATTAAAGTTGAAAAATTAAAATTGAAGCAAGTCAACATTCTAAAATTACGTTCATCTGAACCATCCTATTGAAAACTCAGAAGGTATGAAATCTTCCAAATCAGTTTTGCCCAAAGAGGACCGCTAGCGGAATGTATAAAAGATTTCGCGGCATGCAAATGAAAGCTTGTATAAATCTGAGATTCGTCTTGTGAGTTGTGAAGGGGAGTTATCAAAAATACGACGCAATCAGTGTGCATAAAAATGGACAAAGGAGGTAAGGAAGTGGCAATTCTGAACGCAGCATCATTGCTGCTTACTCATCTGTCTATTCATCCGCGCAAAGCCGCAACCAGCTGAAATTTTATCGGAGGGAGGGAAATTACTGTAACTTGTTTTTGTAGTAATTTTTCGGGGTAGGAAAAATTAGTCTAAATTGTTGTACCTAACAATAACAGAAGTGACAGTTTGGTTCAAGGATGTTCTTTTGGTTAAAGGTGCATCATAAGTTCTACCAAAACAAGGATTATGGTGTCGATCTTACACTAATTGGCGTCGTATAAGAGATATAGCCTAACAACTTGAAAGTTGCAAAAAAGTCTGAAAAGATAAGATGCAAAGGTGGGGTGAATTTCATGGAAGTTTTTGAGGCTACTACAGTACTTGCCTGCTTTGAAAAATTAAAAAGTAGGTTTAAAGTCATTGGGATATTTACAATCACTTTATACATTTCTTTTGTGTTAAAAGAGAAAATAATTTTTTAACCTCTATCGTGATATTGAAAACCTGCTCTAATAAGCGGTTTGTACTCTTTCAACCGGTGTGTTACTAAGCGGGTTTCACCGTAATCATTTCCCACGTGTAAAGTACATAGTGATAAGCTGATATTGTTACTGGAGTTTTGTTTTTTAATTTAACAGTCGAATTTAGGTTATTAATTTAAGAATGTTTTTTCTGTGAATAAGCTAAATACCATCAAAGACCAAAAGACATAGGCTAAAAATATTTAGTGGCAGTCAAAATAAGGCTAAATCTAAGGCAAAAAAGGCCGAAGCAGAAAAAGAGAAAGGTTCGTTGGACAAGTATTTTAACAGAACTACTTCAGAAAACGAAGAAAAGGCTCCAGAAGAGCCACACCACAGTGGAAATGGCAACAACGTAGACAGTCAGCCTGATGATGTTATGTCAGCTAGTCAAAGTGGATGCTTATATACGAGAAGTGAGATAAGTCATTTCGAAAGTGTTGAGTCTACCACAGAAGGAAGCTGGTCGGCTGGTGCATCTGATGAGTCTTACGAGCAGGAAAATAAACATTTTCCGGAACCTATTGACTGATTGAACGAACGATCCCGCTACTTGACCAGGTGTCGTATGACTCATGAGTTGGAATATTAGAAAATATTTTGCGCAAATAGGACCGCCTACAACCACCACAGAAGTTTTCCCCAGAAACGAGAGTGGTTGGACAAGGTTTTATAAGTTTCACCGCAAAAAGTACTAGCAAATGGTGAAGCGGAATGTCATTCATAACTAGTATTCCTGGTCTGGAATAATAGAATGTTTTGCAACTACCGCAAAATTTTAGATCTGGATATGCACTAAAACTGCACTCAATACCTCCTCTCTGATCAGGGAGATACCTCTTGCATTTAATGGGTTGGCTTATTTCGTCGTTGTCCACTGAGTTCTCTGCTGAGAGGTCTTGGCGTCACCCTTTCGGGCCTCGCTTTTCCACATCACCGATTTCTGTCATTACGGCTTGATGCTCCTCCCTCAAAACTTTCTGCACACGCCACTAAGTGGAATCCCGCTAAGGTGCTTCCAAATGGGCCCCGCACATGCTAAAGCCGGCCCTGCGCTCTATGTCAAGTGGGCCCCGCACATGCTAAAGCCGGCTCCATGTCAAGTGGGCCCCGCACATGCTAAATGGGCCCCGCACATGCTAAAGCCGGCCCTGCGCTCCATGTCAAGTATGGATGGCAGTGGTGATGACGTTGATTCTCGCCGAAGCCGAAGCAATTCGGCTTTGTTGGTCGTTCAAAGATTTAATGATTCAGTCTTGTAGTTTTGTAGCATAACATGCATATATGTTAAGCGTAAGATCGACAGAGTCATGAGGGGACATTGCTCAGAGGAATTGCAGAACGTCAGCCACACTAACGCTGCGAAACTGACTTAAGTTCACTTGCACCTACGCATTGTTTGCGTGATAGCATGCTGACTTGTAACTCTTTAGTGGCTTAATATTTTAGTTCACTGGCTTACTATTAAGTCATTGCCTTGCAGGCTTTACGTTTTTACCTTGTTATTCTGTGGAACTGACGATGCTCATTTGAGCTAAATTAATATTCCTGTTTTAAAAACTGTGGCCAGATTTTTGTGGAAGACTCCTGTGACCCTTCATGTGTAACATTCATATAATCAATATTGAAAACCCTATGTCAGTTATTTGTCCAATCATGCTTCTCAAATTCAGCAGTGATGACGTGAAACTGCAAACTGACCTCACTCAGCAAGTTTATATTTCAACCCAACTTGCATAAACTGCACCCGGCTTAATCTACAATTTGCCCTAGTGTGGCTGTTTCTGCGCCAGTTTGCAGAGTTCAAGGCAACCACGTAAAGTTAGCGTTCTGCTTTCATGTTGCCACACACTCGGCACTTTCGACACTCCTTCCAATTATTTTTTTTATCAGAATTGTTTTCAAATACGTGAGACAACATCCAGTATTTCAGTTGTGACTGCAATACCCTATTCCAAGATAGGTCTTCAGCGTATAACAAGCCTCTATTAAAAAAAATAAAACTCGCGTATCTCTGTGTGATACTCTATCAATAGCTGCTTGTTTATCTCACAGATTTCTCAGATTTATTAATAAATGCTACATTAGGGCTGCCCAACACTTTTTGTCCAAAGATCTACTCGCCAAGCAGCCAACAAGATCTAGTGTCAACTAGTGTTTCCAACCCGGGTTTTCCCGAACCCGAAACCCGTTTTTTTGGCTATTTTCTCCTACCCGAAACCCGTTTTTTTTCAACTACTAAACCCGGGTATTTTAAAAAACCTGGAATTGCTGTTGCATTCAAATATTAGTAATTCTGATAACACTAAAGTTGCATATTGGCGCGTGTAACGGCCAAATTAGCACGCTTGAACTTTCAACTGTTATCTTGAGGTACGAGGTGCGGGTTTTGCTCGGTAACCATCGTACGTTCTTTGGTGGTCCGTTTATATTTTTGTTCAATTAACCTATTTAGACCAATCGTGAGGTGATTTGGCACATACTAAGTGTCAACGCGAACTTTAGTTTTTTCGCTAACCTAATTAAATAACTACCACGTGAGGTAGTTCTTCAAAGATATGCCGTAGTTTCTTAGTTGCTAGTTAGTTCATTTATAAGTTGTTCCATGTTAGTTCATACACAAGCTGTGATTCTTTGCAAAATCGATTTGTTCCTTTTCAGTTTGCAATAATTTTCTACAAAATATTTGGCTTTCCTTCAGAAGAGAATTATAGGTCGATTTTTAATCATACGCATTCAGTTTAAAGACGTTAGTAATCAAAGAAAATGGAATCTTAGAGCCATACAACGCTCAACGAACAACAAAGCGCAATTCGTGCTCCGTGACACAAACGTAGGTGGTTCAAACACCGAAAGTTTAATCAACCATTTGAACTCAAAGCACATAATCCACGTTATCCTTGAGAGTGAAGACCACAAAACTATTCCGGAACAGGAAGAGATCCGATCACAAATTGTGAAAAAGGAAATGAGTCTTTTTGAGGCTACAAAGAAGAGGTCAAATAACCTAAAAAACTGTTCCATACCTTAATTACAATCAAAACCAAATCAGTGAAACCAAAAAGGGCTTTTTCAGCCACGGGGCTATTTGTCACAAAATTCAGAAACAGACTGAATGATGAAAGTGTGCTTTGATTGTCATACGTCAGTACTATGAACACCATTGAAAAACTGGGCCTAACTTAATTAATAATTCGCTAACAAATTGTGCAGTGACCAACAGTAGTAATTTCACAATGATATTGAGTTTTATCGCTCAAAATCGCGTTCATTTCAAAACCCGAAAAAACCCGGGTTTTCCCGGGTTTCTTTTCTCAGCTACCCGAAACCCGGGTTTTAAAATTTTGCCCCGAATTGGAAACACTAGTGTCAACATTGCTGATCCACAAACATCTTCTCCAGTATCACAAACCGAACAGACGGTTAATTAGAAGCCATGTACAAAAAAAATGTATTTCTTTTTACCCTACACCTCCTCCGCGGTCGGCTTTAAGTTAGTCCGCGGTCTACGTCTACGGTCTACCAGTAGAACTCGATCAAATGGTTGAGCACTTCTGTACTACACCCATACCGAAGCTGTTGAGAAATCTCGCAAGTCCCCTTTTAGGGAGTTAAGGTTGCAAGGAAAAGCAACCAAAAGAATCAAACACATGTCACATTCACACATGTTCGTGGCCAGCAGTCATGGTTTCATAACTTCCACACGTTTGTGATCAGCTACCCCAAGTTTGAAAACGGGTGTACGCTCATAAATAGAAGGGCACCGACCCACTTGCTTAATATGTTTAGTTCACCAGTGACCTTGAACTGTATCTATAAAAACATAAATTTCTTTCAGCAGTTGTGGAACACTACATGATTCAGCAATTCAATGAACCAAAACACAATCTTTATCCCCTGCGTTGGGGAAAGACCGCCAGGACATTTGCAGGTCCTGAGGTCAGTCAGTTTCACAAACCGCGCCCCGAACTTGATCTTTGCTTCAGGTTCTTGTATTGTATGCTGAAAAAGAAAAACGCAATGATAGCTCTATATAACTTACTCGCAAATCTGGAGAATCTGCAACGTTTTAAGATAAGTCAGATCTGCGCCAATAATTTTGCAAAACGTCTACTTCTAGACCTATTTCCTTGTCCAAAGGTCGTATTCCTATTGCAGTACACATTAACAAAAGAGGTTCTTTTTTCTGTTGTGGAAATCCCTTCCTTTGCGTCACGATAGACCGCAGAAACATGTGACCACAGAAAACACGTAAAATTTTTGCAAGTAGGTTAGAGTTGATTAGTTTGTCACGATCGAGTATATTTAGAACTACACATCCGGTCCCACTGCACTGTGCACCTGATTTCCACACGTATCACGATATACTTTTCATGCTCATACACTGGACTAGTTTCCCCTTTTCGGACGTGACGCCCTCAAAACAAGAACAGCTACTTTTTCTCTTTTTGGTTATACATCAATGTAAACAAATAAATAATATCATTTAAAGTTTACGTCGTTTCAAGGCGTTTGAGCAACAGATAGGCCTGTCACGTCTTATCTAGTGTTATGTTATTATGCTTCTTAAACATATAATTTTGGAAGCTGAAAAAACATAGCCTAAGCAACAGACTTTTAGAGGAGTGTGCTGGAACTGTGTTTCTGTTCTCGGAAAAATGAGTAGGAACGAAGTGAACAAGCTTAAAAGCGTTCAATGTGATCAAATAAAGCAGCAGCAATGCTCCAAAAATATATTCTACAAAAATTTCTGGCTTGACCTGCAAAAGTGTGTATAAGACATTTGAAAACAAATAGTAAGCCCATTTTATAAATATAACAGAAGAGTTGCACAGAAATTTGTTGTTAGACTCTGTATTGCGTCAATATAATCGTAAAATAACTTTGTCGTAAAATGACACTGCGCCGTGCCGTGACGCCGGCGATATGCCTTTATTGTCTTTTCGAACTTTTTAGACAAAACATCGATGAAACCAACTTCTTCGCCGCAAGCGTCGAAATCTGAACGGGATCCTTTATGGAGGAGTTGCAAAGGAAGTGCATCAATGATAAAGCCATCGTGAAACAACACTGCGGTAGTGTCATTTCACAACAAAGTTCCAACAATCAAGTCAGCCTGATCCCAAGTGGCATGTGAAAAATGATGTAACTTGGCAACCGGGCGAAGGGAAGAGCAAAGCCAGACTATGCCATATTTCAACATTTTGAGCCCTTGCGATGGTGGAAAGAACTACAGCTTGACTTTCCCGAACACCAAAGCGCTTTAACTTCGCCAAATAGTCGACGCGGTCTCAAGTCTCTGACACGCATTTTTCAGTTCCTCTGACGGTGGATCTGGCACTTTCCACTTGGGAACACACTGGGAATCCTCGATTGATTGTGAAGAACACCGAATTTACAGTAATTCACAACAAATAGTGGGAAAAAGCTAATCAAAGTACCTCTGATGGCGTGTTTGGCAACGAAAACAGTTTATTTATGAATTGCTAACTTCATCGCTTGTATTGCCCGCCTTGAGGTCCCTCATTTGTAAAAGTATTTAAGCTACATGGTAGTTCGGGATTGTTCGGACATATGGTGCTTGCTACGACTGCAGGGTGTTATCAGTCATTATATACCTGTGCTGTAAGCATTGCGACCGAAGTTTAATATTTCGTGTTCTTCATCAAATCAAGGAAATGTTTCACAGAGTTACTCGTCAACACACCACTGGTCATATTTTTGCCAGAAAAGAAAGGCTAGTAAGCAGCATAACAATATAAAACAATAGCTGTATACAGGGGCGGAGCCAGACATTTTCATTTGGGAGGGGCACTGGAGGGGCCAGTTCTGCAACAAGGGGAGCTGTCAATGGTCTGTGTAGGACTTCAATGCAGTGACATGACGTCACGCGGAAAATTTGGGGGAGCCACTGGGGGGGTCAGGCAAAATTTTGGGTGGGCAGTGGCCCCCCCTGGCACCCCCCTAGCTCCGCCCCTGGCTGTATACAGTGGTGCAGTGTGGCGGGAACGGCGTTCCCACACCTTTTTTTGGACTAGCAACCTTTTTGAACTACGTATTAACGTTACTTGAAGATTTAGATTTTTCATTTCAAGTGGCGCCTGGAACAGCATAAATGAAAAGTTATCTCGTGTATAGCACCGTAGCATGGTTGTGTTTGTGACATCAACCGGGGTGTAGTGGAGCGGGAACGCGTGGGGATGATGGCGTTCCCACACCTTTTTCATGTTTTCATTTGTAGTGAAATGAAAGTGATTACTTAATTAAATCCTGCTTTGAAATGAGTTTAAAGCTGTTTTAAAATGGCTAGTTTTTGGGGTGCGTTCCCACACCTTTTTTGTTAGCATTGCATCCCTGGCTCTGTCTTGTTTACCAGGAAAGTTGGACAGGAGTTGACACCAACGTGTTTTGTAATCAATTAGGCCTACTTCTAAACAGCTTAGTACATTTGCTTAATTTTTAAAACCACTTGGTCCGCAACAAAACACCTATGCAGATGAAAAAATATATATTGCAACATAATGCATTTTTTCGTTGTTACTGTGCCTTCTTAACAGAAATTGTCTAGACGGAAAAGTTAGAATGCGATTTCGTCCTCGCTTTTCCATTCACTGTTTGTGATGAAATGTTGCAACTCAAGAAAATTTGTTCGGTGTTTTCTTTCCAATTACTTCTTGCTTACTGCATTTTGAAAACTCTCATGCAGTTTAGCGATAGATGTTAAATCCAAACTGGTCTGTCACCAAATCAGAAATTAAATCTTTTTTCGAACGTAAGTTCTTCATCGGTTCAGTCTCGGTGGCACGCGGCAAGTGATTTAGTGCTTTTTGATGATAGCGTACGAGGTGATATGATGAATCACTGTGGTGCTGGCACAACGACAACTCCGAACGCAAGTTTCACGTCACGTGTAAGCTACCGTTTTTTTCGACGCGTGATGGGAAGTCACGTGATTGTGGGAAAATACGTTCTATCGTGACGGCGTGCACGTATATTGCTGGGGTCTTGCAGCAAACCTGATGTGTTTCTGTTTGATGTTGAGTTGACGCAAATACCTGAAGCTGCACAACAAACAGGTAGACATGGCACGGTTGCTAAACCACAAGGACCTTCCTAGTTCCTCGTAACACTTCGACTAGTCTGACTGCGCAGTTAACTTGACCGTGAGGAATAAAGTTACGGTCTGAAACAAGTCAAGCAACGTTGAACGTATTCGCTCGTTTATGTTCACAAGGAACAAAGTTTAAGTATGTGTTAGTGCCGAAGGAAACCGATCTAAAGATTGACACTGAAACTCAATTTTGGAACTCAAGGCGGAATCACACCCTGTTAAGCAGTTTGAGACATCTTGCCATCTCATAGGACTTTGTTCGGATTAAGCCACAGACACCAACGTCTGAGATCGTGCTTCAAAAAGCAAAAATATTCCAGGCAATCGGAGACCACCAAGGATGAAACTAAGCTCTCGAGCTCAGGACCAGCTATACGCTGAGATCGTTTGACGCATGTCTGAACTGAACTCTGAATCTCATGTTGGCGACGAAAGTCACTCTTGACTGGACATCGGCTTGACCACAGCGAGCAGCGTATAATAAAACAGCTTTACTACACAAGACGTTTCCCAAAGATAAGAACCATAAAACTGCGAGAAATCGTAGCAAAGAACTCGAACGAAAACGCCATCGCAACAATCAAAACCGCACAGAAACACGAAAGACAGGATTGGCGCAGAGGAGCGATGCTTCTCGCCTTGATTAAAAGTTTTCGGAGCAACCTCTCAAATAACGCCGATACTAGGGGTGCAAAGTGAATTTTCAGGGAGTGCCGCAGATACATCGCTGTCGCATGACCTTGGGGGGTCCGAAAATAGCGCCCAAGATAAACGGTCGTTAGTTTCGAGGGGTTTCTTGCATGCGTGAAATTTTGGGCTGAAAATCGACGCCATTCAACCAGACCTTATTTCCAGGAATTCATCAGATGAAAAACGCTGCGGCAGACGAGTGGTCATCACTGCTGCTTAAGGGAGATAGGCGATCTCTTGCGTTGATCGCGCGGGCTGGGAAGCCACTGCTGACCCTGGCAATAGCAACAAACCGCAGCTCGTGGTGCTGAGTTAAAAATCTCCAGTGAATCAAGCATGGGCGTCGGAAGGGGGCTCGCCCCCTGGATTTTGAAATATGACATTTTCCTCTTAAACTGTTAGCAAAGAAGGTTGTTTTCTTAGTTTCGAGTGGGTAAATTGAAATTTTAGCACATTTGACCCCCTCCGGAAAAAATCCATCCGACGCCCACTGAAGCAGCTCTGCGAGAACAAAGCGTCAGCCATGACGCGGAAGGAGTTGGTCACGTGGGCAGAAAGCGTTCGAAAATTGTCGCAGTTAGAACGCTAAGCAGTTTATGCAACAAAAATTAATTCCTGCAGCCGTTGACGTCCTTCATAAACGTTTATAAATTTAAAACGAACTGTGTATACCACACCAGATCCAAAATTTCGGTGGCCATAAAAACGGTTTCATAAAAAAGCATAATTCGGTAAAAAGTATGACAAAGTCACATTACTTCGCAGCTATTAGAACACAGCTACAAATAGTGCGATTCTGCAGCCGTGCCAAAATCCTCGGCAAAGTTTCCGCGTTCTCCAAGTTATTCAGCAAAGTGCAGTCTTTGGCATAACAAACTAATTCCAAACAGGTAGTTTCTCCCGGGGCGTTTGGCAATGAGCGACCTGGCATCCAGCATTGCACCGCAAAAATCAAACATTTAAGAAAAATCCAAGATATGGGTGGGAGGTCTATTCACGTTGGGGTGAACGTGTATTGAAAGCAAACGCTCGCGTAAAGACAATTTCATTTGGACGAATGCCCAAGCCAGACGGTCAACAATACGTAATAACCTTTCGTAAAAACTTTCTCAAAACTATGTACTGTATTCAAGCAATTTTTCGTTTTCTGCAAGTTGCGAACGTTTCTTTGACAAATTGTTTCGCTTTTCTCGACCGTTCCCGTTGGCTGCACCAGGAAATTTGTTCCTGATTAATGATTCAACTGCTCTGTAAATTTCTTCGCGATCCTGAAAAAAAACATTTTTCTTTCTGCAATCAAAATACGGTCCATCACAAAAGCGAAAACGATGGCCTTCGACGTTGAGGATCTCTGCGTTGAAGCGTACAACTGTTCTCGAGCAAGAAGTGTCAAGGTCGAACCAAGCAGCACGGAGACGAGCACATATGTACAATGATGTGAACGGGGGGGGGCAGTGCAAAATTAAACCAAAGTTTATCGCTCAGCTGTGGACTTGATCGTCCTCGACGAACTCGCGAGCTTCATCGATGCTGATCGTTCGGATCATCGATACCTGGGGACAAACGAAATGCTTCTCAGCCACGTTGCCGCGATCCCGAAGGTGTTGGTTCGAACACCACGGTCGGTACAGGCAAAATGCTAACCAGTGTTTTACAGTTGACTCTCAACGTTAAGCTACTGCCAGATACGCTTCACGCACAGCGGAGCTTTTAGAACATCAGTGAGAAAACACTGAGTCTGGCTTCGGCTTTGAAGTTCGGACTCCAAAAGCTTAATCTCTGAAGCTCGTATTGCGTAAACTAAGAACTCTGCGTAAAACGAGGAGAAGGACTTTAATTTCACATTTCTATCACTGCATTAAAGTCCAAACAGAAACCTAGCTAGCAACTGCGTTGAGCTACACAGCTGCAAGTGATATAAGCAACGTCAGTGTTTTTGCAAAGGTTTGACCTTGGTGACCGTTAACACATTTTGAGAGAACGCAACTACGTCATCTGAATACCGAGATGGTCACAAAGCATGTGTTTAGTGTATTTCAGTGCTGGTTATGTAGTGAAGTGAGGTTCTAATCTGCTGCATTTTGAGTGACCGTTTGAAAAATCTGAGACCGTCTCGGTCTTAAAAAACACTGAGCAACTTAATCGAACAAACGAGCAGCGATAACGCTTCTCCACGATCAGTTTCACTGACTTTGTTCCTGTAAATGACGCCGTAGAACTTATCGGCGGCTTCCAGCAGCTCCGGTCGGAATGTGGTGGTGATGAACTGGGCTGTGGAGGAGAGGTCCTTGAGCATGTTGGCAACTGACGTCCTGGAAGAAAAAACGTCAGCGACATCAATCCACGGGTCACAAGCACATTTGGGTGTGTTTCAATGTTAAATGGAGCAATCACGTTTGACAAAACGCAAGGATCGAAGTAAAAAGGTTGTCTCACTGCAATATGAGCAGCGCGCAGCTGTGAAATGCCACTGAACGTTGATCTTTTTCCAATTGTTAGTGACTTCGAGTGCTCATAGATGACAACTCATGACGGGACCCGTACGAACTGCTGGAGCATATTTCGCAGAAAACATATGTTGTGGTTGTTGTTGTTGGGTAAAAAGTGTGTCAAGAATTAGAAAACGAACGAGAACAGTGTTTCGTAACCTTTTTTCTGCCACGCCCCCTTTGAGTTATTGTCCTTTGGGTCAAGCCCCCTGATAATAAACAAGTTGTATAAGCAAATATATGGACTGGTCAATTTATTGATCAAAATTTCCATGTTGCAGAGTGCATAAGAGCACGTGCCCCCTTGAAACATAATGACACCCCCCCCCCAGTTAAGAAACATTGAACTAGAAAGATGAGGATCACGGCTTTCGTAAGTTGGACTAAACACTCGTTCACTCAGTCGTAGTAAGCAGTTTAAAAGTGTTGGTTGCGTTAATTAGGTGCGCAAAGATTTTTGCAGGAAAAGTATCATCACCCTCTTTCCCCAAAAGTAACAAAGCAATTGCCACCTGGAGACGTGTTTCCCGAGCACGTGAAGGAAAATGCAGTGCCTCATCAATGATGGATTTACTCGCAACATCCGACTTACCTATGTGCAGGGTCGAGGGCTTGATCGATTTCATCGAAGAGATAAAAAGGCGCGGGGTCGCATTTCTGAATGGCGAAGATGAGGGCGAGAGCGACCAGCGACTTCTGACCCCCGCTCAGCTGCTGCATCTCCTTCGTCTCCGCGGCTTTACCCGAAAACGAAACCTGGAGATAAAAGGCGGGTAAGTTTGAAAAACAACAACTGGTGCAAGGGTCTCAAAATGGAAGAAAATGACGGCCTTTCTAAAGGACCCCAAGGAACAAGTTCAACCGCGTTACATATAAGCTTACAAGACAAGCAAACCAACTAATGTTGAGTTCATCTTTAGTTCTGAATCATTGTCTAAAATGAACGATTTCCAATAAAATAATGTGAAATTCGGTGCATGCTGTACTTCGAAATGTCACTGCTTTAAAGTTCAAGGTTCAATACCTAATTAGACGAGCGCTCAGTAATCAACTGAAGCTTGATCGCGCCAAGTTGACTGCTTGAGTTGTGGCTGTTTACGGGAGATTCGAACACGCAACGGAAAGATCGCCTAGTCCGCTAGAGTAACGGGCAAGCAACAATAGAGATTTCCCTTTCAACCAGGTTCACTCTATTGTTGCTTGCGCTCAACTGCATTTTTGAAGCATTTTCCGATTGCGCGCTCTATGCATTCGACGTGGTCACACTGCTTTGCACGTTAAGCTTGACGGCGAGATCCAGATGTAATTTTGCGAAGCCAAGCAACTGTACCTTGATTCCGACTCCAACAAACTGATCGATCATCGACGCGACGTCGCTGGACTGTGATTCTCCCTCGGGAGGGGCATCCCCTCGCTTCATGATCAGGGTCGCTTTGCCCCCCGGGACCAGCTTCACGAAGACGTCGCTGAAGTTCTTCGAGACCTGCGAACAATCCCGTCGTGAAAGAATTTTGCGCTTGGCGAAAAGCATTTCTTCGCAAAAACGTATTCGCCGGGAGGACTGAGAAAAAATGTACTACAAGCAGCTGACATGGGCGTCGGAAGGATTTGTTTCCTGAGGGGCCAATAGTGGATTTTTCCTGGTGGTGGCCAAAAGCATTTTTGCGGGGGGGGGACAGTGATGAAATTTCATTTTGCCCAATTCGAAACTAAGAGAAAACATTTTTCTACTAAAAAGCTAATAGAAAAATATCAAATTTGAAAACCCTGAGGCCTGGGCCAAGGTCCCCCTTTCCGACGTCCATAGCTACTGATTTCGGTCACCTACAAAAGAATCGATCACCGAATTGCCAAACAAGGAAATGCTGATCAAAATATTTGCAAATTTAGTACAAACTTCGTGCCAGAGTTACGTTCTGCGAACATGAGCACAGCGTAGCTTTCATATGTTGCACTAAATTAAGATAACTTTAAGAACCAAAAACTCACCATAAAGCCGTCTGCAGACGTCTACCTTCTTCAAATAAAGCTTCATTTGTCGTGAGAGACAACCGAGTAACGCTTATAATAGAACGAAACTGCATCTACACAGTCAACGTACCTGCCGGAATGTGAACTGGATAGCTTCGTATTTCTGGTGCTCAAGATGCTCCATCAAGTGGAGAATGGCTTTCTTACCTGGATCAGAAAAATGCCATAAACATAAGCGTTTAAACGAAAGGAAGAGTTAGCTTGTAGCAGTGCTGCGATAGGAGAATGTTAAGTCACAAGCACATCGATTGCGATGCTGATCAAACTTGCACGAACTTGATACAGAAATTCGAAACACACCTCTGTCTATTTCCTCTTTCCTTCCAAGGAGCTTTTCTTTTTGTTCAGAAAACGACACAAACTGATCAAGGGCTTTCTTATTCACGTGCGAATACTTCTTCAATTGTTGATTGCACTCGTCCAGTCGCTTCATAAGCTGCGAATGTCGTGAAAACAAAGTTTGCCATTCGACGTTGATCGCCTGGTCTTGCGACCGAAATTTCTAAACGTGCTTGCATAGTGGATGCAACCATTCGCTTTACGAATGGGCGTTTCCTAACACGTGTTTGTTTTCTGTACATGAGACCTGGCTTATCTCAACCTGTTCAGGGTTCCCACACATTTCTTAAAATAATTTTTCATGCTTTTTCAATAGCTTTTCACAATTAATTAAAAAAGTTCAATACCACTACTTCTCTTTTATTTTTAGAAATTCTTAATCGTGAAACTCAATTTTACACATTGCATAAATAATGCACTGTTTTGCCTTCAGCAAAATTCTACTCAGATACTTCTGATTTCTTTTCCATTTAGAATTTCCATACTTTTTCAATACTTAATGTACATTTCGGCCAAAATCAATACTTTTTCAAGGTCTTGAAAACCGATTTTGAAATTCAATATTTTTAATACCGTGTGGGAATCCTGTGTAATTTGCGAATTCCACCGTGTGTGTTCTCGTGAAGGTCAAAATCTCCAGTTTCCAAAAACCCGCCAGTTATTCCATCCCAGATTAATAACATCGACGAAGTAACATGGGAGTGTGTTCGATGTGAAAGCGAGCCTCGTTTATTTTGGTCATTTTTCGGAAATGTTTTTGAAATGACCGAAAAAAATTAAGTCATTTCGATCAGAATGTCCGAAAATATAGCTAACGAACACTGCTACGGCGAGTTTTAATATAACTGTGAGACAAATGACCAAAATGTCTCAGCGAAAAAAAAACAGAAGCGAGGCACGGGATTTATTAACGCTCTATTTCTTAAAAGCACCTTGCGAACGAGAGAACATAAAACCCTAACAAAAAACACTTTTATACCAGCCTCACTAGAAACAATTTAAAGTTAGTCCTGATGAAGCAGTTCGTTTTACGAACATGATACGATAAAAGTATCTTAACTTTATCCCAGGGCAATCGTGATCTTACTCACATTTCTGTGGCTGAGGCCCTGGTACTTGTCAAAGGCATCCTGAGGCAAGGAACCAAGGTCCCTTATCTTGCGCATACACTCTTCTTTCTTTTTGATCAACATGCTCTGCAAAACAATAACCGTGGATGAAGAGAATAAATACACCAATCTCACTTTTTCTACGAAAAAAGATCCGTTGTCTCATTTATACTACTGCGGTTGCGAGATGGTATGATAGCGCAATATGCCGAAGACCAGTCATGATTTTGAGTGAAACATATGCCATCAATTCACAGCATAAAGGGATTAGTCTTTTAGCAATTTAAGGTTTTCCTATTACTGGTAGGCTCCCCGTTCTTTGTTTACATGACAACGATGAGCGGGAAAAAGGTGTTTTGGTTTTGGAAAACATCGACATTCACGTAAATCTGTGTCAATTAGACATTGCGAACTTCTGCGTTTGTTTGTACAAAAAAAAAACTATAGCATCGTCTCCTTTGGCGCAAGTGCAGTCGCCTTATGCAGGCAATCCAACGGCATGTAATTGCAGTCTCCTGAACGACGCATCATAAAAGTCGGCCTAACGCCCGCAAAAAGTAGTTTGCTTTCAGAGGGTAAAAAAATCATCACTGCGTTGATTTCAGAGGATTGTGACATCAATTCAAGACGTAAGTGGAAATCTTAAACAATGAAATAATTGCCTTAGCAAACAAAGTAACGCACAAAAAACAATTGATGTTCACAAAACGAATTATATTCGGATAAATGCCATTTGTGTATGAACAACAAATAATTATGAACAAGCAACTTAACAAAGTCAATTCACTTGTTTGTTGGTAGCTTTTTCGAGCTCTCTCGCATCTTCAGAAATCTTCTCCCGCCATTCACGTTCCTTGCTCCTGTACTCTTCTACTTTGGTGGAGAGATTGACTTGCTCCTTCTCCAGAGACATCATCTCCTGATCCAGCTCTGAAACATACAATCCGCGTTATCTTCACAGAGTTCAATGTTTCTTCATTAACGTACGCTTCACACGTTAAAAAGTTATAATAGAAACGTCAGCAACAGTCGGTTGGCTGTTTTTCAAGCGAAAACTTTCTATCAAACATTTGAGCAAGAAATGGTAGTAAACAATTAAATTACCAGCCTTAGCATGGAATTATACAGGAGCTTGGCGGAATTAAGTACGTTTTTACGTCATGAGAAGATCTTTACGACAAAAATTTTTTCGTAGAACGCGTTTCATATTTAGATAAAAGCTGAACAGATTATTTTTGCCTAGATACGTTTCACTGCACAAAATCAATATTACTATTAAAACCTTGTGAAAGAAACGCGCTCCAAGATTGGAATTCCGGCAATCAAAAATATTCAAGTGCCGCTTGGATGCGTAACAGTTGGTTTAATGCCACGCGTTTTTGTGAAAAAAATTGTTCTATCATTTTTTACATTCCCTTTTCAAGTCTATGTCAGAATACTTCAAAACGCTAAAATCAAACAGTGTTCTATAGGTTTAACTGGGCATACTCCTCAAAGTGAGCAACAACGCGTAAACAAAACTGACAGCAGCCTTTTTTACCTTTCAACCTATTATCCGTTAATTCCAGTTGCTCCTCAGTCAATTTCTGGTCATTCTGACACTGAGCAAGCTTCTGCTTTCTCACATCCACTGAGAGTTCTTGCATCTCCTACGAAAAGAGTAACATAACATTACAAGAAGGAAACCTCGTTTGGCGTCTGTCAATCCACACCCATGTCTAGCCGCACACTTCACGGAGCCTCAGCAAACTCGCCACTTCTAACCTGCATCAGCTGGTCTCGTCGTCTGATCAAGTTATCTTCCAGAAGATTCTCCAGACTGGTCTTCTTACTTTCCAGACGTACTCTCTGCTGGACAGCGTCTTTGTGGTTGACTGTTAACTGTCAAAAACAAACAAAAAATGTTGTACCATTTTAATACATAAACTGCAACGTGCAGCACATCCATTGTTTCTATCTAATGACATTCAGCTCTCAGAGCTGCACGTATAGCTCTTGAGAAAAACGCAAGTTCCTCCCACCTGCTTGATCTCATCGTTGAGCCTGTCCACCTCGTGCTGGTCGTCACTGGACAGCTGGGACAGCAGATCCGTCCCCATCTCCTCCTCCAGCGAGGACTTGGTCGATCGCAGGGCGTCGCAGTGCGTTTGCAAGCCGGCCAGAGATCGCTCCTGAACACGAGCCTCGTTAAACGCCTTCAGTCGAAGCAAATTATCAACGAAAAGACGACTCCTGGCACTGAAACAGATTCGGTGGATCCCGGCGTTTGCTACTTACTCGAACAGAGCTCTATCTGTTGCTAAGAAACAGGCGATGACACTGCAAACGCGAGGTTTCGAACGCCGCGGCCTCAGTCGGGCAGTGCACACAGCAATCAAACTCAACTACGAACAGCAATAAAAAAAACACTGCTCTCTTTTCCACGCTGTCTCTCACCACGAGATCGACCATACCAGGCATTACAGTCACATATGACGAAAAAAAGAACGTGAGATTTTCTGATTAAACCAGCTAATATTTTAATCTCCAGTGATTTCCCAGCGGAGTGCTGACCAGTTGTCAAAGCCACACAAAAATCTAAACCAACCACCTCTGGTACAGGTAGCGGTCAATTCAAAATGTAGAGCAAGCCTGGAAAGCGATACGATTTGTCTTTAAGTGATGAGGAGGAGCATGTGATCAAAAATCACAAAGACGTCGCAGAAAATTGTTGGAGGTAAATTTAACATCATATCGCAATTACACGTTTTGCGAATATGGAAAACGAAAGAACCTTAGAAGATCATTGCAACAACGTCAAACCATCGAAGAAACGCGACAGAGAAAGTTGTAGTTTTCTTTCGGGAAATAAAAATGGGCTTTGCACCGGAGTCATCCGCTGCACATTCCCAACTACAGCGTTTATTCACAATCAACTTTTTTCCAGAGCAAATCGCCCAAACGTATGTACCGGACAAATGCATGAAATTGTCTGACAAATTTGATATGTGATTATCCGGTTTCGTCTGTATTACAACCTTGCAAACCAATCTTATCCCAGTCGGAGTCAGGATAATTTCACAGACTCCGACTCCACTGACCCAAAATTCTTTGGACTCCTCCACTTTCTAGTTCCACAGTCCTGCCTGAAAACACTCTAAAACAGTTTATGGAACAAGTTTGTACTGCCAGAGGTGAAAGTAGAAGGGTCAGCGTCGTACAGACGCGACCAAAGATCGTCACTTACGCAAAGGCACTAGCAATTAAAAAATAAACAAGGACTCCTAGTCGGCGCACCTTCGGGTCGAGCGCTCGTTGCAGAGCCTGCAATTGTTCCTTGAGCATCCTCAAGTCTCCTTTCAATTTGTCGTACACGTCCTTGTTCTTCTTGTTTCTGGTCTCTTGCTTTTGTAGTTCATCCATTACTTTGGTGCTTTCCATCTGGCGATAGAAACAAGTCAAGAAGTGAAAAATTTCCATTATATTAAAGGCCCTCATCTTAATCTGCACTATGATTCAAAGGGTGGAAAATCTGTATTGTTCATTAGAGATCGACCGATATATCGGCCTGGTCGACATATCGGCCGATATTTGGGTTTTACCGACATATTGGTATCGGCCAAAACGGCCGATTTTATCGGCCTCAGTAGGTGTTGACAAAACTCTGTAATATTCCTCACGCATCCAGACAATTTGCGCAAGGAAGAACAACGAAGCAAGTCAAGAGAATTATCTTACAGCAACGCTGGCAGGTGCGGTTTCAAAAACAAGCAGACAAGATCAACCAGGGAGCATGCGTCGGTCGTCGCAGTCGAAACAAAAGCATCATCGGGAAGTTTCGCAATAATGCTTGAAGCTACCGCGTGCAGGTGTTGTGTACGAATAAACTCCCGTTGTACTTCCGGAAGTTTTCGCAGCACGAAATGTTTGACTGTAACTTAAAAGGTGCAGAAGTCCAATCGATGCCTAGTTTAGCGCAGATTAAATTTTTAAAAGTTTGCATGAAAAATGAATTGCGTTATGTTAAGCAACATTTATGGCGTTATGAATATGATTACAAATGCAATCGCTACTCACTAGCGACGACAACGGTCGCTGTGAAGCAGTTACAAGTAACATCTTAAAAGGATTCTACTTTTCTTAACTTGATGTGCTAGGCCTAGCGCGCTGGTTTATACTGTACGCAAGCTAAAACATCGTGTTCGTGGATTAACTTAATGGACATTTTCCACGAGGTATGATAATGATAATTGTTATCTCACAATCCAAGCTGTTGCAATGTGCTGGTTTGTGGATATGGCACAGAAGTTACGGAAGCGCTGCTCCAACATTTCACAAATACTTTGAAGTGGTGATTTCTCGTTTGATCCGATAGCAGCGCGGTAGTCAGTGTTCATTGTTGCATCACAATTGCTGTTGTGCGTTTGTTAAGCACGATCAGCAAAAGCAGTGTTTGCAACAACGCAACTTGCGCAAGTTAAAAGCGCAGTGTTTGTGTTTGGATCAGAATTACCGCACCATTATTGCACAATCATCGGATTCGTAATGCGCACATGTGCGCCTTAGCTATTGTCATGGCGACTTGTTCTTATCTAATTTATTTCTGGCGGACGGGCGGTAATGGCTTATAGCCTAATGCTGCTTTTGTTTAGGCTAGGTTGTAAATGACCAGCCAACTTACTGCAGGCTACTTGGTGAAAATGCAGAAAAATTGTGCTTTCTGCACGACAATCTTAAACTGTTGATAATGGAACTACTGAGTATTGACAAATCAGTTGAGGTGCTTCATTTGATCCCAATACCAGTACCAGTACTTCAGTTGCAGTAACTAATGCAAGTACCATAGTTTGCTTTTAGGGCATGGAGTTATTTAATGTTGCATTACACCAAAATTTCACACTTGATTCTTTAAGACTTGGATTGACTTTTCAAATTGAAAACCTACTGAGTTGCAGAACAGTCTGAAAGGTTGATTCGTTAAACATATACAAAAACAAAATTTCACAGGATTTATGTAGTATAGTAACTGTTAACAAACATGTTATCATAGACCAAAGAAGTTACTGCTGTTTTGGAAAAATTTTCATTTTTGGCAATGGGCAATTGAATACAGTGCTGTACTAATTTTAACCTCTTTAACTTGATACTTCATTTTGTACTTCCTTCTTCCCTTTCATTGTTCACCATCTTTAAACTTTCAAGCACTGTTTTTGGTTGAGGCACCGTAGGCAGTTCTCTTACATTCAGTGTTCTGTTCTTATTGCTTTGTTATTTTAACATTCTTTTTTATTCATGGCACTGTGTTTATTCATTGTAAACAGTGTATGCTATGCTAACAAGTTACTCAAATATTAAAATTGCTGCAATTTCAAAAACTTCATCTCATAAATCCTGATTTTTGAAGTTTTTGATAAAAAGGTAAGGCATCAAATCCATCATATTTTTGATAATGAAGCAGAAAACAAGATTCAAAAATTTTGGAAATATCGGTATCGGCCTCAAAAAAAACATATCGGTCGATCTCTATTGTTCATTACCTTCACAGCAAAAATTACTTTTGATTGGACTTACACAGACGTCACAGCAACAAAAAGCTACAGCTAACATTAAATAGCTGCCAGCGCAAAATTGTCCGTAGTTTGGTTTACATGTTTCAGTTCAGTGGTTACGTCACTTTACTTTGAATTAGTCCTTTATCTTTCCTTGAATTGGAATCACCAAGCATTGGACTGCAGCACTGATGGATTTTAGGTCCACTATTCGTACAAAGTATAAACTCCACAGTTTACCTACGTCTTGTTTCTGTTCAATATCTCCCACTACAACACAGAGGAATTCACGCGAGTCTTCCAAACATTGCACTCATTTTAAAAGATGTCGGCGAAAATGTGCAACTTTTTGCACACCAGTAACTAGTCTCCACACTATACGTTTTTTTCAGTGTTTTTTTGTTACAGAACAGCGCACATCCCATGCACTTAAATACAAACCATTGATCTGCAGCCATTTAAGCACCGATGAGCTAAACCAGTGGTTTCAACCTGGGGTCACGACCCCTACAGGGGTGGTGAACCATTTTTGGAGGGGTCGCGAGTAGATATTTTATACACATCGGTATTACATTTGCATTATTCGAATTTCAGATGGGGTCGTTGGGTTATAGTGGGTTGCTATAATGGGTCGCGGTAAAAAAAGGTTGAAAACCACTTCTCTAAACACAGGTCTGCTAACACTTCTGAATATTATGAATTACCGCCCATCTAGAACAGTGGTTCCCAAAGTGGGCGGTACTGCCCCCCTGGGGGCGGTGAGAAACTCTAGGGGGGCGGTGAAGCAGAAATGGGCGGTTAGGGGGCGATAGGAGACCCAGTTAATGATTGCATTTCTGTTGTCTTGCTAACTTTGAGTGACCAAATGTCATAAAAAACAGTATGATTAACAAACATGTGTGCGTGTAATTGGTAAACAAGGCTTTGCGTTTTTGAAACAAAACAGAGGTGAAATGCTAGGAGATAAATTGATGAACTGCAGTTTCCATCACTAAAGGTAAGCTGCACAGTAAAACTGTCCTCCTCTATAATGAAATGATTATGATTGGAATTTTCGTCAGCTGTACTTCTTGGCACGGGTAAACTGCTACCTAACAATGCCCGTTTCGTTACAGTGACTATTACCGGTCAGGTGTGAAAATGCACGCTTGCACTTAGAATCAGCCTGTAACCAAAAGCGTGTGCTATTTTTGATGGAGTGGTTTAATGATCACTAAGATAATAATAACCTTGTACGAGTTCAATTCCAAAGTAGAAAGGCAATTTATATTTTTTACAGATAATGTTACGTGCCCACAAGAATACATTACCTAAAGGGAATCGAACAGATTCCGGAAAACAGAAGTGCGTTTCAGAACGCACTTTAGCTTGAGCAGCGCCATGGAAATCCAGGGAGAGAGAGATGGTAGAGCCAGTGGACGACTGCAAGTGTCACGGCTAAGTTCAAAAACGTTTCAAATCTGCAGATTAAATTCGATCCTGCACTGCTCCGAACTCAAAATTTACTAAAAATGTGGCAGAGTATTAATGGATTGATTGATCAAAGGACACCAAAGGGTTTGGAAGTGTTCTGCTAAGTTTAGGCAACGTGGTGCACTTGGATAATGATGAAGAGAGTTTGTACGCCTGTTGCTGCACACACAGGTGGCTGCCAAAGGATGTCATAGATACAGTATCTTGGCTGCCACAATCCACAGATATCTTCACGCAGTTCAATGAAGTTAATTTGCACTTGCAGGGGAATGGTGTTAACCTCATTAAAGCCAAATCAGCAATCTTCACCTTCTTGTCCAAGTTTAGTGCTGTTCAAACGAAATCCAAGCCCGTCACGAACTCTAACAGTTTCCAACTGCTAAATAAGTTAATTTACTAAATTAAGTTTTATAGTGAAATTCATCTTTGTGCTCATTCTTGTTTTAATCATTTTCAAACATACCAAACATACAATGCGAAAAAATTGTGTTGATATGTGTGCTAGGCATGGTAGGGGGGCGAGAGAATTTGTTTGTCAGAAAAGAGGGCGCTAGCCAAAAAAAGATTGGGAAACACTGATCTAGAAGAAGATGTACGACGAACCAACCAGAAAGAAAAAAGCCAAAAAACACGAGTAACTCGACCATCACAAATCAAGCAAACCTCGAGTTGTTGTTGTTGCTCTTTGTTTTTGGCCAGCTCTTGTGCTTTCTCGGCAAGCTGAGTTTGCAGATCTTGCTTGGCGATGTACAGGTCAAGGCGCGATTTGCGGTTGTCCACGTAACCCCCGGTCAGGGCGCCGCGACGCGAGACTTGGTCACCTGCGCGAAACAATCGCAGCCGTGTCAACTTTCACACAAAGTTATTTTTTAATCTTTCAACAGATTGAAAGTCTCAGAGACGCAACCTTCCAACGTGATGCAGTCGAGCTGATGGGCTCTTGCCAGTTGCGTTGACACTTCCATCGAGCGGCAGATCAGAGTTTTGCCGAACACGTACCTGAAATCAATGAAAAGCGTTTTTAGAGAGTTAACGCGAACGTGTGGCGCGCGCACGAAGCAGTTGACTTGTCAAAACAAATATGGCGGCAAAAGACAGGCTACAATCATACCTGTCTAAAACGCATAATAATCTTATACACCGAAAGGCAAGTTTCACATTATAAACAGGGAAGGATTTCGATGATCGCAAAAGCGCGACCGACGGCTTAGTGCTGTCGCTTTTTTGTCTGTTACGTAGCGCTGTTGCTTGATCGCTCAGTGGCACTTCTCTGGGTTGGAATCTTTAGAAATTCAGCAGTGCGGAGTTAACCATCTTCGAGGTGCAAGTCTGTTTACGGAAAATCCGTGCGGATTTGCGCGGAATCAACCAGCAACTAATAAGACGCGCAGTTAACATGGCTGGCAATGTCTGGAAGGAATACTTTCTGATTTGCCAGTCAAGACACAACACAAGCGGAACTGTTCTCGACAGTCACTACGTCTCACTTCATAGCAACTTCATAATCCTCTCCGTACTCCATCTTGCTTATCATAGGAATGGCATCCGCGGTTTGGGGATATTCTATGTCTCGCGTCTGTGCAAAGAAAAATTACACAAAAACGAAGGTTTTAAATTGTCTAGCGGTGAATAAGTGAACATATTTTGCAAAATTTGGCCAGTGCGCATTTTATTTCTATCCCGTGTAAATCAGTGGTTTTCCACCTGGGTGCCGCGGCCCCAGAGGGGTCGTAGACCATTTTGGAGGGGTCACGAGTAGATATGTTGTGTACACAGCTGTATTACATGGCATTATTCGAGTTTTAGATGGGGTTGTTGGGTTATAGTGGGTTGCTATGTGTCACGGTGCAAAAAAGGGTTGAAAATCACTGGGATAAATTGTCCTCGGAGACAGTAATTTGCGAAAACGTGAAACTTTCTCGGGAGGCAGCTCTTGAGCGTTGCGTTCATTTTGAGCAATAAAAAATAAAAACAATAAAGTGCAACGGCAACGTGGTAGTGTCGTTTCGAAAGCGCAAGCACAATTTCTATCGAACCGACAGCCTTTTAAAAAAAAGCTTCTGCCCACCTCTAATTTGTTGAGCGGCAGGAAGGTGACTTCTCCTGGAAGCTTCTGGTGGTTCATCTCGTTCAGGTACTTGGTCCCGATGCGGTCAGTTGTGACGATGTGATTGAAAAGCTTCCCCCCCGCCGTGACCTGTCGCGAACAAACGACGCAGTTGGCGAAACACTTCGAGCGTTCGGTGACGTTCGGTACTTCAATAAGTAGACGACATTAACGTCCAGCGGCAACGCTTTGAAAGTTGTTGCACGAACCACGTGGAATCGCTTTTCGTATAAATTCATACTTTTTAAAATTTAATCTTTTCTTGTTTATCTCAATAACGTGGGCACCGAACGCGATTCGACCTTTCAGAAAAGAACGCGTTTGCTCCGAGTCACGTGATAAATTCTTGAAGACGTGACCTCGCTTTGAAGATAAAAGGCCCTGTCCAGGAAAATCGATTTCACGTCGTTAACAAGGATTTTCCTTCATTCAATACTTGGCCGTGCGGTACTCCTACGATTTTCGACGCCAAATCTGACCTTTCAGGGCAGATTGGAACAAAATCAAAGCAATCAAACTCTCCTCGCAAACAAAGCAACTGGGTCGTGAGGCGACTGTGTGCATAGTGGCCAAATACACAAAGCACAGAAAACTTCCAAAAAGCAGCAAGTTTGAACGGGCTAATCTGCAGGCTTGTCCATGGGAATGTCATTCCTGTGGGAATCCCATGGGAAACGTCCCATGGGATGGGACAAGCATAAATTGCTACGGGAATGGGAAAGATAAATATGTCCCATGGACAACCCTGCTAATCTGACGTATCGGGTACACATAAAAATCGAAGCGGCCAAATTGCAAATCAATGCTCACTTCAACGCAGGTGAAGAAGTTCTTCGAGCATCGGAAGTTTTCTATCAGCATCCCTTTGTACCCTTCCACCAGGTCCATCTGGCCGCGTTGACGAAACGCTTCGCGCACTTTATTTATGCTTTCCAGTCCGTGGAAGCTCGCCTGCACGGGACGAGAATAACCGGTGACGCTGGTTAACGTCATGGGTTGAGTTCATTGACGCAAACATTGGACAAGTGCATGCGAATTAAAGTTAAGCGTTGGGACACCGAGAAAAAAACTGATACAAAGGTTGTCTCGTCAGGCGCCCCTCGACAGTTGCTTTTCTATCATGGTTCAAGAAATGTTTCTTGGAAAGATTTGCGGTAAGAGATCCTGATATCTAACTGGTCACTTTTAAAATTAAGGACGACACCATTCGCAAGGCTACGAACACGGCCGGGACTGGAAAAAGATAAGCACATGAAACGAATCAGTTGCTACGCAACAGGCAAAGTGTCCGCAAGAGTCCGATGCTTACATTCTGCAAATCGAAAAAGCAACAGACTTGAACAAATCAGTAAAAAAGACTTACTTTTCCAATCAGCGAGTTGAGAGTGTGCTCCTTCGCTTTGATCTCAGATGCGATGTTGTCCATTTCTTGTTGAATCTTAGAGAAGCAGAAAACTTGCGTGGTGAGCATGGCGTTACAAAAAGCGCGAAAAAAAGCTTACAAAGCTGCAGCGGCAACAAACGGTGGGTGCTCTCGTTCAAACCTCCACCATAATCGCTGCCGCGATGATCCTTTTATCGAAGTTTTATACCAGTGGTTCTTAACCAGGGGGCACATCTACCCAGAGGGGCGCGAGACTTTGCGCATTCTACAACAGGGAAAGTCTCATCAATAAATTTCCCAGTCATTACATCTGCTTTTACAACTTATTTGAAGTCGTGGGACTTGAAACAAATGACAATCACTTACAGGAGGCGTGGTAAAGAAAAGGTTAAGAACTACTGTTTTATACAAAAGCAACTTTTAACAGCTCCGCCAACGCCGTATCTTTCTAAATAACAGCCAGGGAAGATATTTCCTCGCCTGTAAACTCTGTGAAGAAAACTAGACATCACGCACAACGGCAGTTAACGATTATACTAAAGCTCTAATTCGCCACCTTGAGATGAGAACGCACGATACGCACCGCTCCACCCCCAGCATAAACAATTATTACGGACCGAAAGTCCTTACCGTGGTCTCGGTTCTCCATAACCTTTGCCGCTGGCTTTGCAACTCGTCTTTATGCCTTTTCAAGTTGAGGGACTCTCTGCTCAACGAATCCATCTTCGCTTTGTGTTCCTGGATACTGACTGTTTTTTCCTGAAACCCAAGGAGCACGAGATAGCAACACAGCAACTAATTTTTTCTCCAAATACGTTTCTTTTTTTTATATGATCAGATATTTTATTCGCTGGGTGCATAGATGCGTATGATTGAAGAAGTGTGTGACTTTGATAAGAACCGTGCAGTTTAAAACCGATGTCCGGACGGTATGTAACGACTGACAGTCGCAACATGATGTATTTTTGGTGAGTGATATTCATGTTTTAAACTCGATATTTTTCTGCACTAGGTGACCTGGCAACGCGCGGCCTATGCTTTTATTGTTCAAAGGTAAACAGACACACACGTAGAAATCCGCATTCGAACGGACGAAAATATCTTTTTCATATATTTCCGATCCTTCGGTCTGTAGCAGCCGAACGCAGTCCAGCAGGGGCGCCGTCTGATGGAAAAAGAACGTCCGGCTTCCGTTTTGTAGCAAGCGGGTTCCAAACTGAATGCCACACGACAGGCATCAGTCTGATCAAGCCTGCTCTCACGACACAAGCGCCGTGGTTCACTCAATTACTAAGTAAGACGGGCGGTTTGTGATCGAGCAACAATTAATCCTGAACCAACGAAGTTATTCGTTCGCGTGGAGGATTAATTGCGCATGCAACACGCGTCACAGTTGTCTTTGTTATTTAGCAAAAGCAAATCCAAATTTGAAAAAGCAGCATTCCAGCATGTTTTCGTGAGTTATAAATGGAGAAGCAGAAATTAATCTACGCAAACTGAAGCATGTAACTGGAGGGTAAACGATGGGTTATTGTGGCAAGCAAAACCTAGGCCTACACTCAAAGAGTACTGTAAGTCACTCCAGCTGGAACAACTGTTTCGTAACCTTGTGAAATACGAACTTGAGAAGAGTGTCAACCAAAAGCAGATGCAAGACCTTCGCTGTTAGGCGTAGTGCTTAACAGGCTACAGCAAAACCATCAAGCAAACCTCCGCTTCACCAACGCCAAGGGAAACAAACGAGAAGATTTTCAGTTAAGAAACGCACCGAGATTTCAGCCTCCAGTTCTTGCTGGTTGTTCTTGGACACATCGATCTCTTCGCGAAGATTGACTATCTGCGTCTCCTTATCCTGAATCCCTCGTTGCAAAGTCTTCAGCTCGCTCTTGATCCACGTGTCTCGCTCCTCGCGGTTACGGAACTGGTTGCCGCGGCCTTGTTTCGCGTACAGCTCTTTGCGGCGTTGTTCCGCCACTTTAAGCCTGGCGGAAACAAAACGACAAATGCTCGACTACAATGCGATTTTATATTATTCATTTTATACTATTTATGTACGATTTTATGACGTACTTTCACGGCCTGGTAGGCCGTGGTACTTCATATTATTTATGTACGATTTTGTATTATTTCTATATTATTTATACATTTTTATATTTTATGCGATTTTCTATACACATTTTTATATTTTGCGAATCGTGGAAACGCTGTAGGTTGAATTTTGTGTCAGGATAAGCAATCGTGCAGGAGCGTGATCGGCGCTTTTTTCGAGAATAAATCCAAAACAACAAACCTACATTTAAGGCAAAAATCTGCAACAGGACAACAGCGGATTGTTTTGTCTTCCGAGAATGGAAAAGCATGCAACAGAGGAGCCGTGAAAAGCGTCTGGTCGCGCTTACAAATGAAATCGCGTGCATTTCCGTCCTACTAAGCATAGCAAAAAAAACGAACACTACTATACAAGCGCACTTGTACAATGTTTTTCATCGGTTCTTTATCCTGATGTTGCGTCTGATACGTTTCCAGTGTGTAGCAGTGTTTATTTTCGAGATTAACCTTCAAGCTTTATTGGTAGTGATTATAGTCGTCTCAGCTTAGTACAATATACACCCTCCAGTTTGGTTGCGGACTAATGCGTAAAACGTTCTACAATGGAATCAGGCTGCTTTCTGTACTACCTCGTTTTGTGCTAAACCCTCATGAACCAAACTGTGCTTTTCATTATCAAGCCCAGCTTCCGAATGAAACAAGGTTTTGAGGATTGCACGTTTGTGTCACCTCGCGTACGGGAGCAGATTATTTGGAAGAAAGAAAGTTTCGTCCAAGCCATTGTTTCTCACTGAATTCGCTTGTCCTTCACATTTGCTATCATCATGATTGGGAATGGGTGAACGACCGGCGGGAAAAAAGACAAAAACCTTTTCAATGTCTTTGCTGTAGGTTGAGCCGTTGCTACGCCATAACGCAATACGACCACTGGTGCCCAGCATAAATCATCCAACTGGATATTGGCTGTCTACGATTGTGAAAGAAAAGAAAGTTTCATTATGCTCGCTTTGTGCTCCTTTTGGAGTGTCACGAGTGGTCTGCGGCGCCCATCCCCGCTTGCTCTGCGCCGTGGGCCACGCGGATACTTTTGTAGTGGATGTGGCAAGCCAATGGCAGTCCCGCGCGTGACGCTTTTCCTTACATCGATCCAACAGCGATCACGAGGCTGGACAGGCCGCAAATACCGCTTGTCAAGTCTTCCGTATCACCCGGTCGGGATTCGAACCCAGCCTACCAGTGGCACGCGTTCTATCCCACTGGGCCACCTGCCCGTGTGGTATGAGAGCTTCCAAATGCAGCCCAACATTGTTTTTTGAACCACAAAATGGCGTCAAATGTGTGTAGATCACACACACATTTGGGATATGTTTTGCGTGATTCCACCAAATCTTCCCGTTTTTTACTAGCTTTTCGGCTGTCTTTCATTGTAAAGCTTCCTTCAGATGTGCACCATGATTTGCGAAACAGTGTGTGAAACGCTGTGAACATGTCTGAGAACGTCTGCAGTGCTAGTTCAGCAAGGTATCCACAACAAAACAAACTCCACAAGTTTTACCAGAGAACGCAAAAGTTTGCCTGGCTCAGACCTTAGTTTAAAATTTTTTAACGAACAGTCGAAGCCATTTATCCGCTGCAAAGGAAGTCTCAACTGCCTAGTTTCAATTACTAGACATTCTTCTACTACCTACAGAAAGTATGTTCTACTACCAGAAAGTTCTACTACCTAACTTCACGCGCATATGTAAGTAAATATGCAACTGACTAGACCAGGGGTGTCAAACATACGGCCCGCGGGCCAAAAGCGGCCCGTTGCGAGGTTGAACCCGGCCCGCGGGATGATTTTGCAAAGTAAAAACTTTTTTGTTTGCTTGAGAAGTTTATCCAATTATACTTCGATGATTGGTGACTAGATTTCAATCACTTGAAACCTTAACGCAATTGTTTATATTTTATTGTTTTTCTCACGTGAAAATTTCCCGTTTTCTGCATATTTCCTTTTGCATGGTCACACCGGTTTGAACTTTCAAACAGGTATGAACATGCAAAAATTCAACTACTGTTGACAAAGTTCAACACTATAAATCCGGGAAAACAATATACCTTGAGCTCCAGCGATGTTGATTTCGAAACCTTCGAAGTTCTAGGTACAACTCTAATTAAAATTTGCTACGTAAAGCTTCTATTCCAGTTACTGACCGAAAAATAAACTGCACTGAAATCTATTCGACCGGGTAAAATTTGAGAACCGGTAAAAAGTAGTAACCGCAGAAAATTGCGCATTGATTTTTAAAAATGTCGAAATCGACATCGCCGGATTTCTAGTGTCAAAAAACACACAGAAATGTTAACTAAACCCACCGACTCAAGCAACTTCCTGTTTCAAATATGTATGCAGTGAAAACGCGCAGGACATCTGCAGTTTTTCGTGAAAATGCAGCAAGAGCGAAGGAAATTGTATTGTGGCGTAATAAGGGCGTATGTAGAACTACTCCGTGCTCAGACTTGGGCTTTTGCCTTTCCCTAAATTGCTCAGTTAAGCCTTTATTCTCTATTCCGTGGCAGCCTCGTTACCCAAAATGTCTTTATCGAAGAAGAGAAAAGTTGACAAAGAATATGCAGAGGTTTTCAAGACATTTGGCCCTTTTCCTACTTTTTTACAGGGGTGAATGGGATACCTGTATGTTTGGTGTGCTCACAGCAGGTTTCAGTGGTGAAAAAATATTGGATGTTTCGTAAACGTTGCTCCTTAAATGTGATAATAATCATTTTCAGATAAGCTTGAAATTTTTGCATTAAAGTTATGAAAACAGTTGGAAGTTGTCATTACTTGTAACCACGGTGTTTTACATTGATTACGTTGGTCCGGCCCACTTGAGATTAAATTTTCCTGAACTGGCCCCTGAACCGAAACGAGTTTGACACCCCTGGACTAGACCATGGCAAGTAGAAGAAAATGATCACAAAAACGAGTTTCTCGCACAACAACCTTTTTTCAAGAGTCTTCTCTTTCTCGATCATGACTTCAAACTGAGGCACGATCCTGTCCTTCTCCTCGGTCTTGCCCAGGATCTTCTCTCGCAAGTCCTGGAGCTCCGTGTGCGCCTGGTTCATCGACTGCTGATCCGATTGCAATTCTTCTTCCAAGTCAGTGCAGGTCAGCTCGAGTTGAGCCTGTGACAAACAAGTGTTGCAATGTGTATGAAAATGAACTATCAAATGTCCGATGGCAGTGGTTTCCAACAAATGGTGCTCGTAGCCCCTGGTGGAGCGAGAAGCGTCCGACTTAATGACAGGAAATTGATCTGCTTATAACTCTCTTGCGGCTTGTTGTTTTCTTTCGCAATTGATTGTACATAAAAACGCAACGTTCGCTCACACATATATGTCACGATAATTGTTACAAGAACGCGCATAGCGTTGGTGGCGCGGATTGGTTCAACGGAACGGCCAGAGCGTTGATCCGATGATTACTCATTAGTGCTCGAAGCGCTGATTTTGAGTTTAGTCAAGCAGCAGGAAATCAGAGCAGCAGTTACATTTTGAGAGTACAGCGCGAGGGGGCAAAAAATGTTCGTGGTTTGTTTGGCTCATGCAGTTAAATATTTGCATTGACCGTATATGTTTTGATTTTAGTGGAAGGCACTTTGTTGAGTGTTCATTTGTGGATTATAGTTTGGTTGGCTGCGACAGAATTGGCGCGCTGTATCGCGCAATTAACGTCTTGAAGCTCGCATATTGGTGCGCTGAAGCGGTGAAAAGCCGATAGCGAGCCTGGTGTGTTTGGGCGCGTCGCCTGCCAGTGTACTTTAACGGCTTTTCGCTTATTTTGTTTTTCCTTTTTTTCAAGTAATTAAAAGGAGCGCGTTAACGATTTTCCTGCTGTAACTTCAGTGTTACCTACCGTAACATTAACATCAACTGCAATCAATTCTTATTTTCGAGTTTGTAGTTTCTGCTCGAATGTTCAAAAGTTGCAACCACGCAGTAGTGAATGAAGTAGATATTGGCATTGTGTTTTGACACGTGATAATTACTTTTCTGGACAATTGCAGGGGGTGCGAGGTCAGAACAAAAAAATTTCTAGTGGGGCAGAAGTAAAGCAAGATTGGTAGCCCCTGTCCTATGGGGAAATGGGGCGATTGGTGAATTCAAAACGACGAAGCAAAAAATACACAAGCTGACAAACTGCGTCAGGCTTGTACCAAAATATTATTATCTGCTGAGGTAATAAAGACACGCACCCTGCGCAGGAAGCAATGCGGACAACGAAGCAAGACGTTCCGCCATCGTTTTAGTCAAACGTAGTTCTGCCGACAAAGCTTCCCAGCTCAAGTGACTTCAATGATCGCCATGTGCATGCCTTGGAACTTAATCGATAGGGCGTATGCCAGGCTGACTGTTGGAACCGGTCATAATGTCCAAAAGCGTGGACTGGTGAATACTGTTACGGTGACTAAGTCCCGCGTGCGCCAAAATTTTGGCGCAGAACACGTTTTCGGCAGTAGCTGGTGATGTGGTTGAGCTGGAAAGCCAATGAAGGCATGCTCGGATCCGGAATTTGATGTACTTTTTCATGAGCCCAAAAAAGGTACCTTTACATTTGAAATTTTTGAGAAAAATCCCAAAAACTAAAATTTGTCTAGTAAAATTTAACAAATTTTAGTAGGCTTTCAAATTTTGCTCCCAGGCTTTCCAGCAAGCGTAGCCGATCCGTTTTTTTGGCTAGAAATACTAGTAATGAGCCCACTCACCCAAACAAACTTTGAAAAAGAACTCATCACATTTTTGGGGTGGGAATTTGGCTAAAAAAAGGGTGTTTTTATTTCAAAGCATTGTACTTCCATCATGTGTTGTGCTGGCAGGTTGAAAAGTCCATGTTCAGCACAAAAGACAATAATGTCATGAATACTTGTGTGTTTTCAGTGCCCAGCATTACCCAAATTGTGCCAAGCGATGGTGAAGATGTTCCGAACAATAGCCAAGCAGCTAGCATTGACACACACGCTCATGGTGGAGAACGAGGTATTCAACTCGAATTTGTTTTATGGATTGTCATTAGCGTTTGGCAATAAAAATTGCTCAACAAGCATCACTGCAGTCGTGCAGTGATGGAGGGCTGAAAACTTTGGAAAGACAATCTGTACCTCAAAACATAGTAATGACATGATTACTTGTGCTGTCAAAGTGCAAAAACAATTTTATTTCAAAGCATTGTACTTCCATCATTATGTGTTGTGCTGGCAGGTTGAAAAGTCACAAAAGACAATAATGTCATGATTACTTGTGCGTTTTCAGGTAGCAGCCCAGCTGTGCCCAGCATTACCCAAATTGTGCCAAGCAGTAGTGAAGATGTTCCGAGCACTGGCCAAGCAGGTGCCAGCGCCTCAACTGCTCCTACCAGGAAGCGTGGCACTGGCCGGGGTGCTTCTTCCAACAGAGCGAAGATATGGTCGAGGTCGTATGCGCCCTGTAGCAGCTGCGACGTCATCGCCAGATTGGAATGCAGAGCAGCCCCAAACAGACACAAGTGATCGGAGCGCTTGGTTGCCCTCGTTCTCCAAGCAGCCTAGGTACATCGGTCATAAGAACTTGGTAAATGCTGAACCTCACGAGTACCTCACTGTTTCTTACAGGTGATTTCTGGGAGCTAATTACAGTGGAGACAAACAAATACCTGCAGACCGCGATAGCGTCCAGCAGTGTTCAGAAGGAGGGGGCATTCAAGGACATGTCTGTGCTTAAAAAAAATTTTTTTCGTTTGTATTTCAGTATGGGGGCCACTAGACAAATATAAATTCGTGATCATTGGCAACTGAAGTACGTCATCAACCGCACACCATTTTTCACCCAGGTTATGCCCAGGAAACGCTGGCAAAAAAATTGGAGCCACCTACATTTTGCGGATAACAGCCAATTTGTTCCACGCGGTCAGCCTGGGCATGATCGCCTTTCAAAATTCGAATCCTGATCCGCTGATTCTGCCCACCTTCCCCGCGAATTATCAGGCTGCAAAATAACTGTCATTAGGCATCAAGCCGTTCGCTCTGTGTGAATCACAAACTGGGTATTGCCTCCAGTGGGTGCGCTACTGCGGCAGGGAGGCCAACACTGATCCACGGGCTACACCATTTTTGATGACCCACCAGGTTGTCCACAATTTGATGGCCCCACATTTTTCCCGGGGGTACGTGGTTTTCATGGACAGCTACCACTACACCTCCCCTGATGTGGCTGATCTGTTGCAGGACAAAGCGTGCGGGTTGTGTGGCACCTGCAGTGCGACCAGGCAGGGAATACCGCACGACCTGCGTCCGTCAAACCTTGGTCTCAAAAAGGGTGATCCACCAATTTACCGGCGCAATGGCCGTAAGCTGGCCATTGCATGGCACAAGCCGATTTACACTGTTGACCCCTGTGGGCAACAACACGTGCTCCAGGGTGGACATTCGAAGCAAGCAGGCTCCCTCTGGCATACGTCAGGTTTTGCGACCAACGGCTGTGACCAATTATGTCGAGCATGTGGGCGGTGTGGAGCATGTGGGCGGTGTGGAGCATGTGGGCGGTGTGGATTTGATGGACCAACGTTGCAAAACGTACCTCTTTCCACGCCGCTCACGAAAATGGTATAAAATAATTTTTAATCGTATGATCGAGATGGCATTGGTGAATGCCCACATTATTTATACTGAAGTCACCTCAGACACGACCACGCTTGATATGAAGAAGTTTGGTCAGACCATTGCCCATCATCATGCAAGCACAAGATTTGATTTTGCACAAGTACGACGCAGTCTCGACCACACTGCCATGGGTAGTTTCAGCGGCGATCACTTCGTGGTTGTTGGCAAAGTGGTGCAATACTTTCACTGTACTGCCAACAATAAAGGCAAGAAGGTGCGAACTCAATTCAGGCGCCCCACGTGCAATGTTGCGTTGTGCGTGAAATCAAAAAGGAACTGTTACCGAGACTACCACGCGCAACTCGCGCAAACGCAGTAAGTGATAACTGCTTTCAGTTTGCGAATTTGTTCTTGCATGTTTTCGTTTTGTTGTGTTTTTTTTTCTCAGGGTTCGTTTTGTTGTGTTCGCAGTGTTGGCGAAGGATCCTGGGCAACGGCCACTGAGAGTGCTTCTTGAGCAAGGCCACAACCAGGGGATATTTTCGAGGCGCGGGAAAAAGGTTGTAACTTGTTGTGCCTAACAACTAAACCCCCGGTTACGGGACTGCTCTTGGGCGTGGTTGTTGGAAACTCGTTCTCAGACACCAGGAAAATATGAATTGCGCTTTTTTGCGTGAGATGGTTGTGAGCACATGCCCTGAAAGTTTAGGGTCGATGGAGTGCAGAACATAGGAGTGGTGAACGAACAGAGTAAAAATTTGTTAAATTTACCCCCTACATTTTTGCATTTTCTCCCTTGGAGCCTGAAAAAGCACACTTGAGCCAAAAATGGTTTTTCGTGCAAAGTTCGCCATGCAACAGACATTTCGTCCACAGGAAGTTTTTTCGCATCTCCTTTACTTTGAGCTGCACAAGCATTCAAACTTGAGTGCTACAAAATGAAAAAAATACGAACTTTTTGTTGTGGAGTGGGTGTTACAAAACCTGCTATAACTTTTTTCCTTTCATTCGTTTCCCTTGAAATTTGCAGCGATTGTGCAGAACATACCTATAAACATATTGTGCAAGTTTGAGAGCATTGCTCCTTCACAAACGGGAGATACAGCGTCTCAAAGTGAAAAAACAAAAATAACCCCCCATTTTTCGTGCATTTACCCCTCTTTCGCCCTAAACATTTGAAATGGACCAAAACTTTTTTTCATTGGAAAGAGCAACTCATCCCGAACATTTCATATGTTGAAACTTTTTTCTAACTTCAACAGTTTTGGCTGCACAGCCTTTTCAAGAAAAACTCTCCTAATCTTTCAGAGGCATTTTTGTTAAGCTTCGAGGGATTTCCCCTGCCATACGTCACACTGACGTCATGAATTGCCACCGAATACCGTAAAAGATGCGAAATGTCAGTACCTTTCCAAAAAGGTTTCAGTTGCTGAGATAGCTTCTGTAATTCGAGAGTTTTCGCCAGAAATGTGCAACGACGGCTCTTCTGCGCCAAAATTTTGGCGCACGCGGGACTTAAAGGGTACTGTTATTGGACTAATGAGCGAAATGTCTTTGCGGAAAAGAACAGGTTCCGAGTCTCAGTAGATAATGCTTTTCCAACGTGCGCGAATACGAAAATTCTGTTGGCTGCTCTTCGTCAAACGGTGACTGGGCCAAGACCTTCAGTCAACAATGTTCAAAAGTTGCAACCACGCAGTAGTGCAGGAGGCAGGCGCACCCCCAAAGTTTTGATTTGTCGAAAATCCAGGCGAAATCTCCGATATTCCAGGCAAAAATGCCGCCTAACGTTTGACTTCTTTTCTCCAAAACCAAAGAAATACAAACGAAGCACATGAAGACCCCCCTTTTTTGGAGGTCACACCAAAAAAGGTCTTTATGATCTTTGTGAGAGATAATTTGTGTAGGGAAAAGTCGCACAAAAACTTTTCAGGCAAGTTTGGGGAAATTCGGGCAGAAATCTTTCAAACCCCCCAAAAGTAACTAGCTCCTGCACCTACGCAACCACGTGAAAGACGAACCTTCTTCTTGATCAGCTCCTGTCGGTCGCCGGAGCTTTGTTCCTTCTCCTCGGCGAGCTGCTTTATTCTGGAGTTAACATGGGAGAGTTGCTTCTGGAAGTCCTTGGTCCGTCGCTGCGCCTCCTCTTGCTGAGCCCGCAAGTGCTTCGTCTGCATCGAGTTGTTTTCCCGCTTGTTCGTCAGCTGGAACGGCAAGAAAAAGATCCAAGGTTCGAAACGCGATTCTCTTCTTGCTGCGCGGCTGACGTCATGCACACCAGGCGCTCACTTAACCGTGTTTCCCTTGTCGACACTATGAACGCGAAAGCAACGAGAACAAAGTTTTGCGAGGGCCAATTAACATATCCATCCCAGTAGCGCAACCAGAATCAAAATTTTTGTGGGCAAATATTTTGAATTTAAACAAGCTATGTCCAACCCAAATGGCTTACTGAGCCAACAATTTTGTTACTATCTTGATCAGGGCCGCACATTGAATGACATATTAATGAGGGTCGCACATGGAATGGCTTGCTTTGATCTTCGCAAACTAAATTTAGCTTAAGCTATTGTACTGAAAGTGTTAGAATCCAAACTGCAGTACTAACAGACGTGATAAAGTGGCACTGAGGACCACCTGCATCAAAAATGTCAAATTCAAGATTATCAAAATAAGGACAGGTTGTCCGTATGTAGGCTACTTATACCACAGCAGAACCTAAACTGGGCCGCACAAAACCTCCGACTGGGCCGCATGCGGCCCGCGGGTTGGACGTAGCTGATTTAAACGAACAACAGTATTTGCTTTGGCTCACCGCGTCTCTAAGCACAAAATGTGAGAAATGTGAGCACAAAAGATATGCTAGAAATTTAGGGGGCATGATTCTTTGGTCTTCCCTGACTACGCCTACGGTCTTGCCCGATTTCAGTGAAACAAACTTCGTTTTTTTTCTGATCGCTTGATAAACCTAAAAAGGGTCGTTTCTTACCTGACATTTAAGGAAGACGTTTTATGCACACAGCAACGCAGGGAATATCAAACAATGTTTCGACAGAAAATTTAAATTTTGAAAGAATAGGAATTCTGTCAAAAAGCGTGACTCCATTTTCTGTTACATTCGTACAAACGAGAAAATGTTTTACAAATATTTCTTCCCCACCATTTGTTGCAACGTCACGTAGCCCAGCAGTGACGATATGCCATCTGATGGAAAAAAACGTTCCGTTTTCACTTTGTAGCAAGCGGGTTCCAAACTTAATGCCACGTCACAGGCACAAGCCTGATCAAGCCTGCCAAATGTTCATGTGTAACACAGACTCTTGGTGGTAAGTATTAGTAGAAAGATAAACGACAAAAAGGCGTGAGCAACAAATACGAGCACCAACCCGGATTTTTCACCGTTGGATTGATGAAATCTTCCGAAAGCTACACTCACAACCGTACTTTGACAAATTACACTGCTAACAACATGTGACAGCTAAACGACATGCATTCAACCAAGTTGATCGTCTTCGGGCGCACGGAAGCGTAACGGCCAACAAGCCAATCACCTGATCCAACTTGTTTCGTGTATCATTCAGCTCCTGATTGTGAATCGTATATTCCAAAGCTCTGCGCGTTTTGTCCCACTGCTGGTACTGCGCCAACTCCTCCTTTTCTTCTTTGAGAGTTGAGAGTCGATCTTCAATCATTGATAGCAGTTCTTCGATTTTACTATTTTTTGTGTCCGATTCCTGAAAAATGCACGAATTGACAAAAGACCAGGCCATGCTCGTTTCCAAGTTTTCGGTTGCATGCCAGCAGTGGAAACACGGGTACATTGAAACTTCCAAAACGGGGTCGTTTCACATTTTCATTTCAGAATTAAACGTTTGAATATAGTCCCATCATTCAAAAAACTTTGGCAGACGGCTTACGTCGACTGCAACAGGATCACCAACAAGGCGTAACGAAAAAAGTTTAGCTCAGATTAGAAACGGTTCAAGATGTAAAGTGGCACAAAGACGACAGCTTTTAGAATGTTTTAACGATTCAACAGTTGGAAAGCCGACGCATGTTAAGAGCTGTCACCTTCATAAGCTGCTCGCTCTCCTGTTTCCTTTCATCATAGACACGAGTACCGGCAACTTCACGCAGAAGCTGAAGCCGATACGAGTCTGGTGCCGTCGCCATCTGATTGATCTGCAACGCGCAAATAGCACAGCGTGAGATGGTGGCTTGCTTTGCTCTTAATACGAAGAGAATTAGACGCGTATCTGGTGGAAGCGGGTTGTGGTGAATTGCGCCTGCGAAGGGACTTCACCCAAACCGGCCTCACGGGGATGACCGCATCAGTGTAAAATTTTTGTTAATGCTTTCTTTTGCCAAAATTTTGATGGACGGTCGTGTGAGGTCGGAGTCTTGGGCGGCGAACTGCTCGATTGAGACGATGGGAAGCGTTAATTGAAACACATAATACACCTGTATCGTAGTTTAGCGTTTCCCATTCGGGACGAAATTTCATAACTCTTTTCGGGCACCTGAGGGAAGAATCCGGAAAAATCGAAGTTTTTTCGGGTTTAGAGAAAAATGTTATTTTCCACGAGAAACATAACGTTACTTAGAAATTAATGTACACAGAAATATCCATCAGACCACTGTATTGGTTGAAATTAGCGCGAAGTATTGCACGATGAGACTGTGAAACGACCAACGGTATTCAAATGCAACCGCCAGCCGATCAATACAGCAGACTGCTGGCTGCTACTAAATACTGCAAAAAAAGGAAAAACCAGAAACATAAAGCAAGCTGACGTTTACAAACAGAAATTTACACTAAGTTAAACACAAATATTAGAAGGAAAAAAAAACTAGTTCAGCAAAAGATCAGAAAGACAACCAGAATCTACATAAGATTATTGATTTTTTATTGCTCATGTAGTTTTTCTCTAATTCTCATAGTACTGACGACATGAAAATCAAAGCGTTACTTTTCTTTTTTTTCGGAAACACACGATTGTGAAGAATTGAAACAATAATGACGAAACAGTAAGTGAATAGTGTGCAGCAAAGCAAAATCATTTGAAATTTTTTAAATCAACAGGCTCTCCAAATGTTTCTAAAAAAATCCGGTTTTGTGGATTTTAAAAACCGGGTATTGTGTTGGGTAATAGAAAATAGCAAAAACAACGGGTTACGAGTTTGAGGAAACCTCGGGTTGGATACACTAACCGCAGTGGCTGACGAGTTTTATCAAAAACCTAACAAGAACCGATGTAGGGGTCTCAAGTTTAGTGTAAGGTTAATTTGAAGCGAAGAAAGGATTCCGTGGGGCAGCCTTACAAATAGACACAACACGTAACATTCACCAAATTGCGCAATAGTCTCAAATCGGCACTATGCTTGAATAAAAATGTAGCAGGTTGCCAAACATACTGAACTCAGTCGCAATAATTAACAAAGCAAAATGATAACGTAAGAAATGGAAAACCGGTTCACGGGCCGCGTGTTTGAGACCTTAGACTAATGAGACGAGCCATGCTGCAGTGTAGGAACCCCATTGCAATTTTTTTTTCAAAACACACCTTTTGGAAGTACTTAATACCATCTTTGAAAACGCATCCAGATACCAAAATGCCGCTTAATGTGGTAGCGAAAGTGCTATTGGGCGTAGAAGTTCGCAAATACTACCTTGACATATACTGTATTTTACTAACTTCAAAAATCAAACTAGCAAATCACTAAATTGGATATGATTTGTGCTGATAACACCTTAAACGCTACGAAGACGGTACACTAAACAAGTATAAAAACATACCTTCCCTTGCTTGACAATATAATACGGATTGCTTCTTGAAAAACCAGCCGATTCCAGCAAGTTGAGCACATCATTTTTACTAAAGCAAAGATCATCAAGTCAAGGAAACTAAACTTCTGCTTCATTGTTAGCGCGTAACGCAAGCAAAAAACGCACGTTGCTTTTCAAGGTCACAATCCTTTGAAAAGACATGCAGAAGAAGAGTAAAGAACATCCAAATCACAATGTTAGGAACAATGTTCGTTTTTAATTACAGCATTTATTCTATCTTGCACGAATCGGTTATCTGAAGCGTCTGATTTGCAAAACAATGTTCAAATGACTTACGTCACCATTTTCTTGTCTAAAAAATACTGGTCTTTCTTCGATCCGATAACACGTCTCAGAGTCACCTCGTCCTTGTCGATCTACACATAAAACTACGGATATATTTATACAACAAAGATAAGCACTGTCTGACATGCAAACAGTCGCTAGGATTAAAATGCAAACTGGCTAACAACAAATTAGTGATCTCTTAAAAGTCAAAGAAATGAAAACAAAATATATTTCTTGAATCTTTTGTTGCTTACTGGCATTAAAAATTTCGCACACAGCAAGAAATTACAATTTTCCGATTCTGAGAGCTGATTGCTAATTTCCATAAACACGGGTTTAACAAATTTATTCAGTACAATAGGTCCAATCACACAACTTAGACAAACCTATAGGTTTTATACTTGCAAGCACAGCAGAAAACAGTGTTTAAAGATTCTGGTTGAATAAAATTTGTACGTGAGAAATTTCTTTGGAGACGTGATATCCATGGAGGGCTAATCGCAAAAAAAATTCAGAAGACCGTGCAAAAACTTGTTGTGATGCTGTACAAATCTGACGATTCGCATAGCAATAGTCGTGCACAAATCTGTAGCACTGTATTGAAGATCAAGCGCTTACTCCATCTTTGACCCAACTGCATCAGTTTCTATAACTCAGCACATTTATAAAAGCTGAGCTGTAGTTACTAAAGTACATAAGTACGTTTTCTTACCGGTAAGCGGTTGTCAGAGTTGTCAAAGACGATCTCCACACAGGCAGATATTACTCTTGCCCCTGTTCCTTCCTGTTGAATTTACCAAGATAGTTACGCTGACGTTAATAACAGAGGAGAAAAACAAGCAAGCCTGGAATGGTTCACACAGTTTTCTTAGTTTCACAGATTCTGGTTCTATTGCTGTAGTAAATTCAGTAATGTAGGAAGAACATGTTGATGATCTCATACAAAATGCCCATCACAACTTCTAGCAATTTTTAAGAAAATAAGTGACAGATACTTACATGAAGCAGCTGCTGCCTTTGCTCTGCCCTTAAATTGTTGTACTCATCACTCAATACAAATTGGATGGCTGAAAAATTTTCGTTGAAGTTGAAGAATCAGCAATCAATTTCTTCTTACATGAATAGCACAAAAATGTTAAGTTTAATAAAATTGTACCAACAGCTTACCACAAAAGAAGTTGCTTTTGCCAGAGCCATTTCTGCCCACAATAATATTGTGTCGTGGACTGAACGTTTCGATTTCAGTTGCTTCCCTATAACTGCGAAAACCTTGAATGCTGACCTGGGAAAACAGAAAGCTTTTTGTTTTTTCTGTGATAAAGACACCTGTTTACAATAAAAAACAAAGCCATTGTTTGAAAAGTAGGAAATGGCAACTGTTTTCTTGCATTATCATGCATTCTTTTGCAAATCCAATATGCAAGGTGTGTTTTTTATGAAGGACGTTTTCTCACTTGAGGTTCAGTGTACAACGCGAAACTACACAGATGTCTTTATTCATAAATTCAGACTGATGTTAAGTGGCAGCAACAGACATGGGGTAATCGTTATCAATTACAGTTTTTTGAGTAATCGATAGAACTGACCAAAAATGACATGTAATCGTAATCGATTAATTCACCAATTTAATTGCAATCGGCAATTACTTCTGCGATTAAACTTGTATATCTTTGCCTGCATCAGTGTACGATGAACCACGGTTTTGGTGGCTGGGTTTCCTCGTTTCTCAACGTTTGTTATGGTTATGTTTCAGGGTAGGCTATTTGCCTGTCTGTGTGCATTAAATCCAGATAGTTCAGCAACAAGCACAGCGTTTGTAGTAAATTCTTTCTTTGTTTCAGCTAGCCTTCCTGTTGGCCGCCAGAAGCAACGTAGTGAGTCTAGTGAGATGTAGAAACAAAAACAAGAGCTTTACTCAGAAATGGGTTGACACTTCGGCAACAGAAGAGTTAGCCTTGCATCACTAAGAGAGGTGTTGGATTCATTTATACAATATATATATTTAGAGGGAACCGATGAATGCAAGTGCTGGAGTAGGCTATGTCATTAATTAGTACAGTAATTTACATAAATTAACTTTTTTCATAGGAATAAGGCACAGTAATTTTATCCAAGTCAAAAACACTTTTCCACAACACTGATAACTAGCATGTCAACAGAGATCATCCACGGCTACTGGTAAAAAAAAAACTCAACAAAATGAGTGAGGTTTTTTCGACGAAGTTGACCTTTGGTCCAAGAAACATATACTCAGCTATATTGGCATCATTGTGCATTTCATTTCAAATTAAAAGTTACACAATGTTATGCTGTGCTTGCAGACGATCCAAAGGCCATTGCACAGCTGAAAACATCATAACCCACAGTTTTATGAAAGAGTCAGCAATTTCAAAATTACTAACAAACGACTTTTCAGCATTGCTGTACGGATGTTCAAGCCTGATAGATGTTATTTGACTAATAAAAGATTTGAAGCGTTGGTGTTTATCAACTGTAACAAAGATTTTAAACAAGCTGATTATTTTAGCTTAATCAATATTTAAAGTGTTTGTTGCTGTGGAATAATTTATGCAAATTGACCCCCTGGCAAGCTTAATGCAGAAACCAGGCCCCACTTAGCTTATACTCTGGTTTCAGTATTCTTTTGTTTTTCAATAGGTTGTAATCATTCTGCATTTTTGGAGTATTTTTTGTTGATTTAGGGTTTTAGTATAGCCATCCACACCTGGATTTATTTCTTTATTTTCTGAGTGATGACTACTAGGTCCCCTACAGAGGCCAGTAGCCCTTTTCAGCTAAATTTCTCCCCTGGATCAAACCTCTAGTTATGCCACTGGCTTGTTGACTGCACGAACATCTGAGTAAATAATTACTGTGATTTTTCTTGGTATCTGGTGCTTAATCCTTACAGATTGGTAATTTCATTTATTGCATTCATTCATATCATTTGTTGTCTGAAAACATGCTTACATCAAAGAGAGCTGTTCAAGGGCTCAAACGGATCGGCTAGTCTTCTAGTCCGCACTAGAAAACATTTTTTTGGTTGGGTGGTGCAGATTTTTTGTGAGTGACGTCATAAGTGAAGTAGTTTAGGGTCATTTTGGCTCATGTTGCCTGGCCTAGGGCCCAACCGCTAGGCCAAAGTGTTTCGCTGAAGTTTTCATTGGAAACTAGGCCCGAGTCCGAGTCTTTTGAGCCTTTGATCGACTTTCTAGCGTTTCTGGGTCAAAAGTTATGATCTAAAATAAACAAATTAATTAATTATCTAATTAGTCAAATATTTTTACTATTTTAGATCATAACTTTTGAACCTGAAACCCAGCAGGTCATCCTAAGTATCAAAAGACTTGGATTGTAGCCTAGTTTCCAATAAAAACTTCAGCGAAATACTACCATCTAATGGTTGGCACCCAGGGCCAGGTGAAGTAGGCCAAGGTGGCCGAGCAGTCCTCCACTTATGACATCACTCACAAAAAATCCGCACCCTCAACCAAAAAATTGTTTTCGAGTGCAGACTAGAAGACTTGCTGCATCTTTTGACACTTCGACCAGGTCTGTAGCACTTACAGGACCGGAGAAATTCCTGCGCAAAGCCACGTGCATTTCGATGTTTTTTTTTTCAGAAATCCACAAAAGTGGCCGGACGCCAAAGTGTTAAACTGAGAACATGTAAAGTTCACAAGGGGGTGCAAGAGAATGCACACTGTCTAGAGCAGCGGTCCCCAACCTTTCTCTGATGTTTCTCTTCAGCATTTCAACTGATGAGCATGCACCCCAAAAATTTATGACAAAAGTTTTAGCAAAATAAAAAAAATCCACTGGATCATTACTAGAACTTTTAGACTTTTACAATTATAAAGGTAATGATTTATCAGAAAAAAATATTCACTGATATATGTATAAATATTTGAAAATTGATATTATATAACAATATTTTCCCTTCTATTGCTAACCTCAAATGTGCCCCTTCAGATAGGCATATGTACCCCTAGGGATACATATACCCCAGGTTGGGAACCCCTGGTCTAGAGTTATGACTAAACATGCTTTCACAACCATGCTGGACAGTGAATTGCTGTCGATTCTTGAAGATGTGACAATAATGCATGAGTGATTTGATTTGCTATATAACATATATATATTTACTTTTTACCAAAATTTTACGCCACTAGGGTAACACATGTTGATTTACTACTACTACTATTAAAACTGCAGAGAATGGCACCAATAAATTTGAGATTTTGTTATGAAAAAGTAAAAAAAATTATTACATTGTAAGATTCTGCAATTGGTCATTCTGCCTCAAATTACCCTATCATAAAATAGTAACTAGAGAATGTGACAGAAATAACACTTGGTGGCATAAGCTAAAAATTGTCAAATTTTATCCATGATGGATGACAGAGATTGTGACCTTTTTGACAAATTTTGCATTATTATCAGATTCAAAACCATACATCGCAGTAGCCCCTAGTGCATTATCAATGTATGACCTACCATTGTTAAATGGTAAATTATTCTAGCATTGCATTTCAAATTTGGCCTAATTGGAGGTTGATGACCTTTCAACCAATATTTTGACCTTGAAATTGACCCTACAACCTGGACATGACCTTCACCCAGAGTAAAAGTTAAGGATCTGCACTATATAATACCTAAAATGTACACGGGTAGTATTCTTAGTTCAGAGTTATTGCAGCTCAGAACTGCAGGTTTGTGACCATAGGCGTAGCCAAGGGGGACCTAGGAGGCCGGCCTCCTAAGGCCCCGCCAACTTTTTATAACATATAGTTAATTTGTGCTTTGTGAAGCAATATCCCAAACAAAATAGCATTATTCACCTCAAATCAAACATTTTTGCACCCCCACAAAATTTTTGGGCTGGCTACGCTACTGGTTGTGACCGTAGTCAGAGTAAAGCAATTTTGGGCTGGTGAAGTCTACATCCCAACTCTATGAAATTGTCCAGACTCTGACTCCAACTGATTTTAGCTTGGTTTTAGATTGGAAACTTTGCAATACCGAAAAAACTGGTTTGATTGCATATCAAATTTTCCAGACATTTTAATGCAATTATTCAATAAATGCATTTAAGCCAGTAGTTTCTATCTTGGGTTAACTCTCAAGCACTAATCATATGCATAAAATCAAATGACGCACTCACACAATTCTACCAGTCAACTGCCAACCATTTTCTTAAGCTCACCTGTCCTAAACAAACTGAATAATATACATAAACTTAGTGTTACCTCAATGCTGAAATAAATCTCACCATTTTTGCTTAACTGCACACAATGTTTTTAACTTCTTGCAGACTCATGTACATCAGTTTAGCTGAGGCAGAGTTTTCTAAAATCCTAACATTACGGCAGTGAAAGTGGGTCTCTCAACCAGTGTTCCCTCTAAGATTTTTGTAAGTCGGCTGGTGCCCAAAAAGTGCCGTCAAGATCAAAAGAAACTTAGGCGCCCTTTGTAAATTTTCCTAAAATGCATCCGTTTTTACTGAAAAACTTTTCATCAACCATTTTTGATGAATGACCAAGAAAAATAAAAAATGGTCTTCACTTTTTCCAACATGTACACACGCAAAATTTTCTGATAAGCGAAAAAAACAGTCATCACAAAGGCAATAAATGAAATCAGCTGCATGCAAACTTCCTAGCCAAATATGAGCCTTTTCTCTCAGACAATGGTTGCCCTCATACGGTCCTGAATGACTATTCTTGTCGTTGTTGTGCGTTGCTTACTGTCGCACTAAAGCAGTTGTTTTTAACTTTTTGTACCGCGACCCATTACAGCAACCCACTCTAACCCAACAACCGCCATCTAAAACTTGAATAAAGCAAATGTAATACAGCTCTGTACATAAAATATCTACCGGTGCCCCTCCGAAAATGGTTCACAACCCCCAGGTTGAAAATCACTGTACCAAACCAACAATAGGCCTACAATTGAATCAGGCTGATGATCTGATGATACTGCGCAATTTCTTTACTTAAACTTTGCCAAAATATAGCAACTCTGAAATCGAAACAAGAAGTTTTTGTCTGGCCGATTCAGTCTGAGCCGTTTGGGTCACGGGACTTTTCGGTCTTGGTCATTTTCGTCTCGAGACATTTCGGTCAGACTATGAAATCTTGCAGAAATCTTACATGCTAATGTTTTATTGCAAACGTACTTGAATCAACGAAAAGCTTTATTTAAAAAAAATATGCAAACGTGATCCAACATCCAACAGTTCATCAGCATCAACACATGATTTTCGATTTGTAAATCAGCATCAACACATGATTTTCAAAATAGAATTTCATGTATTTACTGCCTGCAGTAACAAGCAACGCGTGATGATCGGCGTAATATATTCAAAACATTTTGAAAAAATCAGAACAATCAAGAAATTAGGTCCTTTCATTAAATGTCTATAAAAGTAATGACAACAGTCAACAGGTTTTGCCATTTTGTGATCAACAAAAATAACAAAATGTATCCAAAACGTCTTTTTCAACTTTGACAAGGTTAACTTCAGGCGTCAACTGTCAGGCAAGCTACAGTTTGTTTTTCTTGTGGTGTAGGGTCACCAACGTTTGGTGAACATGATCTTGTTTACATTCTCTCCAACAACCGTCACCTACATCAAGCCAAAATGCACTTGCAAATCATCCACATTGAATGAGTTATTATGTCCAGTCCACTGCTTGAAAGGTTTATTTGAAAAAGCAATAGCACCGCCACAGATGAAAAACCATACCCAGATATAGAGAAGCACTCTGCACAACCGTTAGGCCTATTTCCTCACTTAAAAATTCTAGGCATATTTATCTTAACAGCACACATTGGTTCTAACCGATACGTCAAAATCAATTGACAGAAATCTTTTCTCCCAACTGTAGCGACACGTAACTCGCTGTCGCACCTAGATGTAGGCTTTATTACACTCAAATCAGATGCAAACGTAAAAAGCATGCAGCATGAACACAACAGCAGCGATCAAGAAATGGTGCGCATCTGTCAGCAAGTAACTAGAAATGACTACGTTCAGAACAACCGGCCACAGTTGCAGTAGCAATCAGAAGAGACTGCTCAAGGGCCTAATCGCAATTTACGAGCGAAGCAAGGTAACATATCATCACACCAACCTTTTGACTATTTACACTGACTTGATCGACAAAAAGTTTTTTAGCCAAATTTTGCAAACAAGCACTAACTTTTCCTACGTGCAAGTTAACTGTTATTCGAAATAAGTGCGTCATACCTATATCTCGCCAGGTTTAGATAGTAAATATAATTATCAATGATTATTGCTTCTTCCCGCCTCTTGCAGGCTTGTTTACTTTCATATTTGATAAATCACAAATGACAGGGAAATTTTACCGTTAAACTTTGTGGCCTCAGTCATTCACCAGCCATGTGATAAGATATGAGCTGAACCTGGAACTTGATAACAGTCATGATAAGCCAGACAAAAAACAAGTTTTATTGTCTGTCAAAGGCTCATTACACTCAAAACACACGTAGAAGTTAGGAAAAAGGCCTCTATGAACAACTTAGCTAAATTTTGCCACGCAATTTACCTTAGGGCAAATTTCACAAAATCTGTTCATACTTTCGAAGTTCAGATATTGCAAAACATGTCTGAGGTGCCAGTCCAAGATTTCTTTGAAACTGCTTCGCATAAGGTCACACCCGCATGTCATAATTTGTGGGTGCAGTCGTAGTCCAAATGTGTTCAGATTCAAAGCAATGTGTTCTTATAAAATGTGAAAGTCAAGAAGGTCACAATGTGTCCGAACAACACAGCAAATATTCATGGGCGCATGAAATTGCAAAACGTGGGCAAAGTTATTTACAAAATGTTTAAGTCAAGAATGTTTGTTTGTTAGACACACAAATCGTGATCATGCACCCAGAACTTTTTCCCATAAACCTTGAAGGCGGAGAACTTCCAAACTGCGTCTGAACTTCGCAGCAAACGGCTTCGTCTTTGGACACATAAATCATGATAATGCGCCAAGAACTTTTTCTGTAAACCTTGCAGGCAGAGAACTTCCAAAATGTGTGTGAACTTCAAAGCTAACACCTTCGTTTTGGGGCGCACAAATCCTGAAAATTCGTACAGAACTTGCTCCGTAAACCTTGGAGGCGGAGAACTTCCAAAATGCATCTGAATTTCACAGCAAACAGCTTCGTTTTTGGACGCAAAAATCGTGATAATGCGTCAAGAAACTTTTATATACCTCGCAAAGTGAACTCTTTCAAAATGCGTCTGAACTTCACAGCTTACAGCTTCATTTTTGGACGCAAAAATCGTGAATATGCGCCCCCAACCCTTTCTGCAAAACTTGCAGGTAAAGAACTTCCAAAATGCGTCTGAACTCCAAGGCAAACAGCTTCGTTTTTGGACGCAAAAGTCGTGATAATGCGCCCAGAACCTTTTTCATAAACCGCGCAGGGGGAGAACTTCCTAAATGCATCTCAATTTCGCAGGAAACAGCTTTATTTTTGGACACATAAATCGTGAAAATGTGCCATAACTTTTTCTGTAAACCTCGCAGGCAGACAACTTCCAAAATGCGCCTGAACTTCACAGTAAACAGCTTTGTTTTCGGACGAAAATTTTAGAAAATGCACCCAGACATTTTTTTTAAACCTTGAATGCGGAGAACTTCCAAAATGCGTCTCAACGCAACAGCAAACAGTTTGATTATTGGACGCAAAATCGTGAAAATGCACCCATAACTTTCTTCATAAAGCTTGCACGGAGAAAACTTACAAAATGCGTCTGAACTTCACGGCAAGCAGCTTCGTTTTTGGACACATAAATCGTGATAATGCACCCAAAACTTTTTTCATAAACCTCGCAAGGTGAAAACTTCCAAAATGCATCTGAACTTCGCAGGAAACAGCTTCATTTTTGGACACATAAATCGGGAAAATGCGCCCAGAACTTTCTTCATAAACCTTGCAAAGCAAAAACTTCCAAAATGCGTCTCAACTTTAATAGCAAACAGCTCCGTTTTTGGGCACATAAATAATGAAATAGCGCTATGAATTTTTCTGTAAACCTTGCAGGCAAAGAGCTTCAAAAATCTGTCTGAACTTCACAGAAAACAGCTTCATTTTTGGACGTATAAATCTTGAAAATGAACCCAAAACTTCCTTCATAAACACCGCAAAGCGAAAACTTCCAAAATCTGTCTGAACTTCACAGCAAACTGTTTCGTTTTCGAACACATAAATCATGAAAATGTGCCCAGAAACTTTTTTGTGGACCTTGCAAGCAGAGAACTTTCAAAATGCGTCTGAACTTAACGGCAAAATGCTTCGTTTATGGACGCAAAAATCGTTATAATGCGCCCAGAACCTTTTCTGCAAAACTTGCAGGCTAAGAACGTCCAAAATGCGTCTGATCTTCAAGGCAAACAGCTTTGTTTTTGGAAGCAAAAGTCGTGATAATGCGCTCAGAACTTTTTTATAAACCTCGCAAGGTGAAAACTTCTGGAATGCGTCTGAACTTAACAGCAAACAGCTACATCTTTGGACGCATAAATCGTGATAATGCACCAATAACTTTTTCTGCAGAACTTGCAAGCAGAGAACTTTCAAAATACGTCTGAACGTCATGGCAAACAGCTTTGTTTTTGGACATAAATCATAAAAATAAAATGCTCCCAGAATCTTTGTAAACCTTGCAAGCAGAGAACTTCCGCAATGCGTCTGAACTTCACAGCAAACAGCTTCGTTTTGGATGCAAAAATTGTGAAAATGCACCCACATCTTTATTATGAAGCTTGCACGGGGAAAACTTCCGTAATGCGTCTGAACTTAACAGCAAACTGCTTTGTTTTTGGAAGCAAAACCGTGATAATGCGCCCAGAACTGTTTTCATATACCTCGCACGCAAGATGAAAACTTCCAAATTGCGTCTGAACTTCACAGGAAACAGCTCCATATTTGGACACATGAATCGTGAAATTCCACGCAGAGCTTTTTCTGTGAAACTTGCAGGCAGAGAACTTCCAAAATGCGTCTGAACTTCACATTAAACTGCTTCGTTTTCGAACACATAAATCGTGAAATGCGCCCAGAAATTTTTTTGTGAACCTTGCAAGCGGAGAACTTTCAAAATGCGTCTGAACTTCACAGCAAACAGCTTCATTTTTGGACGCACAAATCATGATAATGCGCCAAGAACTTTCTTCATAAACCTCATAAGGGGTTAAGGCAAATAAGGCAAAAACTTCCAAATTCGTCTGAACTCAGCAGCAAACAGCTTCATTTTTGGACGCAACAATCAAGATAATGCGCCAAGAACTTTTTGATAAAGCTTGCACGGAGAAAACTTCGAAAATCTGTCTCAACGTCACAGCAGACAGCTTCGATTTTGGACGCAAAAATCAAAAAAATATGCCCATAACTTTTTTATAAAGCTTGCATGGAGAAAACTTCCAAAATTTGTCTAAACTTTACGGGAAACAGCTTCGTTTGTGGACGCAAAAATTGTGATAATGTGCCCAGAACTTTTGTTATATACCTCGCCAGGTGAATACTTCCAAAATGCGTCTGAACTTCGCAGGAAACAACTTCATTTTTAGACACATAAATCGTGAAAATGCACCCAAAACTTTCTGTAAACCTTGCAGGCACAGAACTTTCGAAATGCGTCTCAACTCAACAGCAAACAGCTTCAATTTAGGATATCATTTTTGCCAGGTGAGCTTATTATTTTGGATATAACAATAAGTGGTTCCATACACAAAATATAAGTGGTTTCCATATATGAAAAATATACTACAAAAGAAATTATGAATATTTTTATCAGAAGCGATCACGACCCTTAGAAAAAAGGCAAATGACACCAAGGGGGTCGCAACTCCCAGATTGAAAACTACTAGTCTAAAATCACACTGCAACTTTCTATGGTCCTTTTCCTTGATGGATAAATATTGTTACTATGATTTACAGCTTTTTCTTCACTATCCATATTTGCAAAATTTGTGATTTGTGATATGTTAAATTTAGCTGCAACAATTTTCTGCAACATCATGCTTTCTAGCTCTTTGATCACATACTCTATCACTTAACCCTTTAACAGCCGCAATTGGCCAGCCCTTTTTTTGGCCAAAAATCGTCAGCCGCCAGAGCAAGAGAACTGTTCAAACCCTTTGCGGATTCAGCAAGTCTTCTAGTTGAGATCGAAAAAATGGTTTTTCGTTTTCGGTTTGGCATTCGCTGGGGGGAATGTCACAAGTGGGCGTGTTTTTGCATTTTTTTGGCCACCTTTACCTGGCCCCCAACCCATTGACCCGTGGTCGTTGAAGGGTTAAGGGCAAATCTTTTCGTTTTCCAGGGTTGCCCTACAATTTGAATTGGTCACTACCTGCACTGAAGAGATGGCAAAATTTTTCTGTGGTTTTGGCCAATAGGCATCACCTTAGCAAGGAACCACTGTAGATTATATGATGGTCCATCACTGGCCAATAAATCAGAAAATGCATTGTTGATTGTTTCATCATACACATTCAACTGCAATGCCTGGCATGTTCGAGTAACAGTGCAGTTTCAGAGAGCAGTTGCTGCTAGTGGGCTTTGTACTCATTGTTGTCACTCCTAGTGAAACAAAAAACAGTCTTAGAATCAGTAGTTTTGAACATGTCAACAAACTTCAAGGAGTGTGATCTGATATGTTTTCTTACAAAATCAATCACTGTGTTTCGTACCTACATAAAACCATGGATTTATATCATGAAATGATCATGCAGATGCAAATACTAGTTTACAAACATAAAATACACAAAGTTATGTGGTTAGCGACAAGTGTTATTCTACTTAAGATGTTCAATGCTTGTTGCACCTTTTCAATAACATTAAAAAATGTAATGATACAGACAAAGCTATACCATTATTAGGACGGTAAAAAACTTGGGAGTGAATACTACAATTTTACATATAGAGGAGTTGGAGTTGTGACCCCAAAAAAAGTCAAGAGGTTTTGGTATCTATTCTACAGCACTGCCAAACTGACACTTCAGTTGAAGATTGTGCATGGCTGTGCTTCCCATGCTTTCTTTAGGTTGGAACCAACATTTTTCTGAATAAGTTTTTTTCCTGACCCATTAGTAGATATCATATTAAAATAACCAGAAAAAAGGATATACCTGTATTAGGAAAAAACAAAATATTAATAATACATGCAATTTACTCTTCATGGGAAATTTGAGTTTGCTTATTAGATATAAATCAAAGAATAGAAATTGTCTAATTTTCAATATATATTTTAACTAAATAACAGAAAATTGTAACATTTCAAAATATTCACAACCTTGTTTAAGTAACTCCATGGCCCACTGGTTAGGAAGCACTGGTGTACAGTATAGTTGAAAACAGTTAATTACATTCATTCATTTTCACACTCAGTTTTCCTCTTGGGAGAGACACCGAGGCAAAAGAGATCGTGAAATACCTCATAGTTTTCATTCATATCTAGTCAATTTACCAAACATTAGGCATTTTTAGCTGAAGTGTTCCCATTACGTGTATATTATAATCTGTGGCAGTTGTGTTTTTCTTTCAATTTTTGTTTACAAATTTTAATATTTTTATCAACATTCTGTACTAAGGTCATCATAGCTGTTCACATGTCATTAGCTACAGGAGCTAACTTACTTGACAATAATACATGTTTTTTCACATGTGCAACCCATTCAATCCAACATGCTTGCAGCATAGGGATCAGAAATGCTAATCTAGCCTTGACTCCAGAATATCAATGCTATTATTATCCAATACAAAGTATACATATTTATGACATCAATTGCCACTGATGTGTTAGTTCTGACCTGCAATATCATTGAAACCCAGAATATTACCCCTGTACTTTTTAGATATGATGTAGCACAACCTAAAGGTCAAAGTACTGGTTGACACTTTTGTTGCCATGCCACATGGATCCACACAGTGGGGGAAAACACAACTTTAGTGAGCAAGGTGAATCCACATTTCAGTCATGACAATTACAAACTTGATTGACATGACTTTGACTTCAGCCACGTTTGATGTGCTTGTGATAATTGGCAGATGCATTTGATGCCCCTATGACCAACCACTTGTAACAGGTAGGTTTTTTCTGACCAAGCGTTACCAAAAGTAATTATAGATCATCAACTTTGAATTAGGCCAATTTTTAAAAACAATACCAGACTAAGTTTCCTTTACATAATTATCTTATTGTGATAAGTCATAGACTGATTTTGGGCCAGCGGTTGCTGAGATTTATATATGATTTTCAAATCTTGATCATAATGCAAAATTTATCTTGGTCAAAATTTAAATAGGCCATCTCTCTTTAACCTATGCTCTATTTCAGATACAATTTGAGAATTTTTCGTTTCTGTCATTAGGCATCATTTCTGCAAAGTTTCATCAAAATTGGCAGCAATGAAGGGGTTACAATGACTGGATGAAATAGGTTGTTTCAATTAAATCAAAATCAGATCAGTTAGAATGCACTACTATGCATACAACATTATACTACAGGTTACAGAGTGGCAAGTCCATGGCAGGCAATGTGGTTTTATTACTAAATCACAGTTGCCACTGCAATTACGTAAGTAAGCTATTGTAATCGTTAGCCACTCTGCTATAAGTAAACTATTCATGCTGGCCAAAGCCAAATGTCAATCAGTAAAGCTAAAGTTCAGTTTCAACCATCTGTATCACCAAAGTAAGGTTTAGAATTAAACTTTTGGTTTGTTGGGATTGTCAAGGGAGACATGTCTCAAGAAGTTTAAGAACTCCTGCTTTAAAACAAAGGTTCAACAGAGCAAACAGCCCTCACCTCCTAGACATAAAACATCATTTTTACACCTATACATGGCAATTGTGTTGTCAGGATGTTCTTGGCGCCACTTTGCAACTCCATAAATCGCCAGTCGATTGTGCTAGAGAGCTGTTCAAACCCTTAAAAGATGCAGCAGATCTTCCAGTTTGCAATGAAAACAATTCTAGGTTTTGGGTTTCAGGTTTTTTGTAGGTGACATCATAAGTGGTATAGGTTTCAGCCCATTTTGGCTCAGGTTACCTGGCCCTGGGCCCTAACCACTAGATATAATTTTTGAATCAAGTTTTTGTTGGAAATTAGGCTAGAATCCGAGTCCTTTGAGCCTTTGATCAGCTTTCTAGCATTTCTGGTTCAAAAGCTATGGCCTAAAAACAATGTACACTATCCACAAAAAAAGAAAAATCCAAAACTTAAGAAAAATTTTCCTCACTGCAAATTAGAAGACTCGCCAAGCCTTTGAGGGTTTGGATAGCTCTCTAGAGCAATCGCCTGATGAGTTATGGAGTTGCTAACAGATGCTAGAAACCGAGGCTCATGCAAACTGTCCCAGCAATTAAGGTGTTAAATACAAAAGATGGACAGATTAATAAAATTGCCTAAAATGTTTCTCTCCAATAATGAGTTTAAAACATTGACTGAGTTCCTGCAGGAAGATATTTCTTTGTAAGCAATGGTCATACACATTTTATACACATATATGCAAGACACAAAAGCCTCGTGTTTTTTTACATTTACAATTTTATATAAAATGGCAACTATTTTGAAACAAAAAAGCTTTTCCTCTTCCAAAAACTTTTTTACGAAATACCTTGAATGTAAATGACCTACAACTGCTGCTCTAAAAGTACTGTTTACATGGATACAATTATAGTAAACAATGTAAATTTTGCAACTACTGCTCTAATAGTACTGTTTACATGGATATAATTATAGTAAACAATTTTACCTTTTTGATGTGCATGCTTTCAGTTGCTTCAGTAAAGTTCAACAAACACAGTGGTGGATATTGTATATTCACACATGCACAATACTTTATCACTAAGACGTTTACTTAAAACATTAAAAATTCATCACATCTCTGATGTTGCATTAAATACCTGAGATCTAAAATAAAATGTATTCAAACTCTGTATTTAGCTCCATCAAAATTTTACAGTTACAGCAACTTCAAATATTAACAATCGTTTCCCTACCATTCAATAAAGTAAAAGTACATCATGAACTATTTTTTAAGTGCAGCAGAAGTGCTAGGCAACCTAAAATAAATAGCAAATTTTCCACCAATCCATATTTTGAGAAATAAAATTAAAAGTTAAGTGCATACATAATTCACAGAGTAGCTAATGAGTTCACATTGCTACACATAAAAAACTGATAAACATAACAGGACTACAAACCCAACACTCAAACTAAGAAATGAAAATTTTCACATTTTTGCTGTGTCAATAACCATTAATGGGATCATAACCACTTCCAAGAAAAAATTTCTGATTTTTCTACAAATATCAAACAAAATCACATGACACCATATCAACTATCTTTAACACTTTTGCTCTTGCTATACAGAGATCTACGTAAGAAGGATTCTAACATAAGAACCTTGAGCTATGTAAAATTGGCCAGTGGCTTAGAGCCAACAAACCTTCTCTTAATTTTGGAGATTAATGAGAGGCTGAATGTTGCGTTTGAAGCACGTCCCCAATTAATGATTGAGTAAGTAAGGTAGGGTTGAATTAATGAGTTACAGACAACTTTCAATACAGATCGTGTTGTGTAATGTTTAAGTTTAAACAAAACTCCAAGCTCTTGATAATTGAGTTTTCACCTTTTCTACATGAGGTTTCCAGCTTAGCTTATTCTCAAGAACAACACCTAGACATTTCAGGTTATCTTTGGGAGAAATGTTATGGTTATTTATATTAACTTTGAATGAGGTAGGATTGTGTTTTTGAGAATTTAATAACATAAAATTTGTCTTATCATAGTTAAGCTATAAAACTGATAAGACCAACTAAGCAGACATCTCAGGATGAATCTTTCCAACACCTGAACATATTATGCCTTCCCAAACTTTATACCTTCATCAGTATGCAGATGTATGCACTCTTATTAAAGAAACTGCTTCCATATCATTTTGCTAACTACTTTATTCTAATCAGCTCAACTCATTCTTACCCCACAACACTATCCACTTCTCACAACATGTTTATCTTATTTCTTATTGTGATAAGTCATATTTTACCTACAGTCAACTCTTCTTAAGAAAATGTGCCTTTACATGTGTTGGCCCAAAAGTGTGGTCTTCAATACCAGATGGTATTAAGTCTTTTACCACTTTTACCCTTCAAATGGAAACTTAGGAAACACCTCCTACATGAAAAAGATACATAACTATATCACTTAGCATCTTTTCAGAACCAAAGGCTGAGAGTTTCAGTAATATGATTAATGTAATTTGTCTGTTTTTTATGTATCTTTACCTTTTGTTTCTCATTCCTTCCTGAGCACACCCCATTTTTCGACATGAAATTATAATCCATACCTTTTTGTTTTTTCTTACCTTCAAACCTCATCGATTTTTTTTACTTTTTTATACCTTGTTCAAACATTTGACCACACCAAATTTCCTCAATGAAATTCAACTCACTCCTTTGCGCACATACTTATAGGCATACTCTCTTCATCTGTAAATTTAGTTCAACATGTTCCATCTATGTTTGTATGAGCGTTTGTTTGTTTTTGTATTTGATTTCCAACTATTGTCTTTTTAACATGTTGCATAAAGTGATAAACGGGATTGGTTGACGAGATGATTGCCATGGTCCTTCACCAATCCTATGTGACACAGTGATACTTGTGTTTACATTAAGATTATTCAGCTATTTTGCCATTCTGTTTTCATTTATTCTGATTTCCACTGACAACTGGCTTTCCTTTTGCGCAATGGCTCTCAGTATTGTTTCTGTTTAACACTTTGAGAACCAGCCTACGATATATTCGTACTTCGATTTCGGCCTAAAAAACAGCAGTTTTCGGTTGCCTTACCAACGCCCTAGCTCCTACGCCCATTGCGCTAGAGAGCTGTTCAAGAGCTTAAACGGATCAACCAGTCTAATAGATTGCACTCGAAAAAATTTTTTGGTTGGGGATGCGGATTTTTTGTGACTGACATCATAAGTGAAGTAGTTTCAGAGTCATTTTGGCTCATGTTGCCTGGCCTAAGGCCCAACCGCTAGACCAAAGTGTTTCGCTGAAGTTTTCATTGGAAACTAAGCTCGAGTCCAAGTCTTTTGAGCCTTTGATCGACTTTCTAGCGTTTCTGATTCAAAAGTTATTATCTAAAATCAACAAATTAAGTAATTATCTAATTAGCTAATTAGTCAAATATTTGTACTAACTTAAATCATAACTTTTGAACCCGAAACCCCAGCAGGTCATCCAAAGTATCAAAAGACTCAGATTGTAGCCTAGTTTCCAGTAAAAACTTCAGCGAAATACTACCACCTAACGGTTGGCGCCCAGAGCCAGGCAAAGTGGACCAAGGTGGCCTAAAAGTCCTGCACTTATGACATCACTCACAAAAACACTGCAACCCCAAGCAAAACAATTTTTTTCGAGTGCAGACTAGAAGACTTGTCATGTCTTTTGAGACTTTTACCAGGTCTGTAGAGCATACCAGACCGGAAAAATTCCCTCGCAAAGCCACATGCGTTTAGGCCAACGCTTTTCAAACTTTATTATGTTACGGCACACTACTACATTCTGAATTTGGCTGCGGCACACATACTTCATGAAATGGAAAACCTACTTTTCACAAACCTTGCAATGAAAGCTACTTATTTAAAACACTCTATAAGTTTACATACCAAATAACATCAACTAGCCTAACTTAAGATGAAAAGTTAAAACCCAAAGCAATGCAACGCAGACCAAAAACATTTGCAGCATAAGGTTTTGTCAAAACATAAAACTTTCACGGCACACAGTTTGGGAAACACTGGTTTAGGCGTTTTTTTTCCCGAAAATCCCCGAAACCACCTGGGTGTCAAAGTGTTAATAGCTGAGTCATATGAAACGATAATAAACTTAAAACGTCTTTTGGAAGTAGAAGCAAGTCTTAGGTTAGCCTCACCATTAACATTTACAACCACTTCCCAAATTCAACTTAAGCTGCTGAAAACATTTGATTACTATTGTAAAAGCAATAACATAAATGACTGTTGACATATGCAAAGTAGGGATGCATACAATGGAATGTTGAATCCTATGGATACAAATCATTCACTACTAAAATCCAAAAATCAGAGTTTTTTCAAATATTTAGATTCAAAATAAATTTGGATGAAACTAACATTAAAAATTGAAAAGTTGGCAAAGCAAATAATTTCCATAAATTTTGCAGTGGCACTCTTCACGTCCCTGAGTAAAAGAAAGAAAGAAACACTCAACAAGCTCACGGCATTTCGTAGTGATGTAATGAGCTAATCAGGAGGTCATGTGATTGCTGATTGGCATTCTAAACCTCTGTGTGATCAGCTTATTTTGCTCTTAACAAGTTTTTTTCCGAATAGGATTCGATATTCTGGATTCGAAATGAAGATTCTGGAACATTACAGAACCTCTAAATATTCCATAATGCACATCAAGTACCAATCGAACCACAAAATATAACTCAATTTAATGTAAACAACTAAATGCAAAAAAACGGGACAGAAATCAAAAAATGGAATTGAGTTTCCATCTTAGTGGAGACATGAAAATCTGCAATAAGCAATGCAGATATGATGGAGTGGCACTGAGGCACTACATCAGGGATGGGCAAATAGCGGCCCGCGGGCCAAAAGTGGCCCACTACAGCGTTTTCAGTGGTCCACGGAAGCCTTCAAGAAAATTTTCAACAGCTTATCGCAGTAAATGTTAGTGCTGAGCCTAACATAACAGAGACTTGCTTTTACTTGTACTTCCATAAGGTGGCCCTCCGCTAAACGCAGTCTTCTGAAAGTGGCCCCAAAGCAAAATTAATTCCCCACCCTTGCACTACATAATTAAAAACATGAAATTATCAAAAGGCAGTGGCTACAGAACTGATCTTCTTATTTGAAACCTTATTTGATCACCACCTGTAACGTGACAGTGACAATAATGCATCATGAAAGTGCAGCAGGCGTGGTAGAAACATACTAAACATAAAAGGTAAACCATAAACATAAAACCAAACCCTAACCCCAGCCACAACCTTAACAATACCCAAAAGCTAGCCTTAACAGTAACCCTAACCCCTAAACCTAAGTTTAGAAACTTTTTTAAAAGAAAGTGACTACAGATACGCATGTCCTGATGCAATTCAAATAAAACGGACAGTTTGTCAGGCAAACGGCATACTGCTCGTAGCGTAACGGTTATGCATCTCAGGTACTTCGCCAATGATTTTCGGTTCGACTCTCACCTTGCCGACTTTCCTTTTGTTTTTTTTTTCTTTACTTTTTTTCAGGCTTAGGTGTTATCTTTAGGGTTTAGTGTTTAGGTTTAGGTTAAGGCTACGGTTAGGGTTTATCTTTTACGTTTAGTTCTTTTCTACCAAGCCTACTGCACTCTTGTCGTGCATTACTGTTACGTAACAAGTGGCGTACGAATAAGTTTTCACATTTCAAGATCCACAGGCATATCCGTAGCCACTGCCTTTTTTAAAAGTAAAGAAAAAGTAGTCCCATGAATTGAAACGTGCAACTACTACTACCAAGACGAAAGTCCCCAAGGTGAGAGGGGAACCAAAAACCATTACCACAGCAGACCTTAAATGCATCCACTACACTGCGACGTCAGTGCTGCTTGAGTGACAAGCTCAGCATTTTATTCGAACCTCATCATGTGAGGTGGTTCAACAGTCACTTCCTTATCAAAATAAGGCTGGTTGTCAGTAGCTTACATGCACAATGATAAAGCTTTCAACAGGTAACAAGACCACACAAAACCTGTAACCGGGCTATGCAGGCCAACAACTAAGAACTGTAGGTCATTTTTGCACTACTACTGTAAGTTGTAACGCTATCCTTGTCTTTTCTTTTCACATGACTAATTATAGTACTGAAAGTTGTATTGCAGGTGACCGCAGATGATCTTTCTTGCCAGATCGACACTGGTTGATTGACAAACTGACCACTTTATTCGAACCGCGTCATGCGAGGTGGGATGGTCAAATAATAAGTTTTGAAACAGGAAGATTCATGGATGGTTCCATAGCCACTTCCAAATTTTTATTTCATGATAAATTTGCATCAAACTAGTAGCCCTTTGCATCAATCAGTACACACGAAGTAGCTCGCACTTGAAAGGTTAGTGACCCTTGCTTCAAAGTTTAAAGTATAGGCAGTGGCTACAGATTCGCCTGTGGATCTTGAAATCTGCTAAGTTATTCATACACCACCTGTGACCTAACAGTGACACACGATGAGAGTGCAGTAGGCTTGGTAGAAACAAACTAAATGTGAAAGATAAACCCTAACCTTAACCGTAACCTTAAACATTGCCTTAACCTAACCCTAATCCTAACCCTAACCTAACACTAACCCCTAAAGGTAACACCTAAGCCTGAAAAAAGTAAAGAATAAAAAGCGAAAGTCGGCAAGGTGAGAGTCGAACCAAAAGCCATTGGTGTAGCAGCCATAACACATAACGCCTACGCTGCGAGATCCATGCCGTTTGTCTTTGAATGACAAACTGACCTTTTTATTTGAATTGCGATATGCCAAGCATATCCGTAGTTACTTCCTAAAGTATATGGTCCGAAAAATTGGTCTGACATTCTTGAAAATATAAAATCTTCCTCACCTTATTCATTTGGAAAACAATATGAACATGAAGACATCCTGCTATCTTCAATCTTGCCAGGAGCAGAATTCCTGTTGATCTTGGTTTTATTATGTTTGTCACAATCTGTAATACTGTGTTGATGTCACTTTTCGTTTTCACTCTTATCTATTTCTACAGTTGCTCACCCCACCTCCTGTACATAATAGCATGCTTTTCCCCACTCTTTTTTGTTGTTGTCTTTTTTCTTATTTACCTGACATTGATTCGATGCAAGCTTTTCCTAGTTGTAAAATGTCTTCAATTAAAATTTGGTTTTTATTAGCAACAAGGCTGGCCGAAAACTTGACCTGCCTAGTAGTAGTAGGTGGTCTTTTGCCAACCCTTTCCTTTGTGATTCAACATGATAATGGATGATTAAAGGGTTAAACTGCAAAACCTGAGCTGAAATTCCTGAGGCTGAGGCTGATGTTTTTTATATTTTCATCAATGAAATCAGTTTGTGATCTTTGATGTTATTGAATGTAATTGCCCTTGCTGCATCCATGTTATTTCATTATTAGAATCACAAATATGCATGAATAAACCATACCAACCATTACCGTTCCCGTTACATTGTAACTTTGCTCTTAAGACTTAAATGCAAAAGCAAGGATAGCTAGCTTCTGTATTTTAGCCTATATTCTGCACAACAATATAATCATTATATTGTAATAATAATGCTGTATGATGGTTTATTGACTGTGTGCACCATCATTTCGTCGCAAAAAACAAAACACTTGACTTGCAAAGGTGGGACAAGAAGTCCTATAGCGGTGACAATCACATTCTCCACTGATCTGCTGACTTACCGTACCCAAGTGCCAATGGAAGTCGTGAATCTCAATGCGTATGCTGCCCACTGATCTATGCAGGCGGGAATGATAAATATGTGAATATTGCTGTGGCTGGAGTCACTATTTCAGGCTCCAACTCCGTTTCTGTCCAAAATTTGTGAATCCGGTTTAAAGCGAAATTTCTGACCTATATTGTTTGTCAGTCATTTTGCTTCTCAGAGTAACGGAACAAAGTTTTGCGATTACTTTTTTGATGTGTGTTGTATTAAATAAAATATTTTGCTTAGATCAGCGTTCTTCAACCGGTGTGCATGGTGCACCCTGGGTGCATCAAATTGTGCATGGGGTGCATAACCAGGGCTGTGGAGTCGGAGTCGGAGTCGAGGAGTCGGAGTCGGAAGGATTTTCAACCTGAGGAGTCGGAGTCGTAGAAAATTTTAACGACTCCAACTCCGACTCCGGGCAGACCTTTTGCTCACCATTTGTGACTGTTTGTGCCACAAACGTCACACTTGGCAATTTAAGCAGCTTGACGCTTCAACAAGAGATGATCATGGCTATTCAGACAGGCGGCAGCGTACTAACTTGCATACCTTCACTCAGGGGCCATTCCAGATCAGCAGCGTCCTTGGGCTCATCACGCAACCTACACTTTGTGAATGCAACCGTTCGGGGCTTGTATCACTGAAATTTCCATTTGCTCATTCTGGTTGGCACTATCGTTGCTCCGTGACGTTGGCTACGCAACAGTGAATGAGAGTTCTCATGGGAGCTCGTCCATTGTTACGTAACGCACGTCACAGAACAATGATAACGCCAGTGAATCCTCCACGTCTTAGGCTCATTCACATTAGCCCGAGTTACCAGACAGTTTATCGTTCGTTTGAAATTATTCTGGAATGGGTACTGTCTATTGGATT
>Ga0210059_1000132_pt1 | contig 70525 bp, 31 predicted proteins | sample Ectturendosymbi2_FD_188042 | JGI IMG/M metagenome (GOLD analysis project Ga0210059, IMG submission 188042) | Ecteinascidia turbinata endosymbiont from Florida, USA - Sample 2 (SPAdes) (version 2) | ecosystem: Host-associated > Tunicates > Ascidians > Unclassified | place: Key West, Florida... | reverse complement strand
GCTTGCTGGAGTAATGCCACTAAAACATCACTCAAAAAGATTATAATCCTTCAGAATAAAATCGTTCGACTGATGACCTACAGGGATCAGCGGACTCCAGCATCAGGCTTATACAAATCCCTCCAAATTTTAGCATTGGATAATATGATAAAACTAACCTTAATTACAATCGCTCACTGGTTCCATCATAAAACGTTGACGAAAATTTTTGACAACCTATTTAAATATCTGAAAACATCGCATAGTTACAATACTCGAATTCGCTCTAATCAAAATTTCTTTAAACCATCAGTAAATACAAATACCGGAAAGAAATCAATTCAGTATAGAGGAGTAGAAGTGTGGCAGTCTCTTAAATAGAATATCAAGCTACTGGGTTCCATTAGTTTTCGAACACAGGTCAAAAAATACCTTCTTGATATTGATTAACAAACTTAATCCTTATGGTCTTGATATACACTACGTGCCTTGTAAATGTTCTGTGTATTGGATGTTCTGTATCTCTTTGGTCTTTGTTGTTGTTGCCTTTTTCTTGAAGCATCAGTTTACTATCAATGAATATTTTTATCTTTTGCCATTGCTAATTTTCTAAAGTTGCGTCTGTCCTTTGCGTATCGTTGCTGTTACAGCTGAGTAAGCATATAATGACTGGCCCATGGTCAGCTGACTTTGATGACCTCCGGGTCTTTTCGTTGGCCATGCAAAATAAACAAGCATTGTCTGTCTTGTCTGTCTAGGCATGCAAACTTTTAATAGCATATTATTTCTAGTACCTTCGGCACATCTGAAGATCAGACACCTGGAACTTTTAAAAACCACAGCGGGTTATTAATTACTCATCAGCAGTCGGAAAAAGCATTAACGATGAGCTTTAGATTTTGCGCCTAGTTCTTAGTTGTTTTTTAATATGTTACTTCAAAATATTTTGCGATGGAAATAAAATATAAAATATGATGTGTTGTACTGCTCCAGAAACTGAATTGTCAATTTTTTCCTTGTCAAGAATTATTAAGTATACCCTGCAGAGCCAATAGAAAGGGAAGTATGTAGAATTTAGTCAGTTCCTACTAATGAGCTCACCATAATCATCTATATCCAGACTTAGCCAAAGCCTAGCAGCAGAGCAACCGAGCAGTTTGTTTGTCCCCTGGTTCAAAGTTTCTACCAGCTGCCCTTATAGTTAATTGTACCTTTTGCATGGCAACTTAATTTTGGCACAGTGATGTTCCGGCCTTCAAGAAATCGGCAGAAGTAACCTGCTTTGCTTCACGCACGTATGTTCAAAATCCAATCTGTTGGCCAATAGCCTTACTTCTCAACACACCAAAGAAAGTTCCTTCAACACCTCGAACCCTGCGGCGATGTCCAATAACCTGGATACTAGTTCCAATCGCCATGACCAGTAAATCGTTCCATCACCACCAATCACTGTCATTGACATCAATTACTGACTGACGCGTTTTTTATTTTTCATGTAAGTCTACCCAGACAAAGATTTAGTAAGTCCAAGCTCGTCCGACCGTGGTCGTATCACTGGTAGAAAAGCGCGATTTCCTGAAATTATTTCTATTTCTGCGCTTAACTTGTTTGAATTTTTACATCATATGTTAACTCTTTCGTCAATGAGCAGTGTTATTTTTCAGCCTACTTTACACAAAGCCACCCTCATTGGATTACTGTAATAGATCAACGGTTCCCATCTTTTTTGGCTTATGCCCCATCACCTCTATAATGCCGAATACCTCCCATGTGGTGCTATATAAATCTTATGATTTAAAAACTCAACTCCGTTTTAGCAAATAAGCTTAAAACGCCAACATGTTGGTTTCTAACAAGCTTCTAAAGAATATAGAACCCATGAAAAAGAACGAAATAAACAGTTAACTTCGAATATTTGAACCCAGGCCTCGTCAGTCGGCCTCAATGTCACTCCGTAAAAATCAAATTGCCCCCTGTGGGGCTACCTTTCACGTTGGTAACCACTGGCGTAGACGATATTCTTATACCTGAAATCTTGCTTGAGGTGTGGTCGTCATTGTCTTCTCCTATACTGTTCAAACCCGACCGTGAGGAAAAACGTGAAGTGTTCCTGTAAAGACTTGAAGCTGAGATGCAACGCATGCTTCTGTCTTGACTTAACAACTTCACGAAAGGTTTACAAAGGCGTCTTGAAACACGTTTTGGGAGCAGTTGCCAAGTTTTCTCGCGTTTAGAAAAACAACTGCCAATATTGTTGTCCGACTTGGCTAAGTTCATTGCTGTTAAATGAAAGCAAAAAGGCTTTGAAGATAAAAATGACGAAGCAAAGAGAACCACGTAAGAGATTAGTCGTTTAATGACAGACAAGTAATAGCGTTTTCAGGAAGTGTTGTTTGTTATTTACATGTATACAGTCATCATTTTTGTCGAACTGAAACGGAAAAGCTGAAGATGCATTTCACTGAATCATCAAAATATAGCTCGCAAAACGAAGCAAGTGAAGTGAGAACCGGCGTTAAATGGGAATTGAAACATACGGTTTTGGGGCTAGACAAGCACTCAAAAGATCAATAAGACCTTTTTAACAACAAGTTATAATTAGCGTGAGTACGGTAATTAAATAGCTTCCAACATGCGATCAACCCACAATATTAAATTGCCTCAGTCGTCATAGTATTCTGACGTTGTTCGTAATTGTTGTCCTATAAACTGCTCGACTGAGTGCAATTCTGTCATAAATTACAAAGCAGTGTAGTAGTAGACTTACTGGGATGATTCGTAGAAAGGCCTGTGTTAATGCTTCATTTCCCTGTCTTAAATAGAAAAGCAAAAATCATTTACATACTGCGTTTTGGTATTTCACCTCCAATTTATGTTTTTCTTGATTGTTTCAACGTGAGTGCTTTCAGCTGCTCTTGACCACCGAACAAAATTGTCTAACGAAGGTCTTTCAGCTTACGCACTGTGTTTTTACCCACACCAGTGGAAATTTTTATCTAGACCCGTCCGCACCGTGTTTCCCATCAACACCACGGAATGGCAAACACGACATCTTCAAACTGACAACAACAAAACTGATGTGAGTTTTCACGCAGTGGGACGTCGAAGATCCAAAACCGAACAAAAGGTATTTTCTTTATTTTTTCGGTGCCAATACGCTTGAATTAGGCATAAAACGATTGCATTTAAACGCCAGCAATTTCACACTACTCTTTTCCGGCTTTGTTAATTGGCATGCCTGTGTGCCGATTTACGAAGTGCCCCGCTGCATTTGTAGACGGATAATCTTTTTCACAGAATAATTCTGAAGTCTAAACCAAGCGGAGTTGAAGTAACGATTTACCTTGAGGTGATGGACTCTTTTGATGTGTAAAAATGTCTCGGTCCGCCAACTTTTTGAGTAGTGACGCACATGCCATCGAAGCCTTTTACTGAACGAGTAGCCCTGAACGTTATGAGTGCAGCAACAAAGCGTATCATGAGGCAGATGCTCGAGTTCACTGATGCGGTTAAATCACTGCCATTGTGCAAATACCTACATGCAGTTTTACTTTAACAGACAAATAACCGCCCTCATCAAATATTTGCTTCAGTTTTTTTGACCAATTGCATGTACTCTTGTTAAGTTGCATGATTTAGACTTCGTTGCACGCAAGAATCACTTCACAGTTGTCAAATACGAAGAATGGCTCAAACGTCTCTAATCGAGATGTTTTAGTGCCTCATTTTCCGTCCTTTGTTTGCTTTTTATTTTTACTTTCAACTGTTCTATGAACAGCTTTTTCTTTGTCTGTTTATGTATCTGCTCTGCTACACAGTACCAGCAGCCAGTACTTGGGTTGTAGACACAAAGAGACAAAATCAACAATTTATCAAAATACAATCGGTGCTCCAGTTGGTGCTTATTTATGGGATTGTCTGCTTTTACGCATTGGCATCTCATGGCATTTTGAAGCCTGCAGTTTTCCCTTCTTTTATCTCAAATTGTTCTTTAAATACAGTTAGGTTTACATGACTTTTGCTCCATACATTGGTGAAATTCCTTGCATCACGAGATTTTTCATTACACCGTAATGCAAAATCTCGAGGCAATCCCACCAAGCCGCAAACCGGCACGATGTCGCAAACGTTAATTTCCATCAACCTGCACTATTTTGTTAATTTTTGCTGGAGAAAGCGGCTGAATATATTATTTCGTCGCAGGCATTCAAGCGCATAAATCCTAAACCTGCTGGCGTATCGATCTGTTCCTCTCCGGCAGTACTTTTGCTCATGGGCAATTTTGAGAAAATAAGTGTTGCTTTCGTCACCCACAGACAGAATTACGCCGTTATCAGTAAAATGATTTTTTACTGATCAATAAAACGTGATCAGTAAAACACCACCAGACAAAGACCCTGTCAAGTGTCAACCGGACGTAAAATTTTGTGTCGTTGTTAATGATCAGTTTTGCTGCCCGTGAAGCCTGTCCGTTAAAATAAACTATACAACGAAAAAAAGTGATAAAATATTATCGAACTTCCAGGTGCATGCTACAACAGCAGCTGTGGTAGAAAAAGCCCTTTGTTGTCATCGCGAACTGCGTGTAAATAATCAAGCGATATAATCTGTTATTTTTCTGCAGACGGTGCATCTGTTGATTATAAGACCTGCTTTCCATCCACAGCATACACGCTCAATCATCTCACTTTTGACAAGCAGTTTCCTGACTTTGCAAGTCACAGACCACTTCCGATAAGATTGAAAGCTATTGAAGGTCACCGAATAATTTATTTGGAAATATTACATTCTAAACGTGTTGATTGCGTTAACAAACCATAGCATTACAATTAAAAAACGCGAGTAAAAATTAAATTTATCATCGCATCACCATATCCATCAATGCCATGAAAGGAGGGGTTTCATGAACCCCAAAAACTTTTCTATAGCCCCGAAATGTCCGCTTAAACCAGGTTGGCTGTTTAAAACCAAAGTACCTGATCAAATTTGCTATGTTTTTTTCGTGAAATGTGCTTTTTTTGTAATCTGACAGTTATCATAAGCTGTTCAGCACCCACCGGATTAAATATATTCTCTTGAGAAAAATCGGGTTTTGTAACTAAGATGTGGCTGTTTGATTTTGAGCGAAAAACGTTTGCTACTTTAAAAAAATTAGAAAAAACAAACTATCATCTTAAGGCTAAAAAATTAGAAAACTTTGTGAAGAGTCCGTTGCTCGGTATACCCCTCCGTGTTAATAACGCAGTGATAGATGCTAGTAAAGTGCCAAAGGAAACCGCTTTGGGAAACATCGTCAGGTTTCTGCGGTGCACAGCATTCAAACACGAATCTTTCTCGTCGAGGCCGTTATTGTTTATTCTTTCCGCCGCTGCTGGGCACTCGGCATCAAGCACTCCAACGTGCTGCTGAGAAGTAATTCTTAAACAATCGCTCACTGAACGGTTTCAGACAATCGTTTACTGAACAGCTAAAGCGCTTGTTGCTTTGAGAATTTCCATGCCCGCGTGAGACAAAGGAGGTCGCGAAGACGCCACTCGCTATGTGTGATTCATTAGCGTAAGTTTGTATCTGAATGACCGAACTTGATACGCTGATCAGTAGGTACTGAAATGCAGACTGGCGTAAAAGTGGTGCCTGCCTGACATTTGATCAAAAATGACGTGGATGTAATAAGAAGAAAGTCGAACGTTATCAACGAGAGAAAAACCAGTGCACTCAAGCAGAACCGTCTGTTCAGTCTCAGCTATTTGCTAATAATTACAACAACATGTTCGGGAAGTTTCTGTGAACCCAACTAACGTAACAAGTGGGATAATAAATTTGACCGCCCCAAAATTACATATTTACCGCAGAAAGCTTCTGTACCGTCGCTTTTACAGTACATAGGTGTTTAGGGCACCAATAAAGATATTTCTGTTAGGGTTGTATGTTTTTCCTGTAGTTCAATAAAAGCAATCACGTTATTATTAATTCAAGTGGCATTTTGCGTGAACTTTTTTCACAGAAGCGTGGTTTTCTGTGTATTTCCTAATTCCTACCGACATGCCAATCAACATTTGAGCGTTCACACGACAAATATAATGTTTAAGGAAACTGATTGTTTTCGTCATTTCGAAGCTGCAGGGAAACCACTACACAGCAAAAGACGATGAACGCAAACAAAAGACGATGAGCATGATACACACAAGCACCAAGTGTGTATCATGGTCGGTACGTGTACGCGTACAGGATAACACTAGCAAAAAGTAATTGGCAGAATGTATATCTGCTTGCATCTTTATCGACAGTTTTACGCTCTACCTTCTTGTTGTGATCATGGTTACCTTCATTATAAAGCAAGACTTTATCATTATGAGGAGGTACATTTAGCATTTGGTTAATATGTCAATTTAAGTTTAATAACTTCTCCACTTGAAATGACGACGGTTTGGTATATTTTTTAATCTTGTTTCATTCCTGCCTGTAAGTACATTTGCTGGTAGCACTGATCCATGACGCGACCTGTACATGTGCCCTTTTCTAAGTTGGCGTGCGTTTTCAATCTTCATGTCATTTACCACAAGAAGCTAAATGGACAGTAATCCTACCTGCTTGACTTCATCGAAAATATACTACTGCAATCTTGATTGTTTGGTTTATGTCCTTACCGCGTCCGACCACACGATTCCAGGCTGTTTGGCACCATCACTGCATTTTTCTATTGAAAGCATACTTCGAGTTTGAATTTGTGCTTCTAAACCCGTCATCTAGCTTAGAAACGAACATGTTACCTCGCGTACTGAATGAGCCTACTTTGACTTTGAGGGCGTCATCAAACTGTTCCTGCTAATTCCAGGCAACATAATTGCAATGAAGCAAGGCGCAGCTTGACAAAATTTTCTAATTTGCTGTTTTCGCTGATTGAAGAAATTTTGAATGGTTTCGCCCGATCCAGTGACAACCACCTGACAGATAATTTCATTTCATTTTTCATCAAGTTTTCTGATTTGCTAGAGCAGGGTGTTCCAACGGCCACATAAAGTTTTTAAAATCCTTGCAGTTCGAAGTATAACGTTTTGCTGCCTGTCCAACGCGCTATTTTATATATTTTTTGCGTGCTACCCACATATGCTTAAGTAGGCAGTTTTCTGCTAGTATGTCAAATCAATAAAACATAAATGAAATAAATTAACACTTCAACTTGTAGTATTTTAACTTCTTTCAAAAATATGCATTTTCAGCAGTTTTTGTTCTTGGTTACATTTTCAATAGCTGTTTAAAATTCGGCAGTGGACAGTCTTAAACATGCATCCTAGGTTTCACCAGGCATTCTGTTCCGTGTGTCTGAAAAAGTGCTTTCACAAAGGCAGGTGCTTCCGAACATGGAACATGTCTGCAGTGCAAACTCTCTTAGCGTGGGAACCGTTCGTTGTTCACAAGCTTCAAGAAGTTGTAACATCATTCTTTTTTTAGCAAAAGAAAAAGATTTGCCTGCAAATTGCGCAGTTCTTCCCTAATATAAGATATCTCCATGTCTGTTTCCATTGGATTGTTGTAAAGCTCCACCAATTTTGCTTAAGTAAATCAAAACCAGCGAATCCATCGGTAAACCCTCGCTGACGTCACCGACTTACTTGGCAAACGTTACCGACTTTCTTGGCTTCGTCCACTAATTCGTGGCATGAAGGAAAGTGGGCAGAGTTATTTTTTCTAAACAAATAATAGAAAGTACATGTTGCTTGCGGAAACCTTCAATGTGTCCAAAAATTTGAAATAAGCTTTGCATGCGGCCTTGCAGTTTCATGCCAAAAATGTTGAAATGATTAATATTTTCTGTCAAGAATGTCACGAATGCCAATGAACCAGTAAACATATTTTCACTCAACTGAATCTCGTATTTAGGAGTCATTCCTATTTCATTCTGGAGAAAATTCAGTACTTTTTTCGCAAAGCAAAGAAATGCTGCAAAGTTTTCCCTGCAGTTAGGCATCAAATTTTAGAGAATATCAACATATTTTCTTATTCTGCACGCACATATTTTACAGTAAGAACTGGATGAAATATCTGTGCATGTGAGTTCTATTTCCCTTTTTGGTGATTTTGACTGTAATAGTAAAATGTTCTGCTAACAGTTCTCTAAGAAACAAGACCCTTGTGAATAGCAGTCCCACAAATAATTACCAATAAAAGGAGACTCAAAGCTTCTACAGCTAAAGCGTTTGGCTATTTAAAGTAACAACAAGATTAAGATATTCTTTGCCTGTCAATGATTGACCAGATTACACTCCCAGCAGTAGAAAGAATGCTCAGCTTATTTTCCAGTATACGATTTCGAATGGCTGTTGGCGAACTCCAAGTGCCTAAAATAAGATTGCAGCTGTCAGCAAAACAGCTTACTACAGACAGTGCTCAGCAGTGTGTTCAACGTCCAACGCATCTTGTGAAACACTCAAGCATAGCAATAGCCACATGTCACGGTATTAACTTTACTGTGCGTAAACCTCACTGTTTGTGATATAATCCCGTAAACTTAAGCTTAGGATGCATACTGACTATAAATCATTGCTTCGAATGAATCCACCATTCTAAAAAACCCTCAGAAACAGGACTTTTAAACAAAATATTGTAAGGGCAAAAAACATTATAAAAAACAGTTGAAGCTGTGCATGGTTGTGTAATGAATGTTAACGGGTTCGCCCAGTAGTGTATCAAATGCTCTTTGTCTGTGGGGACAAAATCAGGAATACCTAGAACTCAATTCTATAGATATCCCTGGACGAATGGAAACAATAGTTTTAACTAAGGGAAAATACATTTAAACCTAGGAAATAATTTGATGCAGAACCCAAGTAAAATTTTAGGGCAACGTAACAGTTTCATTTAAGTTGGTAAAATTAGATTCGGATCTATTTTGCCATGACTACGTTTATACACAGCTTTTATATCCTTGCCATTATCCAAGCAAAATTGATTTTTATAAATAAATTCAAACCGCAATATAATGCTGTACCGAAAACATGTTTTTAGTTGCAAATGAATGCCTCCACGTTAGACCGAATGAAAACTTTTGTTCTTATTGCACCCATGGCGATTACATAATCTAACTTTTGCATGTCAGAAGTTTTCTCAATCAAAAAAGCTGAAAACATTTTAGCCCACAGCTCGGGATATATATCTTCACTAAATATTTGCAAGTATGCGTTATGAACGAAAAGATAAACTTAAGTAGTCTGATGCTGTTCAAAACTCAGCAATTTACTGATACGCATGCACCTTATAATACAAGCAGCAGGACATATTTAAATACGCTTCACCCATGCATCATACGCAATATGGTATTTTATAGCGACGTAGGTTTTTTCCAGTGTCTGTCAGTAATCTGTTTACATGATCGGACAAAATGTGTTTACATGATCGGAAACTGTTCATACGAAACTTTGAAATGTATGGATCCACCACTCAGCTGATGGCAGCATTCTAATTAGAACTCTTGGGACGCATCAACTTCGTGACAAATGTCTGCAACTGCTTCTTTCAGCTACAGAGCAGCTTTGTTTTTCTTTGAATCCACCATTAGATTTTTGTCTTTTGCCTCTGGTACAATTCAGTTACGGTTCTACCCTGAAGTGCCAACGTTGCAGTTTTATTGCGGATTTCCCCGTATTTTAGTTGCAGTAGACCTTTTTTCAAAAAAAGCCTAATGTTAGCCATTTTTCAAAGCGGACAAACTTGAACAAATTCAAATTTCCTAATTACGGATCAAATAGGGCGCAAAGTTTAGTTTACACTTTTTCATATCAGAGCTACCGCCTATAGCCTTAATTTCAAAACTTTTGCATAAGAACTTCACGAAAGAATCAAACCAACTACTGTAAACATACTGTACTTGTAGTGCTATTCTGGAAAAGCGATTCAGTGTGCTAGCGCTGAAGTTCTTAGAAGTTATCAGCCTGTACTACTGGCGACAACATAAACGTTTAGTGCAAGTGCTTCTGTGACATAATCGAAGGCAAATGTTTTAACGGGGCCGCCGGGGCGTTGATGACCTATAAGTACAAAAAAGTGAAAAATGGGTTATGACTTTTTTATTGGAAGCCGGTTTTCAAGTCTCAGATTTTCCTGCAGGGAGATATCGCACAGTTGGATCATAGCTGGAGCATACAAACTTGACTTTTTCTCAACTGATAAATCTTTTATGGACCGCTCGAAGAAATACGAGTTAATTGTAGTGATGATCCAACGACCAACCAATTTTTAAAAACGTAAAGTTTCTTGTAGAAATTTAATCCTACTGTACGTATTGGCGAACTCAGTTATTCCAAAATTTCGTAGTCAACCATTTTTATCAAATGACATTTAGATATTATATTTTTGGGCACATGTTAAATACTGCGTATACGACAGGCATGCGGTAAATACAGTAAGAAATTGAAAAGACCGAGCTGCCCCAGATCGAAAATACAAACCTCAGATTAGACAAATGCTTCCCAACGTTTTCAGCTTGCGACCAACTTTTACTCACAAGCTTTTGCGATACCCACTATGAAATATGGCAGTGAAACGACAACGAAAATGTTGAGAAATACAAGAAAAACGAAGTATATAATTTACTGTACATGGGAAATGCGGACTTGCTTATAAGATATGATAAGATCAAACCCGGATAAATCAGTTAATTTTCAAGAAACCTTTTCCGTTAAACACTGGAAAATTGTAACGTTTTCAAATACTTCCAGGCCCTCCTGAAAGAATTTGGTGGACAACCAGTGGGCAGTGATCCACTGGTTGGAAATACTGGGTTAGATAACATGTACCATGGTGAACAAAGCATTCAGTGCACTTTTAAGATGGACATTTTGTTCTTTGCTTCATCCACGGCAGTAAAATTTAACAACTTTATACAATTCCCTGGTGCAGAACAGTAGCCTAATAGAAAAAACATGGCCACCAGCAGGCATTGCTGTCAAAATAGGACATTTGCGTCATATTTAAGAAAAGTTTGATTATGAAGTTCAGATTTTGGCAAAGCAAAAAATGTACAGCTGTTATGTGATAACACAGTTATCGGTTCTTCGTCTACCGTTTGAGGAAAACAATAAATGAATTTTGATAAACTTGCAAGTTGGCTGCCCTGTTCTTTCCTGGTTTAAAAATACTTGATTTTCTTACAATACAATTATATGGTCGACAGCATTGTTTGTTTACAGTGGGCAACACTTGAAGGCACGCAAAGTTTGTGACTGTTGCATGTTCATCAAAAAAGTCAGGTCTTGTCTCCCAACAATGGAATATGATATTTCAAGGTTGCTCAACCGAAATGGCGCTGTGAAAAAAAGACTTTCGCTACTTTCACTGCCTTAGCAGCGTTCCAGCTGCAGTAAAAATGTTGATATACAAATGGGAAACAGCCACGCTAGGTCCAATGATTTAAACTGAATCATATCGGACGTTTCAAGAAGTGTTTTTATTGTTAACGAAGGTACATGGCCTTTTTATATCGCCAGCAAAAAAACATGAAACGAATTTTCGGTAACGGCGATAAACACTTGCTTTACGAACCTTCCAATATTTGCTTCATTTAAATCATTGTTTTTTTGCGTTTTTGTTTCTCTTGCCACTTGGCAAGACTTCGAAATTTCACTCTGATCCAATATTTTCAAATGCTTCGCTAAAGCGGTAGATTATTAGAGCGCCAACAACTGCAGAACAAACGCATTGAGGTCGAAAACGCTGTGCAATTGTTTTGAGTTAACTCGTTCCGCATCGGTTGTGCGCACTCAGTTACATACACAAAATAAAGGAAGAGTTTAAAAAACATTAGCAATGCGGTAAAGCCGTCTGTCTGCCAAAAACAACCGATCGTTAATTTTGACTTACGCGCAGTGAAGCAAGTCGTGAATTTGTGAAAATGCGACATTTTGGAACATTCTCAGGCCAGACTGCAATTTGCCAAAATCGGTTAAAACTTGGGGAAAGAAGGGGCGAACGTAAGACTGAGGTAGGATTTCCCACACTCACCCCCATAGATATGACCCACAGCTCATCTTTCTTCAAGTTTCATTTTATACATGCAAAGGGTTTTACTTTCAATAGTTTTTGAAACAAAGCCGCTTCTTCCTCCACTCGTTTTTAATTAGAAAGAATATCAAAGTTTAACGGGGAAGGACTAACTGTTCTAAGTGATTGTCCAAAACAGGGCAATACATGAATTATATCATAAACCCTGTCAACTTGAAACACAACGTTGAAGTAAACTTCAAATTTAAAGTGGTATGAATTTCAGCAAAATGTCATAGTTGTGAACCTCTCAACAGCGCTTCAACACATGATTTAAATACTGAAAGTGGTTTGCATTTTCAAACGCTTACACCGTGACAGTATTTTTGTTAAAAGTATAAGAGAGAAACTGCTGCAAATTTATTGAAAATTGTTTTTACTTGCAAAGCAACAATTTTTAAAGTGTTACAGGTATCCGTAGTAGTGAGATTGAAGAATATCTCGACTGGGAAGGGAATTTTGAGGTTCAGAAAAATAGGATTTTTGCCATTGCTGTTGGTCTCAGAATCTAGGTGCTATTGACCAGTTTAAAACTTAAAGAGAGTTTTGCGAGTATGAGGAAAAGGAGATTCTTCCTCATTTGTGTCATCCCGGGCTTACGATCTTCTATGGCTAAGTAAAGTAAATACAAAAAATTGCAAGGGTTTGCCAAAGCAACTTAACGACTCACAGGGTGTGCTGTAGTTTTTCAACTCCTTTACAGAAACCATCCTTGTTCAAAAAAGATTCAGATGCCCTGGAGATAACCTTCAACGGGTTTCAGCAAATGTCGAAGAGACAGCTTTAGCAGTTCCATAAAATAGGTACTTTTCCTGGGAAGTCATGCATCACGACAATTCCGTACATTTTGTATTTCAATCTGTCAACTACTTAAGAGTTGTGGTCGAAACATACTTCAGCTATTGTTGTTGAAAATTAAAAAGGGAAGTGATTTAAGAAAAGTTTTGTTAGGCACAAATAAAATTTGGATTGTAAATCTTCTGATGCTTTTCGTTTTTTACACAATAGTGGATGGAAACATTTTCATATCATATTTATCTGCAAAAAATCATTTTTTTCTTACTGACTTTATCCTCTTTGCCTGCTATAGGTGCATATACTTCTTAGTTTTGTTGGGTTGATGCCGAAAAGCTTTGACAGAATACAAGGAACAATTATTGCTCTTTCTTTAACGACTAATCTACTGTAAAACTGATACCAAGGTTTCAAACATACTCGTACGCATTTTTAAATGGCACATTACTATCTTCATACATTATTTTTCGTACAATACTTCGAAAATTCAAATATTCAAGTGAAAATGCGTTTAAAAGCAGATGATTTCTTAGCGAAAGTTAATTTACTGAAAGTTGAACAAAACCTGATAAGCACACAAATGCCTTCGCCGTGAATTAAATATAACATTGCTGGCTCAAACAACTGGCAAGGACACCGTTAGACGTTCAGGTGGGCGGTGGTATGCTTTGTTACGGGTTTATTGACTGCGCCAATTTACGTACCGTTGCCTTTGCTGTTCACGTCAAAACATCGGTTGATGTTACCTGAACGCCACAATTTGAGAAGTATTCGTCAATCTCTTTTCAAAACGCTTTACGTTACAAATTGTTTGAGCGCATATTTTGAGCGTGCGAAGGTCTCGGAGATATTTGAATGCAAAAATTGTGAGAACACCAATTTGAAAGAATTCTGGTAAAGCTTTCAAACACTTTTGCATTTTATCGAAGCCTTGAAGCTGCAAAATTTTCATCATCACTGAAAATAATCCCAGTGTTAATTAAATTTGCGGTAGTTGTTTAAAACGAATACGAAAGCATCGTTATCGTTCGTCACGGTTTGTTGAGCAAATATTGTTATTTTTATAAAAGTTTTGTACTAAATGTTGTAAATTCTACTGCTTTTACTTTGCTTTGGCTACGCACATTGGTAAACTAATGTTTGCATCTCATGTGGAAATAATTTGCGGTGGCGTGCACTTTTTTGTCAGCTGTGAACTTACGGAAACGCTTCTGCAACGTGGACTTCGAAATATGTGAGTGGTTGTCTCGCGGCACCGTTTTGAAAATTTTGTAAGGATGAAGTGTGTTTGCCACAACTCAGAATAAACAATGGAAAGCACGCATCGATAATTTATCTTGAAATACTCCAAAGTATGTACCGATAATTAATTTGTTGATGTTTTTGTTGCACACAAGTTTGTATCTGGCTGTTTGTTCCTTGTGCGCTTGCTCATTTTGCGCAAATTGTGATTTAAATGTACTGCTGGATGGGTTACCATGCGAAAAAAGTTTTCTCGGGCAACAGAGTTATGGAAACAAGAGATAAGCAATGCTTCATAAGTTTTCTTAGATAATGGAGAAAAGGTCAGTTTACAAATAGGCTTTGAAGAAGTTACACCAACATTTTACGTGCAAACAAACTATTTTAAAAAGTGATTAACCCTGCGCAAAACAATTGCCTAAAACTAAATCTACAAACCAGAAACAAGATTAGGTACCCTTTTAAGTAGCTGTTCGTTATTGAAATAATCAAAAAATCCTAACATGAAAGCAAACAAGGCCTCTAATACAGCTTGTTCGGGTGCTCTTGCCATAGATGTACTGTATTTTATATTACTATATTTTGGGAAAAAACGAATTGGTTGGAACTAATATTTTGAAAAATAGACACGATAGCATACAGTGCCACCTTTTTAATTTTGTCTGACCCATGTAGGTTCTATGCATAAATCGTGTAAAATCCATGAAATACGTAACGTCTAAAAGAGTTCCAAATTTATGAACATCTTGCTATCTATATGTTAAAGAACGAGAGTGAAAATCCCAATAGGGTCGTACAAATTGACATTACTGTCTTTCAAAATTATCTTTGAAAATCTGCCTTTTTGAAATCCCTTCATTGGGTGTTATGCAGCATATCATTTAATAAATGACGTGCACAACAATCGTTTGTTATATGGAAAATCGAATAGCAGCTTCAAATAAGTTTCTTCAGTTTTTTCATATAGACCTGCAAATGTTGTGAAAGAACACAGCGAACCTAAGAAAAATCGATGATGAATTTTTTAATCAGAAGAGGACGAACCAATGTTGTTTGAGTCTGGATTCTAGCCTGTCGCATATTTTTGAACTTGAAAGAGAATTTTGGTCGATTCTGATCAAATTCGGATCAGATATTAAGTGCATGAAGAATAAATCACATTTACTCCAAATAAATGGTTGAATTAAAATAACATATATTCTTAATTGGTTTAGAGTTCATCGTCACAACAGTACTTGGCCCAACCGATCCGTCAATGACAATTTTCCGGACGCGTCTTGGTCAATAAACTTTGTCGAAAAAATCCGGGTTGTGTGGAGACTCCTAGAACATTGGTGTTATTTTTGTCGTTCACATAATAACAACGAAAAGACCGTCGCATCTACTAGTTGGTTCTCCGCTCAATTTGCCTTGTTTTCACTTGAGTTTATCGAGGTTACAAAATACAGTATTTTAGGTCGGGTTGCGCTTTATTTCGTTAATCCAACGACTCCGCCTTGGTAAAGCAAAGACCTATAGACCCAATGTGCTGCGACTGAAGTTCAGGCTAAAAATAACTGCGGTTTGGACTCGGGAGTATAAAAAAAGTGATTCTGGTCGCGTGCTATAGCTTCGAGCAACAACCTTCCCATTCGTGCTTCCAACCGCGCCATCATATAGTTAAAAATTGTTTAAACAAAGTATTTACCACGAGTATTAGACAATATTGTTCAGAGGAACTAGCAAAAGGACGAGTGCAATGTTTGACTTGACATTTCCTGGTAAGTTGTGTAGGATCTTTTGCACATTAAGCCAATTTTAATGAGTCATTAAACGTTGAATGAACTCTGCTCAGCAAACCATCCAATTTCCTGGTGTTATCAAAAAAAATTGGGAATTAAAGACGTTTTTCTTCTGAATACGACTTCATTCACAAATGAGCTATAGAATGGATCATTGGCTCGTTTTTGCAACGAACAAGGTAGTACTTGCACTTAGATACAAGCAAACTTTGAAAGAAGTTCACAATTGCATAGAAAGTACTAGGTTTTTAATTGGTTGGTGAGCAATGCTCTCCAAACTATTCGAAAAGCAAGCGACTCTTGAAATAATAAGAAATCGTTTATACAACAAGTTTGTTATTCTACATGTAAACTGCTGGAGAGCAATGTTTTTACTCCGTCCTTTTAACAGTCTAGGGCCTAGGCAATGGTGCTAGTTCAGTGATTTTCAACCTGGGGTCGCGACCCCGTGGGGGTCGTTTGCCTTGTTTCTAGGGGTAAAATATTCATAATTACTTCTATATTTTACAGTATATTTCGTATACGGAACCACTTTTTGTCGTAGCCAAAATGATAGGATCACCTGGCAAAAATAATAGCCCACTTTTCATTCAAAATTGTTTTTAAGTGTGATTATGACTATTGCGAAGTTTTGAGTGTGATTACGAACATTACAGTACTGCTGCGTTTGGGAACGCATGAATAACTTTGTGACGTAAGAATGTGCTGTGTTTGTAATTAGATATCTGATTGCGGTAGCTAACTCGAAAGTTTATCTAGTTTTCAATGAGTTGTGGTGTGTGCTGTGGAGTGATTTAGTGATTTTCATACGGCACGGGTCTCTCTCACTGATGCTGCCATGTGCATGAATTTAATAAATGAGGCTTTGTTGAACATAGTGATGTCGTACGTTATTTTTGGTCATTGTGATTTTCTATTGTGGAAACACAACTCCACAACCCCACTTCATATGCCTGACTAGAAATTTTCGGAAGAGGGTCGTTAGGTTAAATTGGGTTGCAAAATGGGTCGCTGCATGAAAAAGGTTGAAAGCCAATGTGCTAGTTAATAGTGTGAGTCAGGTATAATGTATTGGATCAAATCGATTTCACAAAATTCGGAATTGCAAAAGATGAAAATTAAGCTAATCCGTAAATAACGGCCCTTTGGTGTTATGGATGCAATCAAAGTCAAAAATGCGTAGATTTATTTAACGCTGAAATGCAAATTACTTATTATTAATCTGATTCGAAATCTAGTTGTCGTGGTAGGATTGCAAAAATAATTGCAAGAAAGGCATAATTGTAAGCTTGAAAAAGCACAATGAAAAGTGTTCAAAAACTTTGGGCGGCATATTTAAGCTCGCTGCATAAAATATGCAGAATGCTTTGCACATTTGTTGAGGTACACTGATAGTGGTAATTGGCTTCAACAATATTCAATTGGCATTACTTTTAATACTGTCATTTTTTACAAACGATTAACGGGACAGATTATATAATCCAAGTTGCCAGAAGTGTTCTACCAAATTTCCTGAGAGTTGTACCGTTACAAAGAGATTTGAATAAAATGACAAATGAGCAAAACAAACATCTCGCATGAACTTGAACTGACGGTGATAATTAAAAAAGACACGATTCTTTCTCTAACTGCTTGTAATGCATTGTATATGGAGGTGAGTTTCAAAGTAAAGCTGCGAAATAAACTTTACTTAATTTGCATAGACCGTGCGAAGAAATGTTATCCTGCGCTTGACCCAAAAAATCTTCGCCGCGCACTGAGATGTTCGTTGTATCGACTCAGCGTTATCACGAACGCGCTGTTGAGCTGTTGCAGCAAGTGAAAGTACTTGTTGAAACTACCACATCGTTCAAGGCTTTTTTCTCCCAAAGGTTTTCAACGTTTCTCGGATCTTCCCAGTGAAACAGAGTTTTAACGGCGATAACGCCAGCGGCAGTGGAATCACTTTCGCCAGAATGATGTAGGCTAAAAAATTAAAATGCATGCAAAAATTACTGTTCTAACAGGGTTTAGCAGTTTCAGCATCGTGGGTTATGATTGTATGGTGGTGCTAATGAACCATGTATCTTGTAGATTTATTTTAAGAAAGACCCTTTCAAAAGAATGTTTCCCCATATCCTTGAATGTTGAAGGATTGCCTGCAGCAGCACAAAGTGACAATCACAAACAGTAATTACAATTATATCAGGATTTTTTTCTGGAAAATGTCAGATACCCGGTATGGATCAGTAGGAACCCGATTTCTCTCATTCTAGGGAACCGATTTTCTCTGATTTTAGGGACCCGATGATAATTTTTCTGATTCTAGGGACCCGGTTTGAAATTCTAGGGACCCGGATCGGGTCCCTAAAACGCCTTAAAAAACCCTGACTATATTAATGAAAAGAATACGATTCGTAAATTTAGAACCATTTTGCTGAATCAGCAAATATTTCAAGAAGCCTTAACTGATCGATTTTGCCTGGGGTAAGGAAATAAAGCGCGCATATATAATTCCAAGTTCTGGTTGATACGTCATAACGAATTTTCCCTTTCGATGTACGCAGCCCATGCTTGCAAAAAGCAGCTATTTCTTAATTTTCTTCAGCAAGTTATTGTGTTGCTATACAAAATCAAATGTTTACCTCAGAAAAACAGCAGTGCAGTGCACGTTGGCAGTTAGTACCCATTGAGCTGCAAACCTAGAATATATTTAAAATGGCCCAAAACTTACTTTATGATGAATACGTCTGCATAGGATTTGATTTGTTGTAGTTTCGTTTTGGCACAGCGAAACGTGCGTAATCTTCGATATGTCATGATAAACTAATTGGAAAATTCAAAGAGAAAAGTTGTTAACACGACTTTCTAAGTCGTGTGGAAGTTTGTTGAAATTAAAACAATAAAGCCATCATTTCAATGCTCTTATCTATTTATTTTGCCGTGTTTAAATCATATCTAACTTACTCAATACATCATTGGGGAAAGACAGTAAAACTACAATACTTTTTTTGATTAGATTGCAAAATAAAGCTGCGTAAGAGCCTTTGATTTAACAAAATAAAAAGATATATTTTTATTAGAAGTACCGAGTTTAAAAAATTTTCCAAAAAAAAATTTAAAAAAATTTCCAAGTTACACTTGCCAAATTTTCGTGCTCTTTTGATATAGTTGTGGACCGCTTGGACGCTTTGACAATTACTAACGTAAGACTGCATCATTTCAGAATTATCAAACAAAGCATAGCTCTTCGTAAAAATACCATTTACCTAGAATTAAAACTCTCTGAATCAGCTTTCTTTAATGAATCTTGGTCTCAAAGTTTGGTATGAAATTCCTGAAAACTTAGTCTTTCATTTTTTTCGTTTGACAAACAATACAAAAATGTTTTGCTCTTTTGCCAGTATGGCAGTTGGTTCTTTGTTCTTGTATTTTTCTATCTTTCTATTCATGTAGCCTAGTGCTTCTTTCTATATACTTTTTACTCTTCCTAGTGCTCATCCCACCCTTCCTGTATAAAGGCGTGTTTTTCACCCTCTGTGATTTTGTTTTTCTTTCATGTTTGCGCTTTATTGCGAACTTCTATGTAATGTTAAAATAATTGTATTGTGCCACTTCATTTTTCCTCTTCATTTCAAACGTCTTCAGTTTAGTATTGATTTATGACAATAATAGGGCTGGCTGTGTAGTTGATAAGGTCTTTCGCTAGCCCTTTGTGTCTCAACAACGTAGCCCTCACCAATTTGCAGAATTCCCAAGTCCTCAATTGTTTTTATCATTTTTATTGACATCCAATCAACATTTCTTCCCATTGGTAATTTGCTCTTTTTATTGTATTTCTGTTATTTGGCGGTTTGAGTCACAAAAATCCATGATTAAACTTATGTACCTAAGAGTTATTCTCGACATGCTGTGCAGCCTTTTGCAAACATTATAACAAACTGGCACATCAACAGCTGAAAGGAGACAACCCGCTGATAGTAACTGTACTCGTGCAAACGACTTAAGTTAAACATTTTTTACAGAACAAAGTATATGCCGGTTTGTGAAAATTACTGAAAACACGGCAATTTTTCTAAAAATCAGCAATGGTCATCAACTACGTAAGATTGGACCCATGTACTCTCCAGAGTATGGTTAGTTACACAGTTTTATTTCATCTTTGCCATCTTTCCACAACTGAACAACTGTTAGTAACTGTTTACATCATCTTAAAGCTATTGTCAAGAAATTTTCTCAACTTGGCACTAGCTTAAATTCTATTAAGTACTATATGCAATTAGTTGCATTTCCTGGTAAGCCCATATTAAACTTTTGGACTACACGCCGATGTACTGTAGCCATGGGTGGCGGAACCTTTTTCAAAGTGGGGGGGCACAAGTGCACGTGAAACAAAATGTAGAAAAGTTTTGTGGTTTGAATTGGCAACTTTGACGTCACAAGCATTGAAATATGACGTCATTACCTATACACCATATGAAGGTCTAAATTACACTATTTGAGACAAAATTACACCACTATGAAAACGTATCGGTGAAACACCTAAAATCAAAATAGACTGTTACAGGGGAGTCACACAAGCCAATGATATTGTTTTATGGTCATTCCTCAGGCTCATCACACGATTTATTCTGACTGAATATAACCGTTCGAGGCTTGCGTCACTGAGATTTCCATTTGCTTTCATTCTGGCTGGCATTATTGTTGCTCTGTGACGTTATGTAACAATAAATGAGAAGTTAGCATGATAACTTCTCCATTGTTGAATAACGTACGTCACAGAGCAATGATAACGCCTGTAAGTACTCTGCACACCAAGGCTATGGATCCGGAACTCAAATTTTAGACTCCGGCTCCGGGCATCTGAATTTTTTGGCTCCGGTTCCAACATCTAGAAACTTTTGGTTCCGGCTCCGGAGCAATTTGGTCCAAAAAATCAGAAGAAACATTGTATAGCTCGCTTGCTTCACAAACTATCTCTGTGGATCCGGAACCCAAATTTCAGGCTGCGGCTCCACCATCCAAATGTTTTTAGCTCCAGCCATTCAAAATTGCTTCAGCTCCGACTCCACAGACCTACTGCGTACTAGTCTCATTAGCCCGAGTTGCTGGACAATTTATCATTCGTTTGAAAGTATTCTCAAAATAGGAACTGTCCATCGGATTGGACTTCAAATCCAATGTTCTATACAAATCCATTGCTTCAAAATCATTCAGGCCGATATGAATTATGTTTCAAAAAATACTTAATTGCATATGGCAGCTCAGGCATTAATGGTTGAGCCTGAGTAAAGCGCGAGCGAACGAAGTCGAGAGAACGCCTGCTACGAACGATATTGTTTTATTCAGGTCACTTGAAACATGAAGGCGAAAGGCCAGATATGGAACGAAAATATATGAACAGTGACATGGCCCAAAGAAAAGAGCCCGAGTTAACAACTTAGTGAAGTGGGACCGTGGGTTGTGGCACAAATATACAAAGCAAGCAAGCTTGCGTTCTCCGATATGAATCATAATCGAAGACTCGGTCTCAGCCCGAGGAGCCCGTGTGCCGGAGTCGCCACTGCGCTGTTAAAAACACCAACAACACAGCATAAAAAACAGGCAAAAATGACACAGCACTGATACCTGTCTTAAACGCATTCAAAATCACAACTTCTCCGTATCTTGATCACAGAAATAACGCGACTGAAAAATCATTCTACAACTGCATTACATACCGGCATGCAAAGACAAAACAAAGCATATGTACCAACTAACAAGTTGTCTGTAAGGATACCAATTTTGTTGCCAATGCAGAAATAAATATAGCTGTTTAGTGCTGTCAATGCAAAAACAAAAACACAACTGAAATTGATCTGTCAAATATTTAATTTTGCATATAAGATTTAGCAAAATTTCATATTTAGAATGGTGTTAAAACGCTTAAAATTACACCAATTGTTTAATGGTGTGGCACGAACTTTTTCCTACACACAAGCATGGGTGTCGGAAGGGCGGCACGAATTTAAAATTTTCAGCAAAAAAAGCTGTTTTCTTAGTTGTGAGTGGTAAAAAACAAATTTCACCACTTTTGGCCCCCTTAGAAAAACTTTTGGAAAAATCCACAAGTGCCCCCCTGGATAAATCCTTCCGAAGCCCATGCACACCACATATGAATTACACCATTTTTTGTAAAAACTGTGCTGTATTACACCATCTGGCAACACTGCTCAACAACACCAATGTGGTAAGCACTAAGCAAGCCATAGTAGGGTGACAGGCTATGCACGATGTATTCTGTCAAACAATTACGAAATCCTACCAAATTACAAAAAATATATTAAAAATAACATTGACAAAATACTGCCAAAATGCTGCAACGTTTTTTTCATTAAACAATTTACTTTAGCAATGGACCTAATACTAATGTTTCTTAGGCAATATTCGAAATTTAGAAGTGGGGAGGCCTAGGCCCATGCGGCCCCCCCTGTTCCGCCACCTATGACTGTAGCTTATTTTTGTTTGAGTCAGGGAAAAGTTTATCGATGTGGAAGAGCAATTACTGCAGCTAAGATTTACGCACTTGTACGCAATTAACGCAGTTGCCTTTTTCATGTATTGGACATATTTTGTTTCCTGACATATCAAGATTTTTTGACATAATTGAAAAGAAAGAAAGCAAGAGTGCCCCTACTTGGTTTGTCAGCCTTGTGCTCATCCATGCGTCACCCACGAAATTTCCCACAGGCGGCATCGCACGAGTGTTTTATTTTATTCCATTCCACTAACAACGTTTTTCGGCACTGACCAGCAGTGAAGTTTCTGCTAGTAATGGCACTCGGTATGCTAAAAAACTACCTAAACTCGTGCATGGAAGCAACTCTTAATTTTTCCATCGCGCATAAACACTGGATGCAAAAGCAAACAAAAGTTTTGTTTTCGGTCACGGGCGTCGACAGGATTTTTTCAGTGGAAAACGAAATTACAGAGTTTTGACACTAAAAGCCAGGTAAATGAAAAATGACCTATGTCGCTGCTAAAATCCTTTATAGGTTTGTTATCTAACTTTGGAGCATAACTAAAACCTTGGAAATGCATATTTAGACAAATAACTACGCAAAGTTGTTACAAGCCATTGGAAACAAGCTTGTCCAATTTGCTGTCTGAGAGCAATGCGCACACTTTTGAACTTTTTTATTATATTCTTACGTTTTGCGAAGTATCAACTTTTTTTAAATAAAATAACTTTTTTTTTTTTGCTGTAACAAGTTCTAGTGCCATCGAAACCATCGCAATAAATAAAAACCTTACCAACGTTCTCATGCATTTCCACATCAACACACCATCAGATACAGTACTACTGCTTACGCCGTTGCGGCCGTACTATTGCGCTTGACAAGTACAAAGAGCATATAAGAAAACATTTTCTGTTGGAAATAAAGACTGATGACAGTGCAGATGCGTTTTTTTAAACGCAACTATAAAGAGTGATAACATGCGTTAACCTTGGCGATCTATTAGAATAAGGAAAAACAATATGAGAATCTAGTTTGAAATCGTTGAGGACTTCTTTCTGAAACAAAATGATTTCTTATTCCCTCTGTCGGATTGGACCGCAGCTATATTGAAAAAGATTGGGAAACATTTCAATAAAAAATAGGTGTTGATAATTTTTAGCGAAATCGGTTTCATTTTCAAATTAAATCATAAAGTTATCTGATACCGGCTTGTTTCCGGTGGAGACTGCTGTTACGTTAGGAAATAGGTACATATTCCAGCCAAAGTATTGCAGAATGAGATTTGCATTTATAACTGATTGTTTTGTCGTGGGTGGCTTGCCTGCTTCGATACAATAAATCACCATCCTGGTATACAGCGAGTGACTGTTGCGTACGTCATTTCCATTCCCAGAGAAAAACAGCACAGACCTCGAATTTTTCTTTTATGTAGCGTAGAAACAGTACTACTCGTTTAGCAACGCTTAAGCTAATTAACAGCACATAATTACGAGCATATGGAGCTCAGTTGAACTAGCCTACAAAAATTAATTTTGTTATTGCTGTTCAAAACTTAGGAAGTAACAGAACTACAACACCAAAGATTTGTTCTGAATTGTAGCTGTTTTCTTGGGTTCTACTTTGTACACTGCGGTCTTTCACAAGCGGTTCTGCAAAATTAATTTTCAATTAACGTATCACGTTAGGTTGAACCTAACTGTGTACCTGCAACTGCAATATATTTGATCTGATCTAACAACTAGTAAATTACCTGTGACAGGCAGCGCTATAAACACCGGGATAACGGGAATATAAGAGATAAATGGAAAAATGATATCGACATGAGTTTACTCAAGTCACATTTTTGGAAAAAAACAGTGCGCTTTGCACAAATAATTGAGGCTGTGCATTTTTTATTTTTGGTGCTCTAAAAACTCATGTCGTCACGCCGTCACCCTTTAAAAAGGTAAAGACTGCAGTGCGCCCCTTCACCGAGTTACGTGTAATTTGCATGTAGAAATCTGGTAAGCCTACAATTCCAGGACAACCTTCTGTGTTGCAATACACAGAACCATTTTACCTTACAGGAACAAAAGTGGCAGAATGCTATTCTTCGAAATAGTTATAGAAACTTGGAACGACATATCAATTTTATTATTCTGGCTGGTCACTCCACCTTTACTCCTTACTGCCCACGGTCATATTTGTGATTGATCAAACTGATGGCATAACGTCCCTCCCAGAGACAAATTATTAAACCAAGTGGGACAAAAATATTTTTCTAACTCTTGTTAGATATATTGTTGAGTTACCTAAATCGTAAAAGGTCAGATTTTGTCGCCTTACACAACCGGGAGTTGTTACCGCGGTTTGGTGCCACTTATAGTAAGTAACCAGCATTGCAACCAAACGTAAGTTTTTGACGGCTGTGGGTTTTTCTGCCGAAATGTCGCTCGTGACAAATCGTTGCATTTCAGTGTTTGCACATTTTCGAGTTCTTTGTTTAGAAGAGAAACAGCAATATTACATAAAAATCTCATTTTACTATTTCAATGATATTGAACCAGGTTTCCGAAATTGTGTGATGACTAACTGCTGGAAATGACACTTCGGAGAATTGACTATCTAGTGTCAAAGCACAAAACTCACGGACAATAAGATTTTTCACAGTTTCACTCGTTTGCTTCGCGCATTCCCCACAAGATCTCTTGATAGGTGTAAGCTGCGCCATGTCCTCGCGAGTAAGCGGAAATCGGCGGCACAACAAAGCCTAGCACAGCGGTCGGGTTTGGGCTTACCTGTGCCTTGCGCTGTGCCGCAGTTGTTGCATGTGTAAACCTGTATAGCGTAGCTAAGCTCACACTTCTGCAACAGATTCATTGAAACCACTTGATTCATACATTTCCAAACGTTGTTACACTGCCCTATAAGCGGAATACCTGCGAGTGCACTGGCAGAATGCGACACTTCAAAATTTTCTGTGCAGTGTATTAACGGCGTTTTGCCGAATTGTTGAGAACAAGTACACGTCGCAGTTAATTTCGCTGCTAGGTCTCTTCAGCGAAAAGTCAGAACCGCATGAAGTTGACGATCTGGAAAGGTAATTCTAATAGTGGTCGTCAGGCTCGTGATGTTTTAATGTTAACAGATGCACGTGGTGCGGAAGATTTCTGTTTGGCACGAAAACTTCAAAAATAGTGTTGACACATTTTGGATTACAATTGCAGACACTTGAGCTGAGGGCGGTCTTTAAAGAAGCTATCTTTGCCGTGAGGTGAAATTTAGTTAACACTGAGTTCATTCCCTTTCAACAAGCCGCTGTGGTTGAACTAGAGCAGTGTTTTTATTTTTAATTTTGCATTTGAAGGAATCAGCTGAAGTTTTGAGCCTGCTTGCTCCGGGTAAGATTTTAATACTAGTCATTCATCAATTCCCACTGCGCAATTCCCCGTGCGATAACGTAACGACGTTGCGGGACACGCGAACCCGCGCGTAAAAAAACACAAAAACAGTGAGCTCCTTTCTCATAAAAAAGATATTAGCAGGCGTTTCAGTAGGGAAAATAGTACTTCGCTTCCCGTTCTGTGCCGATGGAGTCATTGCAATTAGTCTCGTGTCAAATGTTATTATTTGCGACGCGATAGCAATAGATTCCAATTAGTGTAGTTGTATGTGAGTCCGTCCAGCATAGACTCGTCTCTGGTCAAAGGTGCAAATGCTGATCTCCCCTGGTTTCAATAAATGTTAATTTGAGCAGTGTTTATCATGTAGATTGGGTGTTTACAAAGTGTTTATCTATTGAAAACATAATTAAGAACTTTTCATCACGCTTGGCATGTGTGTATTCAACATCTGTACCCCGGGTTTACAAATGGTAGGTTTTGATCGTTCATGCAGGCATGCTCTGGCAGATTACATTGCCAGGGCCAGCGTTAACAGCGCCGACTTCTTCGGTTTTTCATGCCAATGAGGTAATAGTCACCTAAAAATTCATGGCAAATGACACAAGCCTTCGGTATACACCCGAAGTTTGCAAACAATAATTTCAAATCTGTCACGACATCCACAGTTCAAAAACAAATCATTTCACAATGATCTGTTTTTGGATTTCAAACTTCCCTTCCGAGCATCGCAAGTTAACACGCTAAAAACTACAACTTTGTTTTCTTGACAGTTTATCTCTTTAAATAAAAAATAGATGTGTACCATATTCGCCTGGCTCAGAATTTTCTATAAAACGGAAAAATTTGCCTCTGTTAATAACAACCCAATTTCTTGAAACTTGAAAGTAGTTATTTTACGGTTGACCAGCTGAGTTATGTACTCAATTGAAGCGATATTGCCTATATCTTCTGAAACTTTTCAGAAATTTTCTCGAATCAGGATTTGCCCTGCTGTACAAATTAGGTTTGTGCAAATATGCTGCAATCTTGCTAGCTGAAAACACCTGGCTTGCTGAAAAATGCTAGAGAAGGCTGAATCACATTGAAGAAATGGTTAAAAATGTCATGCCGAAATACTATTGATGATGCGTACTTGATTATTTGACTTTTGAAATATTGCGCATGATGGCTGTACGTTTAGGATGGTTACAGTGAAACTTTTTTGTGCCCATCTGCAATGCTGAACAGGGTTAACCAAAGCCGCAAACATGAGGAAGCCGATGCTGTGCACTATTTCATTGGCGCATTGGTCCACACAATAAGGCACGTACGGTACAAGCGGTAAACATGGCTGTGCGTGGTTGATCACTTGCGGCGGCTTGCCAACAGTCGTGAAGCAGTTCTCAGCAGTAAGGTTATGGCAAGACATTGAGCAGAAATGATGATGATACTATCTCAGTCATAATACTTACTAATATTTAAGCAACAAAACTTTCAGTGCGGTGGACGTTGCCATTTTTGTAGACCTTAGGCTTATTTAACAGCATTTCGAAGAAAGGCTAGCAAGTACTTCACAAATACTGCAAAAATAGTCCTCGACTGACAAATGAAAAATCTAGCAATAACTTCTAAAAAAATGCTGCTCGACTCACGACTGGATAGATGCTTGGTATTCGCATCGTGAGGTATTTTACAGAGTCATAATTGAGAAAAAACCCATGATAGCCACGACGTGGTTATTGGGGTTGCTGCCATGCAGGAAAGGCGGTTAGTTTTTGCGTGGGCTACATTAATTTATTATGAGAAAATGTACCGAAAACAATAGTAATTCATCTTTGTGGTTCTACCTTACGTCGATGACTGTATTTTATCTTGTGTTGCTTAAAATGTGCGAACTGCAAAACGTAGTGTTCTTTTGCTGTGATAGTTTGGTGTGAAGTTATGCACTGTACCTGCTTTGAGTCGAAGCCAAGCTAGCCTCTCCAACCCGCGATTCGGCCACCGCTTCATTGGCATTGTTTCCTTCACGCTTCCTTTGCATAGTTCGATGACTAGCCAGGAAAACAAAGCGACTTACAATCAGCTTATCAATGCAAAACCACCTTGCAGTGATTTCGTGCTATAGAATCCTCTGTGTGATCATCTTGGAGTCGCACAACGCCGCAAATTTCATAGCCCTGCGAACCACTTAAATTGCCCACTAGCTTTTGCGCAACGCTGTGGAAGCTGAGGTCAGCATTAATCTGGGTTTATTGCAGGGAAGTCTGATGTAATAGCATCGGTAGAAATAACAACGACTGGGTGTAGCGAGGCAATCTGAAGTATGCTCCCAGAGTTTTTGCTCAGCAATTTCGCAGTTTTCCGTACATGATGATGTAGGTGATTAAAAAACTATTATATAATGTACAATTTAAACTACTTTATTTTCTGCAATTGATAAACCGTGATGGTTTTTATTTTAAAATTTGTTCACTTTTGAAGAAATGTAATATGTAACATCAACAACATAATACTGGCTTAACGTAAATATCCACACATGATTTTCGGCAACACCACACAACGTAGAAAGCGAACCGAAGCAGATTGCCCGTGATTGACAAAAGAAAGGAAGTGGACTATTGCGAGAGAAAGGTTGAGAGAATAAAAGAAAAAATCAAGAGACGCATGGAGGAGCGACTTACATTACACAGGGTGTTATAGTGATGTCATTATGCTCGACAGCTTCAAGCTTTTTGACGGCACAATGATTCGAGTGATGTGACGTTTTAGCCGTTTTGCATTTATTTGAAGCTCGCTGCAACTTGGCTATTAGTAAGGTAAGCTGAAGCAAAACTGGACCGGTCTGTGTTTGATGTAGTGTAATTTATCAAGAAAGGCTGCCAGCCTTATAGATCGTGGAGTAGTGTAGAGTGATTACAGCACTAGTGCTAAAGGCAAATAAAAAGATTCTTTCAGTAGCATGGTCCCTGTATTTTCTGTCAAGCAAATGTTGAACAATTGGAGCAGGCGTTTATGGTAGCTGATGAGAGCGGCAACCTAATTTGCTTAGGTGGTTTTTATAGATTATAACGGTAGCGCAAACAGAAATAACGGTAATGTCTGGCGATTTGGATTTTGTACTTTATTGTTAGGAAAGTTTAACTTATCATCATTCAAATTGGTGTGCCCATTCCTGTTGATTATTGACAACCGCTTTATTTTACCCAGTATATTCAGTGATTAAATTTGTGACATTTGACTGGGTTTCCGTGTTGCAGGCTGCTCAGTGACTGCAGTTGGTATCTGTATGCATATTCGAAACTACTGGTAGAAAGTTTTAGTTGTAATGTAAGGCTTTTATTTAAGCGTTTGCCTTTCCATTTGCTATGTTATGATTTGCTGATAAATTCACTAGCCAATACGTCAGCTTTGTATCTTTCCCCTTTAGTGAATGAATTTGCTATTCAGTGTTTGGTATAAGTTGTGGTGGAATTTTGAAGACGTGAGAACAAGATGACAAACGGATTATTTCAGTTGATCTGAAAGACGTTTCGCCACATTGGCGATAGACTTCACGACTCGCTTGGAGCGCTTCATAATCGAACAAGCGCTGCGTCAACGTTTACCAAAAGCATCTTCTCTTTGAGCTCTTTTCGTGATTAAAAGAGAAAGGAAAGATGACGAGCAGGCATAATGTACACTCGAGGGGAAACATTGGCCAGCGCTCGGACCTCGTCACGGTAATCTACAGATAAGCACTTAACGTTACACTGCTTTATCGCTGCTGTGTTTTCGCTTGTACGGTTTGAAGTGTTTTTGCGCATTTAAGCAATTTAAAGTCTAACAGCTAACATGACTGGTAAAATGCCTCCCATGTCCAAAAATTTTACCTAGTGACGTGTACGCTGCAGCACAGCTTGGTGCTTCCCTCATTAGGTGGCCTTTCCCGCATTTCTGCGGTCTTTCTCCTTAATCGTTGCACTTTTCTGTTGACTCTTTTATAACTTCAGTAACTACACTTGTTCTCCGCTTCTCTTGACAAACGAAAGGATTTTCGTACAGCTGGCGGCGCCGTGTATTGAAGTCAATTCTAGATGCAAGCAGTTACATGCGAACAGCAGTTGTAACTGATTAAGGTTGCTCTTGGATTCTATATATTTTTGACATTTATGAGCTACATACTGCTCAATTTTTGTGTGTTTGGCTTTGCCTTATATTTGTATACATGTTCCAAATTACTTTATATTAAGTCCTACACTTAAAGATGGATACATTTATTTTCAGTTTTGTGTAAATGTAAGATCCTATTTATTTTGTCGATTACGTACTCGTGTGTTCATGCAAACAAACGACTAGTGATTATGTTGACAGCTTTTTAGCCATTGTTGCTCACTGAAGATTGTTGTTTGTCTACTGAAGCAGCTTAAGCATGGGGTAAATTTGTGCAAGTTATACTGCTCCCGCGTACCCATTTTTACATCTTATTTTAGTTTACCCAAATAATACATCTACCTGCTTCCAATCCAACTCACTGTAAAATTTTTATTCCCAACCTCCCGCGAACCAAGAAGTTTGTCCACTCCTGGCTTAGGTTGTGCTTGCATTTTTGGTACCTCCTCGGTCTCATTTTACATGTCTGAAAACTCAGTTTTGTTGTTGCAAATTAGTCTAGGCACCTGCTCAGGGTTTCATGATTTCATAACACGTAGAGGTGATACGTGGCGGAGGCCAGTGTAAAACGCGGCGTATTTTTCATTAATTTTGCTCCGAGAATTTTGAAATCAATTGGGATTTTTCACCGCCATTGAATAGATTATTACGTAAAGATCTCATCATATACTTTGAACATAAGTTTTGAAAAGCTGAAAAATCCAGATAAACTTTAAGATCGTTAGCAGTACTGAAATTTTAGTTTATCTTAGAAAAGTTATCGAATGATAACGTGATGACAATAAATTAAAAAAATTCCGTGTTAAAGCGTTTTGCTTAGTCTGAAATTTTCCGAATGTAAGCTTGACTCTGATGCAATCCCTTTGATTTGCCTCTTGGTGAAAGGCAGTGTATGTCATGTTTAGATTGGCGTCTGAAGCGATGTGGCAAGAAAGATGCGTTAACACCAACGTGGCGATTAACTGAGATTATGAATCTAAGAAACATGCTGGTGTAAATATTAACGCTGGCAGCGAACCTGGCGCCCGTGAATGCTTTCAGGCGTCCGTGGTTCATGACTACTTCGAGTTGAATTGCGCTTTCCGGCATGCGTGCGTTACGGTGCTTCGCTTGGTCATCAAACATAATGATGTGTCGTAAAAGGAGTTTTTCGTGTTCCGAAGTTACAATCAATGCTTGCGGCCAGTGGTTCATCACTGCAATTCCTGTGCAGAAAATTGCAGATCCTCCTATACAAGCCTTTGAAACAAAGCCGGCATCCTGGTTCATATGTTTTAGTAATTTTTTGAGTAATTGCCAATATACGAGGTGAGCGTCGCATTAATTTGGAATATAAACAAGCAACCTGCTCCTCGTAATTACCACACAATTTCCCTGATGTTAAGCATCCTCCATTTTCCGTTTGTAGTAATTTTATGCCTGCGCAGAAGGGCACACTTGAGCTGAAGGGCGTACAGAACACATGATAGAAGCTTGCAAATTTTTTTTTTCAAATCCATGCTTTTTAGTTCGTTTAATTAACCCATTTTGGGTTGCTCAAGAGTGCGTTCCTTGTCCCTTGCATTTCATCACCTCGAAGCAAGGACTGCACTCTGCTGTCCTTCAGCTCACCGTTGTAAGGCGCGAAAAAGTATTATCCAGTGGTATGTCAAGCTGACTTCCTGCTAATTTTTGATCTCCCACTGCTTGTGTATGTGTTGGAATCAAACTTCTACTATTATTATCCTTTCGTTACGCGCGCCAATTTAACGCTCCGGTGTGAAAATCAGAGGAGACCGTTCGTGGAGTTCGGTGTCACTATATGCTCTTGTTGTGGTTTAGGGAAGATGCGTGAGCTCTTCGTTTTCAGCGTTTGTGTTAACCTGGGTGTATCCATGAGTTGTTGTTTGGACTTTTTCAACGCTTACTTTACTGTTTATCAATCAATTACCATAGTTCGTTTTGACAGCTTCGCTCGGTATTAAACTCACGTTGGTTATAATTTGCAGTGGGTCGGAGGAAGTTGTGGTCGACACGGCTCCTACGTGTTTTACAAAGCTTTTCGGTTTCATCTTTTACCGATTTTTGGCCCTTCCACGACGCCCGTCTCTGGTTTGAGGAACCGCTCCAGAGAGCGTCGTAGTGGTGCTGCAAAGACCGAGGAGTATCCAAGCGATGAAGCGGAGCGTGAAGGGCGTGTCAGGACAAACCAAGAAAGAATATTGTCCTTAGGAGAATTCTTTTTCGTGCAATGCCGTCCGGAGGACCCCGTGTGCGTTGGAGAGATCCAATTACTCTGGCATGACAAACACTCCGGACAAGACTTGTCATCTACTCGACTATACTACTTGCCGGAGACCACACCAGCTGGCCGGGCGTCGCAGCATGGAGAGGTGAGTCGACGCACACGTATTTGTGAATAACCGGCTCTTGATACCCATTGTAAAAATGCGCATTGTTACAAAAGACATTGATTTCATTTGCGATCGATCTTTGCTAAATGAGTATCTTCAGCAGGATTAGCTCAGTGTTATCAATCCGTCAAAGCGCTTTTACGGTGTAAAAGGTAGACTTTCTCGCAGAAACCCTAGTTTACATGGAGTTGTATTTAACTCAAGGAGGCCGCAATGCACAGTTGAGAATTTGTTTCTTCTGAGCTAACTACATTTTTGGATCAGTTGATTCCTTTTCTTCTGGTGTTCTGGAGAGTAGTTTCAGTTCAAGCCGTTACTCCGAACAAATGGGTCGGTGTGGAATGTTTGCAGGTAATTCCTGGAAGGTTTTTTGAAAAGTATTTAATTTCGATCGCGTCCAGTTGTATGCTAAATTGAAAGCGTTCCGTTGTTGAGAGTGCCATGGTAGAGACGTGTAAGCGGGCGGCAAATTGAATAAGCTCGACGAGTGAGTAATGTAGTCGTTAGTTTCGGAAGGGGCTTGAACATGCATTGCTTGCCAGGCGTAGCATCAAAGTAAAATGACTATATATAAATATCATGCTAAAAATCTGCTGATCCACGCTTGCTATCCTAACAATTTTGAATGACTTTCTCCCTTGCACTTGCCACAGCTGTTTGCATCGCTGTTGCTTACGCGGTGCACCTTCCCTCCTTGACATCACTGACCTACATGCGAGACTTTTGGTAGCCAGTGGTTTGATTTCACCTTGTCGCATGTGCAACGTTGTTGCTGGACAAACCCTATAAGTAAGCCTTACCGGACAGGCACTTCCACTTTTATTTCACGGAAAGCAAGTTAGCCCGATCGCCCAGGTATACTATGCAAGATTTTAAGAAATTTGGAAGAACCAACAAATCGGCGCAAAACGAACAATATTGCCGTGACAACTTCGGTGTGTCGTCTTTTGTTTCCCAAGGCTTTCGACCGCATTTCTTTCGTTCTTTTGGTGTCGCGCGAAGCATGCACAACACAAGTCTTCGTTGTGCGTTAGATTTGTCGCTGCGGTGACTATAAGGTGCATACTCTTCGCGGAATGTTTTACGCCGGCGCTCACCGTTTTTGATCGAGAAAAGCACGTCGGCTGGTTTACATCGGAGCTTCTACGCATGCAAGAAATCAATATTGACTGCTCTTTGCCTCATTTGAATCGAAGCATGCGCTGTGGTTATTTGATGAAATACTTGTGCGCGGTTTGCTATATCTATGCGACAAATTCCAACGCTGTTCGTCCTGTGCGTTTGGAATTTTGATGTAACAAAAATTTTTGTGGGCTGCGGAATATTTTTTTCACATTTTTACTCAATACTGGAATGCTGACCATTTTCACGAACGGGATTGACACTTGGGTTGTTGCTGTTATTTGCATGGAACTCAGGATTGCATGTGCGATACACAGATAACGTTTTGCTACATCGACGGCATTCCATATTTTTCTGTCTCGGTTTAACGCCTTGCGGCGGATGATTGTAATCGCCCTATTTGACAAGGTAAAAGTCGTTGCTCAAGGGCTAACGTCATTTGAGTAGTCATTCATTATTAATAGATCTATCCTAACTAGCATCTGCGGTGCAAACATGTAACAGTGTCTTGCAGTAGAGCTCACTCAGAATTCTGAATTGAATCGTTTATATTTTTCTGACTGCTTCACCCAAAATGAGATTCACTTCACTGCAGCAATTAGTGACAGGCATTACATTTCTGTTTATAGTGCGTACCGTTAAAACCACTGGATTCCGAAATTAGGTTCGTTGAATCGGCTATTGGCGAAAAGTTCGCGTTTGATGTGAAAACTGCCTAAAAGTTCATATGTTCTTCTGAAAATTGAAGGAATGTTCCCTGAATACTTTTACATTATTTTCTGAATGTTCTTTAAAATTTTCACCAGCGTTTGCATTTGAAAAAAGGTAGGTTAAACGATTCCGAATAGGGCTAAGCTAGTCGAGCTTTTCTTGTCGGTCTTGTTATAGTTCTAAATAATTTATCCGATTCGTAGTGACGACATTAAACCTGAAGCAAAGTGACACTTCAGCGAATTGTGTTTGTTTTGTGTTTAGCTTAGGAAATCCATTGCGCTGCTTGGTCAACCACTCCGGCCAAAGCTTTTTTAGTTTTTTTAACCTTATTTTCTATGTGAAGCTCTGAGTTTTTTTGCATTTATTCAAATTTCGTCGCTTGTGTGTTCCAAGTATTGCGTTGTCATTCGTGCTAAAAATCGTAACGCCGCCGTCATAAATTTTTAATACCAGCCTCCTGGTATTGTCAAGCAGCCCTGGGCATATGGTAGCAACAATGGTAGGATGCAATGCACATTGGCGGCGTGCGGGCGCTAAATCAAGGAAACGCCTGTTGAATGAACTCTCGATGTATGGAAATTTGCAAAACCTGCGCTCTCACAACTGCTCCGAAAAACGCTTTTCTTATGCAAGGTGGCATGAGAATTAATTAGCGTCTCGGAATTTCAAGGAGTTAAAGTCTAGTTTTACACATTTCTCAATGCCATTTCCGGAAAAGGTTGATTTTATCGGCAAGATAAATTCGCAGAAAAGCACGCTGTTTTGGTCAGTGCCTACGCTGCTTGATTTCTAATTTTAACTTGCGGAGTGACACCAGATTGTCGTGGGAAAGCTGGACAATAGCTTTTGAGCTCGCTGTTCGTTTTTTTATTAGTACGAAACTGCGGCAACCCTTTGCAGGGCTAGGGATAAGTTGGTCCGTTTCGTAGATCCTCTTTCAGCGCTGGCTCAGCCATGCTTCTACAGCACAACCACGCGGAGCGGGCTTTTCACCTGCAACGCTGTGTCACTGGTGACCGACCTTGGTTCGCCGTTGTTTACTCAACCGGATTTTCGACTTAGTTGCTCGTTTGCAGTTGAGTAACGTAATATGAAGCGGTGATATGAATACTTTAACCGCGCAGTAAAAGCTGTTGTTTGTTAAACGCTTTTGGAATTGCAGCGAGGTTCTAAGCTGTGACACCCTATTCCGCACTATTTTCTCCAAACATTTGATTCTTGTAACATTTGATCAACTTATGATGTAGCTTGCTGGGCCATTTAGTTGCTGCCTTCCTTGCAACTCTCCAGCTTCGCTGTGTCTTCAGAATCATTGCGTCAAGCAACAAGCTGCTATTAACTGTAGTGTTTGTTAACTGCAGTAGAATCAATAAAATCTTCTTCGTTTTTCTTTTCTAATTTTATGACCATAACGAAAAGGGGACTGTTCTTCCTTGGACATTGAAAATACATTGGTGCAGACTCCCGCACAAAATTACTGGTGCATTTTTTTGCACAAATTTCTTCCGTAATGTTTATTAGCTTTTCGGCAGCTTGCACATGCGTTGTGAAGCAGGTGAAAACGAGTTGCATCAAAAAACTGTAGGGGCTTCGCAGTTACGAAAACACGCATTCCAAGCTTCTTGTTGTTGTGTAGTTGGGTTATGACTGCTCGCGAAAATACCACTCGTTTACATTGAAATTAGCTGAAACCTCTACCACAAGTTAACAGGCCTGATCACATGCGAATTCCTGCGTTGTTTGTGGTATCCTCTCCATTATATTTTGCTAGAGCTGGTAACCCAACGAAATCGCGCCATACAACGCACCGATTTTACGTAACCGAGGGCCGTGGTGTAAAATCCTGATTTCGCAAAAAGTCAATTACCATTGCAGACACGTCATTCCAGCGTTCAGTGAAATGAGTCAGTCGCTGATCGCCGCGTTGCGCTGATGACGCAATGCGAGATCTACCTGCGGTTTCAAGCTGGTGAGAAGTGGAAGTGAAAAAATTCAGAGTACAAAATTTACTGCGTGTGGTTGCGTCAACATCCAAATATTTTCCGTTAACTATAGAAGCGAACACTAAATCGGTTTGCTACCATTTTGTCAGTGGAATCCCACCTGACGTAACAGTTTCGTTTTGAGTTCGTTGTGATAGCGAAGTGTGAACTAGATAGATACAAAAAATCAAAATTTGCATTGCCTTCTGAAACAGTTGAAGTTTTGACATGCCTCAACTTTTTATTTCTTAAAATCAAAATGAGGGCCACGATATTAAGTGTATGCAGTGAAACCTTCGAATTTAAACATTTCTTCTGCCAGCAGTTACGTTCTGTGAAGCAGTTGCTTCACGGGCACCACAGCCGTCTGTCTGCTGGTCCTCATTTGTCGCGACATTTCACAACCGACTCCAGCGGCCTCACCGGTCAACAATCAACACTTTAGTTTTCGGCAAAGTCAGTGCTTAAAATCTGTCAGTTAAGTAGTTGATTTGAAAAATAAAATTAAAAACAATGGTTGGAGGTTTTTCGCCGTATCCCAGGGTGGCATCAAAACTTTTGCTGTTTGACCAACTACCGTTTCGTAAGTTTCCATAGTGGAAATATTTTGTTTACCTTCCGATATTATTGAGTCTTTTAACATTATATGCTTGCTGTTTCGCTTGAGACGCTTCTCCAAAAACTGTTCTGAAAAGGCTTTAGGACCATTATGTGAAGTAGCTCTGTGTTAGGTTGAACTGAATTTTCTTATCAGTTGTTACTAGCATACATCAACCTGAAGTACCCAGATTTAACTGAGCTTCGGATACATACAGTTGGCAGTCAATGTTTACAATTATTCATCACGTAACCGCTGGTAACGTATTGAGCCGTGCTCTCTGCTGCTTTTAACATCCAGAAAGGAAATTTATGCGAACCACTAATCTTGCTTGGAAGTGAAGCGCGCATATCCTCAGGCATACGGTAAACAATCGACCTCCGTACGCCCATTGTGACGTCATTGCGCAATAAAAACATCATTTGTGCCAGTAAAAGAACACCGTTACAAAAACGCAAGATTCGTTTGTAGTCATTCGGTAACTAATCAGTCCGTGATAATGAAGCCACATTCACAAGCAGTGAGCGGCGATGCCAAGTATGGGGCATCTCCGCGAATCATTATTCAGCCTGTGTCACACTTCCCAGTAGCGCGCGGGAAGCCGTAATTTCCTATTCCTACTGCTGCGTATCGCGCTGAAACGCTGCAGCAAATAAATAGCCGGCAAGATAGTCAATTAACGTGTTTTAACATTCTTTTGAGTTTCATCTTATCACCTTTTTTTCTGCAAATTGTATCGGCTATTCGCAATAGTAACATTCGTAATTTATTCACTGTATATCACGCGGCTGTTACTTTTGGATAAGAAAGTAAAAATCGGAGCGTAACTAGGCCATGGAATACACTAGTTTGAGAACAACATGTCACCCACGTGTGCTTTTTCTTAATGCGCGGGTGCGGTTTTCTTTTGTCTTTGCAAGCGAGAGGCGGCAACAGCTAGCGCTCGTTTATATTCGTAAAAAGATGAAGCCTGTTTCAGACATCAAGGGAAACCGCTACTTTTAATCTTAATTTTGCCACGAGAGATTAACTACCAATCTCGAGTGTAGGTAAACAGCTTGACATCGCGCACCCGAGTGTTGCACGACAGTTCACTTTGCTTTGTGGAGAGCAGAGCGGCGATGATCTGTGACGCGCCTTTTGCTTGCATTATTCGGTTATTGATGTCATGCATTGTTTCAGTACAGCTGGACGTGGACCGTTAACTTGAATGGCCATCAAACTGAAACATATTTTCCGTGATCTGTCTTGTTTCAAACTTTACGGGGCATAGTTGATGAGTCGGTGTATTGTTGCGCTTGTTAAAATAGGCTCAGCGCCTGTGTCTGTCCACGTTGAGCGATTACTTCCTGATCAGCGCTATTTCTTGCAGCATATTCAAAGCAGTGCGTATGCCTTGCAGTTGATGCGCCGCGAATGATGAATATCAGCATAAATTCTGCTGTCTTTGGCTACAACCTATTTGCGAAAGTTTTAGGCAAGGTATGAATGACTTGTAATATTTCACGGGCGGCGATTATTCCTGATTTGAGTCGGAGGCGAAAGCGATGAGATAATCATCGCCTTTCCCAATTTCTGGCCAAAGGTTTTGCACCGCTTTATTTCATTTGAAGGAATATGCGTTTTTCAAATGCTGACAACTTTCGCACTGACGCACGGACAACTCAAGTGCTTTGTTAGCATTTCGATAGCACATTCTAAACGTTCTATTGCGACCGTCAATTTGTGCGTATTTTGCGAACTCGCTGTGAAATGAGTGGCTGATTGAGAGACGCCCTGGCTTCACAGATCTTTTGCCGTGGATGCGTTTGCTCAAGATGAGCTTTGTTTAAAAAAAAAGCTTGAAACAATGATTCGAGTGAAACTGTCAGAACTGCCGCGATGTTTGCCTTCGCTACACAGGGTGCTGTCCGCTATTTCACCACTCTCTGTTGCTCATACTGGGCGCGCACCGCCCAACACACCGGAAATAAGCGTGACCAACACGTTGCGGCTACAGGTATACTGTCATGAGACGCAAGTGTTGGTCGATGTTAGTCGACTACCCCTACGCCGCCGAGGTTTGCGTGTTTTATCCGGACGCTTGTTATTGGCTGGCCAAATAGATTGTAAGCCTGCTTGCAGAAAGCTTGTTGCGAGTATAATTGTGTGTCGTTCCAATCGCCATTGATTTGTTGCTAGATTTTATACGAGTAATATCATCTACGAATGCCTTGTCCTATCCTACGAATTAGTCGTCTTTTTGTATATTGGTTGGTTTCAAGACGCCATCGATTTCGAGGAAAAGAATACGAGCGTTGGCTTCAGCTCTTTTTTCCATTCAGAGCCAACGTATCGGCTGTCGGTAATGATACTGCGCGTTTTCTTATTGTGCTGTCACAAAAACATACAATTGCAGCTGCTATGGGTTGTCAATCTGCGCTGGGATGTACTCTTCCTTGATAGATCGTGAGCTATTTTAATCGAGCCAGCTTGCCGCTGGCTGACTAAACTACTGACACACCGTTGGAAGTTCTATTTGTGAAAAACAGTGCCGTGTTTTTTCGTTTCCTTTTTTGTTCGCTTAATCAACCCTTCCATTCATGAACCGTTTCGCACCAGCGCTACTTAAAGGAGACGTTTGCGTTTTAAAAGGAGGGCATTGCCATTAGTGTTCCTAGTAATTGTCTTTACAGTTGCCGCTACACTACTCGAAGAGACCCTTTGCCTGAGACATGATTCGTCTTCTGTTGTTTTACGAAAAAAGAAGTTATCAACATTGTTTTGTATGTCCAATTTTTTTCTTCCACCATCCATTTTTGTGCGCAACAGATTTATCTTCGTGTCAATGAGGTAATTGAATGAAGCGTATCATTTGTGCACGGCGTGATGGCTCGGGTTTGTAGTGGGCCAGATACGTTACTGCTAACCCTAATATTTGTGGCTGATCTGACGCTACTGTAGTTGGCTACTTCGAGAGAGCGCCGCATTCAGTTTTAATCATTCGCGTAATAACCTGTTGCTCGAGCTCGCTTTAGTCGTGAGGTGTTGTCGCTTGAACGAAATTTTGGAAAAATTGACTCGGTGTAGCCACACCATGCTCCCGGAACAAACAATTTTATGTGACGCATCGGCACTTTCGAAAAGTCTTAAGTTAAATGTTAATATGAAATTACGGTGCAGGTCTTAGGTGGCCCGAACATTTGTCAGTTGCCGTATGCACCTACGTTTCCTGAGCTCTTGCAATGCGCTCAGCCGTTTGGTGTGGGATTAATAACACTGTCAACAGATGGTGCTTGTAAGTACGACACCGCGTGATAAGACAGATTACGTGCTCTTCTTGGTTTCTCTCTTTCCCTCTTAAAGGAGAAACGCTTCCCTCACTCCTTGCGCGCCATGTGGGTCAGTGGTGGTCGTATCTTTTCAAATCGCTTTGTCCACGATTTACTGTCGCAATTTTTCCGTAGGCTTTGTTTCTTTTTGGTTTCGCTGTGAAGTTCGAATTCGAAGTGCCCTGGTTGCTAAACTTAGCCTCCACAACTACCTTGCACATTGTATGCTACTCAAAAATAATGGACCACCAAAGGTTTATTTAACAAACCACTCAGTAATGTTTGATCAGCTCGACAGCGAAATTTCGCACGTTTACTCTCGAGCCAACCATTCCGATTGCTTATGTTAAGCGCATCGAACGCCTAAGCGTGCTCTGCCATTGTTTGCGGGAAAAGCATGTTACCAGCAAAAACGGAAGCAAGAGCGATTTGCTCGTTTTCCTTTTCGTGCTACTCATAGTGATCATCATCCGTGCTCAGCGGCGTCATCTTCACGTACCATGTTCATTCTGTGAGTCAGTCAGTGACAGACATGTCATACCTGCGCCGCACGGGTCGTTCGCGTTTTCCGAACTTTCGCCTGTCATTTGAAATTGCACAACCGCGTAATCGATCGCATTACGGCGTGTCGTGCAAGGTGCAGCAGCCCCGATCATTTTGGCGACCAACCAACGTTGAATACAGCCCATCGGTATGTGTTTGCTGAAGGTCATGTTGTCGCGAACACATCGACTTATGCGAAGCAGCGTTTGGAAAAAAATCAGCAGCAACAATGGCACGGTTGAAACCTTGTTCATTCTTAAAGTATTCAAGCGTGTCGTAATAGCACCTCACAATGTAAGAGATTCCTTTTCCTTGGAAGAAAGGGGCTGTAGGGGCTTCCATCAACTGATCGCTGTTGCTCAATATGCCGCTGAAGTAAGGTTTTATTTATAGCTTCAGTCTCAACTTTTCACTAGTTTTTGTTTATGAGTGGGTGTAAATATGTGTTTAAACTTCGGTCATTAACTAGTATATTGTTTGTTTACTCGTAAGTAATTCGTATTTTCATGAAGCTGTCTATTTCAAAATAGGCTTTTCACGGCCCCGGTTGCTAAAACTCGAGCATAGAAAAGTCTTGTGGACCTGCGATGTTTTAGCGCTACATAATTTCCGCCATGTATTAAATTTCAACCAGACGCGGTGCGAGAAAGAGCTCTTCGTTGTTTCTTTATTCTCCTGCATCGTGACGTCGGTTGGTTGTGTAGTCACTCGTGCACGAGAAGCCGTGGTGATCTTTGACGTTTTCAAAAGTATTTTAATGTGTAAAAGTTTCATGGGCTTGGTTCAGTGAGTCCGGATCAACAGAGCTGCGGCTCTTCAAAGTTGAACCTGCCGTTTTTGTTTATTAGTAATGTCAGTCACCAATGAGCAGTGTCTCGCAAACAGGTTTTCTGACATTCAGAGAGTGTTGTGTGCAATAGTTACCTTACACAGTTTTTTCCAAATGTTTATTTTGCTATTATTCTTGTTTTCGGAGGGCCTTCTGGTGTTTCCGAGTACTTTCAACAAGTCGCGCATCGTGTATGTGTTTTAAGCAGTTATCCAGAGGCGTCACAGTCCTCGATGAGTTAGAGGCAATGTTTTATGGTTTCCTGCTCCACAGAACTCATGCAGTCTGTCCCAAATGCAAATTGTTTCAAACCTGGTGTCCTTTCATTGCCAGAACAACTTTCATTGTTCAAGCGCAGCCAGAAGACGAGCGATTAACTGCGTTTTGGTCTACGCAATGTCCCTCGTAACATAGTACATGCAAAATGTGCAGGTTTATCAGAATCGCATCTAGCGCTGCGCCCAAAGCTACACCAAACCCGTTGACCACGAATTCCACCTAGGTTCGCATTGAATAAATGCATTGTTTGGTCACAATTGTTGTTGATCAATGGGGAGTAGGGTTGACATCAGTGACTCAGACCAAAGCACAAAATGTATTCGGAGAGCGTTGGGCGAATTGGCATGTGGCTTTACATCGCGTAACTAGTCCATGTCGCTTGCACTGCAGTGAATCTTGGCCTGGTCGCATTTCGGTGTGAAATTGGCGGCTTATTGAATGTCAAGCGGTGTTGCAGCGAGATCATGTTTGCGATCCTCAGATAATCCGACCTGGATTGAATGCCAGCTTTTAAGCAATCGCGCCGGGCGTCACTTGTTAATGATGGGTTATTGCATGTGAGCTGTGCTGGGTTTCTATTGGTGCGTTTCGCCATGTAACACGCTGTTTACAGCTGTGTACCTAAGGCGAATACAGGCAGGTCGAGATTAAACGAATGAATCACATTTCCATTCTTTACGTCGCGGTTGAAACTAAGCCCACATGAGTTGCGTAGCTGTAATTGAACTGCGGTATGGAGTCAGCAAACATAAGCGTTTTTACTCGTTGGTGTAGTTTTTGCATTTCATTACAGCTGCGCACTGCTGGTCGTCACTTCGTCTCAATTTGCAGCAGCAGCGTTGTAGAACTGTTTGAAAATCCAACTGACGTTCAAAAATTTATACGCTGCTATTGATTTTTCGCTGTGGTTATTAAAGTAATATTGATTTTATCGGTACCAGTGTTCTAATCGCTGTCTCAGCAATAGTCGATAGAGCTACCGAATGCGATCAATTTCGGTTAATAATACGTGAAGGTCAAAAACCCGAAGTTGAACGTTGTATGCGATAATGGCTGACGAACTGCGAAGTTGGAAAAGTTTTGCGGTTACTTAGCGCGATTGCAATTGACCGTCCTTGATGTGGTAGCGTCACGCCAAATCACCATCTGGAAATTCGTTTTTGCAAATAGTGGCCATCAATAATTTACCGGCAATGGCCGACGAAAAATTGGTTTTGTTGCGCGGTGCTGCCGTTGGTACCTGGTTATTTGCTCCGATTTAATGGTAGCGGTACATGCAAGACGCGCACACCCCGCTGGCAGTCATATCGAGGTATCCGTCTAATAGCCTATCTTTTATTCATATACATACAACTCCAGCTGAGAAGTATTGGTAACTAGCAGGAAAACGCAGTTATGTTTTTTGTAATTCGTATTGCTCTTATTTCTATCATAAAAGCTGCAAAATATCACGGAAGGTTGTTGCGAGTGACCTGCTATACTCAAAAACCGTGGTCTTGTAGACCGTTACGCATGGCACATTAGAAGTTATTTTGCTTCGAAATCCCATGGGTGCACGCCTCAGAAATTTATGTGAATTTTCTGTTTCCATTGCTTGTCGGTTTTGTGTTTGTCGAATGAATAATCCCATGTGAGGCTAAATATGAGCTGTTTGTGACTCTTCCAGGAACTCTGCTTTTTGTGATAACTGCGTGAATCAGATTGGAATCGATGATCCTCGTCTAACTCCAAAAAAAACATCTTTTTAATAATTAATTGCGAGCTTAGGTATGGTTAGTTGCATTGAGCAAATAGTCCATCACGAATTTGTTACAGCTTTTTAGGCCAGGTAACATTGTTTGCGGTGAACTTGAACCACGTTTCTTAGAAAATTTGAAAAAACATGAATTCGTTCTTTGAACGTTTTATTCGATCAAGGACACAATGAACATCATGTTAATCAATATCTAGGTCCGCATACTTCGAACCCTACCCTGAACTGCATGTATTTTTCATAGCTATTTTTGTGGCATTTCTTTCTCGTGTGGCTGATTACGCGGAAATTCAAAGTACTGCAAAAGCCGATACGTTGAATAGAACAGTTTCTATAATTTTTTATTGGATTTCTTTGACTGAAGAAACCTTCCCTGCACGTTGAATGCTAACAGATTTTTCACCATCGAAATCTTGTTATTTTCAGTCACTGGTTTCAAGCATTAGAACACAGTGTATCTTCAAGGCAAAGAAAAAATGTTCAGCACTAAGACCAGCATTATTTTTGTGTTCTTTGTCTCACACAACGTACCTTTGACCTTAAAGAGTGATAATAATCAAACGAATTTCTGACTGCTCTGTGGAAGGACAAAGCTTGCTGGTAAAGGTGGCTTTCCCTATATCAACCTTCTTATCAAAATGTCTGGATTGCACAAGCAACAGCAAACAAAAAGCCAGCGCTGATAAGTAACGGACTGCACCGCATTGACATCTGCGGTTGCGAACGGTGCTAGGGAAAAAAGCCTGTTGTCAGTATTGGACCAGCGGATTAGGCGCAAAGTTTAAGTCGTACCGAGGGTGGCGAACGGTTTTACTTGTGACATTCCGCCCTGTGATTGAAAGTTTCTCCGCACCGGTATTTTTGCTTTCGAAGAGCAAACATCTCTTTGAAAAACTTTTACGTCATGCAGTAGTTTGTCGTTCCCTGTCTCAAATATTTATCGCGTGGTTGCCGTACGAAAACACGCCACGTCATAATTTCTTGTCTCGTAATACATCTCCGTAAGGAGTGCGGGCAAAGTTTTCGTGGGTTTGAGAAGTTTTTCATACCGGCACTGCTGTTAACGCATATCGAACTTGCAACGATTAGTTCAACAGTTTTTTCATTACAGCATTTTGCAACTTCAATTGAAGGAAGCTCAGGTATCAGGGAGCGTTGGAGTGTATAACATATGTCGTGATTACAAATTTTTCTCTGGGTTTTAAAATGCAGCTTTCATAGTTACAGTGAAATAAACGTTGAAAGGTGATTGTTGAAAAATAGAACTCATTCGTGAAAATCTTCATGAAGCTGTTTTTTTTACATGGTTGTTTTCATCATGCTTGTTTTATTAACCAATTTGAAAAAAGTGAAGGTGTGCATTGCTTACCTGGAATCACATACCTCGCTTTACCCAACGGTTGACCTAAATTGCAGTCAATCTCCCAAATGCATGGACGCTGTGTTAGTCTTGTGAGCCTGTAGCAGCATTCTTCTCAAGCAGTGGTGGCGCAAAGCGTTTGGGACTGCTTTTTTCTTCGCTTTCTTTGTCGAAGTGTTGCCGAGTGGAATCTGCTAATCAAAGAATGGTGACATACTAGTGTTCCAAGCTATTTTCCAGTTGTGGATGGTCTGATGTTGGTTGCAAGTTGCACGAAACATACAAGCACAAAAAATACATGCCCATCAAATACTTCGTGTGTGACTGAAGAGTAGCCTCTCGGCGTGGCTTTGCCGAGAGAGACTTTCCTGCATGGCCAATAACGCCCTGATCGCACCACAGAAATAATAAATGTAAAGTCTTTTCTCATCACTGTCCTAAGTTTTGGCCAATCCGTGCGTTGATGTTTTTATCAAATCGGCCAGTTCAACATGTTTATCAAAGCTGCCGTTTTTTTTGCGTAAGGCTAAAAATAAATCGAAATGCGTGATGTTAGCGACCCAGAGAAAATTTATGTGTACTGGCGGACATCCAGATTAGTTCATAATCCTTTGACGATAAAGTTGAAGCTTGCATTTTCAAAATCGATAACTGCAGTGTTTCAATCGATCGTCCGCCTGTCTAAGGTCGGGTCTAACTATCCCACTGTCTTGTAGGATATACCTGTGCGCACCAGTTGTGGTATTTCCGAAATACTTTTGCAACAAGACCCTTGAACAAACCCTTGTCTTCTCGTAGATCTGATCACGATTTTGCTGAGGCAAAAACAACGTGTTTCCTGAGTTCTTGTTTCGTTTTAATTCACTGCTCCTCCGTAAAGCGCGTTTGCACCCAGTGGCTTGGGGAGTTTACTTTCTCTGTCTCATAGCACGAAATGATGAAGACGAAAAGCTGCTTCAGCGCAAAGCCCATTCTGTGCGAGTGCATGGCGTGGATCGTGAAGTGTCAACTGTGTGTGGCTGAGCTCGCCCTGGTGATTACGCTAAGGACTCATAAATATACGGCAATGTCTTGCTTGCAAGTTTTAATTGATTTCAATTGTACTTGAAGTTTTGAAACTCCAATTAAAAAAACTTGGTTCGTTTTTGTGGTTGAAGGAAACAATGTGGTGTCTATGGATTTCATGGAGTTCGGTTATGAAATTTTAATGGCGCCTGTGCATACATAACAGCCAATAGACATTACCTGATAGTGTTAGTAACACTTTGAAACACGTATGAATTTTTAAAATAAAGTTTTGCAATCGGAAGATTTTGATCAGAAGAAAGCGCAAAAGGCATTTCTTGTATTGTAATCGGAACGCACCTGCGAGCCAAAGGAAATACTAAACAATGGGTGTAAATTAACTGCTGGAAACGAGACTTCTCGCCTATCATGGTTTACGTCTGTACATCGCACATTGTTCGTGACTAGCGTAGGAGTGCCCGTTTTTGTTGTCTCCTTGCTTCAACCTGCATTTTGTCGGCAGCCTCCGTACTTGCGTTTATGTCTTGGAGTTCCCCATTACGCTTTCTTGAGACGATACCGTCGGGAAAAATGGCAAGGAAGCTGGGTGACAGCTGGGTGGGAGTGTGTGCAATATTTTAACCGAATTCTGCGAAACTTTTTGGGAGTTCCCTGCGCCACGATAACAACTTCACATCGAAAGGCCAAAAAGTGCGTACGTTGTATTCTGGTCGCTTTTAAACAAATTTTGTTGCCAACCAGTTAGTTTGATTGGACATAATAGTCGGTGACACTTATGGCGATTTTCAAGTAGTTAAATTTCTTCCACGCACATGAACCTTGAATATGTTGTATAAATCTCTGGTAACACATTTTGACTTGTTGGCGAAGCATAACCGTGCTTGTTCTTTTTTCGTCCTGGCTCAGTCATGTCTACATGGAATATCTGTCGATTTGCTTTCAAGTGTTGCCTAAGCTTCAGTGGTTGCTGTCATAGCGATAGCTGAAAGCGTCTACGTCAGATTTAATTCGCTAGTCACGCCGCACCGTTTGTATTGGCTGCGGAGCAACCTGGCACATGGACTGATGTGCAGTCGATCACACTGTTCACTGCTGGTCAACGCCGATCTAGATTTCTTTTTCAGGTTTTGCTTTTGTTGGTATCGACTTCTTTATGTTCTCTCTGGAAATAAAAATCGGAACGCAAACAACGAGCTTTTAACTTGGGCATTCGTACAAAGCGAAAACAGTCCTTAAAAAAACTTTACTGTTGGGGAATACAGATGTTTTGAAATTTCGTCATGCCTGTGATGCTAGTCTATAGTCGTTAGATGTGCCGCAATTACATATTGCATGGCCTACCAAAGGTATTATTAGAAAGCAGAAGTTTGATTTCTGCTCGTCATAGCCTCAGGTAATACTGTGTGTTGCCAACGTATGAAGATGACTCAAGCACAAGGAAAAACTTAGGTGGTTGGAATCTTCTCGTTGTGCAGAATTCATTTTTGATTACAACCGATTTACATATTTAATTAACCTTTACTGCTTAGATTTTTGTACCTTTCCTTTTCGTGATCTATATCGCATGGATTAATACTGCAGCAGCAGCAGAAGCAGCAGCAGTAGTAGTAGTACACCAATAATGCATAAAATGTTTAAACGTTTCATGAGCACGGAGGAGTACACGTGGGTATTTACACACCAGCAATACTGGAAGAGAGTAAACACTTGGCAAGAATGCGCCAGCGGCTACAGAAATCTCATTATGCAGTTGTTTTACATAATGTAAAAAACGAAGGCTTGTGAAAAACGTCAAGCGTTTGAAGTGAGCGGATGAATATTTTGTATTAAGATGCTCACTGCTGAATTATTAATTTTAATCCACTTGATCCGTTGGTTGTAACTAACTTATTCCGTGTTTTCCTCAAAGTAAAGATCTCCATTTTAGTACGCGTTATGCATTCATAGGTCTTCGTTTCGCTAAGGTCAATTCAAACAGCTTCGCGTAGTTTTCGTTAGGCTAATGTTTATTTTTATAAGACATGGATTCTGACAAAACCTACGCTGCCTCGTTAAACATCCGCAGTTTGTAAGACTGGACGCAAAGCAGTGGCGCTGAACAGCCTACCCTGGTTCTACAGTTGCGATGGTAGCGAAACTCATGCTGTGGCTGTACTCGCCAGTAAATTTTATATTACTCACGGGGCGTATTCATCTGGTTGTTTAACGTTTCCTCTCCATTTCGCAAGATTTGGGTATTGCCTTGCAAATCACGTTTTATCTGTGTCAGTCCTGCGTCTAATTCGTTTAGCAAATTGCATGTGGCATAAACCGCAGGAGTTTGTAAATCGAGGCATGCGGCATCTGTATTCATGGGTTTCGTTTGACTCGATTCGTGGCATTTTACGCTCACTTGGCGTTTTCGGTCTATTCGGCAGTGGTTTTCTGCATGGCAGTTTACGGTTTTGTAATTTTTGCCGACTGTGTTCAGCTTTCCAGCGCTATTTGCTCTTGCGGGGGCTTACGCGATACAGCATGCAAAATCGCTGTTGAACCTCCAGCAGGAATTGCGTCGCAGCAAAGCATGCGGATTTATCAATCGGTCATTTGGATGCAGACACACTGCTTCGTGTGTATATAAATAAAAAATATGCATATGTAGCAGTTAACAAACCATACGCTTTCATGTTCTTTCTGTATTATGCAAAGCGTCTGAGGTGTCCGCAATGGGACAATATGGCCAGTTTCTTTTGCGAGTTTGTTTGTTTTAATCACATAGAGTCAACACGACGGCCTGTGTGTCTTTCCGCGCAACATTGCTGTATCTTGTACAGTCTGGCGACAAGTTGTAGAAGATATTGTCGCGGTCGACGATATTCAACTGCGCTTTTCGCGCCGCGATGGAGCTTTGCTTCGTATTTATAATGGACATGTTTATGAAATCAGCTAATATACCGAGATCTTCGAATACGCTGAAGCACTTTTGTTTCGCTAAGTGCGTCGTGATGACTCGAATCAATTTTCTGCTAGTTTGGCAAAACACCCCAAGGAAAAGGAAACACACAGCGACGAACTTTTTCAAAGATCTGGTAGTTTGGTCGACAAAGGAAAGTTACCAATTATTTCATTATTTTATCACGACCACTGGGTTATGTGCACCACGAATGCCCAATCGAAACAGATAACTGGAATTTAAGAGTCCAAAATGTTATCATTTTTTGACGAAACTGCGGCGTCGAAAAATTTTGTTTTTCCTCCATCCCTTGTGTTACTCGAATAGCGAATATTGTTTTAAAACGTTATACAATGTATGTATGCAAGTTCTGAAATACCGCGCTTCAGAAACGCTGAATCGGCATCGCCTTCCAAAGTCACAACCGTGTTGACGTGGACGAGAACGAGAGGAATTTGCGCGAACAAGTGCTAGAAACACCCGGGCTATTCTCGCTTTGTTTGCGTAAGCGCCAAGCGTGATGAAGCGTGACAAACAATCGGTGAATGGGAGAAGTGATAGCGAGGTGGTCATTGTTTGAACTCAGCAGCAGCAACCGTGACCTGTAAAACGGCAGCTTGATTTTAATTTCAAGTGAAATCGGTGTTCACTTTTGGGTGATTGCGACTTTTTCATAAGTAACAGTTGCTGGTGAAAAAAAACAACAACGAGCAAACGAAATACAACTGAAACTGCTTGTACCAATGATGCCGCAGAAGCAATGTTGTGCTTTGTTAATTGTGTGGTTTGACTGATTAGTAGTTGATAAACGCATGGGTCTTGCTCAACATATCATACAGAAGATTGCAATAGACTTGTGTGAGCCACATGCGAAGCAATTTTCATGCGTACGTGAGAACAATGAATTCTATCAATCATGGGAAGTTCCAAGGAACATGAGCAGTTTCTATAAAGTCGTTTGAAAACGGCTGGCTGAAGTGGTTTGCTTGAGCAGATGCGAGGGTGGTTTTGTACGTATGGACGAATTTTCTCTTGTCGGTTATCTGGTTTGACCACAACAGCATTCACGGTACTCGCAGTCTGGGATCGATTGGCATTTTTAGGCGTAAGGCCGGTGACTGGTCAGTTGTTTGGCGTCACCTATCTTCGAGTAATCAACCACCGTGGTATTATTATGCTTTTATTTTGTTGCAAACACGGACTTTGACCAGTTTCTACACAAAGCGATCAATACCGTAGCTATTTCTGTAAAATACCATTCGGTCGCGAAAGTAACGCACGTATTTATGGGTAGAAGCATCAGCTTCAAATTGACTTATTAAAGTAATATTTTGCACGTCCTAGTAGAACATTCACCTGATGTTATGTCTCGTGTTTGACAAAAATTTTGGTCATGTGAAATACACTATGGCAATACGCTGCGCTCTCGTTATTTAGTTTTTTTCCACTCTTGAGGGTGTGAGCAAGCCAGCCTTGAGCGATATCGAACGCTCCAACGAAGTTTAGTTAAGCTTTGATTTTATCACTTGTATCTCACGCGGTAACAGAACTGTTGACGCGACCGAGATAAGCTTCCCGTCACCGATCACGATCAGTGTCAGAATCCTGGCAAGTAACTAAATCTGGCTGGGTGTGCTTCGGCATCGTGCGTCGACTGTTGCCGCCGCTCAATCGCGTCAATTAATTTTTCACTTGTCTACTCTCAGTTTGCCCGAAGCGTTGATGTGGCATGGAGGATGCCTGGCGATAAATAATTCACGGACAGGTTATTGCGCCTGGCGCTCAAGGGGAGCCCAGAAGCGTGTTAGCTTCGATTCACTTCTATCTTCTGTTGCCCCGCAATTTCCGCCCGATATCGTTTGCCGATCACCAGTTACTTTTTGCATTAATTTTTGTTGTAATGATGAGCTGTTTCCGTTCATGCATGATTAGGCTTCTTGAAATAAGGCCAGGTAGGAAGTAACCGAAACCAAATTAAAATCTTGTTCTTGACGTCAATGTTTGAAACGTTATTGAGAGTTGTAGAGGTGTATCTGCGAGTGAGTTCATGGTCCATGAACTTAAGTGTTAGCGGTTGAGATAGCACGAGAACCGCGGCAGTGTTTGCACTTGGTAGTTTAATGAGTGAGTGGAACTGCGACTGTTGATTTAGTTTGGCTTAAGCTGAGCTGCGTTTGTTCTTATCTGGCGTGCTCGCCGACTATGTAAGCTATTGACATCTTGACGTCGATGAAGTGTTCCTTGCTAATATCCTTATGCCTTCTCTCTTGCATGTTATGACACTGACGCAACGTTATATTTCTCGCTTTGTGCCCAGCATATTTGCAGTGTTCGCATATTTCTTTACTTTATACAGTGAAAACCCGCTTAGTCCTTTAACGCACACGCATGTTGGTCATACTGTGCCGATTTTTTTGCAAACAAAATCAACCGGAAAGTGGTTTATGCGTGTGCGAATATTGGTATCGTTGCACGATAATCACTTATTCCTTAAAACGAAACGGTAGTTGTGCTGCTTCAAAAAGCCCGAAAAGTAATTGGCGTTTTGCATTTTTGCCGAACTGTTCGAAGCGTACGTATAAGTTGCAAGGAAAAAGAATAACCTGATTTCTCAAACAGAAGCCCATCTTTGCCATTTCGAATTACTACTTTTCGGCGAAGACGGAATTTCAGGATGGCTTTTAAGGCATTCCTCCGTGATAACGGACATACCAGGCAGCCCGTGCTTAACGCAGCATGAAAAAGAACGCGACTCTTTCATGTCGTATCGTGTCGCGCGCAACATTATGTTGTGATTGTGACGTAGCAGGCGTAATCATTATTCGATGGTGCGATTGAGCGACAAGACATTTTATTGCATGATTGCCAAGAAGCACTTGATAAACAAGGCTGCCGCCAGACTTCTGTTGGCAATTCGTTGCTCGAAGTCGTAGCGTTCATTTTGTCATCCTATTCAACAAAAACAAGGGGTTTTATAAAGGTTTACGTCAGAAGCTACCGCATCATAACGTTGCGCGTCGACATTACGCAATGCAACAAATCTGTGATATTATTAGAAGGGAAATCGCATAAAGCGTCTGCAAGTATGTGTGTTTGGTTGCGAGAGCAATGGCGCGGCATTGGATAGTTATTAATGTGGATACGCATGCTTGTCTGCATTGCGAAAAACAGGCAAGCAATCGCAGATTCATAGTGCCCGGATTTCACAAATGCTGCTTTTATTTGAAAATTGCGAGTGCCGTTGTAGTTTACGTGGATTTGCTTTGTCTCAAGGAAAGTGTAAAACGGTGAGGCCGAGTCCCGTTGCTGCCAGACACAGTTTGATCATTCACGTGTCAAAGGAAGAACATGGCCAAAGTGGTTGTTTTCAGCGACGTATGTGGTTAGCTGCTTTGCCTAGCTCGATTTCATGGCAATGTAACATAATTCACCAATCGCAAGTAGGCGCAACGAAATTACCAGTACCGCGTTGATGTTTTTTTTAAACGAGGCCCCTCGAAGCTTGTTCTTGACAGACTTCCGGATAAGCGCACTAGTAAAAAGTGACATTTGCATTAATGAGCCGGTTGTGATGCCAACCCACAGGCAACCCCGCAAGTACTCTGCAATTCGGAGAATCGACACGTTTAACAGCGTGTTCGCTTCTGCCGCCGCTGTTTGCCACCCACTCATAATATCGCTCGCGGTTTCTTATTTATACGGGTAGCGCCAATGCTCCGCCTCATTTTCGCGAACAAAAATCTAGCTCCTCTAGCGGCAAATCTGCTACTAAACATTTGAAGCACGGCATGGCAGGCAGATTCCTTGAATACCCTGCTTCATTATCGAAGGCTTTCGTATTTTCGACTGGGACATTTCTATACACAATGAATTTTTACCGCAACCCGGTTTTGTCTTGGCATTTCTCCAAAATTAGTTGTGGTAACATTTGCGAATTAAAGATTGGCTCATTATGTTATGAACTGTGTACGTCGAAAATTCCAATGCGCACGCAGCTCGTTTATACTTGACTTTTATATTTACCTGGCATGCAGTTTTATCAGTTTTCACTTATTGCATAATCGAAATGCATGCATTCCCGGCAAGGTACTTCACTAAGAAATTCGCATTATTTGTGGACTGTCAAAAGTCGGTTCGAACTGGACTGCTCTCAGTTAAAATGCCAGTTGAATAAGTTGAATAGTGCATTATTGGCAGCGTTATTGCGCTCCGACGTCGGCTTGCTTGCCCATATGTTTCAGTGCAACGTTGAAGCGATTGTGCATACCGTGTTGAGGTTGATAAATCCGCGTCATCTGACGCAAACACTGGGCGTTTGTTTTTGTTTCGCCTCGTTTGTTTTTGTTTTGTTCACAACGATAGGTTGAGCCAAAGTTGCAAGGCTCAATTCAACCCTTGTATTGTACTTCAGTAGATAACATTCATTGTTTTCTACGAAATTGTGCTGAGACAGTGCTCATGTGTGTACTGCAGATGGTCTCGCGTGTAGGTAAAGACCAACCGGCTTTTCTTTACTGGGTCTATGGTTATTGTGACTGCCCTAAAGGTTAATCTGCATAGACTTCCGCAGAGGAAATATCGTTGATGAAAAGCTTTCTAGTGACGGGTCACTGAACAGAAACATGCGCATTAAGCGCATTTCTTGTGCAAAACACAGAGTAAAGTACCCGCCGGCTGTACTTGCTGTTTTTGTTAGCTTGCGAAATTTCTGGAGCCGACGGCAGACTCAGTTCAGTGTGATGCGAAAGTTGAATAATTCGCGTCAGACTTCCCGCTGCAAGATAATAGAAGAAATAGGAGTGCTCCCAGAGCAAACGTTTTCCTCGTCTTGTGCTAGTTCGTTCAAATCGCTCCTGTGTTGATTTGCGCTTGTTAAAGCAACGCTTCCCCATCCTTTCATCAACTAACGCTGATTGCTTTTGACGTTAGCGGCGTGCAAGGCGGCCACTCGACGCTCGTGTTAAAAAACTCGAGGCAGAAAATCGCATAAGGATCGTTTCTAACTATAGCGTTAAGTAGCATGACATCAGGGTTTGTAAATGGTACTTTCTTAAAAATCCTGTGCACTTCGAAAAGGTATTTTCTGAAAATAATTTTTAAAAATCTCGTTTGGTGATACGTTGCGTAGAACGTTAACTCCGAAACGCGTCTTGAGGTCTGCGTTTCGCTGGCCAAAGTTGAATTTAAAATTATTGCTGGTTTTTGTCATTTCGCCATTTTAATGGGTGAAATCTGGCGCCGAAGCAAATTATCATTGCGATGTTTGTACTGGAAATTAAATACCGCGCTTACAGCGAGTCGCCTTTTGGAAGCCGCGCTTCTCTCGCGAGCCATTGACCACTACCTCTCCTTACGAGCCATTCACGCGTCGCTGCCGAGCTACAAATACCTTCATTCAGAGCTATGTATTACTTGCCTTTTGTTTGCTATCTCACCGTGAGTGCTGTTCTTTGGCATTGTTTACTGAGCCCTGACGTGCTAGCAGTAAAAATTAAATTGCTGAAAGCTGTAAAAGAAAATGAAATAAAGTTTCTTTGGTTGTACTCGATCTCCTGTGCCAGCACGAAACACTGGGATTTTATTTTAATGCAGCATGTTTGATGTGTGTCACAAAATAAAGGAAGCAATTTTAGTGAAAATAACTCAGACGTTTTCAACTTCAACAATTTACTTAAAATAGATCGCTTCAACATGTTTGCAGAGCGAAGCTGTCTAACTCAATACATAAACTCAAGCTTTGATAAGCACCACACCTGACGTCAGAACCGCAAAATGCGCTCCACTATTGGTGGCTTGGTAATGCAAAGAACGGGTTTACTCTGTAGGCATAAATTTTAATTGATTCACCGAGCTTGATAAGAGATACTATTTTGTCATGCACTGTCCATTGTACTGTTGCGATTGAAAAGAATTGAGATGAAAAGAAATCAGACCCCGTGATCTAGTGACGTGGTGCTCTGCTTTCAAATTCTGAGCGTTGAAGCAGTCGTTGACAGAGAAGATCCCTGGTAATGGTGTTCTCTACAACTTGCCATGTCATCTGAGTACTTTTAATGTTTTTTAAACGAATTCGGAAAGTCATGCATTTCCTGGAGGAAGTGCTCATGCTGCGTTTGTAGAATTTTATACAATATTTATATTTATTTATGGCGTTGAACTTGGCAGCAGATGGTGAAAAGTAGCATTCTAGCTGTTCCGTTTTGATTATTGATTTTTTGCAGACCCCACCTGTACCATGTTTCGAAACCGACGTTGGGTTCTTCATTGTACAATGTCTTTTAGCATACTGAGTATGACTTTAAATCCTCGTATTTTTTCTTCTGCTGAAGCGTGACGGTTGTGATCACAGCAACACCTGTCACTTTTCAGTCAGTGTGCCTCTTCCAACAGAGCGTGCAAGTTTGTACAACGCGACAACGTGTTGCCTGCTTCACGCTTAGCGAACACCTTCACACTGCTTTTGAGCTCACACCACATTAAATCGCTTTGCAAATTAATGCAAATCAGACTGGGTGGTGCTGTATGTATAGCATAAGTCATTTGGGAAGATTTAGCGTATGTTTTTGCTAAGATAGGGGTCACATGATGCTGTTGGAGACGAGGCATACTCTACGAATTTACTCCCGCGAAGGAATGGCGCAAACTCAGAAGTTTTCCGTTGTTCAGCTGAGGTATCGCTAATACATCTGTCGAGCGCATGCTGCTCGTTGGTCTATATCTTGCAGCAAAAAACTATTCCTGTGGCGATGTTTTCATAATTTTCCTGTTTTAAGGTAAACAGTGGAAGGAACTTTTGACATTGTACAAGTCGCCGTTTTGAGTTGCAAAGCTGCGCTTACGTCTATAATTTCATAACAGTGTTTCATTGTCTGTTTGGTATACACGATGTGGTAGTGTCTGCTTAGGCCTGGTCCGTTTACATGCCGCACCAGAGAATTTATCCTTGTGTTGTGAGTCAGCAATGTCGAGTTGCATCAATTGTGCAGATTTGTCCTCGACAAACGTTATCTTCAGGCGCTATCGACTGGTGGTAGTACCCACACTGAGGGTCTCATTCAAGCAAGTTAGCGCTGAATTGGCTATTTTTCACTTAAATCAGCAGTCGGTTACATTTTTAGTGTACGGACAATTGTCACATGAGACAATTTTGCGTTTTGTTCAATTCGTCGGGTATGTTTGAATGGATAGAAGAAAGATATGGCATGATATCAAGTATCCTGTGAATGACAAGTCAAAATGACACAGAATCACTGAAGTTGTTTCCCTTCCCAGACATCCCAACTGGAATTAATAGAGAAAAGTAACGCTTGGAAATTTTATCTTAACTTCCTTGCATACCCTGTTTCACCTGTATCGTACTGTTTGTTTCGTCGCTGTGCCGTATACGCGATCTCGAGGAGTTGCGCGAATCAGTGTTTCTTTGCTTTTGCCTGCACGGTTGATAGCTTTCCCAGCACGAAAAACAGGATATTTGCGTTGTCCCACTCTCGCGTGAGTACCATGGGGTGACGGATTGCAAGGTTTAAGTAGCATATTCTTTCTCGGCCTCCCATTGCTGAATGAGGCAGTGGCTAAAGGGTTAGTCCATGTAACATCTCCGTTGGCAGTAGCCTCAGCAGGAAAGCTGTTGGAATGCTTTGCAGGGAGGACGGGGTGATTGAAGTTGACCTGTTGACGTTAACTGTAATGGTGTTGGTTTTGCAATTGTAGCAATGTCATTCTGGGTTTTTGTTTTCGCTGAGACATTACGGTCATTTGTTCGAAATAGCTTGAAAACTTCTGAATTTCTTTCGGATATTTTGTATGACTGAAGAAAAGCATTATCACCGAAGTGGTTAAATTTTTTTCGGTCATTTAAAAATTAATCGGTAAATGACCGAAAAAAGCCAGTTGTCATACGAACATATCGAAGTGGATGGAGTTGACATAAATTCCGCTGCACTTCATGCTCTTTCTGCTGCGTCGCTTACTCTACGTGTGTAGCGCCCAGAGAGTTTGATTTAAAGAGGCCAGGAGAAACAAAAGACAAACTGAGAATGACGTTGTTGCACAAACAACCGTTAATCTCCCTTGCAACATTTCAGAACTCTAAATACTATTGTGTGTTGATCAGCTTCAAGCTGAAGGTGCTTCTCGTGTACTCATTCTCACTCGTTGCGTTTTCTTTGTGTGGATTGCCTCTTCTAGTGTTCTTAGTTGTGGGTGTAATGTGTAGCAATCTTGTATGTGCAGTATCCATTTCTCAGGTGCTGTCCCTGAATGGGTTTTCCTCTTCAGTATTTAGAATGTCTGGCAATAGCTTTTTGAAGTAAGTTCTTACGTCGGAAATACTATATTCGATTTCGTGTATTACAACGGATGCATTAGTTTTTCAGAAACAACAATTTTATCGAGGCAAGTTCCTACCGAATGCCAACGCGGCAGTGTGCAAACTCTAACGTCAACACGTAAGCGGAAACGTTAAGTTCCGTTTCGTATCAAGTCTGTAGCTTTTCTGTAGAGACATAGAGCGGGCATGAGAATGCTTATTTAGTTCCGCAAGGTGTCGCCATGCGGCGAAGTTGTACTTCTGTGTTTGGCATGAATCAGTTCGCTCCATTGAAGGTGTTAAGAGGTGATTTTAGTTAGTCTCACAACATTTGAATAAGGTTCTGTTTTCATAGTAAGTAGTCACTTCAAATGACAGTAATTTTCTGTCAATTGTCACGCGAAACCAGGTATTTCGAACAAATACTACGCAGACGCGAAGTGTGTAACGACGCATTACACGCGCTCAATAAAGGTGCAGCTTGTGTTAGTGATTCAAGTATATGACATACTCATACTGCGAGTTTTTCTGTGGGATTTGTGCGACCACATTATTGTATCTTTCCAAAACGTGTTCTTTTCGACGGAAGGTACGATTCAAGGCAATTATTTTCAGTGTTTCATTTTTGGGAGGAAAATTACAGCGCAGTCGGTTACGCACGACCTCGCGTTTTGAGTTAAATGCCTAAGCACTTGGTCAAGCCTGTGGCTGAATGGTTAAACCTGCTTCCGAGTGCTGAAGCGCATGTGTCACTAGCAGGTATCCCGCAATCATTTGCCATTTACATTGCATAAACCATTATTTATCCTTCTGTTGCGACTTTGCTGTGGTTTTACAACAAAGCTCAGCAGTAAATCTGTAGTTCGCTTATTTTTCGTGCTCGGCAGATTTTCAAAGCACACTTTGCCTCCACCACGAGCCTTTTCCAGCTTGCCCGGTTTAAGTCTAATAATTCGTGAATTCGTACAAAGCCTGACGAGGAAAACTCAAATCTTATAACTGCATTTTGTACTTATACCACTTGCGACCGCTATTACTTTGTTTACGTCGCGATCCAGACATTCTGACACGTTTTCCGCTCAAAAATAAGACCCGGGGCCCGTCATTATCTTGTTGCACTCATTGTCAGAATAAACGAACCGCGTCATAGGCGCGCGATTAACTCCGGCCTTCCTGCGTAGTTCCCAGAAGTAACTGTTTTTCTGAAAATCGTCTTGTCTATAGATAAACTTGCTCGTTTTTTTGCTGATGCACTAAAGCTGTCCAGAAATGGAAGTGCCGGTATCGGAAAATTCAGAGCACAACGCCATTCGCCTTGTATTTCATTGCGCGTGAAGATTCATTTATTACTGAACATGGAGGTTACGAAACTATAAAATGTCTTTCAAATGAAACAGGTGTGCTCCGCAACTTCTTCACATGCGGCCCACACACATTTTTTAACTTCAAAACAAACTTTAAAACTTTAGAAATTTAATTCAGTGCGATATATGTGCTTATCGTAATGATCACAATCTTCGAAAAAGCAATCGAATTTGACCCTCAATCTCTTTCAAACGCAATCTTTTTTTAATTTATCAACAAAGATGAAAAACTTTGTTCACACAAATACGTTGTGTGCAAAATTGAAGCAGAATTTCAACAGCTGGTTCGAAATTTGATTCCGCTCCTCTTCAGTCGAAATTCAAAACACATCAAGAGGAACTTCGCTGAATTTAAATCTCAGAGTTCTGTCATTGTTTACTTGCAGAGACAATTCTTTCGTCACGTTTCAGCATCCGTAGCAAATGGGTTACGGATCCAATCATATTGTTTCATGGTAATTGCAAAACGTAATAGTAATACTTCTGTTGCAAAAATGCCAAGCGTTCTTGGGCCAAATCCTGCAAGAAATCATTGTCAATCTTTCCTTGGTTGCTTTCTGGAAGCGTTTCCAGTGATTCTCGTCATTTTGCCGAAGTACTATTTTCTGTTTGAACCCGTTAACTTGTCAGACCATGTAAATATGTTTTCATTTTACCTTATAGTTTTTATTGAGTTTATTCATTTATTTCGTGGCGGAGCTCATACAATCTTTTGAGAACTTTTCCTCAAGAAAGCCAACGCTCAGTGGTATAAATAGCAGTCATTGATGTTCTAATCACATTTCTTCGCAGAGTACCGTTATGTGTTTAAGGCTCTTGCTTTAATGATGTGGATACAATAGTTCGTCGTTTTTGGCAGTTCGTTCAGTAAAATTTTGATTATTATTAGCGCTCCCCTACCTATGCAGCAGCAAAACCTTTATCCCCTCCCATTGTTGCTGACGCAACATCGACTCAAATGCTAATGCAGTTACTCCACACTGGATGTCAAGGGCTGTAATAAAATCGTTAGTTACTCGAAACATTTCATGGCCAGATCGTTCGCTCTGGAAGCTCTTAGCAAAATAAATACTTCTCTATAATGAGTCTCCATCAACAAAATATATCACACCTAACAGCTCTGCTCTTTTTATGTCGGTTGTTTCATCGATTTGAAGAGAAGATTTATGAGATGCTTTAAGTTTTTCAATTCAAGTTTCAAGAATATCGCTGAACAGTGAACATCTCGTTCATTCTTTTAATAGTATCCCCAGATAACGACACTTTGCTGACCTCAACTTTGTTTAGATCAAAGGTCACCAAAAATATGGCCCGCGGGCCAGAGTTGGTCCACCGCTGCGCTGTGTTACAAACGAGCTAAAATATAGTCATTTGCGAAAGTACGGGACCACCCAAACCACAAAGACATTTTTCGGCAAATTTGGAACTAATGCATCATTCTATTGTCCAAGTTATATTATTTCATTAAAGAGACACATAATTGCGTCATGTGGTCAAGGCTGGATACTTTTCGAAGTTCTTGGTTTATGAACAAACATGAGCAGCAGAAGTGGTCTACGAACCAAAATGAATAGGACAGAGAACAGCACTGAAGATTCATATTTGGCGTTAGTTGCAACTCAGATGAATGCATGGTTGAAGGGTTTTTCACCGTTTGTAAAACTAGCGAAAATGGGTAAAAAATTCTTTATTGGCTGTTGGGCGTGCACAGGTAGCAACTTTGCATATTGAACGACTCAGAAAGGCAGATTGCAAAACGACTACGATTTAGCAAAAGTGCATTCACCGCGCCACAGAAAAGCTTAAGAAGCATGGAATTCATGGCGACACGAAAAATGCTGGTAGATCCCACAATACTTCACGAAATGATGATCACGCCAACAGATGACCTGTCATGCGATTGCGATCTCCACTACTTTTCGCAAATTACGGTGCAATCTGTGAATCTTTCGAAAAAAAGCAGTTTCAGGTCGTCTGAGAAGGAGTTCGATTTTCTTTGATAACTATTTGATAAATATGTTTGTTGTCTTAATGCTTTGTGTATTTACTACATAGCAGCGAACAGAAATAATTATTCGGTCCGCACTCGTCATTCTATCAGTTATCTGATTCGTCGTGTAAAAGTTCGTGACCCCTGGTTTGAACCAAGCACCACTCAAATGATATTAAACATACAGGTTTTAACAGAGTTTCGCCAATAGTATGAGGTTCTTTTCTCAACGTGCAGTCAATTTTGCAACGTGGTAACTAGCTTCTAATGCTTTTCCTGAGTCTGTGAAAACTGGCTTTACACAGCGCTTTTGCTTCTTATTTTGACTTAAAATTCGCTTGAAGGATTTTTATGCTTGTTGGAATGAGTTGCATGTTTTAAGTGGCAAACAAGTTTACTTGGAAACTTTGCTTCATTTGCAAGTTGTTTTCCACAAATTACGCGTAGTGGTTTTGAAGACTTCAGTGCTGCACCAAGAAAATCCATACCGATTATAATCGCAATGTTTTGCTTATTAGCAATTTTCTGATTTTTTTATAACGCCGCTTGTGCAGGGCACATTGTCTGGCTTGTTATCACCTGTTCTGATTGGTCTCTTCCGAAACTTTATCGATTGCAGGAGTGTATTCTGTGAGTATATTGCTAAGGTTAACAAGGATTGCTCATTTTAACGAGATAAAATTTTGTTTATTCACATCTAATAAATCTCACTAAAAACAAGTTAAAAAAGCACAAGCAAAATACAAACTACTACCTAATTGAAAATTGAAATGGCCAATGCAGTCTTCCGCATATGCAAATTTCACTTTAAGTCGAAGAGGGTAAACATTTGTCTTACTCCTCTGTGAAGCAAGGTGTTACTCCTCTGTGAAGCAAGGTGTAACATTCACAGCGAGACAGTCTGGAGTTGGACAAATGGGCTAGTTATCTGGCCGTTGATAGTGTGGCGGAAAAACATCCGAAAAGGTCTTATTTATTAAAGTATGTTCAAGTTGCTGTTGCAATGCGGCACACCTAGCATCGTCTCGCGGTACACTGGTTCGCAGCACTGGTCCAGTTGGAAACTTGCTTTGTAGGTTTGAAGGTGCCGCGTGCTTTTGTTGAAGCAATTTCGTGTGTAGCGTACAAAGCTTTCTCAGCGCAGCCGTCGAAAAAGCTTCTTGACGGAGATCTTTCCAAGAATAGTCGCTTCAAAACACCTGCCGCTAGACGTCCGTTCATTAACTTTGCATGAAAATGAGGCGATTAGGAAGCTTGTCAACGAAGTTGTGCGCGGTCGAGACCTAAACGCCGCTGCAGCTTTATTCTTTTTGCTTACAGAATCGTATGCAACTTTTACGAACCTGAACAAAACGGTGGTGCGCTGATTGTAATCACCTTGAGTAAATCGATCGCGTCGTGCGCCCCCTGTTTTGCATCGTAGCTTCTTGCATGGGGTGGCTGAATTTCGCTGTCTGGTTCGTCTCTGTTTATCATTTTCTGTTGTACTGCAGCGCTTCAAGCACACTTAAGCGGCATTAAGAGGATTCTTCGCAGCCCGCGTTTTCAGTTATCTTGATTTTCGCCCGTGATTCTCAAACTCTCATCTGACATTTCGGCATTTCGCTATTTTAGGTGTCATCAAAGAAAATTATACCACCTAAAGGTTCTCACCCGACATTGGTCGTGGTGTGCTCGGTTAAACATTAATACTTGACAAATTTTTCGTCAAGGATGAAGTGCTGGCCGTTTCGGAAAAGATTGTAATGAGAACAGCCGACCTCGCTTCGTGGATAGTCGAGCCAGATGAATGGCATTACGGAAGTGCTTTGCTTGCCCCTCCAGTAAGTATCACGTACTTGAATATTTTATTCATAAGATGGGCATCATGTCAGTGCTTGCTGTTGACGACCACATTTCGGATTTTCAAAGGTATAATCAGGAGCAAATCCCATTGTTTGAAATAATGCCTTTACCGCTTCTGACAAAAATAAGTATCGGTTTTTGTTAAGGCAGAAATTTTATTTCCCCATCGGCGCTTTTTGTAGATTTCATATAAGACAAACGTGAACTTCACAACCTTAAGTGAGCGGAACCCACTTCGCAGGCGAAAGTGTTGCCGGCGTTGGTCGCAACAATCGACAATTTTTCCGTTTAAATGTTATAAGTTATAAGTTCTTGTGCATGAAGCGCTTACACTGCCTAGCCCTATAGTTGGTAGTCAACTACTAAACGCTGTCATTTTGTAAAGCTTCCTTTTTCAATGATATTTATGGTTGTCAAGTCACTACCCGAGGTTGTTTTCATTTACAGACTCCGAAAAACGGTGGATCGCAGCATTTTGCGAACGCTCCCCTTCATAGATATTCTGCTCTTCGACCCAGTGTAAACATGAATGATGTGAACATGGAGAAACGCGCCCTACACACTTCGAGTGAGTGCAAAGCGCAATCTGTGACTCTTTCTCTTTTAATGAATGTGACAACAAACTGTCATACTATGATCAAATATTCTCTGTTAATATTCGGTCTGTTGCCAAAATGTGGATTTTGTTATGAGAGTAGTTCATGCAAACCGGCTTATTTTTTTTTTTCTGGCTGTATTTGCAGAGAACAGATGTGTCCATGAACGCGACCCGAAGGCCGTCGCCGATGAAGCCAATAAATGGAAGGAGAAAACTCAGCGCACCACTCCATCAAAGACTTGCTTTTGTGTGAGCCAGCGCAAGGCCGAGGTCGTCGTGCTCAATATGAACTCTTACTGCCGACACAAGGCCATGATGAAGCGAATGGAAGGCATGGACAAGACTTGGCTTGCCTTGCCGAGCTGTCAAAGCGCTCTGGCTGCTCTGGGTGTGTTTGCGAACGACAACACGAAAGCGCGCGTCGTCTTCTGTCGCGACACGTTCGATTATCCCCAGCTGCTGGAACACGATCTCATCTGTGAGGAGCTTGGTGAGTAAACCTGTTCAATCGCAAGAACAGAAACACTGGTTATTGGAACAAATTCCTCGATTGTTCGGAGGAACTGTTGTCGTGCTCGTAAAGAGTCACTTCATAAATAATTTGACCTCTTCAATCATGAAGCAGTAAACTTGGCAGCTGTGAATGTAGTTTAGGTTACTTGCGGTTGTTTTGGTTTGCCAACTAACATGTATTTTTTTATTTCTGGTATGTAGTAGTTTACATGATTCTACAACCGAAATAATCGGGTTTTGTTTGATGTTTGGAGTTGCGTGTCATCCACGTGGAAGTTTACAATGAGTTCACAAACTCCTTTTGTTCTTGTATGCGTGGCGTCGGCAAGCTCGGGGAGTGTCCAAACGATTCGTGCAGGATCTATCCGTAAAGTGATTGCTTAGCCTGGTACACGAAAATTAAACAAACTGATATTGTAGGGGATTTTGCAAAGTTTGATCTGTGTGATCTATTATCAGAAGCGGGTTAATGAGCAAACCTGGGAGCTTGAAAGGCTGTGGAGGAAACTGGAGACTGGAGAACGTAGTTTGTTTGCACAACCCGGCGTGCGTCGTTTATTTACTTACGAACGCTTGAGTAGGAGATTGCGCAACAGCTTATTTGACAATTGATGTATGCATGCGCACTGCCGCTTCTGGAAAAATCTTAGTTTAATAAACTTGTCTGTACGAAATAAAAATAGCAAAGTCAGGTAGATTGTCGCTAAAAATGAGTGCTGATTTTGAAGGACTTTGTTGCTAAGGTAATTGAAAAAACATTGTTGCACTTCCGTTTCTGACCACCGTTTGATCATTAAAGGTTTTATTTTTTATTTGATTTGATATTTCCTTTTGAGAGAAGTCGAGATTCGTGTTGATTTTCCAATGTTGGGAAGACTGCGATGAAGGCATGCACTGTCATTGGCGCCTCAAAGTGACGTGCTAAGCAGAGGGCGAATGAAGTCCACTAATGTTGTTTTTTACATTATGTGATATAGAACCAGGATAATCGCAACATTCAGTCAACTTCACAAGAGAAACATGATTTTGCCCGGTCGTATCAAATTCCCAGTCCTTCGCAATCCAACCGAGCCGTGCGCAGCCAACCGCGATATTGACGAAACTGCGATCAGGTTCAGTCATGCAATTGACTTGCGATGTTCTCACGATCGAAATTAGTAGAATTCCAACCTGCTTTCGATTGAAAATTTTTTTAGGTCGGTTAATGTGATTTCGTTGATAACGCTTTCATGCATTATCGCGAATGCAGAAAAAGGTGTAAAGTTTATGAATCAGCCATAAAATGATGAATTGGATCCGCTGCGACGTGAAAGCGCGGACGACGTGCCACAAACTTACGGCGAGCGTTTCCGATGGCCATGTTCAAGGCAGCGATGCTTCGACAGCTGCGCCGGTCGTCATACTTCTCGCTGTTCTTTCGCGCAAGTGACTACGGTCACGTTTGATTTTCACGCAGCTGATGCTATCCGCTCTCGTCCTTTTTTCTCCGTATGCTGCCGTTCGGGTGAGCTAACATTTCGCTTTTGCTGTTTTTAGCGCGAGTCCTACCTAATCCAGTATTTATCGACGGCTATGTCCAACGGCTGTTGTGCAGGCTTGTCAGCAAATGCGATAATAGCCACCTGAATTACTGCTGAAACCGCTATTTCAAGAAAGGGTGGCGTTGTTTCAGTTAAACTTTGCAGTACCTTCGTGCTCGCGGTATAATTTATAGTTTTGACAGCTGCAATGGTTTCATGCGCTTTCTTCATCTTGAAGTTGGATCTTAAAGGCTGCGTGCTACCTCGTAAATAGCTGCTGTGTCAGTGGATAAACTTGCAACAAAAGCAAAGGTAAATACAAGAGGATGGGAAAGAAAAGTCGAAAGTACTAAGAAGTCTGTTACAGAATGCAGACCTCATTGAGGCGGACGTTCAGAAAGCAGATCTTGTGAAATAAATGGATCATTTTTTCCCGAAAGTCCGGCTTCGCTTCATGCATTCTCAAGTCTGAAAAGAAAAATTGGTTTTGTAACCAGTACTGTTAAAAAGAAATTGGTTTTGTAACCAGTACTGTTAAAAAGAAAAATTGGTTTTGTAACCAGTACTGCTAAAAAATAATTTAAAGTTATTTTTCAGTTTGGCAAACTTGCTCGGTGTTAATTTTTGATGGTCTTTGTTCCGGTGTCGCAGTTATCTTTACAGTTAAAGCCCGCTAAGATTTTCTCGTGAGCTGCACATTGTTTTTCGAGGTATACTCGACTGGATACGCGATGTAGTTTGTTATTTACTGCATAGATACATATATTTCTACCAACGTAGTCGCTCAGCTCGCTTAGATATCTTACGCGTCGCAGCGTGGTCGCCTCATCAACCTCCACTGCTTGCGTTTTTGGCCTGAAGCCGCTCACTTGTCCTGCGGCTGTCAACCCGAAATACCAGGAATCGCGGCGGAAAATCGTCGCGTGAGATTGCTCACGCGTTTCGTGCGTCGCCTATTCTCTGTAAAGCGAGCGCGCGGGTTTGCGCGGTGCCTATTGCAAGGTAAGCTGGCGGTCACGACCTGGCCTTACATTTCGTTTTACTGCAACCTGTTTCAATTCTAGAAATTTTTGCCTTCGCGGGCGTTGTCTCTGCTGTTGTTCGTGTGCAGTCAGTCGACTCATCAAAGTGTCAGAGCGGGACAACGAAGCACTTTCGTGCTTCTTTTTTCAGAAATGAGTCGACAAACAACAGGCTTTCCGCCCCGTCCATCGCACTTTCCCTCCACCATAACAATCTTTACGATAACAATTGTTATGTCTCAAAGAACAGGCCAGTGTGCTCAGTTCCATTCCTATATCTTTACGTCAAAAACCCGATAAAGATTGAGCTGAAGACTAAGCTAGGACGCAAAGATCGTTCAGCACAGCATGGAGATTAACCTATGACAGAGGATGCTTTAGTTCTCTGACAAGGCGGTGACAAACAAGTTGCGAAAAAGAAAATAGAATAGCTCGCGTTAGCAGGCCAGTCTCTCCTTCAAATACCTACCTATCGACAGCCAGCTCACCTTTTTTGGCGACTGCCAGCTCTCAACCCAGTCTAAACACGTTGGATCCTGTTGTGATGCAAATTCCTCGCAACGTCCAGTTTGCTTTGAAGTTGTTGCGATTGCCTGATACCTAAATTGCGAAATGGATCGAAATGTTCTCTCAACGAACACTCCAGTCTATTGCTAATAATTTTTATTACGTGAAACTGACTGTGCGAATCAAGAGATAGCTTTGCTCTGTGTAACGTGAATAAAGTGCTATTGTCTCGTAGGTTCATAAATTATTTGTTGAGCATCAAGACACCACAAGGGTGACACTGCCGAATGTTAAGACTTTCTTCTGAACTTAAATTGGCGCTGATGTATCGTAGGAAATGTAACGAACTTTCGCATGTACCTGGTTCTTCTCTCAAGATTGTGAACTGGAGTTTCCAATTCTTTGTATGCAGAGTGAGGAGATTTGGTAGGGAGCACAAGAGGCGCTCAGGAGTGAGGGAGACGTGTAGATGATGGTTTTTCGTTGCGTGCTGTTCATCAGAGTTTTCCGGAAAAGTCCGCAGCAGAGTTTGTTAATTACATGAACCACGGCTAGCGAAAAATCTTCTTGACATGTCTCTCTCTTTCTCTCTTCGCCGGTGTTCTGCTGTTAGATTGATGGTGCTGTTCTATCATCAAATCCATCGCAGTCACTTGAGTGAAGAGCGAAATTGTGTCAGCAGTGTGTTGGTGATTAGGTGGATAGGGCGCTATTTGGTTAAACGGCACTGTGTAAAAATACACTGTGTAGTTTGCGTTTCCTACACTTGGACATCCTGACAGTGAAAGCAAATTTGCACTAAAATAAAAAAATCCTTTTCTGTGAACGTCTCAGTACATGCAGAAGTTGTAAAAATGAAATGATTTTTTTTCTCGGAAGAATAAAAAAAATCATAACGATGTGTTCAAATGTACTTCCAGAGTTAAAACCCTAGGCGTTTAATTTCGATTAAATGAAACTGTCGTGAGAAGACGCAGTTCATGTCGATATAGTAGATGTCACTTAAAACGCAATTTTGCGGTTTGTTTCATCGTCGGTCAGAAAATCAGACTGTAACATTTTTCCTTCACGAGTTAATATCGTTATCATGTCACGTCCCGTTCCGCAGATACGTCTGTTTTGGTGCTCGGCTGCTGATGTTTTCTGCAAAACGAATGAAATTAATGTCGATTAAAATTTTAACCGCGCACTTGATTAGTTTGTCTGGTTGCTCGCGTGCTGAAACTGCTACTTGTCGTGTCTCCTCCTCAGACATCACCCAACTATTTCGTCACAAACCATCCGTGATCGTATTTTTTGTTGTCTACGTTATAGGCCTTCTTATTCACGACGCTCTTTCACCTAAAACGTTAAAAAAAAGCAGTTGTCAGACCAACGCAAAGTGTCCGACCGCGCTGTTTCCCGCGTTCTTGGAATTGGCCGAGCAGGAGATAATTCAAAGTGAAGCTGGACAAGCCAAACTCGCTCATGTTCGCTTCGAGAGAAAAGATGGTTTCAAGGTTTCACGCTCTTCTTGAAACGAGATTTCGCTGATGAGCACTCACACTCGCGCGCCGTCGGACGAAATTGACCACAGTTTTCTTCGAAAGTCGCGACCTCTGTGTTCAGCGGTTTCCAGACTTGTTTTGAAGACAACCACCGCGTCGCTTTTCAGCGGCCCGGGAATGATTGTTGAACATACGATAACTACGTCAGAGTAATCTTTGAAAACGTTTGGCATTTTTCTTCGCTACGTTGGATCGTTTGGTCTTCCTTCCTCGCTGGAACTCGATACCTGGTTAGGTCCTTCTATTCCTTTGCTGCTGAACTCCCGAGATGAAATATCCTCTGCGCTCAGCAGCGGGTTGCGTAACTGCGTCTGTTTGAAACGGCTTCCAAAAATCGATGGTGAAAAGCAGGCGTGAAAAATAGACGGGATCCAATGTCCGGCATAATCAGTAAATCCTTATCACACTGCAACGAATAATAATGGATTTCTAGCTATAGATAAGAAGATACAGACTTCAAATTTTGCCATAACATTTAAGATTTTAAGGAAATCTTTGATATTGGTTTTTGCTTCAGGGCTTCTCAAGTTCTGATCATGGTAAATTAGTTTTTTGAAACTGTGTGGCGCTTCAGCGTGTTGGCCGGTTTAAGAATTGGCGTGGCTAACTGCTGGTGCTGTGGCAGATAGGTGATCAGAAGTACCGGCTGTGACCAGGTAAAGTTTGTTCTGTTGGCTATCCTGTTCGCTTTTCACGACGCTCTATCGTATCTGACAAGCTGCACGAAATGTGACACTATGAAATGCAGTAGAAAAGTTAACAGGCATTTTTTGTACCCTGCCAATCATTCCGAAAACTGTCGCTTCAGAGCATTTCAACTCTTATGTGGAATTCGGTCTAGTGCAGCGGTGAGGAACGACCACATTGATCCGGTTAGCAAGAACCTCTTTCATGTCGTTATTTTATTGATGTACCTACCGACAAGGCTATGCTCGCTTGCACGATTATAAAGCTTGGCAGGCCGGAGCGAAAGATTTTCCGCGAAGTTTGCGACGCGAGCTAGACGGCGAAACTATTTTCGGACCAAAAAAACGTCAAACATAAACAAACAGGCGCAGTCAGCAACAACGCTCAACCAAGGTCAGCCTTCTTAATGCCAATGTTAGTTATGTTTCGGATGCTACCTTGTGCACTTGCGTTTGCAATTATACTTACTAGGTTGATAAGTTCCAAGTGCCTCAGGCTTGGCGTTGTTTGAGTCGAAGGAGGGTTATGGAAATGCTGCAGTAGAGCTGTTAGTTAATGAATTGGCCAGTTCTTCAGATTTTTTTGTTGTTTGTGTTGCGTGTGTGCAATGTTTTGAGTCACAGAAAGACATGATAGTGCGGTGTAAGCCTTGGCCTTGATTTTCATAGTCATGGGCTTTTTCTTTATTAAATTTACGCCTTCTGTCAAAAGTAAGAGTGCGGAAAGACCTTTCTTACGATTTCTTTTACCTTCTGACCTACTATCTTAGCTACTGCGACGCCACTACAACCACAGTAGTCGTTTCGATGTTTTGAATCATTTTATACAGCCGTCCGTTGGACAACACAGCATTTCTAGTTTGTGATAGAATACTATCGTAAGAATTTCAGCAAAGCACTTTAATGCTTGTGCAGTAGGTTGAGACGGTCTCTTGCAAATATGTATTTAATTTTTTAATTTTTTTTTTCTAGCTCCCGTTTTCAAAGGTCGTCCTCGCAAGAAACTGAAGAAGGTCACTCTTCCCGGATCGAAAGTCGCGCAAAAGAAGTCTGGAAACGCATGTGGCAGAGTTCGATGTGTTGAAAGCCCCGTGGACTTTGCGAAGGTTAGTCACGTAACTGTAAACTTTTACCGAGCACGTGTCGTCAGAAACGAAAAAACATTCAAAATCACGTCACGTAAATATATAACACAATATATCAAATGTTTCTTCCTTCAGGGTTTCTGGAAACAGTTTTAAGTCAATATGGAATATTCAATTGCTGTTTGCTTGCTAAATGTGATTGAATCAATCGACGAATTTGGCAGTCAGAGCATGATGTTTGTGCAGTGCTTCAGCAAGCGGATGTTGCAGTACGTTTTGCCCGTGATATGGTCAGCTGATGCGAATTAAATATCCCTCAGCGGATATGGATCATTTTCAAAGCGATTCAACTGTCGCATGCAAATTAATGCTTTCAAACTAAACGGCAAACTTAGTATCTAGTACCCAGTCACAGTCACCTTGAGACAGTGATGTCCAACCCAAATGGCTTACTGAGCCAAAAATTATGTCACGATCTTAACCAGGGCCGCACATTGTATGGCATATCAATGGGGGCCGCATAATGAATGATATACTTTGATCTAAGCAAACTAAGTTTAGCTCGTATCCTAACTGCAGTCGTAACATACGTGATAAAGTGGAACTGAAGACCACCTGCATCAAAAATGTCAAATTCAAGATTATCAAAATAAGGACAGGTTGTCAGAATATAGGATATATTTGCTACAGCGAAAACCTAAACTGGGCCACACAAAACCTTCGACTGGGCCGCGGGTTGGACATAGCTGCCTTAAGAGTGTAGGGACTGAGGTTGTAGGTTATTGCAGAGGTCCCTACCAGTTGAGGGGTCAACCTAGTTGTTGCAGGAGCACAGGTCGGTCTCCCAACTAAGCAACCTGACGTCTTGAAGTTGC
>Ga0210059_1000131_pt1 | contig 70535 bp, 41 predicted proteins | sample Ectturendosymbi2_FD_188042 | JGI IMG/M metagenome (GOLD analysis project Ga0210059, IMG submission 188042) | Ecteinascidia turbinata endosymbiont from Florida, USA - Sample 2 (SPAdes) (version 2) | ecosystem: Host-associated > Tunicates > Ascidians > Unclassified | place: Key West, Florida... | reverse complement strand
CTCAAAACTCACTTTTTTAATTGTGCCTTTCCTCAAAATTGTCGTTCAGTATGTTCTTAGTGTATTTTAACGTAATTTGAATTCGCTTTGCATGTCACTTTCGCAACATCATTGTTCAGCGCCTTAGAGCGACATGTCGGATTTCGGCGCTTTATAAATGCATGAATTATTATCATTATTTATTATTATTAAACGTAAGTACTATCAAAAAGGTCTTTTTATAGACATTCCTTGCCGCAGTTGGCTTGGTTTTGATTTATATAGTATTTATTTATTCATTCCATTGCTTTGCTTGCCTTGGTTTGGTTTGGTTTCACTCGTAAGCGTTTCTTGCAGAATTCAGAACTGTTGGTGCGTAGAGTTGCATGAAGTCGGTTTTCTGTGCAAATTGCAAAATGACACAAAATGAAAAAAACGGAATGCTTATGGATTCGACTGCGTAGCCATTTTTGGAGGCTAGTTACTTAAAATAGATTTATGCAAGCCTGTAAATCATAACAAGTCATGAAAACAGATGCCAGTGGGATGATTCCTGCAAAGCTTGCAGAAAACCCCTAAGATTTAATTGTTGATTTGAAAGCTATCATCATGAGGGCAAATAAAAAAATCAGGTACACGAGAATTCATATTTTTTCTGCATATAATCAAAAAGGCAATGTGTAATTAACGAATGTGTTTGCACGGTGAAAATGTCCTTTTTTCAATGCACATTAACTCGTGCTACCAAAAAAAGCTATTTCAAACAAAACTCTTGAAATTTTTTTGTGTCTTGCGATTCAGATTTGCAGATTTCAGAGAAGAAACGCTGCTCTACGGCGTCTAGCAATGGAAGCGATGACGTTCATCGCTATGAAGCCGTCTTGCCTAAAAATCAGGAGTGTAAGTTTTGTCTTTTGTCAGTTCTGGAAATCAACTTAATGATGAATGGAGTTATGGGAGAACCTTTTCGTAAAAGGCATTTAATTGTAATTTCAACATAAGAGAGTTCTGTTTCAATTAGTTTTCAACTTTATTGCACAAACCTTTTTCATTTTTTTTGCGATGCTTTCGAAGAAACATTATAGAAATACAGAGTGGAAAAAAGATAGTTTGACGAAAAGTGTTTCTTTTACATTTATATGGAACCTGGTTCAACACGCAATGAATACTGCCAAGCTTCAACCAGGCATACACAACATACAGCGCGAGAGGAAGAAAATGTTGCAAAAATTGACTTCGGGTCATTAAATGTCGTTCCTGAATATCCTCCAAATTACAACGTAATGAAATAGATCTTTGCTGTCGACGGCAAAAGCTATGTTGATGAATTTGTCCTTTCGTGCTTTCTGGGTTTGGCAGGCCCGGACGGTTTGCTAAGCAGTTTTAAAAAAGGTCGAGTATACCCTGCATGACTATAGCGCAGTATTTTTGCATTAATTTCGACAACTAAATCGTGCGCTCGAAAACATGTCCCATGCTTTGACACACAGACTGTTAATCTAAAGTCCTAGCTTTCACATCTTATGCTAGAATAACATGTTGGAGTGAATTGCTTCATAGAGTGCCACATTTTGAAGATGTAACTGTGTCCGTTGTGCCATGTGTAAGTAAATGTTGTTAGACTATAGTGATGCGAGTGCTTGACCCAAGAAATGTAAAATATTTCCTGTTGTTTTGTAGTTTCAAATTGTTATTTCGTTGGGCTATGCTTTTGCGACTAGCTTTTTAAATTTCGAGTGCAGTAGGCGACCAACTCAAATATATTATTGTTTTCGTAGAGAAATTGTAATGCACGTGATTAACCTACAAAGATTAGCTTCACGTTTTTCCAAAACTGAAATCACAAACGTTGCGCAAAGAAAATTTATGAGTTATGTTTTATCACAATTTCTAAGTTTAGAAACTGCTGGAATGTATTTGAACTGCGTTCAAGCTGTTTTGTTATCACTCAGTAATAACTGCGAAAATAATAAAGTGGAAAATACTGTCTGATTTTCATACTCTATCCATGTTCCTGCCTTTTGTTTAAACGCTAGTGAACTGAATTACAGAAACAAAGATTTTTGATTTCATGCATTTTGTTTTTCATGCAGGGTTTCACGACAGTTTCAACAAAACTAGGAACTTAGGCGTTGTTTTTGATATACGAAAATTTTTTGCAGGCTCAGGTCTATCGCATATAAACTACAGAATGTCAATGACCAAGATACAGAATTTTCGTGTACCTGATTTTTTTGAATTGCCATCATGATCATATTGTAGCTTTCAAACCAACAATAACAGTTTCTAGGTGTTCTGCAAGCTTTCTAGGAATCATTCCACTGGCATGGTAATTTTCGTGACTTGTTATGATTTACAGACTGGCACAAATCTATTTTAAGTTACTAGTCTCCACAAAGGGCGACGCATTTTGTTTTTCATGCAGCATTTCACGATAGTTTCAATAAAACTAGGAGTTTGATATACGAAAAATTTTTGCAGGCTCACCTCTATTGCATACTAACTACAGAATGTCAATGACCAAGATATGGAATTCCGAAACAAGCAAACAAAGCAATCACAAACGTAGATTTACTTGGAATTACTGTAATAAAAAAATACGAACACCTTTAAAAACTACTTCACCATCGTTTATTTCGAGGTGCATCGTTTCAAATTAGTTGTCAATCGGAAATAAAACAAATCCAACACTTTGCAAGAAATCCAAAAGCAAGAGACGATTGACGTAGAAAACGTAATATGACGTAAAACCGCTGAAAGCAAGCCAGAGACAGTTGTCTATGTCAAAAACGCTGAAAACAAAAGAGTGTCTGACCGCCTGGTAAGAAAAATTCGTAACGTAAAAATTGTAAAACCGAACTGTTTTTTACATTTTTTAAGCAAATGGATCACTTGATCAACGAGCATCTGTTGCAAGTTGTGAAAATCATTACGTTGCAGCAAATCCAGTGGTGCTGATAAGTAAGTAGTTTGGAAAATTAAGTTAAACGTGGAAATTGCCTATAAATTGCCGACGATAATTGCTTAAAATAACACATTCCTTTTTCGCTTGCAAACTATGAAATTATGTTTATTCAAAAAAATCTGAAATTGTCTTGGGAATATTTTGTCATGAAGAAGGTTTCATTGTGAGTCAGAGAAACGGTTTGGTTTTACTTTTAAGATAGCTTATGGCAACGTCGTTGATGCTGGAATAAGCACAAGCTTGTCCGATGGATTTGAAAATCGTGTTCATGTGATAAACGCACACAAATTGCAGGCATAAAATATTGTAATAACGCAAATGATTGTAGCTCCCCTTTGTTGTAGTTTTGCGCTATTTTTAGAAGTCATTGGATTAGTAAAAATTTCTAGGAAATAGTCATCTGCCTAACATTGGGTTTTTCGACGATATCATTACGTAAGAAATTTGAGGAAAAACAAAATGTTTCTTATACTGCAAAAAATAGGTAAAGAAATCAATGAGGTCACTTTAGAATAACCCACTTTTGCTATACTGATAACTAATACAATATTGCAATTCAAATGCAACCTAAAATAAATGAGTAGAAGTACCTTGATTCTGTGCTTGATGGTTTCATAAAATATGCGGTTCTTTCTTGTTGATGTTGGTGCTATTTTATTTTAAAATTGACATAAAAAGTGCTTGCTTTCAACATTTATTGGACATTTTTCACATTGCGAAAGTTTGATAGCCTAAAGCTGAACTCACTAATGATTGAACGTCGTTGCCTGAATCGGCAAATGTCTGATTACTTTGATTCTGAGCAGATTATTCTTCAAACGTAAGATGAGCAGGAGGTATTGAGTTCTGTCTTGAAATTTCCATGATTAAATAGCAAAGGTTCAGCTCCAGGTTATTTCTTTGTCTTAAATCTTTCGACCAACATTTTCACCCAGCACAATCACATTACCAACTTTGCCGCTCTCCGAAAAAAATGAAACCTCCAAAGCTACAGTCGGTTAACAAAACTGTTTGAAGGCGTCGGAAAGAATATTCCAAGTGGTAATTAACAGCATTTTTCCATGGGAGGAAACCATGGTAAAATTTCATTTTGCCAATTCAAAACCAAAGAGAAAGCAATTTTTCTGCACAAAAATCAATAGAAAAATATAACATTTCAAAATCTAAGGAGGATCCAGGACATTTCCCTCTGACACACATGGTGCTTGGTTTTAAACTCATTCTTGCCAGCAAATTGTTTTCTGGCACTCCCGGACGATCGTGAAAACACCTGAGTCAAAACTGTAGGAGTGATTTCTGGAGTTCAAAGACAACTAAACTCAACACTTGATATCGCCAAGTGGCGTCACTATTTGGCAGATCGAAGTATTTAGACCAAGGTTGTCAAACTGGCGTCCCGAGGGCCAAATCCGGCCCGTCATGCTCCGTTTAGTGGCTTGAGTCATACCAGCTTTCTGCTTGCATTAGGTCTGATGGAGTTAAGTTTTTTATTATACTTTTATGTTTGTAGCCATAACGTGACATCAGGACATAACAATTTAGCTAAACAAACGTTGACTACTTTCAAACCAATGAGTTTGTGAAGATTCCATGATGATTTAAAGAATTTTCAACGCACTCGAAGAAAAAAATTCTGTTTGAAATATCTAGAAACTGATTTTATATATTTTCAGTAACCTGTTTCTGTAAATGTTGAAGAGGTTCCACAAAAGCATCAAATGGAGCTAACTGAGTTACAGCGCAACAGAGTTCTCAGACATAAATTTGAAAATGTTGACATCGAAACGTTTCATCAACACGTTGAAACAATCCATCCCCAAATGCAAAAACTGACATGGAAGATCATGTCAATGTTTGCTATTTCTTATGTCTACGAACAAAGGTTTTCTTTGATTAGCTCAAACCAGTCTCGATTCCGACCTCAATTGACGTATGCACATCTCAACTCAACGTTAAAAGTTGAGGCTGCACAATCTTTGTTACAGTACCATTAATGTGATTGTAAATGCCGAATGATGTCAAGTATATTAAACATCAAATATTAACATGCTTGTTAATAATACATTAACATGCTTGTAAATGCCGAAAGATGCAAAGTTTCTTCGAGTCGCAGAGCTATGAATAAATAGCAAATGAAAATGTCGATTGTGTCATAATGCACAAAATTGCCTGGCCTGCGTGGAATCTCAGTGCATAAATATGGATCATAAGACCAAATGGATTTAAACCCTGATTTAAACGATCGGGAATAGCGGTGGTATCAATGAATAGTGCATGTTTTTTGCAGACGGCACAAGAAAGCATTTGGGAGTGCCCACCAACAACTAATTTTTTAGGCTCCACTGGATAATGTACAAGCAGCAAATTATTTTCTATACGACCAATGCATAAAATTACAAGACAAGGAGAAAACTTCGTTACTTCACCTCTTTTTCAGCAAACGAAACACTTGATCAACGAGCTTCTGTTGCAAGTTGTGAAAATCCTTACGTTGCAGCAAATCCAGCGATACCGATCAGTAAGTAGATTAGAAAAGTGAGCAAGAGGTAGAAATTTCGGATAAACCTCTGACGAGAATTATTTAAATCAAAAAACGATGTACTGATAATCGAGGCCAGGTACACGGGAACATGAGGAGAAAAAAAAGCCTAGGACTTGCTAAATTCCGCTTTTTGTTTTCCTATTTTTGTGAAAATGTCAATGTCCCCCTGCTTGCGCTTTGCAGTATATAACTCTTTACACATGTTTGCTACCTTGTTTCCTAAATTTTCGCAAGTTGTCCAACGCTAACTGTACATTTTCATGGGATTGGCGACAAGTGCAATTTGACAGATGCACGTCATCAAACAGCTTTTGCGTAGGATATACCAGTGACATGAAAAGGTGGAAACCGATTCTGACCTGAAAGCTACTGTGAAATACAGTGACTCTTTCCTCCAATAAAAAGATAATTGTGTATTCAAATGTCTGAAATGAATACATATTTTCCGTATATGTTGTTTGTAACATTAGTGTTTTGATGACATATTTCCTGGCTTTTGGTTGAAATATTTCATTTTCTGACGTTTGTGGTCGAACCTCCCACCATTTTGTGTTCGCCCTGACGACGAGAGTTTTATCGAACTATGGAAATGATGGCCCATTTTTCAACTTAATTTTATATTTTTCCGCCAGTAGAGCTTGACGAAAGCACTGTTCACTGAAGTCATGCCGTCTTCGAAAAAGAAAGTTGGTTCATTATGATATTTCATTACGCACCTCACTGCTCAGTGATGTCAACATGGTCGCCCTATAAAAGATCAGAAGTCGCTATAGCTGTTCAATTTTAGTTATTAAACCTGATGGGCCGAAAATTTTACGGGGACAGAAACAACCCTCTTCTGCTTGAAACCAGGTTGCAGTTTGGATAGCGCTCGACAAATGTCTATATCTTTTCAACCAGAATTTCATCATTTTCTTATCAGCAGTGCTTTCCAGTATCCAGTAAGTATGAATAACATAACGTCAACAAACGCTGTGAAGGCACCTTCAACGAAAGATGTAACGCAGGTCGCGTTGCGTTTGGACAAGGTTCTTGCTTTTGTGCCTGCGTTTGGAACCAGTTATGGAAAACAAAGAAACCAAGGTGTCGTACAAGCTTTCGCACCCGATGACCCCTACGTGAAAAACGTTTTTCTACCCCTAATGCCGACTTCGTTTGAATGCCGACTTCGTTAGCCAAAAAAGAACATTTTACTTCCACAGCTCAAGCCAAGTGTCACGAGCAAAGCATGTCTATGGCAATTTGCGAAAGTCAGTTCGGTCGGTCTCTGCAAGCATATCAGCTTGGTAAGCATATCTTTCCAAAAGTGGTTACAGTGCATTTTAATCAAACCCTGTTAAGCTTAAGCCAATCCTTGGTAATGATTTGACAAATTGGTAGTTCCGCTAGATCACTAGCGAAAATAGAGCTTTCATGACTTAAATTTTGCATCGTTAATATTTGTGTACCATAATCCTTTTTCTTCAGATAAATTATCACTTCAAACTGAAGAAGAGACAAATTACGAAAATGTGCAGCCTCTCAGCTCTTTCCAGCCTGGTCCGGGTATAGGTAATAATTCGAATATACGCGTTTGTTTTCCAGGAACACAGTCTTTAGTCATGGCGCTAAAACACAACCAGATCCCCAGGCGCTTTCCATACACACTTTGATTGTCACACGTGAGACGATAACAAGGTTTTGGCAACGTAGTTGGTGTGAATTTGTTATCACAGTATACATTCTCTAAACGTGATCAGAGTTTCGTTCTCAGATAGAAAAATTAGTCAGAAAACCAGAGTACTCTGCTTCGTGCATCACTTCACATTGTGATTAAGTTGTCAGAAAACAGTAATTAAAATGGCTGATCAACTGACGATCTTAAATTTTACCTTCTTGCTTCCTAACTTTGCTTTGCCAGAGAGGATTTTGAAACGCAGCGTCCTTTCAAATATTGAATGCACTGATAACGGATGACATTTGCGTACACTTTGAAAGCACAAAAAGTGAAGTAAAAACCACTAACACCTAAAATATGCATGCAACTTTGCAGGTGTTGAAGAAGCATACGCTGTTGTCCACAAGCCACAGCATTAACCATCATCATCTATTCTTGCGTTGATGAAGGGCTGTCGTCCAGGATCTATCCTGGCACGTTGCCTTCGTATCTCACGCTCAGACTGAATGAATATGGATTTGTGTGATTGTTTTAATCTATGAATATATTGTCGAGAAAAGTGAAAAACAATTGTTTCAAATGTCTCTTCGTTGTCAAAGAGAATGTTCTTAGTATTTTAAATTCACCACATTTTACAATTTTTAGCTCCAAACCTGTGGCTGGTAACCCTTTCGCTGAACAGAGCCAAGCACAGTCTTACAACTTTGTCAGAGGGTCGCAATAAAATAATTTTGTCACAAGGCATTTGACACGTTTTGTTTTATTGCAGAACAAAGTCCGTTACAAAAAATATTAGAAATTTTTTTGAAAGACTGTTGAGTACCGTGCAATATGTGCTTGGGAGCCTTATACCGCCCTCAGAAGAGTCGTTAAGACACACTGCTCTAAGCCAGGGTTGGCCAACAAGCCGATCGCGATCGACCGGTTGATCGCCGAGTGTCATTCCGCTTGATTTTGTGTTGAATTGACACGATACCTGAAAAGAAATTTTGCAAAGTAAAATCTTATTTGTTTGCTTGAGAAGTGTATCCAATTATACTTCGATAACTGGTGACTATAGATTTCAATTACTTTAAATCTTAACGCAATTGCAAATATTCTATTGTTTTTCTCGCTTGAAAATTTCCCGTTTTCTGTATATTTCCTTTTGCATTTTCACACCCGTTTGAACTTTCAAACAGGTATGAACATGCAAAATTCAACTGCTCTTGAAAAAGTTTAACACTAGCAATCCGGAAAAAATATACCTTTGGCTCCAGCGATGTCGATTTCGAAACCTTCGGAGTTCTAGGTAAAACTCTAACTAAAGTTTGCTACGTAAAGGTTCTATTCCAATTATTCACCAAAAAATAAACTGCACAAAAATGTATTCGACGGGGTAAAATTTGAGAATCGGTAAAAAGCAGTAACTGCAGATAATAGTGCATTAAACTTCAAGAAATATCGAAATCGACATCGCCGCAGTTCTAGTGTTCAAACACACAGTAATGTTAACTAAACCCACCGACTCAAGCAACTTCCTGTTTGAAACATCTATGGCGTGAATACGCGGATTATATCGTCGTAGTTGGAGTGAAAACACGGAGAACATCTTTGTAGTTTTTCGTGAAAATACAGTAAAAGCGAAGGTAATTGTATTGTGGCGTAATAAGGACGTATTGTTAGATGTAGGACTATTCCATGCTCGGACTTGGGCTTTTGCCTTTCCCTAAATTCCTCAGTTTTGCATTTTTTCTTCATTCCGTTGCAACCTCGTTACCCGATATGTCTATCGAAAACGAGAAAATTTGACAAAGAATGAAGACTTTTCCAAGACATTTGGTCCGTTTCCTACTTTTTTACGGAGGTGAATGGGATACCTGAATGTTTGGTGTGTTCACAGCAGGTTTCAGTGGTGAAATAATATAACATTCGAGTGTTTCGTAATGATTGCTCCTTAAATGTGCTAATAATCATTTCCAGATAAGCTTGATCTTTTTGCATTAAAGTTATGAAAGCAGTTGGAAGTTGTCATTACTTATAACCGGTTTGTTATACATTGATTACATTGGTTCGGCCCGTTTGAGATGAAATTTGCCTGGTGGTGGCCCCGGAACTGTAACGAGTTTGACACCCCTGATGTAGGCGTTCATACTCTTTCATTTACTCATTTTCGTGCCCGCTTTCCCTTTGAGGGGAGTCGCCGGGAAAGCATCCCTAGGACTCGAAAAACCTGTTACATTCGACGTAATCAACACATTTTTCGCAAATATAGTATTTTTTCATTAATGGCAAAAAGTGTTTTGCATCCGGGTGAAATGGCTTCGCTGGTCAGATTTGTCCCGCTGGTCGTAGTTTGGAGAACCTTGATATAGCCTACTAGACGATGAAGAGGAGTGGTGACAGCACACACCATTGCCGCAGACCAACACCAACGCTGAACGGTTGTGATTTACCTCCATCGAGAGAGACACAATCGTCTGAACAGGAATGCAGCTACTTGACGGCAAGAAAGAGGGGTCCTTCAACACCGCGCTCCCACAAAATCCTCCAAAGCTTTTTACGAGGAACCCGGCCATATACTTTCCCTTGGTCGACAAAACATGCGTACAAGTCTTTGGCATGCTCCCAGAGTTTCTCGTAAATTTGCCGGAGGGAAATTTGTTCTGTAGTGCTACGGCCACGACGAAAACCGTACTGGGTATCATCCAGCTTTGGTTCAATTATTTTCGCGGCATGTTTGCATATACTCTTTTCAGGGAGGCTTAGCAAAGAGATGCCGCGGTAGTTGGTTCATTTACCCCTGTCTCCATTTTTTGTATGGGGACGATTAATTTGCTAATCATTGGGGAACCTTTCCAAAATGCCATGCCACTTGACACGCACGAGTCAACCAAACCATCCAGTGTGCAAGTTCCCTAATTGGCTATCAAACTTTTAGCAGTTATCTTCAAGCTCGGATTTAGCAGCTGCACCAGAGAGCTTACTGATGTACAGTTCTACGGAAGCTTTCATCTGCGCAAGGTCAAAACATCCCGCTTGAATAACTTTGCTCAGTTTTGCCATGTGAAATGTCAATATTGACAAAAAAGCGCCATGTTGAAATTTTTTGTTTTTATAAGTCGAAGTAAAACAAAGCACATTGCATCATCCATATTTTCTGGCATCTGCTTCAGTGCGGTCCAGATAGCTAAAATCACACTCCTAGCTCTCACCGTTCCCTCACTCGACAACCACCTTGTTTTGCATGCGCGCTGCAACTACCGACCTTTTGTCTTCATTGCAGTTTGATGCATGAAGCATCCCCAGGCAAGTCGATCGCAACGGTGAAACAATAAAGCACTTCCGTAGTTGAATGAAAGCGCTTTCGCAGTTTCGTACACCACACTGTACAAATCTGCGGCAGTACAGTAAGAGGCCGAAGCGAGGCGGTGCGCATGACAATGCACAGATACCAAACTTACGCTTTTAACTTCCAATCTTTGCCCCAGAAAAATATGTTGGCCTACAACATTTTAGCCGTCTCTTGCAATGGCCACGTGCAGGAAAACATGCTTTTCTCAAATGGTTTTACTTCAATACAAGGCAAAACCATACCTAGGCTTTCAGAATTTAGGGTGTCATTGCAAAATTTTAGGGTGTCATTTTGACATCCAAAAACGGCTTAAAAAACACTGTTATTACCGACTGGTCGATCGCGAGTTAACAAGAAATTTTCTTGTCGATCCCAGCCGAACACAAGTTGGCCACCCTTGCTCTAAACGACGGAGAAAATACAAGCGCGTATTTTGGATACTATCAAGTATAAGTAAAAATATAAAATTGATAAAAAACTGAAAAAGGAATTGTTCTATTTGTTTCAATCATATTATCAGATGGCATTCCTACGTTCCAAGTTTGCTATTCCATATTTTTAGAAGTTCTAAATTACTTATCGTTGCGATTGGTTAGTCTTTAATGTATACTATTCATGATTGTTGGAAGCAATTATTTATGAGTGTGTTTAGGTTCTGCTGTATCAAGAAACTAAGTAAGCAATGGTCAGTTATTTATCGTCTGTGCATTTTGCTATTGCAGCATTAGCCTTAGCGTGAATATTTTGGGAGTGCAAACAGCAGTCACCTTATCTTCACTGAAACGCATATGGCAAGTTTTTTTGAGTGTCCTGTACGTAAAAAGTAAGGCGCGATTTGACTTTTGTATCAGCCAATAAAAATCACTCTTCTTTTATTGTAACAATGCTCATTTTTGCAATTGGTTTCTAAAAGCACGCTGGCAGTAATGATTTATAGAAATCGTACAACAACATCCATATTTCCCAAATTGTTTGTCATGTATTGTAAATACCGAGGTAAAATCAAGACGATGCTTTTGGAACATATTACAGGTGAACTAATCGTTATTGAACAATTGAATCGGTGTTTTCCAACGCTGCCTCAAGTTTTATTATTTCCTCAGTGAAATATTTTGCAATGATTTTGTTAACTTTTTTCTGATATATCTTGCTTGTACTTCTTAAATCTAATTGGCTTGTCGTTACAATCCTGATGTAACGCTTACACTGGTGTAGGAAGCGGGGTGCATGGGGTGCAAACGAACCCCCAAAACTTTTGACTCGATGAAAATCTGTGCAATCACTTACAATCTGTGTTTTTACAAAAAAATGTTTTTACAAAAATGGAACCCACAATCAAATTGAAAACGTTGTTTTTTTTGGAAGTCATGTTTTTATTCAATTCGTTTCGGACAAGTTAAGGGAATTTTGGGCATGTTTGGGAGACATTTAGGCAAAAATGCAAAAATGGTGCTTTGATTTTAGAGGTCACTTTCTTCGGAGTTTTTTTCGGGCAAGTTTGGGGATATTTGGGCAAAAATCCTTCTCACCACCCAACACCTTGGCTGCTACTCCACCTATCAACTCCTATGAAATAAAGCAACATGGTTACGCACAAACGGGCCTCAAAATCCTAGCCTTGGCGAGAGAGAATTAATGAGATGTTTTGGACAACTTCCTTCGTGGTTGCACCTCCCCACCCTGCACGAAGCAAATGGAATGGATATGCAAAACCGCTTGCAAAAGCTGAAAATTAAGTTGTGGCGGAAAAGATAGAACAATCAAACTGACCTATGTTGCAACATGAGGATAATCTTCAAGCTTCTAACCAAAACTCTCATTTATTTTGCGAAAAATTACTTTACCCAAATGTGGCTGAAAGTGGCATCTGCAATTCTATTTCTTGTAGGCTATTGTACATCTGTAACTCCTTCAGTCCAATATTCCTTGTTCTTAACCCCAGTCGTCTATAATTACAAGTTGTCAGCGAAAACTCAAAACACGTGCAACAAATGCAGTGCTTCCTATGAAGTAATAGTTTCCTTAATTCAAGCGTATTAAAAGAGTTTATTTGGCGAAACAACATAATCATCATCGAGATGGAAAATTGCAGTTTAATTCATTTGAAAGTGACAATTTGATTCGTTTGGGTTGCCCAAATCTCATCAGTTTTTGCTTTTGTCTGGCGGCTCTCTTTGCCCAGCACACTATACTTCTTGTTGAGGGGCGATGCAAGGGCTACAGAGACCTTTCTTTCCACTGCAGATGCAATCCTTTGCAAGAAAACAGTGTTTCCATAGATGCACGTTTAGAGTCGAATGCAGAATCAAACGCACAAAATATAAGTCACTAAGGCTTTTTCGGATTCTACAGAATCAAATAACGTTCATCACCATTCAATTATTGACAAAAAAACAAACATTTATATCAACTGGTAAAAACTGCAAGCGTACACTATGAAGAAGAGATAAACAGCACAAGCGAACATTTTTGATGATACGAAGTCTGTTCAAAGCTTTCTGGTGTATAAAATAAACTAACAAAATCACAAAAAGTGATGCCGTAGAAACCTAGGAAATAGAAACATGTTACATCGACAATTTTTCGCAGGAAATTCTATAATCAATAATTTACTTAAAACACGGCAAAGTTTATGTTTTATCAGAGAATGATAACAAAGGACTAATAACGAGTCATTTGGTTGCAGGATTGTCATAGATTGTCATAGATGCCTTCGCAGTTTTCAGCAAAACGTCCGTTGACGTACTGCACATCATCGTTGCTTTCAACATGATAATAGTTCGCTTCACGGTTTGGTGTAAGTGGAAGAGGAAGTTCGTATCTTTAAAAAAAAAATAATAAATCCGATTTTGTTTACTTTTTCGAAAGAACGAAATGAAACATTGGATGAATTAACTTCTTTGTAAAGCGTTCACGTCAAACATACGTGTATTATATTACAACAGGAATGGCTTTTGGTTGTTGATGTAAACAGTTTGAACATGAAGTAGATTTTAACTAATTTCGGTAGAACTGATTACATGAGTTGCCATTTTTTTACACCAGTGGCTTTGAACCTGGGAGCCGCAACACCCAGAGGGGTCGTGAACCATATTTCGAATGGTCGCAAGTAGATAATTTATGTACACGCTTGTATTACACATGCTTCCTTTGAGTTTCAGTTGGGGGTCATTGGGTTGTAGTTGGTTGTTATATTGGGTCGCGGAACAAAAGACGTTGAAAACCACTGGTTTCCACGGCAAAATTATATTTATTAATGAGCGTGATTTCAAAGCTCATCAGTAAAGAACATGGGAAAGTCAGGTTTTTAAAAATAGTTTCACATCCTATGGGAATGGTTAAAATGTGATTTTTATAGAAGAAAAACGAAAAATGTTAGATACTTTTCTATGAAAATTGTCCACACTTTGTGGATATTTGCAAAACAAGTTCACAGTTAACGAAAATCATTAAAACATTTCCAAAATTATGTGTTGTGAATAATAAGTTTTAATTTCTCTGGTATTGTGAGAGAGTTGAAAGATATCATAAACCCTAAACAGCTTCCTTTCAAATACGATTTATGAACATTTGACCAACTTTTTGGTGGTTTCTATTTTCAAATTGAACAGTTGTTCTAGAAAAACGTTTCAACAACGGCTTGATATGAACTACGAATTGAAAGTTACACAGGTGCATTATAAGGAAATCAATTAAAATTACTTACCTGACTTTTTCAGACCTTTACTTTGTAAGGATCTTAGAAAAATTGGGTTAATTGTACTTTTACTTTACGCAACTACATGCACTTTTTCTGGTATGAATTTTACCATAAAATATACAGACCAGCAAATTGGGAAGATATTGTATGATGTGAAAGCTGCGATTGTAAACATGGTGAATTTATTAAATTAATTGGCTCAGTTTGACATACACTTATTGTACCAAATAAATCAAAAACTCTTCAATATTTAGTTAATTGACTAAAGGGAACCAGCAAATTTATTTAAACGAATTGGTGTGACGTAAACTAAATGCGTTTTTTACTCTCAGTCAGCATCACCAGAACGAAATTACTGAGTTCTGAGCAGAAACATGTTTAGGCGAAAACTTTGAATCCCTGACGGCGACTGCTTTTTCCTAAACTTTGACAGTTTGTACTAAATGTGTGTGACGTTCCTTTTGACGTGTTTGGAAGATATCTTCCTGCGAATAAAATTTACCTGGATTGGAATGAAATGATCAAAACAAAATTTGACAAAAATCTTCCACAGCAATAAACTTCTCTGTGTTTCAGATGACTTCAACGTGAAATGCAAACTAATGAAATATTGAAGTGGACGCAGGTTTAAAGCGACAAACATTTTGCGAAGTTGTTGAATGTGAATGGTGATAACAGTCTTATGAAGAAGGCAACGGAAGGATGTTTGCGAAGATAATGCTACATCAGGAATTTATTGTTTCCTTATTGAATTGGAGAGGAGCTGAATGTTTCATTTTCGCTGGTATAGAAATTTAATCAAAGAAAAGCATGCATGTTTATTTTTCGTTTCAGAACGAGATTGTGAATTCGCCTTACAAAAATTGCCATCGCTGTTTCATCTGCAAATAGTTCATTTTGAACAATTATGAAACTTTAGTGCCGCTCTTTTCCTCGATCGACTGTTGAATTGAAGCGTATGGTTTTTCTCTGCTCTCGCAATCTGACACGGACTCCGGGAAAAAGAGCACCATTAGTAGAAAGAGATTATTATCGTTAGCAACGGTTGTTCTTGCTGTGTACTTTGCTTTTTCCAATATTTTGTGGAAGAGTGTTTCCCCGTTTACGCTTACAGTTTTTATTTGATTGTACACCGCGACGTACAAAGTGTTTTTTTCATTATTTCCTGCGGATCATCATCAAGGTTACATTTTTTATTTCTTTACGTTATCGAAAGCAACAGATAACATTCATTCTTCTTTGGCTATGTTTTTTCAAACAAAATCTTTTTTCACATTCTATTCTCAGCATCACGTGCACGTCCGTCTCAGAGGAAGGATTATGATGAACAAAAGGCAGTTGTAGTGGTGTAAGCATCATTACCAGGGTTACGAATAGACACGAAACTTACTAATACGCGAAAGTATCTCTGAGGCTAAGGTAACCTCAGTCCAAGTGCGGCTTACAATCAAAGGCGGCTTACATTAATTTTTTAACACCATTTCGCGCGTCTTCCATTCAGGGGTGACTTACAATCGAGTAAATCATGTGTTGCTCTTCAGTTCTCTGCAGCGAATGTGCTTACTCTGCCAGTGACAGGGCCGACCCTACCAAATGCGGGGCCCGATTGCGAGCACTTTTGTGGGGCCCCAAAGGGCGTGTCGGGCGTGCAGAAATTTTGAAAAGGGGCATCAAGTCATAAACACAGAAATCATGAGTTATTTGAAAAATTGAGGACCAAATAGGATAGCGCCCTAGGTTGTTTGGGGGCATATCCCCAGTTTTCATTTCTCCAGAACAGACTTTCCGTGTTCGTTTCACGGACATTTCCGTACCATCTAATAAATCAATGACTTGCTACACCGAATACCTCCTCTCTTGCGAGATACTTGCTACAGTGTGCGGCAGGCCAAATAACCACGTGTTAAAATGAATTTTGCAAAACTGCTTGATATATAGTAATCATCCGGTTACAATAAGATGTAATAGCTTAACAGCAAAACATGAACAAACAAAAACGTTAGCTAAGTGAAACTTATGTTTCTTGTTTTAACATTAGCAATGTCCTTAAAAACTTTGTCCAATTTAAACCTCTGGTATTTCGGATCCAACGAACACAATTGTAACACTATTCTGGAGTCTGCGCTGGATTGATGATCTCAAATCGGTGTTAGTTTGTTTCAGCTTAGAAAGCGCATTTATCGGGATGATGCGGTCACTGGGATGGTCAACTGTAAATCTTGAGGGCAACAAAAAAATTACGGAAAGTTTCTGCGTCATTAGATCCTTGCGAGGGAAAATGCATAACGCTAATAACTGAGCAGAACACATTTGCAATTACGAAATAAACGTAACTTCTAAAAGACAAGTGGCAGAAACTGTTGCAACAGCAATAACTTGCTTAGTGCGAAACGCTTGCAACTGAAACAAAAAACAACTTCTAAACATAAACCCTGTCTGCCTTTACAAGCTGCTATTGAAAAGACTAGACCACACATCGAAAAACAATGACCGCTGTTGCGATTCCAGAACAAATTACGATGAATGAGGATATTAAAAAAACGCTCAGCTCACTTTGATTTACGTTGACAACTGGCCCCACGCATAAAAACTGTGGGCTCCACGGCCCGCGCCGGAGTTACACACGCAGCGTCTATACAAAGGGTACCTATGCGTAGGCTAGTAGGCTGGGCCTACATTGGCGCGGGGCTCGATTGGAAGCAATCGGTCCAATCGGCTAAAGGGCGACGGTGGGCAGTGATGTTCCATTTTCTGTTTGGCCGATCTTTTCCTATTATGTGAACTTCAGTTGATACTGCAACTGTCGTTTCATGTGCTTGCAATGCTTTACCGACTGGTAAAATAAATCCTTTAACGTTTTAATTACTTCTCTATTAATCATAACGTCACTTGTGTGACCATAAACTGAAGTTCAACCTTTCAAAAAGATTCTCAATATAAAAGCTGAAAAATCTAAAATTCTAAAAAAGATATCTTGCCTTCAGCAATATGTTCCCAATTTCCGGGTTTCAAAATCTCAAAAATTTTCAAAAAAGGGAGGAAGCTTTATTTGCAGTTAAGGAATGAACTTTGTATTATACAGACAGCTGTTCTTCAAAAATAGAAAATGTGTTGGTTTAGTTATAGGTTACAGGCTGCAGAACAAAACTGGAAATTATATACAAACTTTTCAAAAAACCAAGAGTAGAGAAAATACTTAAATTGCAGTAAAAAATAATTTTGGTATTATTATTTGAGATAAAAAAATATACAATGTCGCTTTTAAATACAACGTAGGATTTATTACAACCAAAAAAACAATTTACTGTTGTGAACAGGATGATTGCTTGACGTTTTCGGCTTCCTCGGAAGTTGTTGGAGAATCACCTGGGATATAATCAATTCAGGATATTTGGAAATATTTTGACGCAAAATGGTCTGCAGATATTAGCCACTCCGAATGAAAAATTAAACGACTTTGTTTTGGTAAACAATTTTACATTTGGTTTCACAGCGTGGCTTGTTATGTTTAAGCATTAACAACACTACGTGTCGTCTTCTGAAAACGTTTGGTAAATTAACAAAACAAAATATACCTACTCAGGGATACGAAGCAAACATCTTCTTAAAGTTGAAATTATAGTCCATCTAAAGATGATAAAAGTATATCGGCTGTATGGAAATTATAAATCAGTCTGATGGGTGATGTCACATCTGACAGAGTAAATATTTTTGAAAGATTTAAAACGTGTGGTATTCAGCCTTGATTGGTTTCGTTTGAAATCATCTAGACGTCATCGATTACATCTTCTTCTTGTTGCACTATTTCATTCATAACCTGGATATGACACAAGTGTAACAACTAAACGAAGCGAGTAAGAAAGCCCACGCAAGCCTTACCCGATAAACTCTGACAGGAAATGATGTGCAGGTGCTGTAGTATAGCAACAACGCCTGCAATAAGCAACAGAGTTGCGCCAACAGCAGACCCTGCTGTAATTAGCAAGTCTTTGAGGGGCAGACCAACTGAATCTGTGGATGTTGCATCAACAGAAAAACTCTGAATCACATCAATTTCCACATGGTACTTTTTATTGAAAGGAGCGCACGATGTGATATCTACCAAATACTTTCCCAATGAAGAATTTGTCACCTGAAACCAGAAAAGTCATGTCAAAAATAAGTCTACTGCAAATTAACCGTTCAAGTTGTACCGAAATCAATAAAAAATCGTTCTTTTTGTCTTTAAACGTCTATTTACAACAAAATAGATGTTTTGCTGTCGCCGTACCACATAATTCCAAGAAAGAGTCATTGAAACTTGTCCTCTCAAAATTATCCTCGTGAAGTCTTTAGCAACAACAAACGTTGTAAATTACTGTTTTGTTTCTGAATTGAATATACCATGGAATTTTGTCTTAACTTACACTGTTTTTGCTTAGCGTACGACGACCTAGTTAAGGCCTTGCCGACGTCTACTCAAAATTGTAAATCAACAGATATAATTGCAAAGCGAAACAGAGAAATCGCAAACAATACATTACTAGATTATCAAAAAACTAAAGTCTTCTCAAATGTAACTAGATGACCAAACGTCTTTCAATATCATTAGATTCACTGAAAAAATGCAAAGGGAGTGGCGGAAAAAAGAGACTAGAGTCCTCACCGCGCACTCTGGCCACAACTGACCGTTTAAAGGACTCGCAAAGGACAACGGCATTGCACGTTTCACATCCACATGCTTTGGTGTGGCTTGAATGACTGGTCATGTGTTGGTCAACTCAAGGGCGCAATTTTTCTTGTAAATGTGGGGGGAGGAAGCTTGCTGTCAAACCAATGTGGTCATCAGGTCCATTAAGAAGTTATGTTTTATAAAGAGAAATCCCCAATCTTGTTTCGAGGTGTTTCGAAAATAAAACTACTCACGCTTTGTTTTTTCCTATATAGTTGATTTAGAAATTACCATACTTCAAATTTGTTACTGGATATGTATATAACGATACTATAGTTCAGGAACATGGTTAGCATGCAAGCCTTTGACAAACGTACAGCATGATCACATATAACGCCATCTGCTGTTACAAGCAAAGCCACGAACTTGGCAATACGTAGTGTCAACATTCACGATTAAGCCGACAATTTACTACTGATAGGTTACTAATTGACACTTCTGTTAACGAAAAGGATAGCTTGTCTGCACACGTATAAAATAATAACTCTGCGAGATTTCATGAGCAGCAAAATCGCCCATCCTGAAACTATGCCTCCACAATAGTACTGCTTTTTGTTTTCAGAAAAAACGTCGCATAGATTTGCCCTAAAATGTAACATTCCAACAATATAATCTTGCATTTAAATTTTACACTGCTCTTTCTGGATACGTGGCAACCAGGGTCACCCTTCCAACAGTCCAATTAGGCGGCCGGCTAGAGCGCAGCATGCAGGGGGCGCAGAACCCGCTTTTATCTTGGTTTACATGTCCAGAATGCTTATGTGCGACGGCGTAAATATTGAACCATGCCTAAGGCGCATAACTGTCTCAGGCGGGGCCATGGTGACAAACAACGTTACAAAAAAGCCAGTTGAGCTTCTGCACGATACAAATTGTGGCGGTACTGTGGTCTCTCACACGCGCAGCTGTTTAACTCCCAGCTTTTTAAGACAATGGCCATTCTTACAGTGCACCACACAGGGAAAATTTTGGACAGAAGCAGCTAACCATCTTTCGCGGTCTTTAAAAACTTGGAAAATGCTTTAAGTCATTTAATCGAAGCTGAACGTTATAGAAATATCAGAATCAGTGATACAACACCAAATTCTGTTTCAACATTAACTTGGCTCCGTGTAACATTTAACATCCAAAGCTCTTCACACAAAACGAGACAAACGTCAATTTTATTTATGAACCTTTGGAAATTTGCATGAATCAAAGCACTTGTTTTGCAAAACAATGGAAAATCTTCAGCTATTTTCCATTTACCCAAGTAAGAATAATATTTTGTCATAACAGCTTCCCTTATTGCAATTTTTTTTCAATATCTACAGATTAAAAGTTATGCTTACTTTCATTTATTCACTTCTGGTTGTGTAATGCACTGTATTAAAATTAAGTTTTCAGTGTTCCTTGCTAATGCTGGTGTTACCTTTTCGAAATGAATGATGATTGTGTTAAGCGTTCCTCTCCCAGTAAGATAATATTCTTGAAATTCAGCACCTTAACAATAAACGTTTTAAGCAAAGTTCATGAAACATTTGAATTTCACACATTTTTTACAGGCCTATGTATCTTTACGCAATTGGTGTTTACGGGACAGATACTGGGCTATGTACTTATCTGGAACGAACTTTTATTGTAGACGGTTTGTACTTTCTTCTTTTCAAATTACGTGCATTTTCGCATTAAACAACTGGGAAAACAAACAGAGAATTGAAGAATTGAAACCCTTTCTTGGGTTTCATTTGCTAGTTTTTTTATGGAACTGGAATAAAAATAAAAACTCTCAAAACAACATGGTATCTAATCAGCTTTTTCAGGAAAAACACCCAGCGCAGAGAGTGGAAAATTCTCTGAATAGCATGGAACGAAATATTAAGCTGTGAAAATGGTTCAAACAGGCGAAAGTATTTGCAATGACGCTACCACAAATGGAAACAGCTTTTTCGCGCTTGACGTAAGGGAAGGTAGCTCCAGTGATTGACGAACATACAGAAATTTATAAAAAGCACCAGGAGATATTCAATAAGTTATTACCACCTCATATTGCAGTATCACTGGAGCAGGGGTCACCAACGTGGTGCCCGCGGGCACCGAGTCGTCCGCAAGCACCATGTAAGTCGCCCGCGGGCCTGTTCCAAAAATAAGACTACCATCATCAATGTCTTCACATTAAGGAATATCAATACTAAAATAATTGAAAGTGAATTGAGCGAAATTTTTATTTCATAAGTTTGTAACAAATTTGTAGCCCTTCGCATTAATCGGTACACAAGCAGTAGCTCGCAGTTTCAAAACGGTTGGTGACCCCTGCATTGGAGTAAGGAAAAACATAATTCAAAGTTTAATTCTCATACTGTATGCTGTGGAAACGATTTTTTTCATGAAAAATTTCTTTTTCATTTTGTGAATAAAAAGTAAATTACTTCAGTTCAATTTCAAAAATCGTTTTTTATTGGAAGAACTTACCGTCCTTGTTGATTGACATATAACCACAAATTCTTAACACAGGGTTTGAAGCAAAAGAAAATGCAACATCATCTTTCACGTCCATTGCAACTGGTCTTGTTACAGAAATATTTCCCGGAATTTCTGGTGGAACTGTACAACCAATGATTTAAAGTTTAAATAAAACCCAACTAATATTCGTGACAAGTGAAGAAATGCGTTTATAAAAACTAAAAGCATCAGAATAGTTTGAAGAACTTACATTTCACTTCAAGGATCGATGAAGTGATGATCGACTCTATTCCTTTGTACAACATCTTGCTACACTTAATTCCAACACGGTGATGTTCTGGTGTTACTGAAAGATTGAACCACACACTCTGAAATGTTTATAGTAGATGTTAAAGTTTCAGTGTGTACTTAGGTCAAACTGTGGTTTGGTGATTAGGAGTTGATTCACCCAAATTCTGTCACACCATCATTAAAAATAGAAATAAAGTTAAAACAAAATAGGTAAAAACAAAATGAATTGAAGATACATGTGTTGAAAATATGCAAAGTTCAATCAAAACTAAACATTTTTTCATGAGACTTGAATAATTTACTCAACCTATCACAAAATACACATTTTAAAAATATTGTCTCTTTTGTTACACATATTTCGCTTTATGTTAAGGATTTGATTATATGGGATTTTGATATAAGAATGCATTTTTACAAAAACAAAATGAGAGGTGACATTACTACCGTCATTATGGCAACGAAAAGTCAATAACATCAAAATGTTTCTGCCTTTTTCAACGTTGACAAAACGTCCGCAAACCAATTTCCACGCTGATACATGAGCGACAGTGAAGTAATTAGGTCAAAACAAGTCAAAATATCTCGTTAGGTCAAAAAGTATCGTCAGTTCAAACGTTGCTTGCAGCACAGTTTTTTCCCTCTATCGATACATTCTTAAAGCTACAAAAACAGATGTTTACATACGTTAATCTAAGTTTGGTTGCAATTCTGACATAATATGTTTTGTTGTTGTGTGGCCACCACTGCACGATTGAATATTAAGTAGGCTAGGTGCGTGGGTTTATTTGATGCTGAAGTATGACAACGCAGAACCAGAATTTTCTCACTGAGGTCGGAAATTTATTAACACTGAATATTTCTCTTGTGGTTTTGGGTTGATTTTCGTCTGCAGTTTGTTACATATAGTTTTGTTGGGTCTTTCAGACTTTTTATTTTTGTTTCGTTTTAATAGAATAAAAGTTTAAAATATCGGTTTGATTTCTGATACAGGCTTTGTATTCTGCCTTTCAATAATTGGTTGCCCCGATTCTATCCAAGTTTGATGAGCAGAAAATCATAAATCACACCTGGATATATTTGTCAATAAATTAAGGGTGTGTTTAGTATTAGCAGACTCTGCAAAAGCTCGATGTTGATAGACAATTGATGGCAGTGTCCCGAAACGACATTTTTGCGAAGTGTTCTTTAGTTTTTCTTTCAAAAATGTGTCTATTCTCCTTAAATTTACTGCTTATTATAACAACATTGAAATTGAGATTGCGATTTTATTGTTGCTTCATTGTCATATTAATTTGCTTGTATGCATCTAAAGGCATTTTTGGAAACTGGTCCCAGTTATGCAAAACCTTAAGTAATTTCTTAAGCGAAAGAAAAGAGATAAATTTTAATATATTGTTAAACGACTTTGTAAAAATATAGTATGTCGAATACACAAGCAAATCCTAAAAAAACCTAAATATTTATTGCTGTTTAACTAATTATTTCGCTTGCTTTGTTCCACGTAGCTTAAAGAATTATGCGAATATAGAAGAGATTTTTTCCATTTGCAGAAACTGCGTGAAATTAAAAAGAAATGAAAACGAGCTTGCACTAAACGATCTCTCTTCAAAAAAGGTTTCTTACTGGCTGTAAGATCCTCATATTGCCGACAAAACAGCAGCACTCTATTTACCAAATATTTAAAATCAAGTCCCGAGGCTCAGGCAAGAAAGTCGGATCACGACTGTATGTCCGGTAAATTGCTTTTTCACCTCTCTGTTCTCAAGCAACGCAAAACATTTGTAAAGTTGTTTCCTGGCGTATAATTGAAACAGTTTCATATCCATTCAATTGCTTGCAATCGCATAAAAAATCAATCTTTGTGCAATTTTATAAAAACTTTGAAAGAGAGCTCTTTGAAATTACTTTTTCCACAGTGCTTTCAAGGAATCTTTCTCCATGTGAAGTACCTAAAAGGAATATTTTTCAACATGCATGTGAGAAATTGCATCGCCAATTGAGCTTCCAACTGATTTTTTTCTTTTGTTGACTGAAAATAAGGTTGATTGAAAACGTGGTGTGGTTTTGTGCTAAATGCCTTCACATTTGGTTGATCTGTGCCTTGAACTGAGTCGCTAATCAACGTTTTATCAGCCGTGGATTGAGTGTATACAATTTTATAATTTCAGCCTATCCTACACTCAATATAAAAATCCAGTAAAGTATATGTTTTGTGATGCACGAAAATGTTTTTTCGATATATAAAGAGAGTGTAAAGAGCAATGCAGGGAAGTAATTGGTTCACAGTCTATGAATGATGAGTGAAACATAATTCGGATCTTGTGTTCTAAAAACGTTGGTAAAGCTTCGACTTCCTTCAAATGTTAATCCTCAAGTTTCACGGTTGAAAGGTGCATTTTTAATGCTTGGCTTGTTCAGTCCGTTCAAGGTTTTCATTGTAGCTTGAGGTTTGGTAGATTTGATTGTTTTGTCAGACCTTGTTTTAGTCTTGTCTGGTCCGCACAAGCATGGAAGTTTTAGTACAACAACACCAAACGTCAAAGTTCTCCAAAATTTGAAAATCCAACAGAAATGGGCATGTCTTTTCATACGCTTCAGTTCAAAGTACAATTCAAAATTAAGGGATAGTGGAAATATAAACGGACTGACAATTACATTTTTGTTTGAAATATCAGGTCTGCGTTTTGCTGAGGTAAATATGAGATGCAGTAAAAGTGCTTACTTTCGATCCAGTCAAGGTGTTATTCTCGATTGAAATCGACACCCTTCCATCGAAGTCGCTTCTTGCTTCGCAGAACAAAAGTACAAACGATCCTGAGTTCACTTCATAGGATGTTTGAAATTTGTTCAGGTCAACAACCAATCCTGTACAGGAAAAACGTTTAGCACATTATTTCTGGTATCGAAAAACTCATTTTTTAAAAAAAAGCCTGTCTCATACACCTCACAGAATTTTGCAGTTTGAGATTCAATATCAGCCTAGCGTTGTTTTTCGATTCAATGTTTGTATTTTATGTTTAGACTTCATGGTGCATCGTTTCACGATTGCCAAAAGGTTTTGCAAGTATTATTGATTTGGTAATGAAGCGAGTAGCTCAACTCCGAAATGAAATCGGTGCAAAATGCGTAGAGGCTGACATTTTATCAAGAGAGTGGTTTTATTGTCAAATCATTCCTTAACATCCTTTAATAAATAAAAACCTCGAACCTCGTACGGTTTTGCTTCGAGCAAAACATTTAAACTCAAGACTACGTTTGTGTCACATAACCTTGGAAAAAACAAATAATTCAATGAGCACTCTTTTCTAATATGTATTTTTATGATTTGGTGACTGTAGCAGTGTTTCACTATGAAACGTGGTGTATCAAGTTAACACCTTCGCTGCTGGGACAGTTGGCATGAATCTTGGATTGTGGCGTCACTTAGCAACACCAAAACTTGCTAGGCAGTTGAACTACAGAGCTGTTCAAACCCTCCAAAGATACGGCGAATCTTCTAGTTTGCAATAAAAAAATGTTAGGTTTTGGATTTTTTTTTGTGGGTGAAGTCATAAATCGGGTAGGTTTCAGGCAATTTTGACTCAGGTTACCTGGTCCTGCGCACCAACCGCTGGACGGAATTATTTGATTCAACTTTTCTTTGGAAACTAAGCAAGAACCCAAGTGTTTTGAGCCTTTGATTTGCTTTCTATCGTTTCTGGTTCAAAGCGTATGGCCCTGAAACACAAATTAATGATTAATCCGCTTATGAAATATTTGTTTAATGTGTTGGTTTTAGGCCATAACTTTTGAACCGAAAACCCTAGAAAGCCTCTGAAAGGCTCAATAGACTTGGTTTCTAGCCTATGTTCCAATACAAATTAAGCAAAATACTTCCTCTTGCGGCCCAATCGCCTGGCGAAGTATCCACCTAAGGAGAAAATTTTCGATTTTGCCAGTTAAAGCAGAACAAGCTTACAGTTTAGCAAGTTCTTTTTTAGGATTTTACCTTTTCCTGATTGATTCAAAATTTAGTAATTAATACAAAAAGACACATAGACAGGATTCACTAAAATTTGATATCATCAGGCAATGCACAACTAAAGTATCTTTTTTTTAATTTAAATATTAACAGCATACTGTAAGTATAGGTAATGCAAACATTTAAACTAGTATGTTCTATCATTGCAAATACAGACCTGCCATCTTTTGAGGTAAAAAAATCTAAAAATTGTTTTAGATGTCACTTTTGTCAAAGGCAGGAAATATGTTCCTGGCATACATTAGAAAAATGGATTTTAATTGCTTGACAATCTTTAATTGCCTGACAGATTTTTCCAAGCAAAGCAATAGCACGCTTGTCAAGACGGGTTGCTTTTAATTTTGCCAAAAACACGTCTTTGCTAAAAACATTTAAAAAGTTTCATCCGAAGGTGTATCACTGTAGTTCTTCATATCCTGAAGTCAACTAAGAACACAGTCAAAAGTAAGTCGACGAGGACGTCGCCAATGAAAGCTGCAAAATGAAACGTTTGCTTTTGCTAACGATTCGGTGTTACTTGCATCTTCCAACAGGCCCTTCAACATGCACGTGATCTGTTTTCAGTTGCATATGATCAAAAGTAAAAAATAGCCTTACAACGACTGAGTTGGTTTGTCAATCCAGAAACGTAAATGGAATATAAGGTGCACGTTTTTAGCAATAATAGACAGCGGGAAGTGGAAAAGTTCAAGAACCTTTGGAAGATATTTCATGAGTGACGGAAGATGAAATAAGGAGGACTGGTGCACGGATTGACACAGAAAAATACAGTTTTGTCTAAGTTTTATTTATCATAAGCACAAAAAAATCGGTCTCTTTTCAGATCCTCATTTATGGACCTGAATCTTTGGGTAATAACTGAAAGTTCCAAAGGCAAACGGCGGAGATGCAGATTCCACAAACAGTTCACGGCGAGACACTTTACGACAAAATGTAAAGCAATCAGTTCGCTATGAATAGCGAGTCGCTTCTTTGAATAGACAAATGCCAGGTAAGACATTTCGGATGACTAGCTAGAAAACACAGAGAAAGGCGATTCACCCACGGGTAAGCAACGGAGAGGTCGAACAAGGAAGAGGCTTTGTGACTACAACGCGAAACTGGCTTGTATCCGGTTGTATGTGGAGTGAGCAGAAATGACACAGGTTGCTGAAAACCTTCTGAATGTCAAATTCATCTAAAGTTGTTGCCCTTGCATCCTTCCCAAGAATTGAGTTTATTGTATTTGGCGATAATTAGTATTCCAACTGGAAAACCAAATTAGTGCAGGACGCCAGGGCACTGAAGGAACCGGAAAATTATCGAGTCGATGTCCTTCAGCAGTTGAATTAGTTCTGTTACTGTTTAATTTCAACTGCACCAAGACAAAGAAACAAGTGTGAAATGTGAGTGAGTTTGCTTTAAGGCCTTAAGGAAATCAGGTACAGAGTTTCCAAAACATACAAATGGAAACTAGGCACTGATGTATAAGTTTTGCGGTTGAATTTAACCGCCTATGTTCTTTATTTCCAACATTACCTTGGTAGCATTCAACGTCTGAGTAATACCAAGTAGCATCTTCTTTACATCGTGCGGTCGTATCTCTGAAGAACTGAGTGTGAGTCCGTGTTGTCATAAGTTTTTCGTCTGTGCATCTAATAAATGTTTTGTTTCCGTATTTCCAGTCTTTTCGTGATTCTTTCATGTCGAAATTAACTATTTTTGTTGGGCAGTCTGGAGAGAAAATTAAAGTTGTGGTTGATCTTCCACAAAAATCGTAGACAGTAAACACACTACATTTATCGAATATTAATAAAGATAAGATATTGTAGAAGAACTCCTGCTTCATATGCTTCAAATATTTTTTGAAAAACAGTTAATTACCATGCAAACTCATTTGTAATGAGTAGGGTAACCAACGTCAATAAAGTCAAAATGTTTCTGCATTTTTCAAAGTTTCTGAAACGTCCACTTAGCAAATTTCACACTGATACCGTGTGCGACTCAAACGTTTTTATGCTTTTCACAGGCATCCTTTTACAATTTTTATGTTGACATTTGCACAGCACACGTTTTGTCTTTCTCGGGATCTCAAATGCTTGTATTGAGTGGCGGATCCTGACCAGGGGTTTGGGGGGTCTTTAAATATGGAGGCGCAAAAAAATCTTCACGTCTTCATTTCTTCAAATGCCGCAATTTTTTTGTGAAAATCGTTGGGTGTCACACAAAAATGATTACCTTTTCCAGGCCAAGAAAGTTACGATTTTTGTTGATCGAAATGTACGATCTTTCAAAGAAACACCACAGTTTAAAATTCCTTTTATCACTAATTCACAAAAAGTTACTGGCGGGTGCAAAAATATGGGACCCATTTTTCACAAGCTACACATAACTGAGAACACCGCTGGTGTCCCCAATAATCTTTATAATTAGAAAAACCGTTTAAAAGATATACCGTCAGAACCTGCCAACGCTTGGCAATTTCATTGCTGACTGGAATTACATTTTGATGCTTATTATTTTGCAACAGCTGAAATGAAGGTACCAGTTTAAATCATCAGATAAGACTGCTGCATTTTTGTATGCACGTCAAGACCGTTCCAACGCTCTACTCACGGAACAGTGCTTCCATGGTAAAAATCGGCCAATCACATGACCAGAAAGATGTCACCGCCAATATACATTTTGCAATTTCGCGATCCGGTATCGATCCGTGGCCTGTAGATTGGGGATAACCGCCGTAAAGCATGTTGCCCGTTAGTGTTTAACACTGTTTTGGAAAAAACGTACATCAGAGTCAATAATGTCTGAAATTAAAACGTTTTCCCGACTTGCTTAGACGTAGGTTGTTCCTTCTTACACTAGCAAGTGACCTCTCAAATCCCAAGATGTGATCCTAATTAATAGAAAAATGACAATTATGTTTCCAGACGAAGCTGCTGCAGTTACAAGGACAAGGAAAGCATATTTATTGTTGAAGCTACATTTCAAAAACAAAAAATAAATGAAAGGCGTTTGCTACATTACACCCATTTTAAGTAGCTGTGCTGACTGTCGTGGAAAACGATCTCATAATCGCATGATAGATTGACACTGGGCCGTAAAGCACATTGCCCTAAAATAAATTGGACGCCAATAATGTAGGCAGCATTTCAACCGAGTGTTCTTATACCTATTCACATGTTTGCACATTGGTCTGCCTAGTGTTGATGTGAAGAAAACACACAATCTCATGGATCCACTAGGTCATGAATAAAAGGTGTGAAACTGTTTCAAACCTGTAGCCAGGTTTCAAAGTTTGGTGTGGCAATATACGTTTTTTGGGGAACAAGGATTTTTCCCTCGTATGTTTAAAACAAACTTTTCTGGGCACAACACAATTGGGGGGACTACCGCGAATGCCCCCGTCGTGTCTACCGGCCTGCACTGTTTAACAGACGTGAGGTCATGCCAACTGAGCCGAAATTCATACTCAATACCTCCAAAATTTAGTCTGGCTGATAAAGTCATTTTCCAACTACTGTATACTAAAATGAACCTCCCCAGTACCAAAACAAGCCCAAAGAACCCCCAATACTGTTGGTCTCCCGATCGATCTGCTTGGATCTAGACCAGAAAACACAGGTAAAAATCAGCATATAACCAAATTTGACACCAAGAAGCTTCGCCAGCACAACAGTAACCAGGAAAAATGTTAAAATATGCACCGGAAGATTGTTTTTTCTGCGCCAATTAATGTGGCGTAGGCGGAATGATTTCGCCAATAAGCTACGCGATTAGCTGTATGTTGCAGATTTCGCAAACCATGCCTAAATTGTCTTTTCGTGGTTGGCATGAGCTGTCTACGGATTTACAACTGCAACAAAAGGATCAAAACCACGTACCCATCAGTCGCTATTACCAGGCTCGTGGCCACGTGAGTGCGAAGGCAGATTCGTAGCCACAGGGAACATACGCGTGAAGTGCGCCCCCAATTATTTTTCTCCCCCCAAAAAAACGTGTTTCAGACGTAAAACAAAAAGAAAAATATTGCTCGTAAAAATGTATTTTGACCCCAAAACCTGGCTGTACGGGCCCGGGCGAAGGGTGCCGTCGTCCCCCCATCTTTTGGACTGCAAATACTGAACCGTTCAGCAAACACTGTCATGAACGTGTAAAGCAAATTATATTCATTCCAACTTCCTGTAGGCAGCTTGTATTTTGCCGAACTTTCTGCGTTAGAGTTAACTGCTGAGTGAGTACTTATGCCAGACATGTGCAACCCGCTGCCCGCGGGCCGCACTACGGCCCGCAGCGTTGTTTGGTGCGGCCCGCGTGGTTTTGTTCATGATCTTGAAATGCCATTTTAAATGAGCTATATTCCTCACGTTTTCGTGGCACTCATTCCACAATCATCTACTACAAGCTTTTGCATTTGATCAGAAGTTTACAATCCTTCAAGTTCACGAACAAGGACCTGCAACATTTTTAATTACCTGAGAGTGAGAACCACAGACCACGATGCGAATACAAATTTTGGAGCCTTTTGTAATTGTCACGGCACAGCACAGATTAAGCTCTTTGTGATGTGAAAAATTTTCTTTGTGATTCAAATGCGTGGCTTGCAGAGGCTTTGGCAATTTTCTGTTTAAAATCGTTCGAGCAATTTGTCAGGACCTGGCAGGCAGTCGTTCTGCGAACTGACTGCTATTGGTTTTGATTCAAATGCGAGGCTTGCAGAGGCTGTGCTGTTTAAAATTTTTCACACAATTCGTCAGGACCTGGTAGGCAGTTGTTCGTGCGATGCGAACTGAGTATTATTAGTTTTGATTTTAGCTTGAGTAGTGTTGTTAGAAAGGATTTCAGCTTGATTCGTCTGACATCATTAGCTCGATTTTTTATGCTGATGTTGTTTGCCGCTTTGCAAGTATTGGAATTGGGAATGTAGGGAAAGTGGTAGAAAATCGCATCAGGACAAGGTAAAGAGGATGTTGAAAACGTTGGTAATCAATGATAATGATAGTATTTGTTTTGCAGTTCATAAAAGCAGCAATTTTGACTGTCATTTAATCTCAAAGATTGGCAATTTTATGCAAAGCATGTCTACTTCGAAAAAATGAAAAATTCGTGATGAAGGGCGGATATTTAACGACGAGTGGTTTGTGAAGTATTTTGTTGTTCAACAAAATTAAAGGTCTCTTTGCCTTGATTTGCCGAAATAACATTGCTTGTCTGAAAGAATTTAATAACAATCGCCACTACATCTCCATGCATTCCGAACAATTCGAGGGAATTATTGTTCAGCTGCGGGTGGATAAAGCCCATCAGTCGAAAAAGTCATTGCAGGGACAACAGAAAATGATATCCCTTTACAAAAACGACAGTCAAAGTGGGGCTGAATTGAGCTTCAAGATTAATGAAGCAATAGCAGAGAATGGAAGAGATTTCAGTGACCGCAAGTTTGTCAAGCCCTGCCTGATGATATTTGCTGAACGGGCATGTCGTGATATAAAGTATTTAATTGAGCAAACTGGTTTAACAAGATTAATTGTGGCACGTAGAATCGATGCCCTCTGAAGTCATCTTGAAGATGCTTTGGCTGAAAGAATAAGAAAATTATCGCATTACAGCTTAGCAATAGATGAGAGTGTGGACATCAGCGATACTGCTCAGTTGGTGGTTTTCGTACGCGAAGTAACAGAGGACTTTGAAGTCGATGAGAAATTGTTAGGCATGGCTAGCATGAAATCAAAGAAAACTGGTGAGAATATTGCCCAGGAAGTTTTGAAGATAGTTCAAAAATTCCGGTTGGATCCTAAGAAAATGTCTGGACTCACGACTGATGGGGAACCTGCGAAGGTAGAGAAACACAATGGATTTATCACGAAGTGTTTGAAAGCATTCGAAGCACAAAGTCTTGTGGTGAACCATTGCAGTATTCGCCAAAAACATTTACGCAACAAATCTCTACATGCCATTGATGTCATGAAAGAAGTTGTTCACTGTATTACATTCTTTAATTCAAGTTTTTTTGGAAGAACTCGAATGCCATTAACCGGATATTACGTGTTTCTCATCGGTTCTTTGGTTATACAGGGCAGACACTTTGAAACGTTTCTGGCATTCAAGCGCCGGTTGTCTGGAATCTTGCCCAACCGCAGGACGCCGGCCCACGGTATATTCGTGGCCGGCGTACGATATACTCGTACTTCACATCAAATGCCAACCGTTGAGCGCCGGGTCGAATGTTTTCCTCTATAAAGTACGAACATTTCGTACAAGTCTCTAGCAACCAGAAACATGTATTTATAATGTTTGCTGACGTACGGTGTGGTCAGAAGAGCATTTCAAAGCAATCATGGTATATTTTGCCTGCAGTCATGGTGTTTTTGCCTGCAGTCAGGCACGCGTTTCGCAAAGTGCGGAAATGAGATCGGCCTGCTGTAACCATGTGGCGGCCGATTGCCTCGTCACATTGCGTTTCAATTGGAGCGGTTTCTGATGTAATGTGGATAAACAATCACACAGAAGTTATCTTACTGACTTAAAACCTATCGTGTAGAGATTTGACGATTTTTGCTTGAGAATAAATATTTTTTTCGGCAGCAAGTAAATGCTTCAGCCGTGTTTTCGACGCTGCTTCACAAACATTCGTTCTTGGCAGATTTCAAGCGACCCGTTAATGCAAAGCATTTGTAAACGCATGCCAATGCAGAGTGCATAAATAATTACTTCACAACTTTTTTACGGAGTTAGAAAATATTTTGTAGAGAATTGACGTATTTTTGCTTGAGTATAAATAATTTTTTCGGCAGCAAGTAAATGCTTCAGCCGTGTTTTCGATGCTGCTTCACAAACATTCGGTCTTGGCAGATTTCAAATGACCCGTTAGTGTAAAGCATTTCTGAACGCATGCCAGTGTGATATGGATAAAAAATTAGTGTAAGTTGGAACATCATGTAGAGAGTTGACGGTTTTAGCTGCTGCAAAATTATTTTATTTTCAACAGCAAGTAACTGCTGGAGCCGCCTGTTCGGCTGCTTCACAGACATTCGCACTTGGCAATTAGCCCTGCTTCGCAAATATTCGCACTTGGCAATGCGCACTGCTTCACAAACATTCGCACTTGGCAGTCTCCAAACGGTCGGTTAGCGCAAAGCCTTTGTAAGGCAGGAAGTGCATCGCGAAGAATAACACCCGTTGATTTGCGAAAAAGCAGTAATTTAGTTATGGCGGCTTGTGATCTTTTTGCTGCTTCCCAACAATACACATCAATGGAGATTTAGAGTTCAACGGAGAACACTAAAGGTTGCTGCCAACAATAGCTCACATTGCACCCTTGCCGCTCGTCCTTTCCCATCGCAACAACGCCAAGCACCTGAACGTGCGTGCATAACTTTTCACAAATCTCAAATCATATTTACGACCAGCTGATGAAAATGTTGGAGTTTTTTTCCTCTCGTTCATGCACTACAATCTCGACATGCGGCCGCTAGAAGGTAATCACAACATGTTCTGTGATATTCACGTCTTTTCTGCAACAAAAACATCAGCAGATGCGTTGCATTTCAGCATCCAAGAGCTGGCAATTGGCGAATTCTCAGGCCACGTGCTAGTAAAATTTTGCGTTGTTTTTTTGTGCAAAGAAATTATTGTGTGGCTTTTTCATGCGAAAATAAAATTTTGCGCGCTTTTTTGAGGTACAATGTGTGTAATAATTTTTTTTCGGAGTTCAACGCAAATATCTATGAAGGTTTTACGTATTGAAACGAAATAGTGCTGTACGTTTCAGTCAAATCGAAACCAAACAGTTGTTTAGCGATCGGTAAAGCACAACTGAACGCATGTGCGTTTTCGGACTGAGTCGAAAACCAGAAATGCTGTCTTGGACCAGGTGATATAAAAACTGTCATAACTTTTCTTCTCTACAATTTTTTAATTCCGAAATTGGCAGGATGCTTTGTAGTAGCTATAACAACCGTTTTTGTGATTTTTACATTTTTCCCATGGCTGGAATAGGCGCAATTAACTTTCAAAGTAAAAAAACAGGCAATCCACTCTTGCTTTCGGATGTTTTTTCTCTCCAAAAGAAGCGGAAAAATTTTTTTATTTCGATTTTCATAAACTACGCAATATGACTAACGGTTTTGTGGAAATTTGTGTTTCAATCGTGCAAGGTTTTCCATCCAGAACCTTTTTAAAACAACGCCTTTCCACTCAAGCGCCAGCGCGAAAACCATACCGGCGTTCAAGCATCAGACAGCAGCCACGAATATACCGTGGACCGGCGGTCAATGAGTGTGTCATGGAAACTAGGAGCTAAGACGTCTCATTTTTCAACAACGTAGAGTGGGTGAATGACCTGGCGTTCCTTACCGATGTAACATAACCGTGGGTGTGGGAAGGATTTTGTCAGGGGGGACCACTAGGGTATTTTTTCGAAATTTTTCCTAGTCGGAGCCAAAAGTGGTGAAATTTGATTTTCCCACTCAAAACTATGAAAACAACCTTTTTTTGCTAAAAATTTCAAAATCGTGGTGGCTTGGTCTCCCCTACCCCCCTTACGGCGCCCACGAACACAACATCTATCGTAATTAAATGGACAACATCAAGGAATTGAAACAACCGGCAAACAAAATATTTGAGCACATTACATCCATCCAAAAAAAGCTGGATCTTTCTGAGGTTCAGTTCAGTAACTCCGTGCTTACACACTTCCCAAGCTTGAAATCGCGAAAGGAGGAAGGACTTGTGATTTATGAAAAATATGGTACAATGATTAAAAGATTGCGTGCTGCATTTGGTAATCGTTTCTCGGATTTTCGAAACCTTGAAATCGATTTTAATATATTTAGGGACCCTTTCAACACAGTTGTACATCAAAGCCCGGATCACCTTCAACTTGAATTGATTGATCTGCAGTTAGAAATTGACATGAAAAGAGTCTTCGGAAAAAACAATCTTGTGAGCTTTTATAAAAATTGTGTTCGAGGGAAGCATCCGAACCTTGCCGAACACGTCTTGAAAATAATTTCACTTTTTAGAAGCACCTATTGTTGCGAACAATTCTTTTCAAAGATGAAACATTGGAAAGGAAAGCACAGAGGTCAATTGTCAGACCAACATTTGATTGGTCAACTTCGAGTTGCTTGCAGTTCTATGAAAGCAAATGTTCCGGAACTTTGTAAAGACCTCCAACATCAAGCATCACATTAGAAGACTCAACTTATAGAGACGTAGTGACGATATGCATGAAGAAATTGTCTGACTGAATTGAGAGACTTCGTGATATCATACGTCTCATCTACTTCACAGTTTTTCAATAAGACTGTCTCCGGCGTGTGGTTGGTAGCTTCAGACAGAGGAAATTACAACATATACTCCATATCTGCTGAGTGAACACTAAAAACCGAATTTTTAAGGGAATGAATAAAGTTTCATCCCATAAAAATTGATGCAGCCCGCGATAACTTACTAAAAATTGAATGCTGCCGCCAGTGAAAAAGGTTGCACATGCCTGATTTATGCGATCGGAAAGCCCGAGCGGCATGTGCGCAAAGCTTCGCACTGTGGCAGCAAGGAATAATAGAGTTTACTCGACGAGATCTCGTCGTCACCGTTAACAGCTACAATCAACTGTTCATTAAATTCACAAGCATTGCTGGAGGTCACTCACGAAGGTCACTCCGTCGGGATCACTCTATTATTGCTTGTTCGTGCCTCAAGTATATGGTGTTGTTCTTCGCCCACATTCCGTTCGTGGCGAACCGCGCATTTCAGCGCAACGCCAGCGGAGTGGTTGCAACAGTACCGTGGTTTGTTGAGGCGCATCGTGCTACCATGCACCAGTGGCGTAGCAAGGGGGGCTTCGGGCCTCGGGCGGCACTTTCAGGGAGGCAGCACTTCGCTGATTATAAATTATTTGTGAAAGCAGTTTAAAAGTTCTAGTTTTTCTTTATTATTTTAAATACATTTTTTACCGCTTCTCTATTTTCATGGTTGCAAGCGCTACACTGGTAGGCTAGCCTAAAAGAACACGACATGTTACTTTGGAGTAAGTGAAATGATAAAATGTTTGAAAGGCGAAGAGTTTCATCCGAGGGGCCCAATTTTTTTAAACTATGTCCAATAGTTTCAAACTACATCCAAAACATTTTTCCAAGAGGGCAAAAAATTTTCCTGCGCCCCCTATTTACGTGCATGCTTACTTGGGGTCCAATTGTGCCCCAGTCCCTACACCTTTGCCTCTACAGACAAAGCCATTTCAGCCATCTCAGCCTAAAGTCCTTTGCACAAAGGAAAGAGATGACATTCCACCGCAAACTGAAAATGTTAGGGCTCCAGTTGTTTTCGGTTTATATTGCCCCTCCTCTCAAAATTTGACAAAAAACTTTGCATGAAACCACGGTAAATAGTCAAGGGTAACTTAATCCTTTTTCTCGTATCGTTGGTTCCTAAGTAACGCTCCAATTGCACATAGCATTCCCCTGACCCCTAGGCACTGGCGACGAAGATTTCTCCGGGGCGGCGATAGCCCATTAATAGTGTCCGCCTCTCAATTGGAAGGTTGTGTGTCCAATTCACAGACACTGAGTGACTCATTGGGCAAGACCGCTAGCCTAAACTCCTCCGGTAAGAAGCATATTTCAGGCGCCGGTTTGCCGCTAATTGCAGGTGCCAAAATTATAAAAAAATCATTTTTTGGCACATCTCATGCTATTTTTTAATGTTTGGTGGGATATTTTCAATAACTGCCATAAGCTATAGCCCAGTCATTAAGTGGGCCAATTAAAAAGTTTTGGCGGTTGAAGTGAAGAACTTTGCAAAGGTAACTTTTCACAGTTTCAATACAACTGTTGTTTTTCTGCATGACGTAACGGTGCCGAAAAATGACGTTCTAGAAGCGGGGTAGGGCAGTTGGTGCATTTGCGTGGGTAACTTTGAGCTCAAATTGTAGGTTTCAACTGCAAGTAGAGCGAATAAGAGCCAGCCGATAGGCAACGTGGTTTTCGTGTTGTCGTCTTTGTTCAACGGTGCACTTTAAACATTGGCAGTCATAGAAAAAGTTATTTCAACAAGAAAAGCACAAAAAGGTGTTGCTTTCATTTTGATGAATTTGAGGCAAGAACCTTAGCTTGAGAATCTAATGTAAGGGTAAACAATATGTTCAGATATGATTGTGGTTAACGCTTTTATTAAAAAAAGCGTTAATCGAAATGGTTTAAAGCTTGGCATAGGCGTAGCCAGGGGGGGACAAAGGGTACATGCCCCCAAAAATTTTCAGAAAATATAGTGATTTTGTGCTTAGAGAGGCGTTTTTCTAAACAAAATAGTTTTATTCGCCTAAAATCAAACATTTTGCCCCCGACCCCGAAATGATTGGGCTAGCTGCGCCACTACAGATTGGCAATAGCTGAGCTGAATAAAGTTGTTCATCGCAAGAACCGTCGAACGTAAGACGTTGTAATCACTGCTGAGCATCCAGAAGGCCTATACTTCACACCCGGCATGGTTTGGTAATACAGTTTTCGAAATAGACGTCTGTTGGTAACCAGTCCCGTCGCCACGGGGGCATTGGTGGAATTAACCCCCCAAAAAAGCTACAAATCCCCCAAAATTGAAATATGAAACACTATAACTCAGTTGGTTTGTCATTTTTAGAATGTCAGTTCCACTGCACGAACGCAGTCTCCCAATTGAAGACCTTCTGGCAATAATTCTGTTGGTAACGAACAAAGGCAAAGATTAGGCCTAACACTATGCACGTGTAATTGGAAGAGGTTCAACACAACAGCTAGTCCAAGTGCGCAGGTCACGATGAAGACTGCAAGCAAGCGTTTCTCAACCATAGCCTGTTTTAAACCTGTTTAAAATATTTTTTCAAAATGGTCCCTGCACCTGTGGATGGCTCCTCGTAAGTGCCCGCAGAGTTAACGTTTGAAGTCTTCTATATATTATAAGAGGATTAAACCACTACTGAAGCGTGAAATGAACAATGAAATGTTTTTTACATCACTCAAATCATATTATCAGATTGATTATATATCTGCTGCTGCACGCAGTACACATACTTTTTTAGTTAAAGACGAGGATACTACACGCAATTTTAACATACATAAATGTTTACATTGTAAAATAGGTATGCCGCTATCACATCCCTTAACTTAACCCTTTTTCCGTTTGAACCCCTGAAATGAGTAAACTATAAAGTTGTCATGCGGTGAGCTTACCGGAGATTAAAAACCAACAAGGAGGAAAGTTTGACGAAACATGTGGGGTTCGTATACGCCTATGCAAAGAAAGCAGAAAATAAAAAAATTAATCATGTGAAAGGTGGCGACAAGCAGAAAAAGCAAGAATCATAAACGACAACGAAAATGAAGACAGATTTCAGTTTGTTAGTGCTTGTTTGCAATTTTGAAGGTGCTTTATTAATCCTTATATTTTTAAATAAGCACGAAACATAAACTTTCATTTAAAATTTTTGTAAGCAAGTTTGACGGGTGGAAATGGCGGCACTTTTATGGTCGGCCCCGGGCGGTACTTAGCCTCGCTACGCCACTGCCACGTAGCAATTACTATTAGTAATTCAATGCTCCACTGCGGTATCCGAGTGAGGTGTTTCACAATTGCATTGTTAAGTTATAATTCTTTTAGCTACTGGAGCATGCTCAATGCATATTAATCACATAGCGGCAAGTTGTTTCCTTGCGTACATACGAATGTTGTTGCTGCTTTTCACAGGAAGCATTACGATTCAAACAGCGGCATTAGTTCCGACAAGGAACTTATCCACCTACCTTTATATTGCAAAACTCCGATGCAGATCTACATGCAGCCTACTGCTGACTCACGGACTGCTCTAGCAGCAGACCTGCAACTCATAGGTGTGGGAGCACATTTTTGGGATTGCGGAGAATTTTTGCCCAGATTCTCCTAAACGTGCCCGAAAAATACATCAAAATGAGTGACTTCAACAAAAATCTCAATTCGGGCGCCAAATGATTTCCAAAAAAAGCTTTTCATGTCATTTCGGGCGCCATTATTTTGAAATCAAAACGTGTTGGGCGTAATTTTTGCTCAGGTTTTCACCAAATAAAAACTTTTGGGGTGTTGTTGCACCCCTGCATCCCCACCTCCTACAACAGTGCTGAAAGTTTTGTTTCGAGTTGCAGGCTTCCAAAAAAATCTTGCGTCAGTTCTAAGTTTTCCATATTTATTGCATTCCTAGTTTCACTACAGCTATTCCTTTCAAGACTGCCATCAGACATTGAAATAAACTTGTATCATAAACAGATCAACTTTGCACAGCCCAGTGGCAAGTCCTAGCGAAAGTAACTGCTTTTGTGACCGCTCACCGCTCAGCACTGGGCAATTTTCACGCTAGAGAGAAAGTACAGTAATTACGGCATACTAGTATTATTACGAAAGAATAACATTGTCGATCCTAATAGATGAAGAGACAGATGTCAAGCGAATTTTCTGACCTCTGCAAAATATCTGACCTATTATAGTACTGTTTGTCACTTATTTTGCTTCTCAGAGTAAAGGAATAAAGTTTGACGATTACTTTTTTGATGCGTGTGGTATAAATTGAAAGTTTTTGGTTAAATGTCAGATACCCACAACAAGCGATAGTACAGGAAAAAATATAACCACTGAAAATATTGGACATAGTCTACGACCTCAATTTTATTCTTTTTCTAACCCTAACCCAGGGGTCTCAAACATGCAGCTCGTGGGCCGCATGTCGCCCGCTACGGCCTTTTGTGCGGTTCGGGATATTTTTTGGGAATCTTCAAATAACCAACATTTTTATTGCCAAGTGCCATGAAAAAAATGCCGCGAAATAATTAAACCAAAGCTGAATGATACTAGTATTAGAAATTCTTAATTTTCGCTAAATAAACTCAACTCAGCTGATATCCAGTGCGGTTTTCGTCACGGCCGTAGCACTACAGACCACATTTCATCCTTCAGCAAAATTTTGAGAAATCTTCAGAGTATGCCAAGGACACCTTAACATGCTTTGTCGAAATCGAGAAAGCAGATAACCGGTTTCTTTGTGAAAAACTTTGGGTAGTGTTGCGAGAGTAGGTGTTGGCGGCCGCCTGTGACTGGTTGTCAAGTCACTTTATTTCTGCTCATAAGTTTGTGTCCACGTCGGGGAAGTTAAATCACGACCGTTCACCGTTGGTGTTGGACTCCGACAAGCTTTTTTGTGCTGTCACCATTCCTTTTCATAGATTGCATCAGTGGTTCTCAAACTTTTCGCTGAAGGAAACCAAACCCAGACCTACATGATTGTTTTGTTGGAAAGCCTTAGTAAATATTTTTGACGCAATTCAATTGACACGTTTTGTTTTATAGTAGAACCAAGTCTACTACACAAAAGTTTAGACGTCTTATTGAAAGACTGCTGAGGGCCTCGCAAAGGGTGCCTGGGAGCCGAATGCGGCCATCAGAGCAGAGTTGAGAACAATTGATCTACATGAATTGGATAGACAGTCACAGCCGAGTTGGCGAGGGTGTCACAGTCAGGAGGTGCAGGATCAACCCTTAACTTTTTGCATCACGATTTGAAACTGGTTGAATGTTCTCAACATTCTTCAGCATTCACTCGATCGGTTTTCTGCTGCGTGCGAAAAATACCGAGGTAGTCTACTATTTTTATCTACAAACCCAAGGCAGTGTATGCGGCAATGGAGTGGCAATACACTGCAGCAGGTGGAGAAGTTGAAGTACCTACGGGTGGTATTTACGAGTGGCGAAGGGCGGAGCAAGGACATTGATACAGGGTTTGGTAAAGCTAACGCAGTTCTGCGTGGGTTTTATTTCTCTGTAGTCAGAAAACAGGAGCTTTCAAACACCGTAAAGCTGTCAGTTTTCAAATCGGTCTTTGTTCCGATCCTTACCTACGGTCATGGTAATGGCCGAAAGAATATTAACTTAGGTGCAAGCGCCAAGGATGGGATTTTTGCGAAGAGGCCACGGTGTGACAGAGGGGCTTACGGAGGTTAGATTGCGTTCGGGGCAAGAAACAAGTTTGGCGCTTCCATATTTGAACCTAAGATCTTTTGGGAGTAAATGTATTGCATTGAAGAAACAAATTGCGACATTTCTGGGACTTTTCTGCGGTGCCCAGTGATTCGCCCCTCGGCTATTGTGCCGCCCTCGTTACGCCACTGGTGTGACACTTCGCGACAAACTGTGCAGCTGTGAAATTCGCAGAGCCCTGAATGTCGAAACACTTCTCCGAATTGAGAGAACCCAACCACATTGGTTCGTCCATGTATCCAGAATGCCCCACAAAATATTTGTGAGGCAAGTCCTGCTGGCTAAAGTCACGGGAAAGTGACCCAAATGTCGTCCAAGCACCAGGTGGCGTGACTTCATCACCGACCTCGCTTGGTCTCGTCTTGGTGTGGAGCTAGAAGAACTATCTGAAATTGCTGTTGATTGTTAGGTTTTCCAAGTCCTTCTAGGGATGTTGCCCCCGCCGGAACAGGATGTTTCGGTCTGGCCGTTTCGGTCTGAGCCGTTTCGATCTGAGCCGTTTCGGTCTGAGTAATTTTTGTCTGGGTGGTTTCGGTCTGGCCGTTTCAGTGTGGGGACATTGTGGTCACGACATTTCAGTACATAAACAACTGATTGCATTTGTTTATTTAAATGATTATAGCCTACATGCAGGCGAAATGTCACGTTAACTGGTGTTATACCAACTCCCTTTTGAGAGGTCATGATCGCGATTAAATCTGAATTGTAATTATGAGTTTTAAATATTTGTATTTCATTGAAAATGTCGATCATGATTTACTTTGCTTGCTGATGATAACCAAAATCATTTCAGATTTAATCGCAATCTTGTAGATTAACTGTTTGATCATGTTAATTAACTTTTGGATCTTGGATCATGTTTATAGTTTTTTTTTGTTTTTTTTTAATAAAACCTTTCGTTGATTAAAGTACGTTTGCATTAAAAATTGAACATATAAATTTCTGTAAGATTTCATAGCCTGACCGAAATGTCTCGAGACAGGAACGACCAAGACCGAAAAGTCCCGTGACCGAAACGACTCGGACCAAAGCAGCTCAAATTGAATCGACCAGACTGAGTCGGCCAGACCGCAAACCCCTGTAACCTGCCCCCGTAGCCCTCCCTAGAGGAAACGCAGGCATGCAAACATATGAAACGAATGACATTTACATTAGTTTATTCACCGGTGTTTAAAAGTGCTAAGCTAGTGATTGAACAAGTTCCTTAGGCGACTAGAATTGATTAATACGAACGTAGAGACGGCTAGAAATGATTTACCTGCAATTCATGATACCTTTGGCAGGAAATAAGATGTAAAATTTAGGTTCAAGTACCGCTACTGCTGCGTCAGCGTCATAATGCGCCCGCGGTTATCTTGTAAGTCCTCATGTGGCCCACGGAGCAATTTGAGTTTGAGACCCATGCCCTAACTCAAACTCTAAGCTCTTATGATCAGTTTTGTCAGCGTATTTGATATGTAGAATATCACTCTGTGCATGCGCGCATGGGGTGCAATCAGAAATTTCACTTGACACCGGGTCAAAGTCCAACACGTAAACTCTGAAGTTCAATGACGTGTAAAACACTGCTTAGATTATTTTTAATCTCTCTTTCCTCTTCGATAGACACAAAAAGGGGTGCCACAGACATTTTGGGGAAAACAGTTGCCCCAAACTACCCCCTGGATCCGCCACTGCCTGTTTAGCCTCAACACGAAAGTCAGCAATTAATGCATCTATATCAAGCGCAGTGCAACTTGACTTCATGCTACGAAAAGGGTATAAAGACCTTTCTGTGGTCAACAAGGTTTTGCACTAAATGCTCTATTTTTTTCATGAGCATAGGGTTTTCCATTTCTATTGATTAATTTACGGAGACAAATTTTAACGAAATTCCAAGAAAACCGGTGTTGATAGTGATGGATAACTACATAACACTCTGCTTTAGATTTTTACATTCTCATTTCTTTTCGAACTGCTACTATGCCAAAAAATCTGCGTAGTTCTTGTTGTTAAGTGACGCTTTGAGGAATCTTAAGGTGAACTTGCGCAAACATATGGCGACGGTTGTTTGGAAAAGATTATGACTTAAAATAAAAGCTTTCTTGTAATCACTCCGCTTTATGCTTAGGTAAAATTTTCCAGTATGGAATTTTCTTTCAACAACAAACACCAAATCTTCTATACATCCTAATGATCTTCTGTGAAAAACATACAGGGTGACACAAAAAAACGGTCATCACCAAAAATCGAATAACACTATATACTCTATATACAATACTACCATTGTTCACATGTTGCTATGCAGAATATTGAAATCGAATAAATAAGGTTTTATCATTTTAGTGTGGCTTCTTATCTTCAGGTGGAAACCAAATGTGTTGAAACATGACGATAATTACCATGTGATATAGCAAAACAACCTATGATTTCTACTGAATACTATTTAATAATAACAACAATGCAATATTCATAAACAAAAGCGCATAGATCCTTGAAAATGCATTAATCAAAAGCTGGGCCCCCTTAAATAGCATACGTTGAAATGTGGGCCCCCATTTTGCACAACTTTGAACACCCTGCACATTTACTAAAACCACTACTGGGTTCAAACTAAAATTACAGTATAAAAATTTTCTGTAACAACATTTTGAACCAACTTACTTTGATAGTGCAGTTTTGTTTTTACGTATTCACTTGAATAAAACATTTCCCGTATACGAAGCTCTTGTGTTTCCGTTACAGTTGATCCAGGAATAGTAACATTAATTTGTGAGGTACGTCCGGTGGTGTAGCAGGTCACTCCAACGTTGGTGACATACGAACGTGCTGAATTCGCGTAACATCGTCCAATCGTACTTGAAAATCTTTTGCTTTGCAAGTGGATACGGTAGTATCCATGCCAGTGCAAACTATAAAGATTCGCCATCACAGTCACGTTGGGAACACCAACAGACCAATGAAAGTCTGAACAGATGTAATGACCAACAGATGAAAAAGTTCCATTTAGGTATGGACCTGCAAAACAAATGTGCTTTGTTTAGCATTGTGCAAAGTAAACATATTTCATCCTAAAACATTTGGGTTGCTCCATCAAAGTAACAAAAAATGTTTTGCAGTAAAAACTGCAGTCTACGAAAAGCAGGTCAAATATAAAATTCTGTTGGTTTCATGTTGTACGTTTGTTGTCCCAGTTCATCGGAAAACGCTTCATCAGCACAAACAACTTGGGATCATCGCTAGCAACCGTGTGCAACATTTTAAATCTTTTTTAACTCGCTGTCTCTTCTTAGAATTAACTACGTAACTGAGGCTCTAATATGTTGCGTGGTGGTAATGTAACTGTGATTTTATACTGTTTGGTTTTTCATATTATCCATTTGTTTCATTCAATGAAATGCATATGTTGCATCCTGCCAATATTTTTTGTTTTAATTTAATGCTGTGAAGTGAAGTTTTCATGAACAGTAGCAACTGTAGGTCTACCATTTATTGCACTGCATAATTCACTTATGCTAATGCAGCGCAGTGAAGCACTGCCATTTTTATAAGACAATCTTGTCGAGGTTATAAGCCGTTTGTCATTGGAAATGTGCATTTGTACACATTCCTTAGTAGCTGATCATATAGGTTGCAGTATTTGTGTGTATCAGTCTCATATTGCTATTTTTTCTTAGTATGCTGTGTTCAATGCACATTTAACTGTCTGAACTGGAGTGGATTTTTGGTTTTCATAATGTGACTTTAGAAGCTGTAAACGTTTAAGTAAGTTGTAGTATTTTAAGTACAACACACTGCAGTGAAGATTGCTCAATGTGAAAGGTAAAGCAATGTGATATGTATTAAATTGCCTCCTTTTCCTATACTTACTTCAGACTTGGCCTATTTACAGCAATGTAACACTTTAGATCATAACCCGATATTTTACTCCTTTTCCAGATTGACTGCCATTGTGACCAAAACGAATGCACACATCTATGCTAGAGAAGAACAGATCTTAGCTATTAGGATGATCGTGTTGGAAGAATAAGTTCAGAACGTATATAAAACTTGAAAATTAAGATTCTGAACAACACCTTACACGCGTGGTGGCATGAACAGCAATTTCTGGGGGGATTTTATAGTAATTAACTCACATATTTCAACACAGTCAATACCACCATTGTTCACATGTTGCTATGCAGAATATTGATTGCTAGTACGGCGTTGAAACCCGGTAATTGGTAGGCCTAATTAGGCATGCAGAAACCTTGATTCGTTTGCAATGGTATATTTTAGTCTTAACATTAAGGCTTGCTGTTTATACGTTATTTGGGAAAAACAAGATCAAATTTGGGCAAATTTTTTTTGCATCCCCAAAAATATGCACTCCCGTACACCTATGTTTTTCAATATATGTGTTTTGGTATTAAACATAAAAAAACACTGCAGTGATTTTGATACATGAAAGGCCAAAAGTTTCGTCTTATTGATATAGTTTTATTGCAAATATTTCTGCTGTCACATCGATGTTTTGTAGTACAGTAAATTTTTTTACGTAAGGAAGTGCATCAATGCAAATTTTGGCTTCACCTTTTCTCCTCAAGTCGGAGCCCTGCAAACTAATGACGAAAATTGCTTCAACACAACACGTGACCGAAACTGAATAACAATGACCGCGGAATGAAGAAAACAACAAACGCGCGCTTTTAGCTTGAAAAAAAGTGAGAAGTGCAAGACCACCTTTCTTTAGATGAAATTGTTTTCAATTTGTTTAGATGCTTGACAACAACGCATATTATTTGCTGCTTCTTAAATGCATCAAATTTTGACAAATTTTTTTTTACAAAAATGAAATCTGCAACGTAGAGACTAAAATTTCAAATTAAGCACTCTGAACAGTTTGTTGACACATTTTTGACAATTTGTTTGTAGAAAGTCGCAAACAAGTTGACAAGAGTGTCGCTGTTGGAAACTGCACGATAAACCGTATTGTAAGTTTGCAATCTACTTCGCTTAGCATTCCTTCTCTAAGCAGGGCCTTCAACATGCATATATGAGTTTTCAGTTGATGCGCGTGACAAATCGTGAGTGAAAATCAGCACTAAAGATGGACTTCTATGTCACTCAAGAAAGCCAAGCCAGTTTGTGCTGCACGTGTGCGGCAATTCACTTGCAGCAGATCAAGAAGTTACATTGCGGTGGTATTCAAGAATGGTGGAAACGCATTGCACTGTATTTTATCATTTCCGCACCTGCGTTTAAACGTGCTTTTGGCAAAGCAAATTGTAGAGTTTTGATTTGTCTTGTATTATACTGATAAATGATTATCCTGTCTAGATATTCATTTACATTAACAAATTTCATCAGTCCCTTCTGTACAGAAATGCAGCGACCGAATTGTCCCGTAACAGAAACGGCCAGACCAAATCGGCCAGATAGAAAGGCACAGACCGAAATGGCTCAGACCAAATCGGCTCAGACAGAAACGGTCAGACCGAATCGGCCAAACCGAAACGGCCAGACCGAAATGTCGTGCTTGCCACTCTTTGTAGTCACAAAACGAGTGCTTTCAAATATTGCAAAGCTGTAAGCGTGCAATTAAGTCTTTTTTCCGATCGTTAGGTCTACCTGTGGTCATAAATCTTGCGCATTACTATCAGAGTGTTATCTCAAGGACAAGCAGTACAAATGCAATTTTTTTCCAAAGAGTTCACGATGTGAAACTTCACAACAAAGCGAGCATTTGTGAAATTCACATAGCCCTGAGTGTTGAACTCCTCATCGTCCGAATGGAGAAATCTCAACTGCTATTGTTCAACAATGTGTAAAGAATGTCCCAGGAAAAACAGCTGAGGCATGTCTTGCTGTACACCTGTGAAAAGGCGGTCCAGAGGTCGCCCAGAAGGCCAGGTGGAGTGATTACATCTCTTTCCTAGGTTACTCTCGTCTTGGTGTGAAGCCAGCAGAACCATCTGAAATTGCTGTTGACCAAGAGGTTATTCGAATTCTCCTAAGGTTGCTGCCCACGCGACATTTTCCAGAGGAAAAACGATATGAAAATGAATGAATGCATGAATGAATGAAGACGACAGAACGCGCTACTTTGCGGCATGCATAAAAAGAAGCAATAGAAATATTTAAATCATTCACACCGGAAGCAAATTCACAACAATACGTAAACACAAACAGATGTCTCAAACGTTAAGAGAAACAATAGCTTCAAAACCTTTGAGCATTTGGTTCAAATTGCACTAATATCTTACATGCGATACTGACCTGCTTTGCTCCAATTCACAATGAAAGCTGCAACGAAAACATCCAAGAAAATATTTTTCAGTACGCACATATCTTTTTTACTCATGAACTATAAATCTCATCGGATGAATTATGTTCAATCGAGCTGCCTGCGCCTCTTTTTTATTTGCAGTATATTATTAGTATTTGTGTTGTCAGGCTGAAGCCTACAATTACACCCACTGTTGAAACGTCATCACTAGTTTAATGGACGTAAGGATGTGTCGGAGATGCGATAAAGATTAATCGGCCCACACGCTTTGTCGTTCTCGTTGTGTAATCCTAATGACCACCAACACAAAAACAATTTCTGAAGGAAGTGATGCACAGTCAACAGATCACGAACATCAGGCCCGCAGCCAATGGGGTTAACCGAGCAACTGCCCCCCAGAAGCTTTCAAAAGCATGTTCAGTTCTTAGGGAGGCTACAACAATTTACATTCATTTTTCCCCAACCCATGTACATCAGTTCTTTGCGGTCCTGATGAATACCAATGCAAGAACTTTGTAAACCAATCAACGCAAATTTGGAACTATTTTGCCTGTAACTTTGTAGTGTGTTTTCGATTTCAAAATGTAATGAACTATTTTCAATTTACTGTAATCATCAATGGTTGACTTTCGCAGTGGTCGGTAACCTGCGTCTTTTTTAAACATCTAATCGGGTCCCACCAAACTGTCAAATGTTAATTTTTTTTTGCGAAAAAACATATTCTTTATTATGAACTACCTTTATGATGTTGAAACTAGGCGTATCCACGCAGCCAGCTGGCCATGCCCCCACTTTTAGTATATCTAGTCATTTTGTGCTTCAAGAGGCGTTATCCCAAATAAAATACTGTCTATCGATTAAAAACAAACATTTGCCCTCTTTCAAATTTTACCCCCGTCCTAAATTATGGACTGGTTACGCCACTGAGCCGGGAATCTTCAAAATTCGTTTTCCGCCAACAACAGTCAAAGAAATGGCTGTAAAACATGCGGAATGTAGGCCTACAGGATTTCCACCAACCGGTCAAGGTTAACTGCATGCTTAGTCATTGTGTTGTGACAGAGTACTGTAATCAACTCCAAGTAAGACCATTTCGAACACAACATAGGCTACTTTATATCTCATATGTGGTGGGGAAAATGAAGGACAGGTATGAGTTTAGGGTTGCTCAGAAGACTGAAACATTGCCTAAAACAGGATAATTAAGATGCAAAAAACAAAAATCGAGGAAGGGTATAGCGAATTTTGAAATACCCGGGCAGACATGGTATTTGCCGTAAATAGCAACAAAATGCCCATGTGCTTTCTTCTCAGCGGTATGCATGGACTGCATTTTGAATTTTTTGAATCCGGGCTGTTCGTGCGTTTAACATGATCAGAAGTGAAGTTTTCTTGGCTGTTGCCGGAGCCGAATTTGTTGAATTTAGATTCTCTGTTCACTGAAGATACATTGCTTGTTGTTTGCTTGACCTATATTCATAGGGAGTCAAACAGGAGTCCGATTGCTTGTGTCATGTTGTTACCGGATCCGAAGCGGATTAAAATTGAAAATTTGCAAAACAGGAATGGGTCCACACTAAAAAATATCAGAGTCCGCGCACTTCTACTCTTCTTCATCATGTGAACAGTTCTTTCAATCCAGTGCTAGGCCGAACTAGACGTCGGAGTAGATGTTAGCAATCATTCGATTGTTTAGTTATCCAGAACCGTCAGACCATGTACTTCATGGGGATCCAGTTGAATTGGAGAATGAAGGCCAACATGGTCAACGGTCTGCTTTTCTACACCACTGTCACAAGCCGCAGATGGAGACATACTCCATTGATGCAAGCAGGAGCAGAAACGTTCAACACCGGTGCCGAGGCGTTAAACCTGATCCACGCTGTTCTTGGAAGGGAAATTTCAAGAGGGTGGGTGTCTGTGTCGGAATGAAAGTACGGAGTCTCGTGGTGCTGTCCAACCACACCGTGTTTTACTGTATTGGTGATCTTTTCAGATCATTGCGCTTCTGTTGCTGTTCTCGGATGTACTGATGAGTTGCTGTGCGGTGCGTACCAATAGTTGTCTCCATTTGGGATGCCGTGCATTCTCACTCGATGGATAAATGAGCATTGAGTGGAGCAGCCCTCAAGGCTCCATAGAATGGTGGGCAGTATGGTTGCTTTGCAATAGACAACAGCAGGTTGGATATTCGCGAAGATAAGATGATTGTGCACCAGTGTAGATTGCAGGCATCCGGATATTGTTCGCAAAGGTGTCGTTGATGACAAAATCAATGAGGCAGGTGTGGGCATTGCACACTAAACAAGAGCGCAGTACTCTGCTGTTGAATGGACTAGGGCTAAGGTGGCACTTCGCAACGTTGTTGCTCCAGCACCTCATTCCGAGCCAACAAGCCGCCTCAAGGGTATGAGGCGCAATGTCAACTTCTTACAAAATGACTCGAGGTGTCGGCGATACGTGAGCGTCCTCTCCAGCGTTACTCCAAGGTGTTTGGGCTCGTTTGAGCAAATGAGCAGCGTTTCGTTCTTGAAACTGACTTTCAGCATACTATATACTGTATTTTCCTTGCTGTTGAGATGGATGACTGCCGACAGTCCGGCACCGCTTAGATACAGTTGCAAATGCTGCGGTCGGTTCCACGAACGGGACGCGCTGGAAAGAACTTTTGTTTCGTGTACTGAGAAAATCACCCATGCAAATGGTGTTATTGAATATCAAGATTTCAAGAAACCCCAATGGTTTGTTTGTATGTTTACAGGGACATAATTCAAAATCTTTACACAATTCAATTTGTCTCTTGAACTTAGTAGAGAATTCTAACATTTTTCAAAATATATGGTTTCTACTTAAACTGGTGGATGTGCCTACCCTTTGTCATCTGAGCAGGGTTGTTTTGTACCATCATAACACGTTAGTTGGCACTGTATGTTTAAAACCGGGGTTCTCAACCTTTTTCCCAGTAAGTACCCCCGAGTCATACAACCAGTGCCTTATCAACCCAACTCTGCCCCACCCCCAAAATGCTTACAGGGGCCCCACTAATGGTGATTTACAAAAAACGGATTTGTTATGCTGCATCTCGAGGGCGAATGGCCTTCAAGACAAATTATCCTAATTGCAGACACAATTTTGGTAGAACCAGACCCGTAGCCACGTTCTAAGGTTGGGAGGGAAACATACATTTTTAAGTGGGAAAAATTTTAGTTATTATCGTATGTTCAAAACAATTTTTTCAGAGCACAACAAAATTTGGGGGAGCACAGAAAAAATTTCGGGGTAATTGCCGCCGAATGTCTCCACGTGTCTGCGGGCTTTGACAAAGCCGTTGCCAGAAAGTCTTCCATTGGGGGCCTTCATGTTTGTGCAGGGGAGCTAGACATTCTAAAAATATATTTTTAATTCACAACATGAACAGAATTTGCAGATTGTGCAAATTAGGCCTAATTACGAATATTTTCGCGCATCTACCTATAACAGGCTCGTAGTTTGCAACTAAAATTTTTGAATAAACTTAACAAAAGCAGTTGGGTTGTAAATCATTGTCATTTAATTGACGACGACTGTTTAGAGCAGCTATGTCCAACCCGCGGGCCTTGGGCTGCATGCGGCCCAGTTGAAGGTTTCGTGCGGCCCAATTACGTTTTGGCTGTAGTAAAATTATCCTACATGCTGACAACCTGTCCTTCTTAATAATCTTGAACTTGAAATTTTTTATGTAGGTGGTCCTCAGTGCCTCTTTATCATTCCTGGACCATTGCAGTTAGGACCAGAACTCTTTCAGTACATTAGTTTAAGCTAAATTTAGTTTGTTGAGGTCAAATTAGGCCATCCAATATGCAACTCTCATTAATATGTCATTCAATGTGCGGCACTGCTTAAGACAATGACACAATTTTTGCTTCAGTAAGCCATTTGGGTTCGACATAGCTGATTTAGAGATACTGCAATGAAATGCAAATGTAAAAAAATTTTGCAGGAAATCAGAATCAATCCTATCGTTCAGTTGTCAATACATTATTACCTAAGGAGCAAACATGGGGCTGGTCTAAGCATGTGCGCCGCAATGAACCTTTTCCTTCACTAGCACAAATTGATGAACTTTACCATGAGCTTAAGTGAAATATGCTTATGAAGCGTGCGCATTGGGCTTTTTACTGGCCGAAATACGCATGCATAGACCTTGCTGATGTCTGGACTGTTAATAATCTCCTGGTGCATGGCACATGTTTAGATTTATTAAAATTTTGTATCTCAAATCGCCTATAAACGTTTAACAATTATAGACAAAGGCCTACGTAGACGAAAGGGTTACGATCCATATAATACACTAACTGCACTTCTCAACCCCAAAATAGACTCTTCTAACTACACAATTAACTCCATCTGGCTGTCTGAACAACAGGTTGTGCAAACGTGCAACTTTGGTCGTAAGCACCAAAGGTATCTTGCTGCTGTGCAGTACAAAATAAGAGAGGACTACCTGGGCTAGACATAGTGGCTTACATTTTTTTACAACAATCACTACACATAATACGTTGATCAAGTAGAAGTCTGACTTCTGGACGTATACAACTAGGTGTGTAGGCAGGGCCGGATAAATGAGCGCAAGGCCCATCAGGACAATGTTGTGACCGCGAGGCCCCCGAAATGTAAAGCGCAACTGCGCAGTTCGTTCATGTCCGATCCTTTGCCTGCAGAGGCAGGTGGCAAAACTTGCTAGCGGTTGTTGTACTCTTGGTCTTTATTGCGTAACAATAAAGACGGCAATAAATCTTCAAATGTTCATTTCAAATTACGGTAGTAGGCGTTTTGCCGCATGTGACCAGGGCTCCCACTAAGGGTTTTTCCACCCAGATCTGTTTTATTAGTCGACCTGTGTGTCTAGGTTTAATTAAGAAAATCACGTGAAATCTGTGTTTTTTGAAGTGATAAACTCATCAGCAACTTCAATGTGTTCTATAATATAAAGATGCCTTTATATTACAGTGTTTACATGCACACATCAGGTGAAAACGTACGCATATCGGACAAGCAGAACGTGTTCAATCGGTTTCATATTCTCATATAGGATCGTTTTCAGGGTTATGTACAGTGGTATTTTTAAGGGAAGGAAAACACGGCACTTGCCTCGGGCCCCCCTTAGCAACTGTAATGTGTAAAGTATCTTGTTTTCAAAGGGACCCAACAACAACTGTAATGTATAAGTAGGCTATTTTGCATTCAAAGGTGCCCCCAACAGCAGTTGCAATGCGTAAATACCTTGCTTTTAAAGGGGCCCAAAGAAATTGTAATGCGTAAGCACTTTTCTTTCAAAGGATCCCCTAACTTCACTGATTTCTGGTGCTTCATATTTCAATTTGGGGGATCGAGGCTTTTTCTGGGGTGCTAAGTGGTGGTGGGATTGGAAATTTGGGCCCCCTGTGACAGGGTGCCACCACAATTGGGGGGTATGGAGTGCGGCTGATGCGGCTCTGCATACAACAATCAACCCGAACCCCTAGTACGAGCAGGTTAGTAGTTCATAGGGATGTGGTTTAATTGGAGAATGGATATTTTACATTGTTGCATCACAATAACGCAAGACCAGGCCAAATCTACGCGGAGTTTTCAATCGGCATGCATTTTCCTCTAGTGAAGGACATTAAAAATGGCAATATATGAAATCTAAACTGCCATCCTGGAAATCGTCCCGTGGACCCCTGGGGATTCCGGAAACCCAGGTTGAGAACCACTGATTTAAAGAATACCGTTTGCAGAGACAATGTTGAGCTTCACTCAGGGGCAGATCCAGGTGGGGTATTGGGGGAGATCTCCCCCGTGAAACCTACAAAAGTAGTTATCTTCACTATGATTTTGTACAATTCGTAAAACAGCATTCGCAATGCAAGGCCATTTTGCCGTCCATGCCTTTGTCACAGCAATGTTGTTAAGTATACCTCACCTCTCTTAAGACGGCTTCACACAGAATCCGCTTACGGCTTACGAACCGGCTTATGGCCAACGGCAGTTTTCACACACGCTCCGTTGGCCGTATCCGGGTGAATTTTCTCGGTTTCAACCGGCTGTCCGGATTATTTAAAATTGCTTTGTGTAAGCCGGACAGCCGGGGTTGTCGGTGATGGCGTTCGTGCTGCATGTGGGAAGACTGCCGTTGGCCATAAGCTGGTTCGTAGGCCGTAACCGGATTCTGTGTGAAGTCGCCTTTAAAAAAAATATAAAATACAAAATACAAATAAAAAACACATTTTCAATACAGTGAACAATTCCAGGGAAACTCTGTTTTTCAGGGCAAGCGCAAGTTGCTCAAAAATTCTAAATGTAAAAAGTATATTCAATACAGTGAAAAATTTCTGGGCAACTCTGTTTTTCAGGGCAAGTGCTACTTGCTCAAAAATCGTGGATGATAAAATGTATATTCAACACAGTGAAAATTTTCAGGGCCCCCTCTGTTTTTCAGGGCAAGCGCGAGTTGCTCAAAAATCCTGAATGTAAAAAGCATATTCAATACAGTGAACACTTCCAGGGAAACTTTGTTTTTCAAGGGCAAGCGCAAGTTGCTCAAAAATATGAACTGTGAAAAATTTTCAATACAGTGTATATTCACTTGGGGGCGATCCGTGTAACTTGGGCTAGTGTAGTTTGTAATCAGGACCAGCGTCGTGATTGCTTATAGTGACTTTGATCTGGACCAAGCCCTAGTTTTATGTGAAAATCGAAAAATCGGATGTCGATAGTTCAACAGATTGATATAAGAATTCGTTAACCCTTCTTTGTTCGTTTTCCCTGGGTAGAGGTGCAGGGTGTTGAGATGATAGATTTTTTGTAATAACAGGAGTTTTAGAAGCAGGGTAGCACAGAAGTGCAGATTGCTTGGCTCCTTTGAGTGCGCGTCTTAAGTGCCTTAAGTGCCTTGCTCAAGCGCACAGCAAGGATAAAACAGACAGGTGTTTAGGGAGTCAGACGCTTCGATCTGGAACCGTCGCTTTTAAAACATTGCGTTGCGCCATTGAAGTCGCGTACATATTTGAATCAGTAAAAGCAATTACTATAAAATCTTGTCTGGGAGAACACAACACGCAAAGAACTTCAATTCCTTGAGTTAACAAGCAAGGTAACTACAGAATTTGCCTGTAACGGCACCTCTAGGGGATTGCAGTATGAACGTTATTGCCGAATTGACACTATAAGCGATTTGAAATGCATATAAAAGATAGCATCGGGACCAAACAAAATGTAACGTTATGGGCGAATTGACGTTACAGAGGAAGCCGTTATAAACGAATTCAACTGTATAGAAAAGATTCACATAAGGTTTCAGGCCCATTCGGATTAAACTAAAAAGTTAGTTTCAGGGCAAATTGTTTATTTTTAGGGCAAATTGTTATTTTCAGGGCAAATTTTTCCGCCCCGCCCCCCAGTAAAATGCCTTCCCTTACACCTATGGGCCTACAGATATGTGCAAGTTTAAATCATCGCAAAAAGATAAAAGCAGACCCGTCGGCAGATTCCTCGAAAGCTTTTTCAGTAAATCGAGAGGTTTCAATGATGTTAAATTTATCTTTTAGAGCTGATGCCGGACGTGTGGCCTAGTGGTTAGAGCGCTCGCTTCATGTCTGGTAGGTCGTTGTTCGTGTGGTTCGAATCTCGGCCGGGTCGCGCCAAGACCTTAAAAATTGGAACTTCAATTTGGCCAAGCGCACGGCATAATGATGACTAGAAATTCTGGGAAAATTCAGCAGGGAAATTCTCCAATGCAGATGCAATCAAACTGCCTTCCCATCGGAATAACCTCGTCGAAGACTAAGTGTGTGCGGTTGAGAAATGGGCGATGTCTTCAACACCCTAAACAAACCTCTGCCCGGGCGATCGAAACCTCTGCCCGGGCGATCGTCGATGCCGCTGGAAGGACAATTCTTGTGTTGTGTGTTGTGTATTGTCTGAACTCGCAATTGTATTGCACAAGAACTTCGTCGTTCTGATCGCCCCAGACATGAGGCACACTCGACAGAAAAAGCACCTTTCACAAATTGATTGTAAATTGTTTTCTGAATGGCGTTGTTTTCATGTTTTGGCTTGATATTGTGTATATAGAGTTGTTTTATTGTGTGATAAATTTTGAGCTTGTTTGGACTTGCAATAAAGTAGCAGTGGTTGAAAATGCAAAAAAGTGTCGACTGTACCCCACCTTCCCACTTTTTCAAGTAATTTGTCCGTATTTTGGTTGGATCATTGCATTTCGGTGTGTGTGTGTGCGTGTGACGTGACAATCTCACCAATGATTACGGCAATAGCAGCAAATAAACTTTGCTGAAGGAACTGTCCTGACGAGTGTCACTACTATAGTTATTATAATTTGAGAAATTCGGCGTTAGATTTTTTAAAGTTACGGCAAATTATTTATTTTCAAAAAACCGGATTTTTACCAGCCTTCCCTAAAACAGCAGTAAAATACTGGCCAGGCCGGTGAAATACCCTTTTGCGGGCCTAATTCAATTTCACGCGCATTAAACTCTGTGACAAACAGTTTTGATCTTTTATTGCTTGACCATTCTCTTAAGTACGTTACACACAGCACGAAACTTGCATTTATAAAGGCGATTGCTAGCCTACAATAATCGACTCACAAAGCTAAATGCACTCTATATGGGCGTTTGTGCAGCCTGTGTTTCATTTATATGTGCTTGTACTGTAAAATAATTTTTCCTATATCATAACTGTTCAGTGACTATTTTGTTCAGATCACGTTTTTCTGTAACAACTTCTTACAAAAAAACATTACAAGGTTAGGTGTTTCAAAATTGATCCTACGTCTTTAAAACAAGACCAAAACTTTTTTAAAATGCAGTAAAAGGAGCGGTAGCGATAGCTCGCTACTATTTTTATTCAGGAAACGGCTGCGGTAGCGCCGCTATTAAATTTAACAAAGCGCGGTAGCGGTAACGACGCTATTTCTAAAATAGCGGTTGCCCACCTTTGTTCGTTTATAATTGCGGTAGTATAAACGTAAAATATTAATTGTGTTATGGGCATTTAGGTGTTCGTCTTTTACATCGTAGTTTCTTGTCATGCGCGCGTAAGCGCCGCGTTTCGGTGTCGGCGTTAAATCAACGTCTTAAGCTCGAAAATTCGTGTCTTTCGGAAACGTATACGCTATGTTTCACCATGATTATTCCGTAATAGCCTTTACATTATCATTCCGCACAATCAGACGCTCCGCATGTTACACAGTCCTTTCGGTGCTTGTTTACTGGTGCACGAACAGGTGCATCTAAAAAGTTTCACCCATCGGGCGAAACACTTCGAGGTACGTATCTGCTGCTGAGGCTGATGTTCTCAAATGTTTGGCGCATAGCGCGATCTCGCCGGCCTGCGCTAGCGGCGGCTTCAAAGAGCGGCGATGCATGGTCAGTTGCGCTCCTGTTGAGCATTGCACGAATTGCCAGAGCTATATAACGCGAGCGTTTCCTGCTTTAGCGATTGGTAAGAAGCGTTTGTTTTTCCCGCTTTCACTTGTCTAGCAGGCGATCGATTAGTCGGACAGTTCTTACGGCCTTTGCAATACTGGTTTCCTCCTACACCCGATCAGATCCCTGCTTCGCTCTTCGCAGCTCTTCCTCGCCTCTTCGTCAGCTAACATTAGTTCTTACTCCAAGCACCGTGATCCTAAAGTTCTACTCTTTGCCACCTATTTTCCTTAAACCAAAACTTCGAAATGTTTAATTCAATCATCCTGTACACCACGTAACACTAGCACTCTCTTTTCTGAGTTTTTTTCGCAATTTTACAATTGTTGCATCAACAGCTTTCCGCAGTAGCGGGCCGCCGGAATTTTTACACGTAGACTTAAACAGATGCGTCTTGCGCAATCATACCGGTACGCAACCTTCACATCCTGTCCTAGGTGCTGGCGGGCTTGTCCTTGTCTTTATTTGCACGTTTCGCTTGTTATTCCTTCAGCGCTTTTGTACGTTCTTACTTTAATTAAGGCCATGAATTACCTTGTTTCATTCAGTGAGTTACAAATACTCCTTGTGGAGACGTCCTTGCAAAAAATTCCCGCACGATGAACTGAGACGTCCTTGCAAAAAAATTCCAGCACGATGCACTGGGCAGCACTTCACATAATAATGCGCGCTTATAGCTTGATTACGGCTGCGATAATATAGGCGCAAAATATTCGTCGTTTTATGGAAATTGGAGTGATCTTCCTCTAAGTCGTTACTTCGTAAGATATGTGCCTCAGCGCTTTCGTTTCAATGTCGGCGTCAAATCCGTTTCTTCGGCCCAAAAATCATACATTTCGGAAATATATGCACTGTGTTCAGACATACTTAATGAAGATTACCGTTAATTTATAACAGTCACTTTTTGTTTCATATCGCGTTTTGCTTTATGTGTTAGCTTCAGTAACCCTCGAACAGGTGCATGTGGAAGCTTTTGCGCAGAGGATAATGCGTTTCAAGGTAGCTATCAAGCACTGTGGCTGGTATTCCCAAATACCTAGTGAATGCCACGATCTCCCCCGCGTGCATGAGCTCATAAGCCTGCGATGCACTGTGGCTTGCAATAACGGCGGAGTGTTGCATCAGTTGCGAAAAATACGCTACGCGGTCATTGGTCGCTTTTGCGTCACTCGAGCTGAATTCCTGTTCTCCTTCCCATTTATCCAGCAAGCGAGCAATTAGTTTTGCAGTTTTTGTGTACAAAAGTGTCTGCTGATCCGGGTGCATCGGCGTCGATTCGCTTGCTGCTTTATCTTCATCAGCCCTTCCTTGTGCGCTTTCGGGAGATTCTTGTTTAAGAGGGCTGGTAGCCCGTTGCTGTTCTGCTTTCTTTAGAGGGGGTTCTGTCAGGGTTACTTCTACATCTGAGTCATCTTCAGCCCTTTCGCTTGTGTCTTCGTAAAGGGGTTCCGTGATATCAGGTTTAAAGTAACCATTCATTTTATTTTTATCTTATGTGTTTATATACTTAAGAGTGCTATGCCTGTAACAACAAGGCAACCAGCAATTAGTTTCTTCTGTCTTCCTTTGCGCGTATCCTAACCTTAAGACTCCTTCTCTCCGAATTACATAAATTGCAAGGCCTGTTCGCGTCGTACTGTTGGCGTGCGATTTTTGCCAACGAACCTTTTCCCAAATTTTCCACGGGTTTAATGCATGTGGGATTTGCACCGGGAACTGCGCAGCCTTTACCGGTGGCAGTGTTTTGGTCTTTTGGGTGACAATCCGCAAGACGCCCAGGTCGCACCAAAATTACATGGCCGGTCGCGACAGCGTCAATGCGACTTGCCGTCCAAACTTACCAGAGGGAGCTTCTAGTAGCTCCACGGGTGGCGCTCGCCGTGCAGTGTGTTCTGTCTGCGAGCCGTGTCTCGCCTGCTTAGTCCAATGCAGGTTCCGCTCGCGTGTGCCAGATATCGTGGCATATTTCTCCTATCTTTGTTGTGAGCCTTGTTTGCTTTTGTAAACTTTTAGGAGTAGTTTGTGCACTCCTGTCACCACCTTTTCAACGAGGTGTCACAGGCTTGTCCTGCTTCGCGGCCATAAAGTGGCGCCTTTCTAGGTGGGGTGTTCAAACCTCCTGACCCTAGGACGGCTTAGCTGAACGCTGTCTTCCTCCAAACACTTTGCTGCCCGTCCAAAAGCCTTGCATGCACGCTGCTCACAGAGGTTTCCCTTCGGGTGTCGTCACTGGATCAAGTTTGGCTGCAGTCACCTCAAATCATGCTGACGTAACCTATCCCACGGCAGCTTTGCGCAGATTGCGCGCGGCTCAGGACAAAAATCGCTCGCTCATGTAAGGTTTTTCCTGCGCTAATTTCCGGTCGCAGCTCTAGCTCTGGCGATCATTGAAGTGTCCAAATTTCTTGCTCGTGTGGACCTTCGATTTGAAGGCTGGGCAGCGTGCATGTCGACTCTCAAACCTTTTAAACACTTTTGCATGCATTTCTACCTTGCGCAAAACGCACTGAAATCCTCATTTTCCGTTTTATCGAAGAACTTGGAGAATTTTAGTTCTCGCTGAATTTTTAGCCGAAACGAAGCTGATATTTTCTTCTGTGAGTTTAGCTTTTACTACTCCCATACCACTGGCATGCTTACTTTACTTTTAACGGCACCGTGGCGTTTTATTCCGGCCGTCGCGGTCAGTTTAGGCGCAAATTTATGCCGTTGCGAACGCTTTAGCCTGATTTTTCGCCACTCATTTGCAATACATTACTGCCAATACATAGTCGTTTCTTTTCACTTCAACTCGCTGCAGATCGCACTAAAAGAGTGTGTTCTGCCCTGCATCCTGGGCCAAATGCCCGCGAAAGTAGCTTTCGCACCTAGCCCTAGAATTAATCATGTTTACTCCAGCTACTCTCGCAATAAAAGACATTCGTCAACACGGCCGTAACTTTTATGGGTCTTCTCCTTTCGACCAGATATTGTCAGGCGTGGCAGGGTTCCCCAACCGGATTGTATCCTTTTAGTTGGGTCAGTGCATTAAAATTGATTTCTGGTGGATTCGCATATTATTTTAATACCTACGGACGCTTAACACGGAGGTGCGAATCGCGGTCAGCAGCAGTGGTACGCCACAGCTCAGGAAAACATTACTATTTTTACTTCAAGCATAACGAGCTTTCAAAGAGACATCCTATCTCACCTGATAGATTTATCCACCTGCGCCCTATTTTTTTTGATTTCGATCTTGGCTTGCTACTTGCCATTTAAATCTATGAGAGCAAGGTTTGCATTTTGCATCAGCGCTTGTTTATTTTTGCTAGGATGTGCGCAAAAGTCTCGCCCCAATTCTCGTCGATTTTCGCGGGACGCACCTTTAGAAGTCGCGTCTCAGAGTGAAAGTTTTATCATTACGCATTATTGTTTTATTCGCGCCGGCAGCACCCGCCTTTTATTTTATATCGGCCGCAGTTAAACAGCGTTTTTATTTTTGTTTCTGTGGAAAAAGATCGTCACTCGTTAGTACACTTATGATTCCCTTGGCTATTGCAAGCGGCTAACTGCTCGCCTCTACTACTTTGCAGCTTCGTTTAGTCTTTCACCGCTGCTTTTGAATTACTTCCGCTGCACTTCTGCAGCTTTGTCGCATTGTGGTTTCTTATTTTCTACTCGAGAGTAAGACAGGATACTATGCGAATGATCAGAACACAAGTTTTTGTAACCCGGGCAATCTGTCACCCTTACTTCGATATTTCTACCGACTTTCCATGAGCAGCGGAAGGTGTTGCTTAACGTTCAGCTGTCCGTGCTCTTCTATGCTTTAGAAAATAACAAAATTGGTGTGTTTTGGACTAAAACACAACCACTACCCTCCATAGAAAAGAAAAAGAAAGCGTTGGGCGCCATTTTTAGGTAAAAGCACGAGATGTTACTCTTGCCACGGCTTAACAGTTTCATGCCTTTACAAAAAGCCTATTCATTAAAGCAATAGCTTTAATTTTTACGACTATCCTTTTATAGGTTCGGCTTTCTCAGCTTTTCTCAGGAGATTTTTAACACAATTCTGAATCACAAACAACATCTTAATGTACGACCAGATGCTGGTGTAATACAGTGTAATTAACACACATATCTTTTATTGGACTCATGAAAACCAACGTTCAAATATTCACAACACAACTTGCAGTTTTTCAGTACAAGATCTCATCTTTCCCTATCTTTCTAATCACTGTTACACTAAACACATTTATCAAATGGCTAGCCGCAACTGGTGCATTCCTTTTTGGTAAGCATTGCGACTTTCTTCAGGGTATCGCCTGCTTGTGTCATGGAATGACTTTTTCTGGTGCTGCCGCTGTTTTTCGCAGAGCACTTTCATTCAATTACATCCGAATTTGAGCGCCGTCGGAAATCTGACAGCCGCGAATTGACTGACGTATTTAATTTTTGGTTATGAACCAGTGTGCCCCTCTTGACACTGGCTGTCGGAGCATTCCCTAGTTACACAGCACGAAATCTATTCGCTGTGGGCCTGATGGTCCCAGGTTGTGTTTGCTGGCCCCCCCATCACTAGTGAGGACCAGTGTACCTCTAACCAAGCGCTCCCCTATCACGAGATCAAGGGGCATCCCTCGGTACACATGTACCTGGCCGTGCAGGCCGTCTGAGATCTTGTCACTGATAACGCTCAATATATAGGCGTCGGATACGATTTCGCTATATCACAAAACGCGAAATATTCACGTCTGTAGTGATATTTGACTCTTGCTTTTACTATCTTCATGAATTATACACAACACACTATGTAGAAGACACAAAAGCAACAGTTGAATAGTTTCGCAAAAGGATAAGGTTCTGCAAATGCTTCATATAAGTGTAAGAAGGAAATCGTTATAAGTCAGCATGTTTCACTCTTGCTTTTTACATTTTTGGGTAGTTTAAGTTTTGTCGTTTCTTTCTGGTTCGAAAGCAATAGTCACTTAGGGTCAGAACCCTCTTTAAATCACATAAAAGGTTGCGTTTATTACGTGCAGACTCGTCTTAGGTTTGTTCTGATGTGCGTGGAGACATTACGTAATGCAAGCGCGTGATGTCTGTCTTTCACAGTTCATGAACTTTTCGTGAATTCAGCAACACGGTTTGCTTTGGTTCGTTGCAGATTATTCTTGCGAAATTTCTTTCAGAATTCCTTTTTTATGCTTTCATCTTGCAGCCATTCTGTAAGGGCTTCCAATTCTAAGCTGTTGTCGGTTGCTTGGGGTACCTCGGTGATTTGTAATTCTGGTGTCGATTGTTCGGTTGTTACATTTGTTGCAAGCGCGTCGTCGTATGTTTGTTTTGCAGTGAGCAATCGATTCACTTCCTGTGCTCATGCCGCGCTGGCTTGCATTTCTTCAGTTGTTAGTTTCTCAAGGGTTGTTGATGGTTTCCACACATGTGTTATTTGCAGTTGGCTTGATGGCATATCATGCACGTACATTACGTAAACATGCCCTTTATGAGCTCGAAATCCCACGTGATACACTGTACTATGTTTGGAATCTTTTATTCTTAACTGTACTGTCGTCAGTCTCCCGCTTCGTGCGCTTAACCATTTGAAGATCATTCGTATGACGTCTTGGGGTTCTACTTGTTCAAATGGCTTTTGTAACAAGCTTCGGTCTTCTATTTCTGTTGCTTTGAGCTGAGCATAAATGCTTGCACCAATTTTAGCACCTTCTATTAACATTTGTATGTGATCCATCTGTAACACATAGACAGTGCAATTAAATGGTTGTATTCTTTTTGCACGGTTCACGCGTAAATCTCCACTTGCTTATGTACAACTTTTGACTTTTTGTTTTAGCAACTACTTGAACCTTTTGCCCTTCATAACAAATAAATATTTCGCTCTTTAACTCTGGTTCGTATTCATTTAATTGGATTAATTCTTTTAACCAATCTATTACTTTCTGCATTGTGTTCGACGTTTGTTCTGGCGTTACATAATTTTCTACTGCTTGGAACAGATTATAATGTCCTAAAAATGCATGATACAGGTCTGCTAATGACGTTACTTCATACATGATTTCTGCAAATGTATTCACACAAATGACAATTTCACAGATACACTGAGGTTCTTTTGAACAACACCACATCGCTTCACAATAATATTTTCACCGATAGCATTCAAACCTCACATCGTTTTTGCTTACAAATGTTATTTTTGCTATAATATTCGTACACACAGTTGTAACAGTTTCTCTCGCTTGGTCACTGCGCTTCACTCCAAGTCAGAGAGAGAGTCTTTCATTATTTTGACTATGATGGTTTCGTCAGAACTTGACACTGAAGTCGGTTGCATTTCGGTAGTGTTCGATGTTACACTTTTGTCATTATCGGTGTTAGGGGACGTAGTTCCCCTAACAATTGCTCCCCCTGAAACATAAGAAAGTAATTTTATTCACCATGATTTTGGACAATTCGGAAAACAGCATTTATAATTTAAGGCCATTTTGCAATCCATTGTTTTCTCACAGCAGTGTTGTGATGTGTAGGCTACTTCATCTCCTTTACAGTAGTGACACAGTAATGAGACGTGACTAACCAAATATTACAGTACAGAAACCTCCCACCCCCTAACCGTTCTGGCTTTATCTGCGCCTGCTGTGAGCTTCATTGGCAAAAAACTCTTTCATATGTTAAACCCCTTCATTGGGAGTATTGATGACATAATTGGAGAATGCAAAGGCAATATTTGAATATAGGAAGAAATGACCCTATAACAGGAAGACCAGCCGTCACTTTCAAGTTTAGTGACGAGTGCTCTTTTTCAAACGAGACATTGTAAAGACTAAACATACTTACGTTTCCAGAAGTCACTGGAACGACGAAAAGACAAATGTATTTTCATCGGACTTCAAAAATAAGACAAATTTACTCAAGTGAAATTAGGCCTACTCCGCCACTTCCTCATGCAACAATGGTTAGATGTGTTTACAACGGATTTAAATATTTTTGAATACGTTCACACAAGTGTAAATATTCCGACATTTCATTCTGCATCAGTTCGTTTTTGTGGCAGACATATATGTTGGTTCGACATTCCCCACTACCCGATTCAACGTACCTCGCATGGGGTAAGTTGAACCGTATATGCTATGCTTTTCGTTTTCAATTTGTGCTAAGAATATAAAAGGTTATGTCAAACAAATTGCGTGTAAATGTGTTAAATGGATTTAACTCCCAAATGCCCCAATTTCAGGTTTCTAGTGCCTGCACCAAAAGAGCAATGGCAAAAAATGTAAACAAATAGTTCAACATACCCGTTCTCTTCTATAAACTAAACAGTATCTGCGAGTTACTTCCTTGAGTGACATCATAATACTGAAAAGACGAGGCGCACGCCTCTGCCTCAGTTGTCATACCGGTTTAGCTGTGTTTGCTTCAAAGCTATTTTCCATGACATTGCGGAACTCCTGAAGCTAATCAGTATCAATGAGATACTTCCTTGAGCAACATTGCTAATATGATGAACAAGAAATAACAAGAGGTGCATTCTTGACACCTCTGCCTATGCTGTCAAAAGAGATTGTTGTGCTTGCATGGACTGCCAAAGACGTTTTCACGTTTTCACTCAGACGTTTTCACTCATTGCGTACTTCTTGCTGATCAGTGCAGTGGCGTAGCCAGCCCAAAATTTGTTTGGGGGTTAAATATCTTGGGAGGCCAAAATGTGTGATTTCAGGCGAACAACAGTATATTGTTTTGGACACCGCTTCTCCAAGCACAAAATCACTAGATAAACTAAAAATTTGGGGAGAGCTACTGGCTACTCTTATGGATCAGTGTTCACAAGTGGGTGTAAAGAAAAATCGTTGAGGAAGGCCTTCAATTCTGTAGACCTAAAAGACGCGCTTCTGCCGATAGGAATCAAACCGGAAAGCCAAAAAGGCAGAACAAATTTAACAGTCAATGATATTTGCAGCTGTAGGTCTAGTATTCCTACAAGGAGTAAACTGGAGCGCCTAAACTACTTAGCAACGGCCCTGCCTCTAATGACTGGGGCCCCTAGATCAAACAGTGTTTACGATATATCTTTTGACTGTTTAGTTACTTAAAATCCGGTTGATTACCTCCAAGAGTCTAAACATGCTTTTTGACGTATTGGGGCCTAATGAACACAATCACACTCTAGGCCTACACATAATCTAAGTTGTCTGGGAATGAAGTGAAAGCAATTATAACAAAAACACAATCATAAACGACAACGTATAAATTTTTGAAAGCGCATAAACTAAAAATGGGGACCTCTATTTTTCACCTTCACTAATACCACAAGTATCCTACTCTTATAATATAAGTTGTCGAAACGATTTTCATTGGAATGTTTGACCACATAACTAAGTGAAATATCACTCGGGCATGTATTATGTTAATGATACCATTTGATTTTTCATGTCTGTCCACCAGTTTTTCAAAGTTTGACTTTTGTGCGCGATAAGACATTTTAAGACACGGGCACCTATTTTATCGAAATAACCTACTGAAATGGTCGCAAAAAACATTTTGGTGTATTTTGATGGTGATTATGTAGAGAGATTTAACTGCATTTTAAGAGAACGTTTCTACCTTGCCTGTGGTCAGTGGCGAAGCCAGCTCAAAACTTTAGGTGACGTCAAATATTCCCCTTTGAGCAAGCAACAGTACAGTATCTGAAGTGGGACACCGCCTCTCGAAGAACAAAACGACAAGATATGCTAGAAATTTGGGCTGAGCCATTGCCCTTTTGGTCATCAGAATTGCTGCTTTGGCCGTTTCCTGTTCTTTGTATGTAGATCTGCCAAAGACTTTTAATGATGTTAATCATAACATTCTTAATGAAAAACTACATCAAAATCGTGATCTAAATGGAACAGCACTTCAGCTCTTCACATCTTGTTTAACCAACCGTAAGCAATGTACTGTTGTGAAAGGTGCAAAATCAAAGTGTAGAATTATAGCTTGCGGAATTCCTCGGAGTCCAACTCGTGGCCCATTGTTGCTTGTGATGTATATCAATGTTCTAACTCTTTGTTCAAAATTCAAAATAGTCGTTTATGGCGATGATACCAATCTGTCTCTTTCACACACTTGAATATTTACTTTGCAAAGTATGCTTAATCATGAACTACTTAAAGTGGTTCCTTTTCAAAACAGACCCTTTCATATAAGACCAATCACAACAGACCACTCAAAACAGACCACGTTCATAACAGACCTGCTCATTACAGACCCGTTCATAACAGACCGCGTTCATAACAGACCACGTTCATAACAGACCACGTTCATCATTGCCCGTTCATGACAGACCACCTTCATAACAGACCATGTTCATAATAGACCCGTTCATAACAGACCACATTCATAACAGACCACGTTCATAACATACCATGTTCATAACGGACCACATTTGAAAACAGACCACGTTCATAACAGACCTGTTCATAACAGACCATATTCATAACAGACCATGTTCATAACAGACCAGTACGTAACAGACCATCATCATAACAGACAATGCACGTTGATACAGACCACATTCATTATGGACCCGTTCAAAACAGACCACAATTGAAAACAGACCACGTTAATAACAGATCAGTTCACACCAAGCCATGTTCACAACAAGCAATCTACATGACCAGGGCCGGATTAACTGGGGAAATGATGTAATTTTTTCAGCCCACTGTTGCAACAGGCCTCCCGCGATGAAAATCAAGTGTTTCTTTCTTGATTCGTTTAATTGAACTGTGTCATGGTACATAGAGAAGCGATAAAACACGTAATTTCTTACCAGCAATTTTTGTAGCCAATCAGCGAACCAGTGTTAGGGAATCCACATAACCACACAAATATAACATCCACACGAGTGTAGGAGATTAAATTAAAAAAACTGATAAAGGGCCCTTGCCAGTATACCTCAAATTCCTTGTCACACTCAGCAAAAACATCAGCCGCATTTCAACGCAATATTACCTCCAGCAACCAGCCATTTAAAAAATTAGGGAACATTTGCTTTGATGCCGCGTGTTTCCTCCCTTGCTTGTCTAAGTCAGCTTTCAATTCGCTACAGAAGATGACAGATTTGTGCAGGCAGGCATCTAGTCAGCTACTGACCTCAGCCACCCTGGAGATCCAGTAGCCGTGCTGGCGACAGGATCAAAGCTGAGATTATAATTGAAGCAGCTTCTGCAACGAATACCTCTACCCATAACGTCATTTGACAACAGTTAGCTAATGTTTCACAAGAGTTTTTACAACGCTTGCCAAGAAAATCAGCTTTGCAACAACAATTAGAATAAAGCGTGGCGGACTGAGAAACCACTGGCTCGTCTTGTACCACTTAATTTTGATATCGACATCCCAGCCGTTTTTGACAGTTAGCTGACGGATTTCAAGGTGGTAATGATTTCGCAAGCCATTTTGCAACACATATGTTGCGGGCACTGAAATCGGCAACAGAAGACGATTGCAAGTGTTCCGTCCATTTCTTGTTTTAAGCAACCAAAACAACTAATTGCTGTGATGGTTTCCATCACGCACTCCAAGCAATTATTTTACGGTGCAAACTTCCCACATCGGGAAACTGTTTGATAGTCTAACTAACTGAGATTGGAATCCATTGCTTAACTGTTCAAAACGTCAAAACAAGTAATGTGGATTTTTCAAAAACAAAGTACGCTGTATTAGCTGAGCGTCTGGCGCAAAAAGTAGCGTTGTGTATCGACGTCGACGAACCAGAGAAACTCCATTACCTGCGCGCTACCGCGCATATGGAAGTTCCACGATGATAGAACTGTTGGGAAGACTAAGAGAAAATTATTTTGAGGAAAGACATTTGCTTTGTATCATCCTGAAAAAACTACAATGGCGACAGTCTTGGTTTCGTTTCCGATAGTGGTGGACAGTGGCGATTAATTAATTTTAGTTTGTACCAAGGAAGGGCCCTGTCTTTAGGCATGTTTATGCATGATTAAGCTACATATCCATATGATATACCGTTAGCTTACTCAACCAAATTCTACAAAACTTTTCGTTGATTCCGAATCGGCTCTCTACATTTCAGTTTTAGAGTCACCACTAAAAAAAAGATGTTCGTAGCTTTACCGTAGTTGCAAAAATAGTCAAGATTCAAGAAAAACATATTCGCTTTTTCTTGCATTATATAGTTTCCGCTGCTTCAGTGGGTGATTCGTACTTCGCCAGGTTAATCATGTTTCAATGCACAATTAGGAGAGTGTGTTGAATCTAAGTGTTATAGTACCTAGTTGGAGAAATATATTTTTGCGTAGCTTTTTTTCCCATTCGTGGATCGTGCAAAACGATTGCAGGCGTTCTTCAATTTGCGACGGATATCCGTCCTTAGGAATTTGGTAAATGGCCGTCCGCAGAAATTTTTCCTGGAGGGGGGCAACGTTGACATTTTGCTTATCCTTTTCAGGTTGCTGTCGGTGCAACGTAAATGGAATTTCACAAAACGCTTTACCTTTCCTTTTCTACACCACAAAGAAATGCCTTATGTTACGGCAACAGTCACAAAATTGTGTTTCGTTGGCAGCAATGCGTCTTTTTCATTCATGCTTCTTTTCACACAGCCTATAAAACTACGTGGCATACCGCTATCATGCGTCTATGTCTTGCTGCATTACCTGCCAAATATGTCTGCGTTCAACAGACACATGCAGCAAAACTCCTACTACCGTAACTTAAGGGAACCTTTTAAGATTCGTTGCCATGCTATTGCTACGCAATCAACACCAACAATAGAAAAATCCGCTCACAAGGCAAAGGAATGGACATGAGTGAACTGCAAGTTCATCAATGCATGACACCAAATCAGTGAACGTGACTTTTGTACAGTGTGAGTGTCATACCGGCGGTCATTGGAAGAATTAAATCAGTATATTGTAATTAAGCTGCTTGACGTCGGGTTTTCTAGAAAATCGTGGTTCTTAGTGCCAATTTTCAGGGGAGAAAGTGCCTGTCTTCCTCTCCTACAGAAGCCCAGCATGATTGGTAACGCTGTTTTCGTCGTAACCAGGAGTTGTACAGGTATCCCGTATATCAGTGCTTCCCAACCTTTTTTGCGATGTTCTAAATATAAACAATATGCCAATAGCTTTGGCGACCCACCTTACCAAACCACTTTTCACACAACTACTTTTTAGAATCACAAAGTGAACTACACATAAATAAGGCAATTTAATTTTAAAAATAAGTTCATATTTAAATAAAGCGACCTTTGACTTTTTGTAACTTTCTACAACTACTGGTGGCCATAACTAACGCATGTATGCATTGTCATACCACAATGCCAATAGTATAGTAGCAAGTGTTGGCTACAAGGCATCTTGTGTCGAAAAAAGATTATTCAAGAGAGTCCTCAGTACCGATGTGACTTAAATTTCTGCGAAAAAATAATGTTACGACGACCCACCCACATGAAACGGCGACACACATTTGGGTGGTGAACAAAAGATTAAGACCCGTTGAGATCGGTGGTGTAGCATGGGCGTCCGCAGGCGGTGCAAAACGGGCATTTCCCCCCTGGAAATTGGGACTAAGAACCAAAAATTTTGAGAAAACCTAAATTTAGCAACTACATTCCAATTAATTAATTTGATTGTTGCAATAGCAGTTTATTTGCCGGTGTGACACTGACGGTACCGCACAAGAGGCAGGTTCACTATGCTGGTGAAATGCAAATGATGAGCTTGCAGTTCGCTCATGTCTGCTCCTTTGCGTGCAGAAGGAGGTTGGGAAACTTGCGAGCGGATTGTTTTACTGTTGGTGTTTATTCCATAACAATAACACGGCACTAAATCTTCAAACGTTCACTTCAAGTTGCAGCAGTAGGCGTTTTTCCGCATGTGACCAGGGCTCCAATTGCGTTTTTTTCACGCAGAACCTGCTTCTTGTCAGTGACGGATTTGCGCACAGGTCAAATAAGCCATGGCCTAGGGCAGCGCAACTCCTTCCTATAATGACTCATTACTTACTGAAAATTTCGCAGAGGCATCACGAAACATCGCAGAGGCATCATTTCACAATATACTTTGAAACGAGCGAAAATGCAAACGTCAAGACTTATCAGTGCAGTAACAACACGATGATATGGCTTGTTATGCAATACAAGAATGATACTACTACTTTTCATCGGAGTTCTGCAGTGTCTGTCGTCTTCGCGTTAAAATCTGATGTTACGGCCGTTCTAAATTGCAAAAACATTGATAACTTCGTTTTCCTGAAGGCATGAAAAAAAAATTTGTGATAGACTGGTAGTGTTGGATTTGTTGGTGGCAAATATTTGATATCTGTTGCTGCAGATGATTATATATTTACCCTCATCTTCATGGATACAATTGCTGGTGCTAGTGAGTGCTACCTGTGGTAACGGCTTCAAATGTGCTTTACAGAAAGGGTTTTAGATTAGAGCAATGCTGCTGCCAGACATTTTAATTTGAGTGATAAAAAACACGGATACCTTGCTTTAGTCATGATTTTAAAGAAATATTCATAAAGTCACGTCATTTTGCTACAATGGCCCACATGTCCACCTTGGCTACCCCCTGTCTTACAGCATTCCTTGTTGTTCTGCACAGGCTAGTGTTTAATAGCAGAGGTAGAGCTTTACAAATTTCGTTATTTAATTTATCAGTGGTGCGTTTCAGTTGTCGAAGCTGTTTTAGCAGTAAATCATTTAGTCGCTTCTGAAATACTAGATCCCTAGTCATTGCACCCCAATGGTCTTTAGTAGTAAGCCATTTGTCAATTACGCTGTTTCTGAAATATTTGAGCCTTTGTAGGCAAATTTGTAGCGTGTTTGATGCGGATCCTATTCCTTGTTTACAACTAGATTGCCAGTATACAGAGTTTGCTTGTTGAAGCTCTAGATCAAGGGTCGGCAACCTACGGCCCGCCGGCCAAATGCCGCCCGACAAGCAAAACCAACCGGCCCGCAGTTCCTTTAATAAATTGTATTTAACTGTATGGCCCGCCTAGTGGCATTATATTTTATGAATCTTCCCTCCGTTGTGATTCTAAAAAGTAGTTGTGTGAAAAGTGGTTTGGTAAGGTGGGTCGCCAAAGCTATTGGCATATTGTTTATATTTAGAACATCGCAAAAAAGGTTGGGAAGCACTGATATACGGGATAC
>Ga0210059_1000130_pt1 | contig 70607 bp, 44 predicted proteins | sample Ectturendosymbi2_FD_188042 | JGI IMG/M metagenome (GOLD analysis project Ga0210059, IMG submission 188042) | Ecteinascidia turbinata endosymbiont from Florida, USA - Sample 2 (SPAdes) (version 2) | ecosystem: Host-associated > Tunicates > Ascidians > Unclassified | place: Key West, Florida... | reverse complement strand
CAATGGTAGGGGTGTCTTAACCTTTTTCTACCTCAGCACCCCTTTTGGCCATGCCTAAGCAGTTCAACACCCCTACCATTGGCTAACACCTGGTTACTATAAGGATAAAGTAAAGACAAAAGTATTCCTTTTACCTTTTGCCGCCACATGTGTCCTTCCCCAACACCCTCTGAAATTGATTTCAGCACCCCCCAAGAGGAACCCCATGTTAAGAAACCCTGGGCTAAGGTCAGGTTGTTGTAAGTGCTGTTTGTATTGATATGTGTTGAAGACAGTTTGCTAGGTTGTGTTTTTTGCAAGAACAGAGTAGCAGTACCATGCTGACAGATACTAACTTATGCGATCATTTTAACTAGTAATGTGCCCTTGTAAATCGTAAGCTGCTGGTTTTGATAGTCATGTTTGTCAGCAAGTTCATAGATGAGATAAGAGCCCAGGTTCTGTTGGAAGCAGAAGCGATAGGTGTGGAAGCGGAAGTGGTTGACGAAATAGCCGCTTCCACATCCCTGGTATAAGCCACATCGCAGAAAGCTCATCGAATTTCCAAGAAGCCATAGAGGCATTACATTATAATTCAACAAACCACAATAACCACTACATTTCAGAATTTAACGATTGTAGTATATGTTATAGAAGAGCAAAAATGAATCATGACAAAAAAGAATCATCAAAATCAGATCAGTGGTTTTCAAGATACAGCCTTTTGAAATTTTGGCCACCACTAGCTGGCGCTCTTTACCCACTTAACACTTTGACGGCCGGTAGGTTCAGTTGTTTTGGCACGGGACTTCCGTGCCAAAACAACTGGATCGCATGTGGCTTTGCACGAGCGTAACTCTGGCACCTAAAGCAGTAGAGAGCTGTTCAAAGACTCAAAAGTCACAGCAAGTCTTCTAGTCTGCACTCAAAGGAAAATTTTTATTTGGGGGTGAGGATTTTTTGTGAATGACGGCATGAGTGGAGGACTTTTAGGCCACCTTGGCCCACTTCACTTGGCCCAGCCCTGTGCCCAATCTGTTAGATGGTAGTATTTCGCTGAAGTTTTTATTGGAAACTAGGCTACAATCCGAGTCTTTTGATACTTTGGATGATCTGCTGGGGATTCGGGTTTTGGCCTTGCGATTGGACCCAAGGCCAGGTAATATGAGCCAAAATGATCCAAAAACTACTCACACTTACGATGTCACTCACAAAAAATCTGCAACCCCCAACCAAAAAATTTTTTTTTGAATGCAGACTAAAAGACTGGCCCATCCGTTTGAGCGCTTGAACAGCTCTCTAGCGTAATCGGCGGAGGAGCTATGGCATCGGTAAGGCAACCGAAAACTGCTGGTTTTAGGCAGAAATCCAGGTACGATACATTCGTAGACAGGCTCTGAAAATGTTGAACAAATTTGCAATTTTTGTCTTATACTCAAGGTAAAATGTTGAGTGGAGTGTTGATTCCACCATTTTTTATAGTGCAGAATTAAAAAATCAAGTCCATTTTCAGCTACAGGCAGTAGTTAATTAGTTATGAGGCTTTTTATTATTTTGGGAGAGGTAAAAACAACCCCCAAAATTCCTATGTGGGAAACAAGATACCACCAAATTTTTTGGTAATTTCTTTTGGTTCATTGTATGTGCTTTCTTATAATTGTTCGTGTTTAGATGAGACTTGTATATATTGCATAGTACTATTTCACTTTATGTAAAAATATCAACACAGCCACTCTGACTATTGCAGTATCTGAAGTTATTATATGATGCTTGCCCTGTGCTGTAATAATGCTGATTAGATAGTTTTGTATTTGTTATAGCATTACTGTTTAACAAAACATAAACTGGATTAGCTGCACATATATAATTAAAAAACAATATTAGCATATGACATGCAAGGCCAAAGACGGACTTCATTTTCGAGCTCAGGTCCATGAAAAATGATAGAATCAACATTTCACTCATCTTTTTGCCTGTGTAAGTCAAACATGGAAGATTTGTGTTTAGTAGTAGCCAAAATTTCAAAAGCTAATATTTTGAAAACCACAGATCTTATTTCGATTAATCTTTTTGCAACATATAAGCAGCTTGGATCAACCAATTCTGAAATCTAGTGGTTGTAAGTTGATTTGTTGAGTTCTATGCAATTATTACAGTGCAAGCTTATCAAAAAACTTAGCAACTTTGTTGAAATTGTTCAAATTCAGGTATACATGTACAAATTTGTTTTCACATACATACTTACTCTGGAAAACTACATGATAACAACATAAATGTTTTAGTGAATGTCAGCATTATATGCTATATCTAATTACATCACATTTGTCAATTAAATGGCTCTAATCAAACTAAATAACAAAAATTGAAATGGCTAGGGCTCCTCAGTGAGAGCTACGAGAAGATGTATTGCACATGCCAATAGGTGTGCTTTTCAAGTTATTTCCATTCAAAATTCATGTCACACATGAGTACTTATGATGACTACCCATTTTCTTTACCCCAAAATTAGGGTAAGCGCATTAATTTTTTTGAATTATTCTTCGCAAGCAAAGATAAGATACTTGAGACAATCTCTAAGTTTTTACAACAATTGAATGATTACAGTGAGAATCATCTAGTTTTAAAATTAGATGATGATTTTCTTGCTAGTTGTTATGTTTAACACTTTGAGATCCGGCCTACGATATATTCGTACTTTGATTTCGGCCTAAAAAACAGCAGTTTTCGGTTGCCTTACCAACGCCCTAGCTCCTCCGCTGATTGCGCTAGAGAGCTGTTCAAGGGCTCAAATGGATCGGCCAGTCTAGTACATTGCACTCAAAAAAAAATTTTTTGGTTGGGGGGTGCGGATTTTTCGTGACTGATGTCATAAGTGAAGTAGTTTCGGGATTATTTTGGCTCATGTTGCCTGGCCTAGGGCCAACCGCTAGGCCAAATTGTTCGCTGAAGTTTTCATTGGAAACTAGGCTCGAGTCCGAGTCTTTTGAGCCTTTGATCGACTTTCTAGCGTTTCTGGTTCAAAAGTTATGATCTAAAATAAACAATACAACTGACATCTTGCAAACGTTTCGATAACCACTGTTATCATCCTCAGTGCATAGCAAAAGAACTGCAGTGACCCTTCACAACCCTGAGGTCATTGGCAGTGACAACAATGGGCGACGGCTGCAGATTCTTGAATCTTTGTTGATTCAAGAACACAAACCAGAGCTGAATGCAAACATCCCGTCGATGCCTCTATACATTTTTAACTTGTAGAAGGCCGTCATGCTTCACTCATGACGTCACGCTCCATCACCATTGGCGCGTATCTAGCTGAGTCACGTGACTACGTATGTTTCGCGCCACTACGTCACTACCGAAACAGCCCTTTGCGTTTTTCATTTTTTACAGCGCTTTTCTCCTGAATAACCAATAAGAACCTGCAGCAACATCACTGCAGTTCTTTTGCTATGCACTGAGGATGATAACAGTGGTTATCGAAACGTTTGCAAGATGTCAGTTGTATTGTTCATTTTAGATCATAACTTTTGAACCAGAAACGCTAGAAAGTCGATCAAAGGCTCAAAAGACACGGACTCGAGTCTAGTTTCCAATGAAAACTTCAGCGAAACACTTTGGCCTTGTGGTTGGGCCCTAGGCCAGGCAACATGAGCTAAAATGACCCTAAAACTACTTCACTTATGACGTCACTCACAAAAAACACGCACCCCTCAGGTAAAAATTTTTTTTCGAGTGCAATCTACTAGACTGGCTGATCTGTTTGAGCCGTTGAACAGCTATTTAGCGCAATCGGCGGAAGAGCTAGGGCGTTGGTAAGGCAACCGAAAACTGCTGTTTTTTTTGCGAAAATCGACAAAATCACCCAGACGCCAAGGTGTTAATAATTAATGTTTATTTTAGATCATAACTTTTGAACCAGAAACGCTAGAAAGTCGATCAAAGGCTTAAAAGACTCGGACCCGAGTCTAGTTTCCAATGAAAACTTCAGCGAAACACTTTGGCCTAGTGGTTGGGCCCTAGGCCAGGCAACATGAGCCACAATGACCCTAAAACTACTTCACTTATGATGTCACTCACAAACAATCCGCACCTCCCAACCAAAAAAGTTTTTTTCGAGTGCAATCTACTAGACTGGCCGATCCGTTTGAGCCGTTGAACAGCTCTCTAGCTCAATCGGCGGAGGAGCTAGGGCGTTGGTAAGGCAACCGAAAACTGCTGTTTTTTAGGCCAAATTTGAAGTACGAATATATCGTAGTCCGGCAGCCAACGAGTTAAATTTGAGGAAGATCTCAAATTGGAAGAATTAAATTTTGGAAGAATTAAATTCTTTGAGGAAGAATTAAATTTGAGGAAGGTGGTGGGTTTACCTTTGCATTTTTTTGGTTCATTTGACATAAAATGACCCTAAATTGTCAAAAGCAGACCTGTACACTGACGATTACATACGTTCACAGTAGAATACTAATTTGGATAGATAATGGAGAACACGAACCACAGCAAATTGTTATGAAATCAGGGAGACAAATAGCAAAGGTTTGATCCAGGGATCAAATGCGGTTGTACATATATACCACACAACTTAGTTTTAACTCAGCCACATGCAATAAAACAGCTTACCTTGTTTTTTAACTGAACCATGTTATCTTCTCTGTAGAAAGTTTCAAATTCAAACACAACAAGATAATGAGCTAGCTATGATTTTAACCAAAATGAAAAGTGGAATCTGAAAATCAAATGATTTTGTTCAGGATAGCACTGACATAGAATCTACAAATATCAGGTACCCAGGGTTGATTGATTTAAATCATGATTTAAATCAAGCAATAAAAATCATGATTTAAATCAAACATTACAAAAAAAAATCATGCTGTTTTGGAGCTTTGCGCAATGTCTATGACATATTTTACTACCATTCTAATAGGTTTTCACATAGCCTATACAGCAGGAGCTTCCAACCCTTCTCTGAACATTTACCCCTTTAGCATTTCGATAGATGAGCACGTACCTTTAAAATTTGCTATGACAAAAAGCCTGAGTAAATTACAAAATTGTACTGAATTTTTAATAGAACATCTAAAATCTTGAAACTGCAAAGGTATACTCCATTTTCATGTCTCAAATTTAATTTGTTTCAAATGTACAATAAATGTACCCTGCAGAAAAGCAAATGTACCCCTGGGGATACATGTATGCCAGGTTGGGATCCTCTGCTATACAGTAATAGTGTAGAAGGCCAAAAGTTCTTATGATCACACAAGTTGAAACCATTTGAATTTATATCAATCATAGCAACTGTGAGGTCACATGGAACAGGACTTTTGGGTCTGGCCGTTTTCGTTTGAGCCGTTTTGGTCTGGGCTGTTTCGGTCACAAGACATTTTAGTCTGGCCGTTTCGATCTGATGACATTTCTGTACATAAACAACTTTACATTCCTTTAATTAAATGATTACAGGCAGGCAAAATGCCACTCTAGCTGGTATTATATCAACTCCCTTTGAGGAGTCATGGTTGCGATTAAATCTGAATTGTAATTGTGGCTTTGAAAAATTTGTATTTAATTGCAAAATGACGATAATGATTTAATTTGCTTGCTGATGATAATGTAAATCATTTGTTGATGCTGATTAACTGTTGGATCTTGGATCATGTTTGTAGTTTTTTTTAAATAAAACTTCTCATTGATTTAAGTATGGCTAAAGTCAAACAATTTGGTCCCCCAATTTTTGTCTGGCTATAACACTGCTGAGAGATATCATCAACGGCAACGGAATTTGTTTCCAGCATTATGAAAACCATCTTGAGCAACAATAAGGTAATCCATATGTTAATGTTTGCGCTGCAAAAGAAAATTTTGAAGAGGAACTATAATTAAATCAGTATTCGATTACCGTTTCAATCAGTTTTTTTAAAGGTGTGTTAGGCTCGGGTCCCTAGAATTTAAAATCGATTCCTTAGAATCAGATAGAATTATCAAGGGAAATATCTCTGAAATGTAGTCGGAAATTTTTCGTGTGCTACCGGCCTACCTAAAAAAGCCTGGTTATATATCAAGTAAGCACACTTATGTCTTTTTGTTCGTAACACAAGCTATCTGGGTTTTTATTGTATGAATGTTTTTTTCGGTGTGCAATCTGAGTTTAGTTAATCTTTGAATGAGACCATGTAGGCTAACCTTTCAGACAAAAGATTGAGCACTGATGTTCAACCAGCACAGACTAATGGGGTAGAAAGGTAAAGCGTTTTGTGAACGTCCATTTGTGTTGCATCGTCATCAACCAGAAAAAGATAGGCAAAATTTCAACAACGTTGCGCCACTGGAAAAATTTGTGGACGCCCATGATGACAAGCGTTGTGTATAAATTTGTTGTATCCTCGTGTTCATTTAATTAATGTGATATGAATCATGCATCTGAGACCAACATGTAAATCAACATGCAGTTCACTTACCTGCTTAGCTCAGGCACATGGGCCTTATCACAAGGGTTAGCCCACTTTGAACACAAGGGTACAACGCATATGCACAATGCATCACATAGCAGCCTACATGGTCATGTTATCGTTTGATGCTGTGTAAAAATCTCCATTTTCTCAAACCATGTAGCCTAACACTTCTCAACGAGAATGTCATATAATGAATTATGCAGTGGAACTAGAACTGGTGCATTGTTTCAGTGTTGATGGAGGTGAATTTATGACACAAACATCTTTGCCATGATTTTTGATATGATACATAATGATCATGTAAAGCCGATTAGTTAACACGTGAACTGACTGCTTATCAAGCAACGCATGCCATGTGTTGTGACATGGTGAGTGCTTATCCAGCAACACGTGAACGACTGCTTTTCGAGCAACCATTTTTCAAGTCACTGACGTCATTTTGACTGTTTCTTCCATTTATTTTGTAACCCAGTTGAAAATTAATACAAAAGTCTTAGCATGTTTGTTTAAGTCTTAGTAGAAGTCTGTATGCTGAACACCCTTTAATTTAATAGCTAGGAAGATTGATAGAGTATGACACAATTTTCAACGATTTTTCAGACGAAAGTCCTGTCGAACGCCAAATATGTACAGTAATAACAGGCTGTTAGGTGTCGTAAGAAGTACATGTGCTTATAAATAGCCACTGCCATGATATATCACTACACTAAGACTGTTTAAAATTCAGTCATGCCAGGGAAGATGATCATCTGGACATTCAACTGCTTAATCTCAGCAACTGTGAAATAATTCGCGTCAGACAACTAAGTTGGAGAAATACGGCAAGCACTTATTACTTAAGCGAGCCTACTGCCAGAATAACTGTAACTTCAAGTTACAAACTTGCACGCAACGAACGAGTCGACCACAAATCTGAGCTTAACTTTATACAGTTAACTGCGGAAACAATAATCAAAACACTAACGTTACTTTAACGCAAAACTACCATTCACAGGCAATCACGCCAGGACACCACGACATAAAATAAACTGAAAATCAAAATGAACATCTTACGGCAAAAGCAGAACCAACAGGAATCCGATATCAGCCAGCAGCCATACACGCAGCCTCCTGAACGCGTGGGTAGCAGATAGGCAAGAGCCACGTGATATTTGGGAATGTTGACGTCATAAACAGCGTTCCCCTTTCAAAAGTTAAAAACATAACAAAAAAACAGCCTGGGCCTGCAGCATGCAGAGTGGTCCTAAAAGAAGTGTCCATTTTGTTATCACTAAAATTCCACATCGAATTGACCCAGGCTTCTGTTTTCCGAATAAATCATGGTTAAAGCCACTAGGTTTTACTTCCAAGTTTCAATGGATCTAGCAGAAAAATATTCTGCGCAGGCTCACAATAAAGCCCCTGGTAAACAAATTCAGGCAGACGAGAAGTGTGCACTGTTCAGGATAACATCAAAGATCGCAGTGGCTGCCACGGTAAGTTGGGACAGAAAATTACATATTTACTGTGAGACACTGTCTGGAGCAGTCTCCAAGGAAATCCACAAGACGTTTTCCCAGCGGAAGAAACTTTTTCTAACCACATATTTAACAAACCAAATTATTTTAATTAAATTCGATCCACTCGTCTGTGTACATAGCAGCGTTGCGGAGTCGGAGTTAAAATAACCGACTCCGACTCCCGACTACGACTTTCCAAAATTTCCTACTCCGACTCAGAGTTTCCAAAATTTCCGACTCTCGACTCGACCTTTCCAAAATTTCCGACTCCGACTCCCGACCCCGACTCCTTAACATAAAGGGGAAGAAATTTGGCTGTTAAAATCAATGGAAATCGTGGTACACAGCAAGAAATCTTTGATTCAACAAAAGTTTCAAAAAGAAATTGTACCATTTCAACAGAAATTCCCAATTTAGGAGTGTGATGTAAAAAATGATCCAACCTGTAGTCGGAGTAGGACAAAAAATCCGACTCCGACTCCCAGGGTTGTTAGGAATCCGACTACGACTCCGACTCTACCCAAAAACCTCCGACTCCTTACGACTCCGCAACCCTGGTACATAGGCATGCGCTTTCACCTGAAAATCTATTTCATCACATTCTGTGTTTGTTTATTTTCCTAATTTTTCTTATTTTATCTCCAATTGTTGTTTTTCAACACCTTGTGGCAAAAAGTGATAAATGAGGTACTTGACCAGGTGACCGTAATGATCTTTCAACAAACCTATATGACAAAGTGCCATTCTTTGTTTACATTGATCAGCATGCCATTGGATTTTTTTGCTCTAATGTTCATTAACATTTGGTTTACTCATGTGCGATGGCTTTTTGTATTGCTTCTGTTTTTAGCTGAGTCATATGAAACTATAAACCATTTCAAGGAGTTCACTGAGGCGGAAGCGAGGAGTGGATATGGATACATGTTGCAACCTCTCGGTTGGCGTTGCATTGAATGTGCGATTCCCCACGAACGGGATGTGCGCGAAGAATAACACTCATATATATGTGGTGCGAACAAGCAATAATAGAGTGATCTCGTCGGGTAATCTATATTGTTGCTTGCTGCCACATTGTGAAGCTTTGTGCACATGCCACTCGGGCTTTCCGATCACAACAAAATGGTGTTGTGACCAGGATGTGAAGGTCGTGCCAGGTGCAGACTTCACAAAAAGAATGTGCAATCGGTGCGGTTCCTTGTAAAAAACGAGGGATGTTCTTGCAACCTCAGGTTGGCATTGTGCTGAATGCGCGGTTCACCACAAACGGAATGTGCACGAAAAACAACACCCATAGATATGTGGCGCGAACAAGCAATAATAGAGTGATCCCGATGTGGTGATCTTAGTGAGTGACCTCTAATAATGCTTAGACCAAATTTCCAAAAATATTTACAAAAGACCAAACAAAATATTTGCGGCCAGACCACTGCAAACGGGCAAATTTTGACAATTTGGTTGCAAAAAAGCCAAGTTCCCAACCCTGTCCTAAAGTATTTTCTGTTTAAGTGTTGGGTGTTATATTTTATTGTATGTTGTATGCAATTGTGTTAATCGTGTAGTGGATCATGGTGCACATATAGGAAAGACAAATATATTACCAAAGAAACAAAGAAAACAGGAAATGAGTTTCAGAGGGGCGGGGGTTAAATGTCCCCACCAACCTTTGGAAAATATCTATTGTCGCCCACAGTATTTGTGATAAATACAAATTTCATGGTTACATTTCTGCCAGGCGATATATAAGAAAAATGAACATTCATGCTATGAGATATCATGGGATTACCTACAGGCACAAGGACACAGTGTATATATTCATGTTGTAAAGTGAATTATCATATCATTTTCATATTGACCCCAAAATATAACATTTCCTTAATTTGGGTCGTACTACGGTTGAGTGAACATGATGAGGTCATAAAAACGCAATTACACGAACCCAGGGGGGGCCCAAAATGTTCTGCCCATGTAAGGTTGCCAGACGTCCTTAAGCGCCAAGAATTGTCCTTGAATTTGCTATCAAAACTCATGTCCTTGATTCTTGAAAAACAAATTGTTGTCCTTGAATATCTTCCGGCGTCCTTGAAAATTCTCGAATAGTTTTTAAACTGTTCATTTTTGAATTAGTGATTACATTGAACATTCAAGAATCAAGAATAAGCAATGTAGATGAATAGAACAGTATGTAGATTTGTTCCATCTTAAACAGTTGCGTAGTAAAAAGTAAATTATTCAAGAAAGGTTGTGTCGTCTGAATACGTTTCGTTTAGTTTTCAGTTTCGTACATGGTTAGCTTAGCCTGATTTGCCCATACATGAAAGCTTGCTGAAAGGGTTAAAGTGGCCATGGGCGTCCGCAGAAACTTTTCCAGGGGGAAAACGTTGACATTTTGCTTATTATTCTCAGGTTGCTGACATTGCAATGCAAATGGACGTTTACAAAACGCTGTCCTGTTTCTACACCACAAAGAAAATTCCCCATGAAAGCATGCGCTCCATTCGCATCTATTTTGAAATCTTTTTCAAGTGGAGCTGTAGGCTATATGAGTTTGCCACAATAGGTGTACTTTCAGTCAACTGTTACAACTTCTGCTGAATTGGTGCATAAATATCGGTATCATCGTGAACTCCACACAAATGAGTCTGAAACAGAACCGTCGCCAGAAAGTCGTCAATAGGGGGGCTTTACGTTTGTGTGGGGGGGCTTTATATTCGTGCAGGGCCAGGGGCTGGACATGACAAAAATTCCACTAATTTATAGTGTTTCATATTTCAATTTGGGGGCTTGGAGCTTTGTTTGGGGGAGCTAAGCCCATCAAAGCCCCCCGTGGCGACGGGACTGGTCTGAAATGGACTTGAACTATCAGCAACTATGTTTGCAGCTCTCATTTTTCTGTGCTGGTTGAACAGAACTCACTTCTGAAATCTTTTGTCTCAATTGTTTTCTACAGTTGGGCTATCAGAAATGCTTTTGCTTTCCATAAACTGCTTAATATCCATTTTTGCGAGCACTTTCTACAAATAAGTCACAATTCAAGAACAATAACGCTCAGATCAACATTAGAGGTAAAAAACAGGAAGGTTAGACACTCTCGCAAAGCTGTTTCACTGTATCTTAACACGACTATCGGACAACTTCAGAACTAACTAAAATTAGAACACAAGGCAGGCGTAAAAACTAAACAGATAAATTATGAGTACTCGCCAGCGCGGTGAATATAGCTTTGCACTTAGTACAAGCCTTAACGATTAAGACGTATTTCCAAAGCCTTTTACACAGGCATTTCTAACAAGTCACGTAGTTTTATACTGTTTGAAAATAACCCTGCATATGCGTAGCTTGATCAAGCTATTCACTCGGGGACATTGGTCACACTCACAATCTCACGCTATAATGGATTTTGAAACTTGTGGAAGTGGAAGCATTGCTATAGATTCACCCCTGCTTCTTTTCACACAGCAGTATAAAACAACGCGTTTTAACCGTCATCAGCAGTCACTGTCTCAGATGTCTGAGGTCAACAGTTACATGCGGAAAAATGCATTAAATAATTATCGTAACTCGAAGTGAACCTTTGATGATTCGTTGCCAAGTTATTGTTACGCAACTAAGGGACACAGTAGAACAATGCTCTCGCAAGTTTCGCAACGTGAGTCTGCAGGTGAAGTAGTGGCAATGGTTGAACTGCAAACTCATCACTGCATCTCACCAGAACAGTGAAGCTGGCTTTTGTGCAGTGTAAGTGCCACACCGGTAAATAAAGTGTTATTGCACGAATTAAATTGATCGGAATCGAGATGCTGACTTCAGATTTTCTAACATTTTTTGGTTCTTAGGTCAATCTGCACTGAGGACGAGCCAGGAGTTGCCAGGCGCAAGTCTTTGTTTCATTATTGCGGCCAGGAGTTGCCGTGCCGAGTCGTGCACGGCGCAGAATTACCCGACGCAACAAAACAAAGGATTACACCTGGTGACTCCTGGCTCGTCCTCAGTGAAGATTGGCCTTTAGTCCCAATTTCCAGGGGGGGGGGCAAAAACACGTTTACTTCCCTCTGCGGACACCTATGAAAGTAGTCCACCGTATCTCTTGAAAAACAAAATGTCCTTGAAAAAATTTCAAGTGATCTGGCAACCCTATGCACATGGCCCTCAAATTTCTAAAACAACTTCTCCTCTCATACACACCTCATTGATCTTGCCATGAACGAAGCCTTGCGAATAGTGAATGGATCCCTGTATCTACTGTAACACAAGCGGACAACCTTACTATTCTTGCGGGAATCCAACCTGCTGAGCTTCGTCGCAAAGGAGCCACACTATTTTTAGCCCGCCGTGCCACGGAACCTGGACACCTGCTCCATTCAGCGCTCACTGAGTGTCAACCCGGGTCGAATGCACGGCGTTTCAAATCGAGACACCCATTTGTGCTTGCCGCACAACTCATCAGTTCATCTGACAACAATAACGGATGTGCGGCGCCCTGGACGGTTCACCAACGTAAGGCAGAGTGGTTGGACAACCTTACGAGACTGCGTATTTCCATCTATGATACTGGCACCCACCCTCCCGGAATGACCCTTCCAAGAACAGCGTGGGTCCTCCTCTGCACCGGTGTCGGGCGTTTCCGCTCCTGCTTGCCCAAATGGGGTATGGCCTCCATTGCGGCCTGTGAGTGTTGCGCAGAAGAACAAACCGTTAACCATGTTCACCTCCAATGTCCAATCCACCGACCTCCTCATGGACTGCACGGCCTGACGGTTCTGGACGATAAGACAAATGAATGGCTACTCAACACCTGCCCCGAGATCTAGCACGGTCAAGCAGTGGACTGAAGAACTGGCTCAAAGGACGAAGAAGAAAAAAGGTCATTTCCAGAAGTCTAGCCTAACCTTCTGGCAAGAAATATACCTCGTATGCCCGCAAAATGACTAGGTATGAACATTTACTTGGAATTGGATTAAATCTTGCCGCATTTAAGTATTTTCACGCATTCAGATTTTATAGTTCCAGATATGGATTGGGTATGATAATATTGTTTTGATCTTCCTTGCAAATTCCGCTTCAGGTTCAGGGCTGCAGATTAGACCTGCTGCATTGAAAAGTTTTGTTCAGAGGAGTTTCTCAAATCTGTAGGGATTGAACGTTGTGTTTGTTTAAATAAAGTTGTGTCTACTGTCTTGGCTATGACCAGTGATGTACCCGAGTCATATTTGTCGAGTCATAGTCACAAGCCTTTCAAGTCAAAGTCAAGTCAGAGACAAGTCATGATTTGGAAATGTCGTAATTTTTACCATACAACTATTTAATGCAAATCACGTTTTTCGCTTGGCCGCAGTTGGATAAAGCATTCCTAATATTCGTCTATGATTGGTTTTTGAAATATAATTCTGGATCGGAACTGGAATTGAAAAACATAAATCAGACGCAACGTAAAAGTACGACGGCGACTGCCATGATCAGGATATTCAAAACGGTAGATTAAACCACGATGACGTGCTTAATGTACTGTGCATTGCTGGTGCTGGCCCCTCAGTGAAAAACAATGTCTCAGTTTCATCTCCGTGTTGGATGGAACACCTGATCCTAAAAATGTAGCAAATCACCCCAGAACTAGGAAACACAGTCAAACAGAAAATTTGCGCCGATGTTGATCAACACTGAAGCAAAAAATCTCATTTCTTTGTGTGCAAATATGTTTTGAGATTTCGTAAAGATGACCCTGACCTGAGTTTCGAGTCATTGGCTGTGACTCGAGTTGAGTCATTCGGTGAAAAACTGTCTCGTGTCGAATCTTCACAACATCTATTCTCAACGTTGCTCGAGTCACCAAACGTAGTGACTCGAGTCGAGTCACTTGACTGGAGTCACGCTATCACTGGATAGCTGGCTTTGTAAAAATACTCGACTTGAGTCAAGAGACAATACGTTGTGACTCGAGTCATTTCGAGTCTCTTGACAAAAAGGCGTGACTCATATCAGCACAGCACATCATCATTGCAGAACGTGACTCGAGTCTCTTAAAATCGTGACTCAAGTCGAGTCATTGACACGAGTCATGCCATCATGAATAACTGGAAAGAAAGTATGCAGTTACGGGAGGTTTGTTCACAGTAGGTTCAGTTGTCGAAATTTTTGTAGCTTCAATTTTCAAGTTCAGATGTGGTAGGTTCAGTTGTAGAAATTTGTTTGTAGGAGATTACCTGTTAAAGTTCCATTGTGTCAGTCCACTTGTGAAATGTTAGTTGTTTCAGGTTGCGTTACACCAGGTTCAAATTTGACATATTAATTTGCGTCAGGTTCAATTGTTTTTTTCATGCTTTGTTGAACTTTTTTAAACTCATTTTGTTCAACAGAACAAGTGGATTCATTTGTTTTTCCAGTTTGAAATTGTATAAATCTGGTTAGAACGCGGTTTTGCAACATTTGAATTCAATCAGAGGATGCGTAACCTATTTTTTGGTCATGCTAATTGTCCCCATATTTATCAGAGTCAATAACCTCAACTTTTTGTTCTAATTCAGTTGATGGTTATGTGTAAACAAGCCTGGTAAGCGTCAGTTATATTCTCAAGTCATTCAAATCAAGGAACCATACTTTGCGATATAACTTCCTCCTTCTCCATAGGAATTTGGATTAGAAGCCATGTAAGGTATGATGTAACGTTGGTCGCTAGCGTTTGGTGTATTCAAATTAAAAATTGGTAATGAAAGACCTGAAATCTTTTCGAGATGAGCAACGACTTGAACCATTTCGGAAGTCAAAATAGAAATCAAATGTAATCTTAGGTTGCAGAAAATGCGTGATTCACCTTGATTTTTTTGATATTTTTGTCACATGAAAACACACATGAGAATATGTTTTTGCTATGAAAGACCTCTCTTTGGATCTGCTGTTTTTCACTGAAAATTTTGATACTGCAACACTGCTCGTCTTGCTGAAAGCGCGCCATCATAAGCAGTCCGTGGTCGTTGCGACTGCGAAAGTCTGAGGAATACAGCCAGCTTCAAGATAGGATTGCTGCAGTCTTGATAGAGGTTAGATGCTGAATATGGAAAGTCCACCAAAGCCGAAGCGAGCATTGGTTTTACTGCAAGATTTATCAAAACTTAATATGTCGAATTTAAAAATGCCTGGTCCACATGACAAAAACACAAGTCGCAGCCTTTCCTCATCTATTGCAGATCCCATTGGCATGATGATACCTTCTGAGTTTAGTGGTACGTGCGAAAACGACATGCCAAACTTAACTTCGTTTGCTCGTGAAGTAGTAGACCAGCAACAACAACAACAGCATCAAATTGCAAACCAGCAAAAACGTCTGAATGAAAAGAGATGTGAGTTAGCTTCGCTGAACAAGGATGTTTCAAGTTTGCAAGAACAGCACCAGACTGTTTCAAGACAAAGCACAACCCTTTCGGATGAAGTATCATTAAACCGAGCAAAGATTTCTGACCTCAGTGCCGGCATTTTGTATCTTATGCAAAAGGAAACTGCTTTGAAGCATTACGCTTTAACTAAAAAAGAGGATCACGTTTCACTGTTCTCTAAGTTTAACGTTTACAGAAATAAAATGTGTGACCACGCTCAACATGTACGTCAGATTGAATCAGCAAATGGAATTTTAAAACGTGTGGAAAATGTTAAATCGCAGTTATCTCAGCACCAAAACAGCGTTACAAAGACTCTCGGCGGATTAAGCGAACAGGGTGAACAAGAACTGACTGACGCTGTTGCTCAGTTGACAGACGAAAAAGCACGCCTACAACTCATGCTGCAGCAAAAGCAAGATATGCTTAAAGCAGAAGAAATGGATTTGTGTGAAGCAAAAATGAAAGTGCAAATGTCCCAAAAGCGTGCTAAAGCGCAAAATCTCAGATTGCGTGGAAGAATCACACAAGCAAAATCTCTTGCGCAGCAGTTAGAAGAGGAGGTCTGTGTATTAAAAGTAGAGCTTGGCCAGCTGAAAAATAAAAATTGATTTGGTGACGAAAGAATGAAGCCGTTTTTTACATGTTGTGTTCGTTCTTTTCCAAAACGAATGTTTTATAGCAATGCGTAAATAAACCAATGATTTAAGAAATACTGGATGGATTTACTGCGTATAGCATAAACTTATTATTGAAGTAATGTATGAATAAACAGGCTAACTTTTATTGCTTTACTCAACTGCAGTCCTTGCGAAAGTTGCAATGCTGTCATAGATTATTTTGCTACGCCAGTAAAATGTATCCCTGTAATTTTTACAAAAGGCGAGCTGTTGGCCCTGTACGTGTGTATAATGGAATTAACGGATTTTAATCAGAAAATGCAATCAATTAAAGTATATGTTTATTCCCCATTTTAATTTCTTTAGTTGCGATGATTTTTACCGGTGATGATGTGCCAGTGGCGTTCACAGAAAATTTTCATGGGTGGGGTTTCATTCAGTGGCACATGGTGGTCATTTGTGTTTGGTGTGCGCTGCTTGTGACGTCACAATTTGACGTTATATTCATGTTTCCAAACCAATGTTTCGGCGAAGTTTGTTGACATAATATGTATATTCTTCTACACGCACTCCTCGTAATTTATGTGTCAATGAACTGAATATAAACTACCAGCGTTGCAGGTTAGGACATCGGAGGAAAATAAACTCAACACTATGGCACAGCAGCTCATAACCGCAAAAATATCAGCCTGCCCGTCAAAACAGGGAAGTAATACACACTCATCATTGCGTCAGAGCAATTTACAACTGCAAAATGAGTCTGCGCTGATGTCTTGTCGAATACGAGCAGTCGAGCATAGAAAGTGTGCGGCTGGACTGGCTGGCGCACACTCCGTTTGCAAGATCGAATCTTGCTAAACTACACAAGAATTGAGAATGCACATAAATTACGCAAGAAAACTTCCAATTTTTCGTTATGTATAGAAGTCCAGCAAACTTAGTTTTCGTTGTTCCCTGCTGAGACATTATCAGATGCCTGAATGCTTCTATGTTAAAAACAGCTAGCTGTTTTTGAGCTCGTGCAACAGATCTATCATATTACAGAAATTGGTAATGTAGCCACTGCGGTCAGCGCTTGCGCTGATCAGCCTTAGCAGACAAAATAAACACAATTGTTTCGGATAAATTGAACTATCGCAGAACACAATCTCAAACATGCGTGGTGGACGAAAGGTCTGCAAAAAGTGGTGAGATGGTTGCCGGAAGCAGACGATAACCCAGATTCCCACCAAACCCTAATCATTACTTTTTGGCTAATTTACAATGTTCCTTGAAATTTGCATGCAAATTTATTCCGTGGTATTTGCATTAAGTCGACAAATTAACAAGCTAAAAGTATGCGAAAACAATTAATCTCCTTTGTGCAGGTAATGAAGTTTTCGTAAAATATCAAGCTCAAGGGGGGTTTTAACCCCAACCTCCTTCGGTTTATCCAGATCTTCGCAAAAAAATCTTCGGTTTATGCGGATCTTTGCCAATACCGGATAAAATCTGCTCTTTTACCATCTCGTAATTCAGATTTTTCTGCACTTCCACGCTGTTGTGTTCTAAAATGCACTGGCTGGTCTATAGGAAAGATTCGGCAGATTTCAACCGCAGCACAAGAGTGCTCACAATCACCAGCGCACGTTTAGAATTATGATAATAACGGCCGCAACTGCACGCAAAATTCGACTTATCGAAGCGATTATTACGTCACACACGGGCATAGCATATCACGCTACCGCACCACGGCTTCAGTCTATTGATCAGTGTTGAGTGTGTCTGAGTAGAGCACCATCCCTGAGTGTATTGTAGCCTACTCGGTATACAGTAATGTCTGGAGGGCATTGACATTGCCTTCCAAATAGAACTGCTCATGGACTAGTCGTAGAAATCTCTGCGTCTGTCAAAAATCCCAGATTTCTTTGCAGGCAAGCAATCTTAAATTATGAGCTTAAGATTGTTCATAACTGCCTGGAACAGGCTGTTACTAGTCTGATGTGCCAATGTAAATACATCAATCAATTCGTCTTGCTTCAGCAAAAGTTTGCTGTTGCATCTTGAATGTGTTCAGTTTTAGTGATTTTTCACCGATATCGCAGTTCTGAGATGACGTCAAGCTGGAAACAACCATCTTCGGTTAAACCGGGTCTTCGCCTAAACCAGATAAATCGTCGGTCAAATAGGATCCAGATTAACTGAGGTTTACTATACTTCAAATTAAATGATCAATTTTGAAAAATTGATCTCATTATTTTTCATTTTTCTTGTCAAGAATATCATACCATGTGTTTTTTTGCATCTGATTAGGCAACGGGGTCTGTGACACTCTTGATATTGATTAGTACAATAAGGAGGAATCAATGATGATGTCCTCATAACAGATGTTTTGTGAATGGAGCTTAGGTTTAGCGGCATGTAACGTTTGTACTGCAACTATGCTGCTGCGTTAGTGGGTAGAGTGGATATTCAGCTAGCGTTTTCGTCAAAACGATTGAAGACCTTACTCAGGGCCGGCCTTTCCACTAGGCGGCCGCCTACAGCGCAGCCTTCAAGCGGCGCAGAAGCCGCTTTTTCTTGGTTTCCATGTCTCGAATATTTGGAAAAGGTCTTGAATTATTTTGTAAACATTGAAGATTTCCTAGGAAACAGAATTGCCTTCGGCCGGCCCTGACCTTACCCATATACCTCAAACAATTGGTCGTATTTCTACTAACTGTCGCAAGATGGATGCACGAAAAGTGAATAAAACTTAGTGAAAACAGGTGGCAGTGAAAAATCAACGCCTTGCAAAACCTCATTTATACCTTTTCGGGAAGTCTTAAAGGGTATTCGCTTCTGCACCTTTTCACAATCTCACTTGACAGGGCACATCTTTCAGCGTGAAAGATTGAAACATGCATTCGGCGCAAGGTGTCGCTACTCACATGAATTCCCCAGCTATTTAGCCTACGGTTGATGTCATTTATTGCTCGGTTGTCAATGACCAAAAAAGCCTGTCTTTGCGGTATCCACTTTTGAGTGCCGGCAGGAAATTGCTCTTCTGTGAACAGATGCATAACATTATTACAGTACATTCTCTTGACCACGCTGCGCAATGTCAAAGCCACCGATTTTCTGACAATTCTTTAAAAAAAAGCAATTTGTTTATTGAAGCGATTTGGCTCTCAAGAAAAGTGCGGTCTTAATTAACCAGAAACAAATGTAAGACCCATCTCAAATTTCAACACTGTTATCTGGAACTCCGTTTGTGAAAGCATGTTATGGTACAGTGTTTCAGGTAAAGAAATTTATGTGTTTAACGGTGATAACCATTAATTTTGCTGATACTGTATTAGTCCCTGACCAGATTGTCACATCTCGAGACTATGATCGCACGTAAATTCATTAGCCTGGTCTACTAAATAATTGGAACAAGATGTACTGATAGGCGTGAAACGTTCTGACGCTACAGCTTTCTACGAACCAACACCGTAAAAAGTTCAGCTACACACGGTTGGAAGAGCTTACCTCGGGAAGTAAGTTTTCTCTTACCCCATATCAAGCAACTACCCATGGCCGACCTGTTACATGTCTACTACGCTCTACAGTAAATCAACAAGGAGAATGATTCTTGGCTAAAATACGTCAACTTCCTGTGTCAAAGTCATCATTGGTGGTCCAGGGCAAAAATCAATAGAGCCGTTTGGGGTGCTGTTTTATTCGCCTTGTCTGTACTGTACAAAATGGTACTGACACGAAAAGAACAATTTGTGCATGTCTTCATTTGCTGATTTCTGTTCAAGCGGGATCCCCTGTCATCAGACAATCAGTGCAAAATCATTCTAATTTGATGGTAGTCATATAATCACTCACAGAGCGCAGCAGGTCCCTTAAACTATTGGAAAAACAAGTTATGAAAGTTCTAAAAATAACTAAGGAAGGCCCGTGATAGTGCTACAACAATGTTAAATAAGAATTGAAAAAACAGCAGTGCTCATTTTTTATACGGAAGCAAAATCATTGTTTAAACGAAAATCATTTCAGAATATTTCTTCTCGCAATAAAAGCCCTATAAAATTTCTCTGATAAATGTTTTTTGGTTTTAGTATTAACTTGGTTGTCGTCCAAAGTTTCGTATCATTGCTCGTGAAAACGTTTGATCTATTCACAACGCTTCCCAGTTTAAAATGTCATCTGATGATTAATTTACAACCAGAGGCCGTTTTCAAACACCAGGGCTTTCCTGCTTACTCCAGTAAAATAAAATAAGGATTTTTCGCACTACGAAACGCAACCAGGAGATAAAACAACTGCACCATAAAAATGGCTTCGCATGGAGACAAACGACCGTAAAACTAAAGCAGTACTTTCTTCCCAGTGTTTAATCTCTTCTTTTGATATCAACCGTTTAAATACGGCAAAAATCCATAAAACTTGAAATTTACTTTGCACGACATTCTCCGAAGTCATTAATTGTTGATTGGCGGCTTTTAGGCGTAAATTGTAACAAGACAAATTGTTCTGGTTGCGCATTTTTTTCAACTTCTTGTCATTTTTCCTATTTTGTCTAATGTGTGTGTATTTCCATCCCAAATATGCGGTTGCCTGATAGAGCGCCATTTGAATCATGTTGGTTATGGATGCAAATGCCAGAAATGCAAAGAAAAAATTGAAAGAAAGTCAAACACTACAAAATTGAACGACCCCAGTGGTTTGATCAGAGTTGACTAGAAGAAACCAGCTCGCCTCTGACAAATCAACACAAGTATGCATCAAGTGAGACCGTTGTTGTGACGTCCATTTGAAGATGCGCGTAGTGTCCCACTAGGGAGTTAAGAATGCTTGAGGTAAAGGTAGTCGGGCATTAATTGAGTCTAATTTAAATGTCTTTGTTACCAACGATAGAAAGTTTCTAACTGCAGGTAGCCTAGCCTACACTTCGAAAAATTTTAATCAAGTTAAATATAAGCATTGCCAAAGCGAAAAAACGGTAGGCCTACGTCACAAAAACTCAACTCATGAAGAACAGTATTGGCTACGAAGATACTAGCGTCGCAAGCGAAAATACGGCTGGCAGCAACTTGAGGCTAGCTTTTGCAACAATTTTGCCGTTTCATTTTCATGTATTAATTTTGGCAAAGGCATATCCAAAAGAGAAGCATTTGGTACCATCTTCATTCGCATTTCAACAACCGCCCGGATTGTTGTTGGCTCCATTCAATGATGATTAGAATTTTTGCCGAGTATGCTCTTTCGAACATAGGCGTAGCCAGAGGGTGCCCAGGGGGACATGCCCCAAAATGTTTAGCATATACAGTCATTTTGCGCTTTAAAATGCGGCATCCAAAGCAAAATAGTGTTATTCGCCTAAAATCAAACATTTTGGCCCCCCAAAAATTTTTGGCTTAGCTATGCCTCTGATTTCGAACATTCCAGACTTATTTATCACCATTATTTTCGAACTTTACTTCATTGGGTTCTGGTTGCTGCTGTGGAATCATTTATCAGCCTCAAAACGCCGTCAATTACCCAAAGTAGTTCCGACTTTAGTAGACGTTCATCGTCTCAATCAGACTGTCGCCATAATCGTGATAATTGCTGTCGTTTTTTCATTTGCTTTTAATTCTCCGTCTCCTTGAACGCTTTTTGAAACCGGGCGTGCTTCAGTAACTGTAATTCCTGAGCCGCCGTAAATGAAGACGAGGCCGCAGGTCCTTCCCGGAAATCCCGGAGGACGCGTTTACGCAGTTTATCGAGCGCAGCGCGAAGCGATCGCAAATACCGGGCGATTGGCGTGGCTGGATTTTGCAGATCATCGTGCTCAATATCGCTGTTTGCCCGTGGGCGGCAAAGACGAATTGCTCGCGCAAGCGAAAACCCCTGCCCATGCTGTCCTTTATTTACGACCGCAAACGCGCGCGGAACGCTTGGGAACCAGCGGAGAACAACTTTCCCACAGTCGCACTTGTTTACACAAGCGGCCAGGGCGCGTGCGCCGAGGGCAGGCCGAAAGTGCGGCCATTCGCCTGCCGACCTTTATCGTAGCTCAAGTTCACATAACTGCCGTTACGTCACGCCTTTGTTGACAGAAGCCAGGTGCCGCGAAACGCAGCTGTCTTAACTGGATAGGAGCTTGGAGGAAGAGATTCTCTCCTCCAAGCCTTTATATATCTATTTGCTGTAAGATTCGTTTGATGCAAGTCAACAGTAGATTCTTTTACGTTCTTTTAAAGTATGAGCGTACCTTGGAAGTTTTATTCATTTTGGGTTTTAGATATAAGTTAAAAACGTTATTAGAAAAACCAACGATTTTTCTTGTTCTTCGAAAAAAATATCCATCCTTCATCAGCAGAAATTAAGCAAGAATATAGATAACGCTGCAGCACAAGGTGGATGTCTTGCCCAAAGACTTAAGCGACCAAACAAATTAGTCAAGAGACCAACTTCGCCGAAATCGCCAGATTTTCAGTATAAGTGTTCACACTCTCCTTTGTGCAAGTTTGTTTTTTCAGTATCGTACACCAATCGCTGCCAATCCATGATTTTGACGGCAATTTTCGCGTATAGGCACTAATGTTTATTTTTTGACGCCAATCTACAATGCTTAGTGACCCAGAACAAGCAGTTTGCGATCACATCCGGGGAGTCGGTTGGTTGCGGAAGGTGATCTAAACGAAACAAAATTTTTTTTCAGTTTCAATTCTGAAACAAGAGAAGGACAAACACAGTAGAGCTGCATCTGTTCTCAATTCAAACAAAAATAAGTACCGTCAAAAATGTCTGTTGAGTTTCCCATGTTTCGTGCAAAGGGTCATTTTCCACCTGATCAAAAAACTAGAACTCAATAAGAAAATTCTCAAAAGTCTCAATAAGATGCAGGAAACATTGCTAAACTTTGTTGCTACGTATTAAATCAACCGAGTTCAAAGTTTGTTTTCAGCTTTTTGCCAGATATGTTATCAATGTGTTATGTATGATATTGAATGCGTTCTTTCCGTACATGCGGTGACATTTTTTGAGTTCGTCTTCACCTGAAAATAACCTGTTGTACTCCGCAAATCGAGTAATTTAGAATTTTTTATTTTTATCTTGTAATAGTTTTGGTTTGCACCTTTCAGCATTTAGACGTGTAAACTCTCTATGCAGTTGCACCAATACAGTATGTACCAACTGAACTTGAAATACGACATCGTATTGCAAATACTTCTAATTTTTAATGCAGTTCCTACTTTTTTTTTAATGTTTTCAGCAACCAAGTTGCTACTTTCGATAGGCGTTTGTCATTCTCCTAATGTACAGTTTTTCCCCGTGTATATTTTACGCCATCATGTAAAGCGCTAATGAAATCAACAGCGCCTTGCTGGTTTAACAAATACAAGTTAAAGCGTTATGTGACCAACATCTGTGATCTGACTTCTACTGCTACCTTCATTTTACTGCAGGTATTGGCATGCCTTAAGCATTAGTTTCAAATGTTTGATTGAAGGGGTGTGAACGACTAACGTGTTCTTCAAAATCTTTTTGCATTCGTTTAAAATTTTCTGCTTGAGCTAGACATTTTGCAAAGCAGATATTCATTTTTACCTAAAAATAGTTTCCCGGACATCGTAACTAATCTTTTTTACGAAAAAAAAAAACATTACGCAAATTTGGTTTCTCACTGCTTTCGAAACGGCTAAATAAAGTCAAGTTTAAGGTGCATAAATAAAAAGTTCACGCTTCTGTGTAAAGTTTTTATCAGTACATACAGTTTGAATACTATTTTAACTTTGTTTCTGCTGGTCGAATTTTAGAAAGCCCGTAAACCAGAAACTTTCTGTTTGTCAGCTTTTTTGCTGAAAAAATTTCCAACTGCATTTGTGCATTTGCAAGGGTTTTCTTGTGATCTGATAAAATTATCCATCGACTAATCTGTACTCTCTGTCGAGATACTGCAAAAAAGTATTGTGTTTCAGCATTTACATCATCCGTAGATGTAAATTCATCTGGTGTAAAAACGCATTGATCCATTTATCATCTCGAAATCGCTTTTGCTGCGCTCAGGCGTCATTTTGTCGACATAAACTATGAAAAAAAATCTGCTGAAATTCAAAACCTTGTCTTAAAAAGCTTATCAGGTAACACATAACAGGTGTCGATTATGAAAATATTGCTGGATATTTCTTGTTGTTCATAGAACGTTTCGCTGTACACAACAATACCTTCTTAAATGTTTGTTGTAGTACAGTACATCAAATTCTTTGCTTTACCTCAGAAATTTTAACAAGATACACTTCATAGGGTAGCATACATAGTTTTAGTTTTTTAAAGACATGCATGCTTTGAACCAAAACATTCAAAATAAATTTCTATGTTCGGTAAATGGGTAAAAATTGTCAAAATCGCAAGACATTGCCACAACGTTTTTTCTACAGCCATGGACAACTCACAAATATATTGAAGTTAGATTTTAAAATTCAGTGCCCACGTTTGTAAGTGATACGGATTTTCGGAAAGCGTTTTGTATAGAATATGATACCATCAACGTTTTGAACACTTTTGTAAATGAACGGAAAACTTTATCATTAATAATTAATGGTGTGAATTTCACCTTTCTAAAAATAAAATTTCTTCTGCAGTTGAATAATTTAAAGCTCAATAAGCAGTATAAATGATTTATTCTAATGCCACCGGTGGCTGAGGCAACTGTTGCAAATGAAAGATAATTTGCAATCGAGGCCACTCTTTTCTCACAACAAAACACTTGACTTGGTCGGTGAAAAAGATTTCACAGGGAAACAAAGTTAAAAGTCACACTAAGTTTGATGTTAGCACCATGTAGGTTTTGCTTCATCAGTGTGCAGTGTTACAGCAAAGAGATGTTAACTTTTACAACTGCAGTGCGTACATCATGATAATAATAATAATAAATCATGTGATAGATTGTCAAATTTAAAATAGAAAGAAGTGCAAACAAACAAGATTACTAACAGTAATACCTATTGACAAAAATGTCAATTTTTGTGCAATATATGAACAATAAACGTCGTCGCTTCGCCGACCTGAAATGCAAAACTTAACTATTTTTTAATTGTAACAATTGTTTTTTTTCATGTCATCCAGTTTGTTGGAAAACACGAGGAGTGAAGCATGGTCTACCAATGTTTTTTAATTTAAAGTATTTGAACCACATCACATCCTAAACCAATGGTTTTTAACCTTTTTTAGATATCTTACCCCTTTTATCAAACAAGATTACCAGATTTACCCCCAATACACTCAATGGTGCTCATTTCTTAAAAATATGAAATTAACCAACTCTCACTGTTTACAATGATTGATAAAAATTTACATTTGCTGCAAATTATGGTTCAGTAAATGTACCCCCTTGGAAGATGAAAATTACCCCCAGGGGTAAATTTACCCCAGGTTAAGAACCACTGTCCTAAACTTTGTAGCGTGAATGCATGCATGGTGAGAAAGGAAACACTATGCATACTTTGGTTGCGCTGTGAAACCAAAGCGTCAAAACGGTGTGAAACGAGCATAGCGTTGAAAAAATCTTACTTTCAGGTTAAAATCGAACTCAAGAACGCAACCGTTTTTGAAGGTCGCCCGACGCCCTTTAAGCCACGTTAAGCTATAAAACCCAACAGTGCTAGAAATATCATAGTACCTTGTCTTTCTCGGAATCAACACTCTGCTACTTGTTTTCAATTCCCAAAAAAACAAATTATTTTATTAAAATTGCACATCAAACTCCTCTTTCAAAATTGCGTTGTTGATTAGATTATGCCAACGTTTATTTTACACACAAAAGTAATTACTGTGCAGTTAACTCCTAGTATCTGTATCCCTTTCCACAAATGAGTCAAAACTTCCCACTTCTCGACTCCACTACCGCAGCTCGGTATATATTTTGCAGTGGATATGTCCTAGATAAGAGATTATAAACAAAAAAAACGCAAAAACTCTTTGGGCGCAGTGATTTAGACTTAGTTGGTAAATGTTTCACTTGCTGTTTCATCGGCATTGTACGCAGCAGAAGTAAAAGCCACGAACCCGAAAGTTAAAATCCGTTAAACTTACCACATTTTTCATTTTCTGTCCTAAAGAAAAGAAAGAAGTAAGAAAAACGTCCAATGACATCATGCAAGTTATGTAGTAGTACTACAGAAAAGTGAACTCTGTTTTCACTCCAAATTTATCTTAATCTTGCTTGCATTGCAATCTTTTGTCGGTACTAACCCGGAATGAGCACATCCCGAAAACATCCAGCGTTAAATATCAGTTTTTCTCTTTCATCGCATCGGAATGCAAGTATATACTGTTGATTTACCCGCCAAATTACAAAAAATCCGTCAGGTTAGATTGGAAGTTCCCAACCTGGGGTACATGTACCCCCAAGGATGCATTTGCCTATCCGAAGGGGTATATTCAAGGTTAGCAATAGAAGAGAAAATATCTTTACACATTATTTATTTCAAAATATCCACATATATCAGCGTATATTATTTTCAAAAAACATTATATGATTATCGTCAAATATGTCTGTGAATAGTCATGACAAAATCAAGACATTTTAGGGGTACATGTTCATCTGTCGAAATATTGAAGGGGTTCATGCTTGTCTGTTGAAATGCTGAAGGGTACATGCTCATCTGTCGGAAAACTGAAGGGGTACATGGCAAGAGAAAGGTTGGGAACTCCTGGTTTACATAAAACCGCCATTGAAAATGACTTTTCACATGTTCCTGTCCAGATGAGTTGAAAAAACGTGAATACTAAAACCTAAAAGCTTGGAGAGAAAGTAGGGTTGTACTACATACACGTGTTCATTTCCTGCATTGTTTAGTAATACGTTTCACAGTGAACACTAAAGATGGCAAGTATGAACAAAATATATACTGTAGTGTTTACATTTTTCCTAGTACAGTCTTTGAAATTTGCACTTTATTAAAATGTTCCTTAATGGCCTAGAAGTCGAAATAGCGCCGCATTAAAACTTTCAAAATAGACAGCTGTCACTGACGATTTAGTTGCTATAAATTTTATTCACTCTTCTTTTCTAGAATGTAGTCTTGCTCGACTTTGACGACCAAAGCAGCATCACGAAAACGAAGAATGAATTCTTGCCAGTACATTGTACTACACTGTGAGAAAATAGGAAAGATGGGTGTGACAAGTTTCGCCTGAGTAGAAATTATTTGCATATATGCAAATATATATGTATATACGATATATCATATCCAGGCATAAGCCTCACAGTAGCAGCTATGAGCAACTATCGCAATCTCTTTTTTGCCTCTGCACTCCCGCCGTTCTGAAGTCTAATCGAAAGGTAATTGCGTAAAGTAAAAGCTGGAAAAGTTTTCGTGTAGTTTGGAAATAATAAATGCTTATTTTATTTTCCTAATTAAAACTATGATGTTTCGCTTCATGTCAAAAAATGATGATACACAGCTTTGCGAAAAATGACTAACTATTTTTGAAACTCTTCCATCCAGCTGCAGCATCTGAAGATTTCTTCCAAGTACAACACCAAACGTTAATGCCTGTTTTGTGGACGTACTTTGCAGAACAGAAATTTTAATACATAGAAAGTTTCAGACGTACGTTTTGTGGCACAGAAATTTTAGCACCATTTTTTTTTCCAGGTTTACCACAAGTGTATTTTTCCAAGCCGGAACAGGGTCCACTTGGACGGTGAAGCTTTGAAATAACGTTTGATGTTAGTTCGGGTGTGTCCAGCGTTAGCACGAAATGTGTACATTTTTCTGATGTCCTGCGAAACTGTGTGCCAAAAATTGCATGGCGAGCAAAAAATATCATCGATTTTTGCGAAGCAGGTTCTACCAGCCTTCACTGTATATGCAACCCTTACTTTCGCCTGTCGCGTTTGGCCAGTCTGGTTTTCTGATACACTCAAGCAACAATCCCAATCCGAGACGCTGGGATACAAACCCGAAAACTAGATCTGTGATGGTCATTCAGCCTATTTGCCACAAGAATAGTTCGCTTCAAAACATTAAGACAATGAGAAAATCCAAGGATTGCCTTTAGAAGAAGATAAGTTTAGGCGTAGCGTGGACAGGACACGGTAGCTGGTTTGTAACAAATGCCGCATCCCTGGGTTAAATTGTCAGCCTACGTGTTAACTCCGTTCCGTCTCAACCGTTTGAAAAGAGAGATGTGCTAAAGGCAAAAAGGACAGACCATTTCCTCATGATGCTCGTTCAGAAGCAATACCGCAACACCTCGACAATCGGTCTAACCCAATAAAATTTGTCGATTTGAAATTTCGACTGTGTGCTGTATATACAGGGGCGTAGTGGGGCGGGAACGCGTGAGAACGGCGTTCCCACACCTTTTTCATGTTTCGCTTTAAAATGAGTTGAAGCTGTTTCAAAATGAATAGATTTTCGGGTGTGCTTCCGCACCTTTTTTGTTAGCACTACTTCCCTATGTATATACTATCATGTCTAAAAGACCAGTGGCGCAACTCACGGGGGCAGGGGGCGAATCTCCTCCCCTGGCAAGGTGAATGCAAAAACCGGGTCCGCCCCACTAAGCTTTTATTTCGGTTTTAGTATTCTTTTGCTTTTCAGTAAGTTGTTGTTTTTTGCGTTTTTCTGTGTGTTTTCCGGTAATTTAGAGTTTTAGTATAGACATCCACATCCGGATTCACCATCATTTCTCAGTTTTTTCTGAGTGTTGGTTAGTAGGCCCCTGCAGTGGACAGTGAACCTTTCAGCTAAGTTTTCCCCCAGGCTCAAACCCCTAGTTACGCCACTATAAACGACCATTCAAAAAGTCGAGCAAACCAGTGACACGACCGTTTGCCTCTTGACGTTTGGGCGTTTTCACCTTTTGGTGACAGGTCATCCCTTGAGTAAGCAATGCATGGATCTGCACGGCTTGTTGGTAGCTTAGCAATTCGCCGACTTGATAATTGGGCGACATGGCGTTTCGACAACGTGGAGATTCGGCAGCCGAGCAATACTGGATCAGCCTGTCGCCGAATCATTATGCTACTGAATTGCGGTATGTGCCGCCAACAACCAATCTTGCATTCAGCCGAGGAGGGGAAGTTGCAGTTCCGGTTTTTCATTTGCAAAAAATTGCAAATGCCATCGCAACTGTGATTCGACGATGGGAGGAAATAATTTTGTAACAAATTTGAGTTACGCTACTTACGGACGAACCTATATGCGTCCGAACTGCTTTGTTATCTAATGGTTATTCTGCTGATTTGACTGATGCTGGATCTCACCAAACGACTGGACTTCCCACGTGGGTCAAGGCACTCATAAGAAGTTCAGCAAATAGCATGGATAACTCATTGTGCCTTGCAGGCAATGAAACTTCGCAACCAGCGTCGCCTTGATGTACGTAACATTATTAAAGAGGTTAAGTTCTAAAGATCGTTTCACTGACCTCAGCGGTTCGTGCTGCTACTTTGCCAAAATTGTCTCATAGTGCCCTGATACCAATTTTTTTCCAATTGCCTTTTTGCTAAAAAATCTTAACGTGATTTTTTACTTTGCGAAGATCTGATTTATGTGAACACAGCCTTTTTGCCCAATGGAGTTCCTCGGGCGTATTTTTTTACACACTGTCTTGGATGCGTTATCGTGGCAATCAGTACAAGGGAAGGTGTGTGAGACGGGATCTCGGTCGGCTGCCGCCCTGCAGAAGCGTGAGAAATATCAAAATTAGGACACTGACTGTTTATTTTCAGTAAAAAAGATGCATACAAAGTCTAACCTAATTGCTTATTGGAGTTAGATGAAACAAGAAACTAGCCGAGTGAAGTGGCCCAGCCAAATTGAATTAAAATTTGGGCAGAGTTATTCAAAACTTAGAAACAGTGTGAAACAGCGTTGAAATTCTTTTGGCATTCAGATAAATTTGCCGTAAGGAAAGGGAAGTCCAGCAGAAAAGAAAAACGATCTATGATTTTTAATAAGTCCTGGAAAATCAAATCCTGCAACTGACTTGAGGAAAAGCAAGGTATTTTGAGAGGTTGATCAGGGCAAACTCTTTTCGCGTCTTTTGAGAAACGCTTTCCCATACAGCTGTGATCATGAGAGCATTGTAAAGAATTAGTAGCCCTACCACGAAGAACTCTCCAGTATTCGACAATTTTTTGGCAGAAAATGCAGACGAAGATTTGCCATGTGGGCACTGCTTTCATTTAATCTTGTCAATGGTATAACTAGCCAGAAGAGATCGTATCTTTTTGTCCTCATTGTGCTTGTTATTGAAGTTGTAATATTGCCGTTGTCAGTTTTGTTATAGCACGCACGTTTGGTCATTGATTGTAATTACTTCCAACTATCACGGGTATATGCTGCAACTAAAGGGGGCAGCGAAACCTAACCACCATTAATAAAACGTTAATAGCGAAGTTTTACATTAAACCTAACCGCACAAGAACTAAAAAGCCTACTTTTTCAATTCTTTGTAGTTATGGATGCTATTGATAATAACACCAGAAGATTGAAGAGCTGCGCTCAACTCACGAACCAAAGTCCAGCCACCACTATTGTATTGCAGAAAGAGTCCGATCGACTTTGAACAAATTTGCGGGATTGTTTCCGAGTTTTGTTGAATTTTCTGTGGATAACAACCCAGACGAGTGTCAAACAAAAACGAGTTCGTTACTGTGAGTTAGGGCTTTAATTGAAGAGTCTAGCACAGCTGCTCAGAGGCAAAGCACACGCACCTCTAGAAACCTTTGGGGCAAGAAGTAACGATTCTTGCAATCAAATTTACTATTTCATTATGTTCATTATATGCTAAAATATTTCCACTTGAATAGCCTTGGGCCAGAGTGGCATGAAACAAGAGCCCCACGATTGCCAATTTCCCGTGTGTCATATGTTTTTGTTATTTTTTCTAATTACCAGTTTCCCCGCAGCACCGCCTTACCCAGCTGCTAATCACAGCGCTTTCGAGGTTCTCGCAAGATTTGCGATCAACCGAAGAGGATTAACAATTTATTGTGATTGCTTTTCTTGCCACTCGGGCTTCCCGTACTCTTACGACAGGAGTAAGTCGATCTGGACGAGATGTGCTGGCCAGCTGTAATTTGGCACAGCCGGTAAACCGAGCTGGCAAAGGGCACTACCAGCATTTCTAAACATTTCACGCTACGAGCTTGGTTAAACACTAATCGGTCTGGCCACGTTTTTCTTATGTCAAAAAAAACAAACGATTTAAAATCCGCTTCTGCTCAGTTTAGTTTGGAATGAAAATTTTTAAGTGAAGTTAGCACAAAACTTTGACAAAAACTGCTTGTAAGGCCTGAAAGTTAATCTGGGCTACCGAAGCTGAAAATTAATGCGCAAGTTTACGAATAAGAAATTCTGTACTATTAAAATTTCAGATATATTTTTTAAGAAAAATAAATATTATTGGATACTATGACGAAGGCAATTTGAACTGCAAAATTTTTTTTTTGAAATAATTGCACACAGTGAACTTTTTTATCGCTACACAACAATTTTTGTCACCTCTCTCTTCCGAGAGATTTGAGGATTTCCCGATGATGTCCGCTGAGGAAAGTTTCTACGCAGCAAATGATCTTAGCTCAGGTGTTTTCAACCTTCTCAAGCATGTGGCCCAATTAATAAACAAACAGAGGGTACATAGCCCACCGACTGTACACCTTTTCCAATGTGCCGACTTTGGCACATACACAGAGCAGATATAAAAACACCATTTAATAACAAAACGTGCCCTACAATCAATGTAAAGGTTGGGCCTGTTCGTTGTTAGAAAGTATAGATATTCGAGGCTCAATACATGATAATGCACAGATCAAGTCATCTTCCACATTAAGCCTGCTTCTAGATTTCGTTTTCATGACAACAAGAGCCGCCTCTTTGCCTCAAAATACCTTCAGCAACTGTTTATTGTGCACAATGTGGTAGTCTTCATGGAAATTTCCATGTCGCAACAATTTCTCACACATGACAAAAAATAGTTTATTATGACATTTGTAGCTCAGGAGCTACCTCAGTTTTCAATTAAAAGGTCCATCTTGCAAAACGTACTCAATTTCAGTAATTTTAGGTGGTGGCCCATCAAAAATACTTCCGTAGCCCACAGGTTGAGAAACCCTGTCTTGGATGTTCACCTGCGATGGCTGTTTCGCGAACTGAATCCAAGTGTGAATTGTAAGGAGAGTTTCTTACGAGTTGCGCTAATTGGATTGCTTTTCCATAGAAACAGTAATTACTGGCTCAAAGTGGTTCATGTTATAAGTGGTCTGTCAATAGTCACACTGGGACACGTTAAATTGGGGCGAAAGGGCAACTACCAGCAAAAGGAAAAAAACAGTGCACGGACCGGAATAAATCAAACCACTTGTCCAACAGCCTACTTGTTGCGGAACACATTGCGATGAGCAAAACGTGAAAAGCAGCTCTACTACTTTCAGCATCATGTGACAAAAAATCACTAAGCAACAAACTTTTTTTAACGGTTCAGAGTTATGTCTCTAGCCTATTATTCCGCCCTTTTGAACTCCGCCTGTATTTACCTCGATTGCCACCACCGCGCAGCCCGCTTTGTGATTGCTTAAGCTTGCGTGGGCACATCAATACACCTGTGCGCGCGCCCTTCACGTGCTAAACGTCCGTGGGAAAAGCACACATCTCCTGGACCCGCATTACCGAATTGCGGGCTTCCGGCCGGTAACGGTTAGTTTGTGTTAGCTCGTGCGCCCAGCCGCTTTGGTTCACTGACGCACAATGACCGGCGCTCCGGCTCGCCAGCGTTCAATCTCTGACGTCGGCTGAGACCGTGAATGTTACCCCCTGCAAATCTGGCGGAAATGGCCGAACAATGCCGCTGCTAGGCGCTCCTACAGCTTTATAGCCTAGGTGCCTTTGTAAGTCAGCGTGGGAACGAATTTTATGCAAGCACGCTATGTTCAATGCGGTCCTTTCATACATTCCGCACACATTGTTCGTCGTAAGCGGCTCTCTTCTCATAACCAAGCCTTTAGCAATCATTGCAGTCACTGGTATTCAGAAAACTTCTAAGTACCTAGAATATGTTCGTATCTTAAGCAAACACTTGTTGTCCATGATAAAGTTATTAGCAATAGCTTCAGAAACTGTTTTTCGTAGCAGTTTTGCTTTCACTTATACATCATCCATTGCTTGATGCGCTAAAATGTTCTCATTCGTCTCTTCCAGAAATTTATTTTGTTTTCAAAGGTCTGAAACGTTTGTTTGAGAGTACTCTCGCCAGGAGACCGAATAAGAGCAAGTGTGCTTCAAACTCGCGGTTTCTGCGTTTTATCACAAGTCTGGGCTGAGTGGTGGACTGATTTTACAGGCCAAAAGATTTCACAGTTGGTTTATTTTGTCAGTGTCAAAAAGACGGCTTTGCGTTAATGCATTCAGTAAGGGTATACAACGCGCTGACCATAGGGTTCATTTAGATTGCGTCAGTAGTCTATGCTATTTATTCACACAGATGTAATTTTATCCTTTTCTATCTGAAAAGAATAGTTGATGACGATTCCGCACTTTCACTCGTTTTTTGAAATTAGGAGTGGGTGATGCAGTTGTTGAACTCCATTTTCGAATTCAAACCGTTACTGAAATGCTTCCGCGAAGACTGGTGTTGAATTACCGATCAACGCATGTATATGCTGCAGTGGGCTTGTCACAGCTGAACTGACAGAATTAAAGAATATAACCTGCAGGCTGTTGGACTACCACACCGTTAAGGACCAGTGATGTAGCGCCAGAAAAAGAATTGGGAGTTGCACTATGACAACGAAGCTGTGGCTTAGTACAGTCAGCATAGATGGGTCATGGGTATCGATTCCGTTGAAAATTCGAAAAATGACAACAAAGGTGTCGATATTTTGGTGCCTCATGCATTGGAAGAAAACTCTTTTTCCTTAAACAGAGGTGAAGAAACGACTTTCCCCCACATTCCCCCCCAACAACTCAAAAATTCAGTACACTCCAGTTTAGCTCACTTCATAGTTCTTCACAAATGCTAAAACAATTACGGATAGTTAAAACGCATAATAAATTTGGAGAACGGGAGAAAACTTGTGAGGCTTATACCATCCGTGTACTGCTGCTCTGTCGCGTTGGCGTTAACCTCCTTTACTGAGGGTTTATCTTTTGCTTGAATTACTATGATACCACAGGGCACAGTAACGGTTTTTGTAAAGTTGCCTGGTACAAAAACCAAGTCGCAAAAATGTTACTGAAGGACTCACTGAAAAGGAGGGTACACACGTAAGTAAAGCAATTTCCATCCGTATAGGCTGCATAAGTGTAAGAAATCTGTTTTAAAATTAAGAAATGCAGCAAGTGAAGCCGTTGCATAAAATTGCTTTGTTAGCCAAAAGCAAGTTTGTGGCAAAACCACTAATATGCCTCTTAATAGCATTCAAAGATTTTTCTAGAAAAAACGTATTGAGCGTGTTTCAACAGAACTTGCCTTTCCAGATCGAAAGTCAAGTATCAAGATACATTGCGTTATTTTCCTAGTAATTATGTTATGTTGTAAAGAAACCTTGCAAGACTTCTTTTTTGAACAATGTCTTGGCCTGGCCGCAAGCTCCAAAACTCGTCCAGGCCAGCGCGTCACAAACTCAAGACTAATTTTGCAAAAATACGCGTTTTTCGTGCTTGTTGTGACAGGTGCCAGCGGCGGCTCCAAGTGCTTACAGCAACAACGGGTAATCAGAATAAACAACCCCATCTTCACATTGTTAGGCAGACAACGTGACCGCGAGCGCATTTTTGTCACAGGTATAACCCAAAGTTAGTTTTGCGGCACGCTGGTACACAATGGCCACTTCATACAGCTGTAGTGTCGGGCGATGCAGCGTGAATCTCAAAATTGTGTCAAGAACGCCGAAGCACCATTGACTGGTTGTGTACTTGCGAATAGTACGACCCAGGAAATAAATTCCGATTGTTGTGTTTTTGCACACAAAATACAAAATGAAAATATTGCGGTCTACGCGTCCGCAGACCTCACACCGTTTCGGGCCGCACACGAAAGACCAGGATTGACTTTTGTTTCCTACTTTTTCGATCGCATAATCTGGTTGAGCTGAGCTACTGTATATCACAAAGCAAAACTGAATCATGACTGTGAAAATGAAATACCGAAGTTCATGCATTTGATTGTTTTCGTATGTTCCACTTTTTGCTAAAACAATCGAAAAGGCTCCACTTTCACGACAAGTGCACGATCCACTGCAAAGACCCGAAAACAGTCTTAAACAGCTTGAAACGTCATTGAAGTATTGCAAGGGGAACTTTTTCTAGGGCTCACGGCTTTTGAAGCCTTTGGTACTTAATTTTATTCTGTGCTATGCTTGAGGACAGTGAATATTCTTTTAAACTTATTCTCAACGTCGTAAACCAAACGCTTGACCATTTCCACGCGAGACTGCCTTCGAATAAGCGATTTCGTGTTTTGATCCGCTGATTACCCATCCCCAATATTTCATGGTTTCACGAAGCAAGATCTTCAGGTTAAACAATCGTCACCGATATCAAACGGGAAAATAGAAATCTCCGAATCAGCTGAACCTGTGGTTCTTAACCGGAGGTATACGCACTCCTTGGGGTACGAAGAACCAAAACAGGGGGTACGAAGCACCAGAAGTTTCAGGGATACACGCCTTGAAAATTTAAACCAGATTTTCTTGAACATTCGTCGTAATTCTGTGGAGTGTGACGTACCTTATCCATTGCTTATCGGCTAGGGCTAGGCTGAGACTGGTTCGTTATGCCCTTTGAATATTTAGCTTGCTTGTACAGGCGAAGTGCTGTCGCCTAACGTATTTAGTTGCCAGTTTTTGAGTGAAGAATTCATTAAATTTTAGTTGACCATATATTTTAAGGGTACTTAAGCACACTTGTTAATTTTGGGTATCAAGTACATTATATAAATATCATTACATTTAATTTTTAAGCAACATGTCCAAGAAACGCAAGTTGAATGAGGACTATGTTAGATATGTTTTCACTTGAATGACAGAAAAAGAGGGAACGCAAAGACCACAGTGCATAGTCTGCAACAGAGTAATAAGTAACGCAAATCTGAAACCTTCATGACTTAGTGAACATTTTAATAATCGACACGGGAATGCGTTGTCGGGGAATGATTTCAATACCATGAAACACAAAAGGGCACGAATGATTAGTGGTGGAACCTTATACTAAAGCAGGGATTTGTACCGATGGAAAAAGCAATTATAGCTGGCATCTTACCAAGTTGAATTTTTGTGTGTCAAGAAGAGAAAGACTCTTGCAGTTGCTGAAGAACTTGCGAAACCGTGTAAGCTACTTTGCTATAAATTACTATTTAATTTCAGACAAGGGATACGAGAAAATTTTATGAAAGTTCAGGGGCTGCGAGTCCATGAAAAGATTAAGAACCACTTACCGGTAATCGGTCTGCCAGCCGACAAACAAGAGCATGCCAGCTCAAAGTTGTAACTGGTACCGGTCCATTCTACGGTGTCCAATGCTAGAGCAAGTGCATCGAGTCAGAAAAGTATACAATGACTTGAAATGGATGTTCAGTGTACAGTTCCGTCAGTGCCTTTGGTGTAATTTATTGGTCGAAGTCATCAGGTGATAAAAGACAGGTTTATGAGGCCGAGAGAGAATTTTATTGCGTTGTTTCCGTCGTAGTTTCTTCGAGAAAGCAAACGAAATCGGAAGAGGGTTACTCCAAGCATGTCATTGCATTTTCTCACCCCTATTGTGAAAGAACAGTAAACGTTTAAGGTTTGTTGAACCAAAGAAAATACGCACCTTTGTCTTTTATTCTTCTGAAGCCCACATTTTACTTCTTGTGTTTCAGTGTCTTTTTTTCACCACGAAAAATTATATCTTGTAACAAGCTTTACAACCCATGTGCTTCAAATTTGGGACATCCACCAAGAAATAGAAAAAATGCAAGCATTCCGCCGATGTAGACTGAAGTTATTCTTGATCAATAACAGTAAACAGTTCTTGATTGTGAACTTGACAAACAGTACAGTTCTTGATTGCAATAACAGTTCCTGATAACAAAAAAATTTTATTTCAAAAGCTGTTGTTACTGTAAATGTCTTTGTTGAGCAGATTTCGGTAAAGTAGACGGATACGTGTCGCAGTCCTACAAGTACCAGTGATAAAACTTGGTACAGCAAGCTAGGTATTAACATATTTGGGTGCTTATTGAGTCAGGTATGCTGCGTGAAAAAAGTGAGATGCTGCCTAGTGAGACACTAGAAGGTAAGAAACTCACGGAACTTATTTCAGTGATTTTTCAATTCCACGCCAAAAGGCGCATACGGCACCGTATTTGGCACTGTTAGAACGTCACTTGTAGTGTCCACAAACGTGACAGTCAAGCGAAAGATGCTGGAGAATGATCATTGCACGCCTGCTGAGCTATCAGAATGAAATGCCTCAAATCTATTTTCTCAGGTTGGGAACAACTACTTTATCCCTCAAGCTCATCTGTCAAACTATTGATCCTACGAATAGAGATTTTATCGGAAGGAGAGGCTTGGTTGTTCGGACGAGACCAGCAAAGTTTCTGCTCTGGATTTGCTTCGAAAGCTAACTAAGTGCGGAGTGAGGCATTACGCAAAACTGTGTATGTCGTAACGTATAGTGCACATTTTCACGCCGTCTGCAAATCTATTGCAAACGCAGCTATTTTTACAGGAAACTAACACATGCCATGCAACATTGTTGCCTAAAAATTTTATCGTAAAACAATAGGAAAAAATTCCAAGCTGTGTTAATCTGATATTTGTGCTTTTTCGTATAGGAATCTCTCCTCGAATATTAATTTGGCTTGAAATGTTACTTTTTTCCGAAAAGATTATAATTAAACTGTCCACCCGCTTGTTTCCAATAGTTTGATCCAGCTTTCAAACTTGCGGCTTTCAAAATATGCCTGTTTGATATTTTTTCAAATTTAGGGATTGCATTTTCAAAATTTTCGTGTGGTAAAGGGATGCTAATACGATCTGATGTAGTGATGTTCCAATCCATACTTTTGTGGTTTATTCGTTCACAAACAGTTCGAAATTAGTTAAACACTTTCTGTTACATGTAAATACGACAAGCGCAAAGTTAACAGGGGCAGAATTGTTTCAACAAGGAAGTTGAGCGTTCGTTTCTTGTTAACGCCCCGAGATACTCTTACAGCAAGGCAGCAAACGTTTGCGGCTGCTCAGTCAAAGTTGACGGCCAGGTCGTTTGTACGTCAAAGCCGCTCCAGTGACACAAGACCAACCTGAACGGCTCGCAATGGCGTCATCATTCTCGTGCGGGTCGCGTGCCTTGCGCGGTCTTCCGCGGACGTCGGCTCCTTTTTTCTCAACGCGGACGACAGACGCACATCAAGCCACGCGAGCTAGATGTCGGCACAAGAAGTGTCGCGCAGAGTTGAGCGCAGACCTCGAAAGCGAGCAGCGCGTTTTCTCGGATTATGACGACCATGCGAACTTCGCAGCTTACTCTGATGAGCGTTCTTGCGCTGAATGGGGCAGGAGCAGAATGTTCAATGATATTTATGACTTTTTTTGATGCGAAGGAAAGTTTAAAACAAAACAAAAAACATTGAAGCTTTTATAGAGTTTAATACAACGCGGAATCCCCATTTTGTTTGAATAGGCGTTGCTAACTTGTTGTTTCTCACACGAGTTTGCATCACTTTCCAAATTTTTTGAGCTTTGCTATAGTTTTCTCGTAGAATGAGGGCACGTTAAGCCTAAAGATCAAGTCCAGTTTTATGCGGAGGTATCTGTTCTGGTGTCTTACATCCACAAATTTCTTCCAGAACTTTTTTCATTTTTAGTAGGTCTTGTTGGTGGAAGCAGTTTAATATCAAGCAGAACAAGCTCAATAATTTAGTTCTACGTAATTTTTCAGGAAAGGAATGCTTAAAAGTGAAACCTAATGTCACTTTTATTGAAACAGCTTAAGATTAATAAGGATATTTTATCTATATCTTTGTTGTAAAGTCTGATATCTCACTTTGCTCTTTGGTGACAAATTTAACTGCCTTAGTAAAATAATTCTTGCTTTGGAGTTGATTTTGCGACAAATATTTAATAACGCGTCAGACCCGACCTTAACAGTCAGTTTTAATACATTCAATCAACTTTATTGAATTTTGTGGAAGAAGCATTTTTAAAAGCGTACGTGGTCAGAAAAAGATTCCCGTTTTATTAGCATTTCATAATTGTGAAAGCAAAGAAGTTCCCAGGTTAGGAACTGGTATTTTATTGAGGCAAACTTAGCTTTTGCTTATTGAATCACCTTTTGCCTATGATCCAAGCTTTTAATTAAAATTTCAGCTTAGAGTCACTTTTTCCGGTGCAAAAATTAAATAAAATAGCTGATAAATAAACAATGATCCCCATGCTTGTAAAAGATTCGGTTTAAATTATCCTGATTCCTGTGACAAATATTTGCAAACGATTTTGAAAACTAGTTTTTTGAAAACTAGTTATCAGCAAATCGCTATTGCGTAAGGCACAGATAGTATCGAAAGTTTTGTGATGAATCACCAACAAGGCAGATTCCGCCGGGAAATCGACAGGTTTGTAGAAGCCATCACATATCAATCAACGACTAATGCGAGGTTATGTCCTCTGCGAAATTGGTTGGTTCTAAATTTCGCTCCCTGTCCCTGTAACAGGTTACTGCTGCAACCCACTTCCATTTGTCAACTTGCCAACTAACTCCCTTTTAGCACTTCTGCCGGGTACGTCAGCAACAACAACAATTACATCTCAAAACTACAATTCGTTATAACTATAATTCGTATTGAACTGAATTCATAGGCTTCTACATTTTTAAATGAATATTTCAACTGCGAAAAAGTTAGCAAATCGCAGCAAACAAAGATAAATTAGGTCTCCAGGACGGAACATAGGCGTAGCCAGGAGGGGGGGCGAAAGGGGCCATGGCTCCCTCCAATTTTTCGGAAAATATAGTCATTTTGTGCTTTGAAAGGCGTTTTTCCAAACAAAATAGTGTGATTCGCCTAAAATCAAGCATTTTGGCCCACCAAAATTTTTTGGTCTCCCCAAATTTTTGGGCTCGCTACGCCACTGGGACGGAATAAGCTGTTCAGTTGAATAACATTTATTATATAGGCTACTCACACCACAGTAAGAATTAAACGCGAAGGCTCAGTGCCATGGTGTAGTGATGCGAGGCCAAAGGAATAAGGTGGCTGAGCCCTTTTTTAGGTGGAAACTGAAAAATTGGTTACTCAGTTTTAATCGATCTCCCGTAATCGGAGGGTTTCGGGTGTTTCAGTTACAGTTTTGCAGAGATTAGATGTTAGACATGCACACAATATAATACACTTCGTATAACTAGTTTCGTGGAAATCCCATGGGATGCGACAATTACAAGTTGCCATGGGATGTCATAGAAACAAGTGCCCCATGGACAAGCCTATGTACAACCCCTGCGGGTACACCTCTACAGCTGTGAAAAGCCTTTCCATTATACTGACATCTTCATGAAGGCTTATGAAGTTGGATAGAAAAGAACCATAGTAATACAGAACTATTAAAGGTTGCTGAGAATCCCGAGGTGTTTAGACACCTCTGTAGGACCGCTGCCTTCGCAACCCTCCCTAGAGGATATGCGAGTTGAAAAATAAATGAATGAAAATTGAATAGATAATGAACGATCTATCTTTGTGATCGCAGACGTAACTGCTGTCTTACCGCTACGTGCATTAAAAGGATATAGAACTAAGTTACCACATACTCACACATGGACATACTTACTTGTCGAAACACCATAACCTGCTGAAAAACTTTTGTAAAAACGTGCTTAATTTGCTGAAGTTGTTGACTTTGTGTGGACATCATTCAAAACGTGACTCCTCAATAGTTTACATTTTCAGTGTGTATGACAAATTTGATGTTTACAAGCAGTTCAGACCACAGCTTTTTGCCAATGTCTGATGTTGTGATGGACGCTTTTTCAATGAAACTGTGTTTCAGGTTGTTTAAAGTATGCATCAGTGTAATAGCTAGTTATTGTGAACTTAACGTTTGACTTTATTTGATCAACTTATCTGAAATTAGTATTTGCGACGGGAACATGCAACCCGAAATTATGTCATCGAGCGATGAAGCCCAGCAAGACAATGCTGTTGGAAGCAGTTATGCGACCAGACGTAAAGTAATTTTCGCTGCCTGGCAAGAAACAACGCGTTTTGTTTCGTTTGTTGTCAAACCTATCCGCGCTGCTATGCTTTCTTACGTTCAAAAGTACATATCGTCTAAATAAGAAGCGCTAAATATTTTTCTCCTTTGAGAATGACTAGCTAACAGTTTATTTAAAAAAAGCGTCGTGTTATAAAAGCAATTAAATCTTCTATCAATTGTGCATAAATTTTAGTCTGATAAAAAATAGGCAGAAAAAAATAAATATCAGGGGGTAGCCCAGATTGCAAATCTTCATGTGTTCATGTAAAACACATGTCGCAATCCTGGACTAATTTTTTGCAGCACACTGACTGATAAAGGCATTGTTGTCATCATTAATGCCATAAATCTTGCAATGGAGTTTTGGAAACACGTATTTCTTGCTTTTTCTAACTTACCCACTGAGAAGCGCTTAACCCAAGATGTACAGTACTCCACGGAAGGGTTAATATATTTACTATCGCACTGCCCTCAACGGTTTCATTACGTTAACGCTATTTTTGCAAGTAGCGCAAAAGACAACAGCTGCTAACACTGAGACCGAACCAGGCAAAATAGAATACACAAACTGAAGTGAATGCTCATGTTTCTGAGATCAAAAAGCAAACTGATCACCTCGATGCTTCTAGCTTTTTCAACTTGCGATTTACAACAGTCTGAAGTTTTTGACAACGTTAACAATGCTGAATATTTCCAAACACGTAAATACCCACAACGTCAAAACTTGACTGCAGAGAAACCGATCACTTTTCAAATCTTTTACATTAAACTATTAAGAGAAGTGTCCTGGAAAGACTAACATTTAATCCTCGCAAAATAAAGCGACAGAATGAAGCAATAGACAGCTGCTGAAGTTGATTGCTTAATTGACCATTATTGTTTTGTTGTTTTCGTCGCGTCAGCTTAGCGCACAAAAACATATCATCATATAATAGATTATTACCAAAGCTGCTGAAACAAACTTTTAAAATGCAATGCTGATGACAAAAAGAAATTAATTCCTAAATACTTACGTCTGGATGCATCGTTGCCATCAATCAAAGTTAGTGTGTTCAAAACAAAATGGCCGCTTAAATCCAACACGTTGAGCATAACCAAACTTGATGTGGCAATTAGATTGTTCAATGCAGTAGATACACTTCTGCGTTTTTGCTGTATCAAGCACATCAGCATAAATTGATGAAAACCAATTGTTAGAAAAACTTTAAAAGTGCTCGCGAGGGTGAAAATATGGATCAAAAAATAAAAAAGACTTCTGTATTTGTGATAACGAGTCGCCTCGTGCAAAGCTGCTCTTCTTTTACAAGTCTATTCATGACCTACGCGTATATCAACGCTAGTTTTTGTGCTTGCAGTCATCAAAGCCTATCATGGAAAAGAAAAGAAGGGCGCGTATCAACAGCAGTTTGAATGAATTGAAAACAATGTTGATGGAAGCGCTTAAGAAAGATGTAAGTAATGTTAACTCATGAAAAAAAATTTTTGCGAGTGTGGCAGATTGTTTTACTGTGCACGTGATTGTCATTTTTTTACTGTGCGCAGTTGCTTATCCTGCAAAAGAGTTGAATAATGTCAGCGTAATCAAATGTCTTGCAAAGCGGGTTTTTAAAATCACCGGCAGGCTGTTGCCTACAACCAAACCTTTAAAAAAGATTTTTAAAGGAGAAACAAATTGTCAGTTTTTGTAACTGTTCATTAGCTTGTTAAATTTTGCAGAGCACGCGCCACTCAAAATTGGAAAAAGCCGACATATTGGAAATGACAGTCAAATACTTGAAAAATGTTGAAAGGCAGAGACTTTCGGGTGAGTATGACAACTGACGCGTTGGTTTCTTTTAAATAAAGTGTTCGATGATGCGCCAAGGAAGTGCAGGATATTCACTGAAAGGTTTGATAACAGTTTTTCCCAATGATGCTTGATGTAAGTTACAAACGCTTGCTTTCCTTGGCAATGAATTGTCTCGTTGTCAACGACAGGCATAAAGCATTCTTGCTGCGTTTGTTTTAGTTAACCATTAAGCACCGTGAATGAACGTCACTCAGGTTGGCAAATGATCTTTCTCTCTCTACTGCCGTTCTGAGAAAAAATGTAGCGAACTCTTTCTTCCAAGTTTTTTTTACAAATAGTTGCATGAGTACTGTACTTCTGAGAGATTCTCTCCATTTTATGGCTTTCTAACAAACACGCTCTTTGCGGACAGATATTGAATTGCTTTTGATAAACCTGCCTCCAGGCTGCATATCAGATGAAAGCTTGGTCTTTACTTGCAGTGTCTTTAAGCATCGACCCCAAGGTCGTAGACAAGTATCGCGCTGGGTTTAACGAGTGCAGGAATGAAGTGATGAAGTTTCTCAGCACATGCGAGGGGGTGACGGTTGATGTTCGAACGCGCCTCCTCAATCACCTCGCTGCGTGCCTTCATGCCATGCAAGTAAGGACGCCAAAATGAAGTTGATGCTTTACAAAAACAAAGCTGCTTAGAAACGTTAAATGAATAGTTCATAGTCATGCAGCTGATAATCATAATGTCGCAATTTTCATTTCAATATCGAGTGGCACTGGCTTCAATTTTCGACAGAATGCAATGGTCACAAGCTAACCTAAGCCAAACTCGTAGTGCTCGTTTTCCTCGCTTATCTTCAGACAATAGTTTTGTCCTGCTGTAGTTATTATGGATATGGAATATTTCCTTCAGTAGCATTTTGCTTGCTCGCTCTTCCAGCAATTTGAGTTATTCAGTGGTTAGGATCTTTTCTGGTTTTGAATGCTTGATCATGTGCACTTTCATGTTTCATCATTGCTTAGAATTATTCTCAGACTTTTTGCGAAACAGAGCTACGATGGCTACCTCAAAAGTCACGTCGTATTTTTGTTACGGATATCGGTGAAACCAATTGCAATTGTACGCTTTGAGGCATCCGTAACCTTTGCAAGCTAGTTCCTAATAGGAAAACGCAAGTAAAAGGACTGATTTTACATTTCAATGTGAATCCTAGGGAACTGGGGAATTGAACTCAACATTACTCTCATTTTCTTATAACAGTTCCAACTTGCATACAAATTCTCTTCCTTTTTAAACCAAATATCCCTAATATTTTGCTTCTTTTCTGATAGTCTCAAAGCAGCCCATTTGAAGAGCCGCCATTAGTTATGGACACTCCCACTTTTCAGCCGACCTTTCTGCAGAATGGGACTAGCAGTCAAGGGATTCATCTCGAATTTCCAAGCTCAACAGGCTCCACACTTCCGCTTTCTATCAGCAGCGTCAGTAATGGTAAACCTAAAGATATGTGACCGACAGCATTAACCATGAAATTTCGAGGATTTTTTTGAGAATTGATCGGTTTTTGTCAGCGGTACGGGTTCAAGATTCCGTGAAGAAATAGGTAGATTTCATGATGTTTGTTATAACAAAACACAATGGTTTAACGCATGCTAAAATTATCCGATGATTGTTTGAAATCATGAAAAATAATTATTTATTGATTATAATGAAACAATGCGCTTCTGATAATTAACGGCGACAGGAGATCGTTCGCAACATAATAAGTTGGCAGAATTATATAGGAAAACGCAAGGGACGATTTGCACTCATTTTAATAAGGAGTTAATTTTGGTATTTTGTCTAATATAGTTCTCCTTTCGTAGACGCTTACCAGCCTGTCATTGCGCCGAGATCACCAGCTCCAACCGCAGTGCCTGCTTTCAACACTCCACTGTCCGCTACTTCGCAAGTTGCCCAGCTGCGAACCGCTATCGGAAGCTCACCTGCGGCAATGGCCGACGGTAAGCGTCTGGCATCAACGATCAATCAATTCGGCGGAGGTGGTATTGCCGTTTTCATACCGCCGGCAGTCGCTACCAACTCGCCGGTTTTTCTTGCACCTGTTGCCACGCAGAGAGCACACGAGTGTGAAACGCCAAGCAGTTGTCGAGAAGTACCGCCATCTACGACGAACACTGATCTGAATCGTCACACCAAGGCCAGTACGTGTCAAACAGTGGAAAAGTTTGCCAATCCACCTGCTTGTGCGAACGCTGTGAGCATCAGCGACTTTACGCAGTATGACCCTGGCGCGACCTCAGTGTCAGAGAGGACACGATGCCTTGCTTCACCGTGTGGCGCGCGTGCAAGTGCATCTATTGCGCAAAATGAGAATGACTGCTCTAGCGAAGCTTGTAACGTCTTGAATAGCTTAGACTGGGGTCCTTACCAACAAACAAATCATGGAAAATCACCATCGCCTGTTAGAAGCAAGCAAAACAAGGAGTTTCACGCCGATGTCGTGCTCACCAAGCGCTTACTTGACTATGAACATAAAGGCGCAGGCTTAGGCACCTCATCTTCCAAACGGCCAAGAAGGTTCTCTTCGGGTTATGAGACCCAAGCAAGCTCGGATCAGAGCTTTGGAGAAGGTGTGTTTTTGCCACGCACGTTTAAAAACTCAAACCATGATCGCAATGAAACGTCAACGTCCGACCACACGCTTTCCCTGCAACGAGCGACAACACCTGTTTTTGTTCGGGAATCCGATTCGCTTGTCAGCTATGCAACTTCGTCTGCGTCACACTCAGTTGTCCACAGCCCGCAATCGTCACCCATTGCTGGAAGAACTGAACCTTGGCGGCCATGGTCTAAACCTAAGATTCTGAGAGATGTGTAGACCGTTTTCTGGCAATTGTCATATTTAAAATCCTACTTCCTTTTTCAACTTTTGTTGTTTTGTGATAGCTTGCGTTCTTTTTCTAAATTTGAATTCGGACAAAACTTCAGCGAGAGTTTTCAACTGTAGCTTGAGCACAACTAGCCAATATATCACTAAGATACTATTTAAAACTTGTGTTACTTATAATTGTTTTCACATCTTGTCCAAAATCAATCATATTTTTGCTGCTTTCAAGACCTTTCTAAATATCGTTTAGTTTTCTTCATAATCGGTCCAAGTTTAACTTCTTTATGCAAGTTTTTGCGACCCAGCTGGCAGAAGCTACTGGCGATCAGCACAGAGTCGGACTCTTGCAAACAAACCTTCGCATCGAGTCTACGCTTTCCTCCCTAGTTGTTGATGATAAAACATGAAATATACCTTATTTTGTATCAATGAGAGTGCTAATTGATAGCTCGTCAACAGGCTGTTTTTCTGTTCGCAAACCCCACAATATTAACCACGACATAGTATTAAAATCCGTGGCGAAACTGCAGGTCCACCGAAAGGTGCAGAGTGCACAAAATACCGGTAGGCGTCGCATTCCTATTCAACTGTTAAACGTTTTATGGAGCAAAATCAACCTAACAAGAGTTAAACGAATATTTGAAATTGTAGAAACGTGGTGTATCATCGATCCAGTGTTTTTATCAATGAGCTATGCTATTCTTTTGTTGTTTACGTAAATGTGTTTCGATGTTACTTTTTTTCGCGTACCAACCTTCAACAAAGTTCTTAAACTGTGTGCAGGCAAATGCAGTACTATGCGGTAATAAATATGCGTTGTGAAATAGCTACTCGTCAGACATTACTGTGTTGTTTCTCTTCGGACCATTGTCACACTCAGCATTGAAAACCAATCTAGAATAAGCGTTTAAATTGCAACAGAGTTTAAGTGGAGTAATATTGAAATAAGGGTAAAACATTGAAATGTGCAGGGACCTATGGTGTTGCTTGTGCTGATACAGTATCATCTGGATATCAAATTAGTTTTGAAGAAAGAAGCTGCTGTATAAAGTTGTTTTATCTTTTGTTATGTCTAGGCAAATAAAAGACTCGAATTGATTTTTTTCATGAAGGTAACACGCGCCAGTACCACCAGTCCCTCGCGGTGTAATATCTGTAAAAATGTCGTTTGAATGGTGAAATTAAATGTCAAACCAATTTTTTGATAACGCTTTGCTGAGAAATACTTCCTTTTAAAACATTCGTTTTGTGCAATCACCATAATTTTTGCTCACTTTTTGGCGATTTTATGTGAAGATCTTGTGCCAACACTGATGTCAATGGAAAGAGTTAACTGTAGCAAGAAACATGTACTCGATTGTTTCTTTTACGGTTGCTTTCATTGTGGTAGTACCAAACGCAATTTTTAGTTAGGGGTGACTTGTTCTACTTAAAAACTGGAAGTGCTGCTCTCAATAAGTTAACAATATGATGTGCTGTATGTTTTCAGACAGCGTTGCTGGTTGATTAAATAAGGGTGAAACCCAGGGTTTTTAAAGTGTTTTAGGGACACGATTCGGGTCCCTAGAATTGAAAATCGGATCCCTAGAATCCAAGAAAATTACCATCGGGTCCCCATAATCAGAGAAAATCTGGTCCCTAGAACCAGAGAAATCGGGTCCCTGCAAGTCTATACCGGGTACCTAACATTTTCCTTAAAAACAACCCTGGTTAAGCCGAAGATAAAGCTGCACTTTTGAGTCGTTGTTCGTGAAAGCTCAGACGATGCAGCCTATGTGCCTGCCACAACTAAACATTTCGGAGCAACAAACTTGCCAGTACTGTACAAAGATTTGTAAGACTTTATTTGCTCAACCGGCCTTACTTTAGGAAACAATTTTAGCTCAAGTCATTTGATGATGCATAAAATCCATCGTCATTGTCAGAATGTTCGGCGGATTTCAGCTTTTTTTATTGTTTGTCAAATGAAATTGTTACCCCCAACATCATTGCAAAATGAAGTGTTCCTTGCTTTTCAGTGTGACACCAAAATTGCGACTCGTTGGCGGTCATTAAAAAAAGTTTCAACAAAATAGTTCTCAGATTGTTTGAACAACACTACGCGCCTTAATAGAGCATTTTCTATTTTTGTCTGTGGCACTGAAAAACTGTTTACAGTCCTCTAACAACTTTTCCAAAAGTTTTGTTTTGGAATTCTAACCACCACATTGAGAGTAGCCTGCTCCCTGAGAAAAAAAACACCTTAACTCATCGAATTAAACAGGTGAGAAAAAGATTGCTGCAGACTGTTTTTTCCGGAACACTCAAAAATTAAAGTGCAGGTCACGGATTTAGAGCTCATGGATAAATCACTCTAGAAAAGACCTGTTTCGTTGCCAGGATTTATTGATGTGCTGCGTAGGAACCCGCCACTGAAAAAAAGCAAGTCAAGTTTGATGATTTCACGAAAAGTGTATGAAAAATTCTGATGCATAACTGTCAAAGCCGGGCTTACTGAGGCGTAAAATGCAACACCAGTCCGCTGCAAGAGGAGTCATTGACTGTAGCCGTCTCATCTCTGGTAAAAAAATCCTTTTTTCTCAACAGCCGATAGTTTTAAGGTAGGTCTCTAAACATATTATCAGGTTTGGTTTAAAATCAAAAAGGTTTGCTATTTTTTATTATTTTGCTGTCAAAATTTGACAACCGTACTGTACTGGCATCATAATGTGTTAATGCTTTAACCCTTAAGTCCCGCGATCGCCAAAATTTTGGTGCAGGGTTAGCAATGCTATAACTCGCCAGCCGATTGAGCTAGAAAGCTGTTGAAACCATCTGCGGATTCAACAAGTCCGCTAGCGGAAATTGAAAAAAAATGTTTCGTTTTGGGTTTGTGAACGATATCTAAGTTCATTTTTTCCAAAGAGCAACTATAAACAGTGTTTGGGGAAGTCGAAATACAGTAAACCCAAAGACCAGCGCTTATAGGACCTCAGGCCAATGCGACCGTCAACATGAATGTGTTTTCCTGTGTCCATGTGCAGTGGCATAGCCAGACCAAAAATTGGAGGAAGGCCAAAAATTTTGAGGGGGACCAAAATGTTTGATTTTAGGCGAATAACACTATTTTGTTTAGAAAAACGCCTCTCAAAGCACAAAATGACTATATTTTCTAAAAATTTTCGGGGGGCATGGCTCCTTTGCCCCCCCCTGGCTACGCCTATGTCGATGTGGAAAGTGTAGATGTGGCTTGGTGATCAGCTTGCAGAGCAGCTGGTCTGCCATTTTACACCGAACAAGCATGCCATCAACCGTGAGAACACCAATCGCAAGATGTGAGATTTGTCTCAGACTAAACCGATTTTAATCTTCTGAAGCCCGCTTGGACGAGCTTTATCAGTAAACAAGCTTCGAACGGTGTGACACGTCGACAGCCTGTTTTGATAAAGTTTCAGCACCTTTGGCTCACAGAAAGGGATTACCGGTGAAGTATGGTTGTTTACGGTGCCAAACTATTTGTAGGAAACTTAACAATTTTTTCTTGAAAGACGTTTGTGCTCTGCTAATATCCTCTGAAGTGATATTACGGTCGAACGCTATGCTAATATCCTCTGAAGTGATAGAAAATTTTAAAAAATTCACAGGAAAACAGTTGCGGTTCTGTTATGCACTAAAATTTATTTCAAAAAACGCTGCATCATCTTGCTCCGTAGATCTTTAACCATGCGATAGTCCTCTACAAACAAAATATCAATTCCAATTTTTGAAAACCACATACAGTCTTGGACTGTACCAAGCACTGAAAACTTTTCGTACTACCTCCAATGATGAAGATCTGTTGGGTGTCTAAATAAAATATTGAATTACAGCTTTATCATGCTGTCCAATGCAGAACATACATGCGAAGAAAACATTGCTGAACTTCCATGCAACGTTACTACCCATATTATTCGTAAAATCGGGATATTCACTTTTCCACGAAAAATATTCCAATCATTTTTGTGATCATTTCCTTGGAGAAAGCAGGAAGTGTTTGGACTTGAAAACTTTGCCGAAGTTGGCGAGTTTTTAATACTGTAAGGTATTTTGGCAAGCTACAGTGTTTTCCACATTAACCATCAAATGGACATGCCTCTATTTTTGCTTAACACAACATGAGGTGTTCTATGCACAGAGCTGAGAAAGAATGACAGTAATCGAAGAAGGAAAAATGATAGTAGTTGATGACAATAAAGAAAGCATGACGGGCAGGATGCGGAAGAATCGTATTACAAAAATGTCAGCGTATTAAAGGCGGTTCATTGGAATTCGACCGAGTTGGCTGTGACGTCAAGGTCTGATTTTTCTATCAAAAAGAACACATTTCATTCTGCGCGAACTTAGTCTTTTCGTCTTCTCTTTATTTTTACCAATAAAGATTTATATCGAAAACTACATTCACAGCTTCGGTTGTTTTGTTCAGTCGAAACGTGTTGCGTATCAATAAAGAAAAATAAAGGTTTGGGCTGCCATAGATTTGGATTCATATAAAACATGCTAAACTCTTTATGGTTTTCGTTTTCTGAATCCACTTTGTTCAAATGAAAGAACATTGTAAGATTACGCCAGGAATACGTTGAATGTTTGTGAAACCTTAGGAAGACCTATCGCTGAATTGATATGGAGTGGTAACATTTTGAAAAGGTGTGAGATTGATTCTGGTTTAAACTTTTTTATATTTTTTTAGTTTGGTTTGAAACGTTTTGCTTTAGCGAACATTTTAAAAATCTCCTGCACGTTAAAGCTGGCCGAAAAGCGGTGTCCGCAGGTTGTAGAGAAGGATGAATTTCATTTTTCAGTCTGCAGTACATGCCCAAATGTTTCCGTAACAGTTAAAATTTTGCTCGGTTGGACTTACAGAATTTGCGACCTTGAAGGACGTAGAACAAATATTTTTGGAGCTGAAGGAGATACGAAGTCAAACAAATTAAGTCCCTTTTCAACTTTACGGGGCATATGCCACGGGTAAAGCGACACGATTCAATTAACGTGTTATTTTTTACTTTGTTTCATTTCACACCACCAACAGGTATGTTATAGTCGATTCGCACTCTCGTTTGCCATTGAAAGGACCAGTCATAATTCTTCCTGCTTTTGGAAACTCATTCACAATGGCTGAAGGCCTTGAGGGTAGAAGAATTTCTTACATAACTAACTTCCTCCGGGGAGGAAGTAAATGCAGTTTTAAACGCATCTTTTGCTTAAAGCAAATTTATAACAAGTTTTTATTTTGACTTCCGATATTTTCTGTCAGTGCATAAGAAAGTTAGCACCACGTTAAAAGTTTCGCTTTGGACAGTTCTAGTCTCTAGTCAAGTGCTGCACGTTATTTAAATATTTTCCAAAACTAGATTCAACCCGTTCATTTTGCAGAAAAACGTTAAAAATTGTGCCACACTTTTTGTTGAAGATAGTGTAGAGCAAACATGCCAATCACGCTAAAAGCAGAAAATCGATCCATAATTAAGAGCGTTTTTAGAACTTCGTGTGAGTGCACGAGAAAGTTTGACAAGCTGTTTCTCCGAGTTTTCGACACCGGTGCTCAATGGTTTATGTTAAAATACTGTTCTCACAGAGAAAGGGTTGATGGACGACTTTTCATTGCAAACCTAGGAAATTGGCGGTTGGTTGCAAGCAATCAACTCATGGAACGTCACGCTAAGGAGAATCACACAAGAATAACGAAAATCTTTTTAAATACAAATGTAATCTGTGAAAATGCGTTGCAAATGTTCACTATCATATGACCAAGGTAATCTATTTCGCGCTAGTGTGCTCTGAACTAATGCAAACATATCTTTAAGATGATTAGTGGTTGAAATATGAGCATGTATGCTTATGTGCTTTGAAAAGTTTTGCTTGCACAACGGAATCGGGCGTACAGGTCACTCACAAGCGATCTCGCAGCTAACGGTAAAACATATAAAATATGGCCTACTTTAGGTTGCCTTAAATTTTTGCAAGTGATATCCCAAGTAATTCTCTGCGTGCGTCACGTTGTATATTGCAGATCTGGCTGTACACATCCAGACATGGCATCAGGTTAGCTTATCGGCACCACGCATTGGCTTATCGGCACCATGCCATATGCGTAGGTACGGCCGACCTGCCCACTTGCACACACGAATCCAGCATACGATCGTGGGAAAAATCTCTTGGTCCAGATTGCCGGGAGCAGTGAACGTTATCATCGCCATCGATCTAAACAAATCTTGCCAACTCAAGTTATCGCGGTATCTTTTCCTGTTAGCTTTTGCTCAGTGCAACCTTGGCTCTACAAATGAGAGCGGAATACTTTCAGGAAAGAGAAGATAAACAATTACCTTCGACCAACGGTAGTTTGCTCATGCGTTCAGCCTCCATGCTTGGAATTGCAAATGTCATATTATCTTCTCAGGAAAACATTGCTACTAAACTGAGTTTTTTTTCTCTCTAAGAATGACATTTGCGTTGAAAACTTGGAAGCCAGAAAACATTTAAGTCTTCTCGTTTTAGCTCGGTGAGTTGTTGATGCTTTTCTCCTTGATTTACCCTTGGTTTACTTGATCCATCCAGGAGATTGCGACTGTTGAGTTGCTTTAGGCCTAAACACGTTCACAATGGATTTCAGTGACACAAGCTGCCGCTTTACTTCCTTTTCACACCATTGCAGGCTTTGGACAAACGGAGCCAATTTCCGAAATGCAAGCATGATGGTATACGGTCCAGTGCGAAGTAGAGATGCACTGCCTCTCAGGTTTCATACCTTCAAAAAGCACACGACAGCACAATTTTCAGCCAAAGCAATAATCAGCAAGTGCGGAAGCGAAGTCGACAGGAAGCTAAGTTTGTGGACAATTTTTGAAAAAAGTTTGCGTTTTACACGAATGATCCTGTACAACATAAATAGCCAAAAACGTTGGGAGCGAAATTACAGTACAAGAAATTTGATTTTGCACTAAACACTGCTAAAATTTTTAAGGAGTTCGATCAAAAACGCTCCTTAATTTACTATTCAGTACAAGGAGGTGAAACACTTTCTACATAATTCTAATGCACAGTTTTAGAAACTCACATCAGCCCAGCTATTTGGCTGATAACTTTTATTGGCTTTACTACAAGAAAGGAGCAGGTGTTTAAAAACAAAAGAACAGAAGAGAGAGAGAGAGTTTATTGGCACAAACATTAAACAATTTTATGCAAAAATAAAATTAAGGCGCTGGGACACCGAAAAAAACCTGCAAAACAGGTTGTCTCGTCGGGCGCCCCTCGAAAGTTTCATAAATTTCTATCGTAGTTTAAAGTTGATGGCCGAATTAGTGCGAATTTAACCCTTTACCGCCCACGCGAGTTGAAGAGGTTGCAGTCTGCTGGATGATCAACACAGTTGCGTGGGAGTGCTGGGTCGCAACGTTGTTTGCTCAGTATCGTTGTTTGCTCAGTTCCGCAAGGAGCTGAGCGTGGCAGAGAAAGTGTAAACCCAACTACAATGAAACTCTGCCCGGGTTTCCATAACCCTTTCGCATCCAAGCAGACGACTGTTGCTCTGTAGCAGTTCATATTTTTGTGCCAAGAAGAGGTCAATTCTCCCGCTTCTGCAAAAGCCAGCCGCTTGAGGAGCCATGCGCACTGTGGAGTACAAAGCTTCACAAGTTGTGCAGAAACATTTCATGATGGTGAAGAAACTCCAAGGCGCCGGCCTGCTGCATGTGATGCAGAACAACCTTCTTGGCGCATTTTCCCTGCAAAAGAAAGAGACCGCGGCAGCAAAAAAAGAGAAAACGGCAACAAATACAACGGAAAACGAAACGGCAATAAACAGTCAATTCATACACGCAAAAACTCACTAGAATCTAATACTAATGTTGCACTCACAGTATATACCTGTTTAGCTAATATCAATGATACATTACAAACAGGCAGAGATCGGAAAATCCCAGGTGTACAGCCCTAACCTTAGCGTAGTTTCATAATATCGCATAGGATAATCAATCACTATATTCATTAACCAGTTTATCTTTTAACTGCCTTTTGAAGGCAGGTGGTGAAATATCATATAAAGAAGGATCAATGGAGTCCCAGATTTTTGGGCCAAGGTGTTTTAGAGATATTTTGCCTTTGACTGTCGAAGCCAGTTGCCAAATGTATCCACCTCGTGTGGCATCACGGGTTGCATGGGAGTGGGCCTGATTTGCAGAAGTAAACAAATGATCAAAATTAACAGGTATTCTACCCCAGTGCAAATTATGCAAGAACTTACCTATTTCAAAAATGTATATATCATTAATTTTAAGAATGTTTAAGTTTTTATACAATGGTGAGACTCTCGACTTGTAAGAGGTATAGGTCAATGCTCTTAATACTTTGTTATGTAAAACATTCAGTCGGTTCAAAGCTGTTTTTCCAGCTCCACCCCAGACACCAATTGCATATTGGAGATGACTATAAGTTAAACTGTACAGTAGTAAACTGATCTCACTGATCTCAATGCATTACTACTTAGGTAATATCGTATCCTATAAAGCATTGCAACACTTCGGGAGAGTTTTATTTCAAGGTTATATATGTGGTCTGTCCAGGAAAGACGTTGGTCGATATACACCCCAAGATACTTGGTGCGAGTTGTGTGTTTTATTTTATTGTCATTGATTTTTACATTAAAATTACAAGATTGGCTTAAGTTGCTATTGAGAAGCATATATGTAGTTTTTGAGTAATTTAAAGACAACTTATTATATCTCATCCATTCATCAACTTTTTGCAGTTCATTATTCACTCCATTTTGCAGGTTGGCGGATAAGAGCAAAAACTATGACGAAAATTGCAAATTAAGAACGGTTGAACATGTACTTTGAGGCTGGTTAGCAAGCACGGAGAGCAAACGGAGGAATGAAACAGCTGAAGTTAGCATAATTTTGTGCTTATGCGATTTTTGGTAGAGACGTGGCTTTCTCTGAATTACAACGAGAAACGTATGCTTATGACCTCTGCGTTTCGCAAAACTTGTTAGGCGTTCGCGCATAATGCATTTCTGTGAAAGGTACGTGCTTCCAGGCGCACCAGAGATCATAAGAATCTGTGGGGAACCGTGAAACTGAAAGTTCAAAATTGAAACGGGGCAATTATGCATAAAGTTTTCATTGTTATTAATATTTATACAGTTTTGTGCATATTAATTTACTCAAGTTGTTGTTTCAGTCGTTGTGCAATGTAACGCTATTTCTTTTGGTGTGGATTTGGGAATATCTCAATAGCTTTTTGTTTAATTATTAGCTCAATGCCCTAAGCACTGCGTGACGTGACGAAAGGGTCAAAATTTATTTTATGACGTCACATTGGAATTTAATCAGCTCAACAGCGTTATAGAATGAAGCCATTCTTTCTGTTGTGAGTAGTTGCAAGTCATACAGTGCCGTAGCAGCCCAAGTGTGGGTCCCCCAAAATGCTTGCAGGGGCCCCTGTTATTGTGATTTCTAAAAAAATATTTCGACGTCATGGCACATTCCGAGGCCGAATGGCCTTCACAACATAACATCCTACTTTTTATTTTTTCTTATTTCATTATTTTTTTAGTTCTACGTGCGGACGTAATTCCGGCAGAACCGTCGCCAGAAACGCTTCAGTTGGGGGCTTCATGTTTGTGCAAGGGGGTAGGCATTCTGAAAATTTACATTTAATTCACAACACAGCATTTGCAAATTGTGCGATTTGATTATAAAACTATCAAATATTTTCCCGGAAATACCCATTATAGACTGGCATAGTTTGCAACTAATAATTTTTGAACGAGCTTAACAAAAGGAATCGGTTCCTAATCATTGGCAATTAATTAACGACGATTATTTAGGGATGTTGTCAGGCCTGTAACCAGCTTGGGACAGCAGGAGGGGCGAAGAGTTTTCTGAGAGGGACCCACATTTTTTGAACTATGTCCAGTAGTTTTAAACTGTGTCCAACACATTTTTACATGGGGGCAAAAATTTTCTAGGGATGGCTTAGCCCCCCTGGTTACAGGCCTGGATGTTGTGATGATAAAAAAAAATTGCAGGGAATCAGAATCAATCCCATCGTTCAGTTACGAAAACACTTTTACCAAAGGACCAACCTGAGGCTGGTCAAAACAGTGCGCCGCGATGAACTTTTTTTTCATTACCGCAAAGTGAGAAACTTTACCATGAGCTTAAGCGAATTTTTCTTGAAAAGCATGCGCATCGTGCTTTTAACTGGTCGAAATACCCATGTATAAGCCTCTCTACTCTAATATCTAAACTTTTAATCTCCTGGTGCATGGCACTTGTTTAGATTCATAACATTTTGAATCTCAAATAGGCTATAAATGTCCACAAATATTCTGTAGACTAAGGCAGGGGTGGCCAAACTACGGCCCGCAGGCCGCATCCGGCCCGCCGACCAGTTTAATCCGGCTCGTCAAATACGTTGCGCATATTTTGCAAGCACCGCGTTTCCGACTGTGGACAGCAATGCAACAGCATTGGCTGTAGCCTGTCACGTAAATCGCACTATATCCGGCTCTCCAGTGGCCAAGCAGAGGCGAATTCGGCCCTCGGGTCAAAAAGTTTGGCCACCCCTGGACTAAGGCCCACTACGAGGATACAACGTGGTTAGCATCCATAATCCACTAACTGCACTATACTCTATTGCAGGGGTCTCAAACACGCTGCCCGCGAGCTGCATGTGGCCCGCAAGGGCGCTTTGTGCGGCCCACGATACTTTTTGGGAATTTTCAAATAGTTAAGGCTTACGTTGCCAAGTGAATTGAAAAAGACGCCGCAAAATATTTAAACCAAAGCTGAATGATACCCAGTGCGGTTTTCGTCCCGGCCGCAGCGCCACAGACCAAATTTTCACTCTCCACCAAATTTTTGAGAAATCTTGGGAGTATGCCAAAGACATCTCTGCACATGCTTTGTCTAGGGTTGCCAGATGGCCGGTATTTTATTGCTAATTTAGTAGAGGCCGGTAAAAAAAGGTATTTTGAAAATCAGTGCTTGAAGCCGGTATTTCGAAAATAAATAATTTGCCTTAACTTCAGAAAGAACTAACGCAGAATTTCTTCAAATTGTAATGACGCTAATAATGAATCTTGTCAGGACATTTCCTTCAGCGAAGTTTACTTGCTTTGACGCAATCCTTTTGGTGTGATTATCACGTCACACACACCGAAATATAAGGAGCCAGCCAAAATACAAGAAAATTTACTCATTGTGGCTTACAATACTGATTATTATCTCTCTGTTTTCCCTGTGCCACTTACGAATTACGACACAGCTTAGATCTGGCAGTGTTGACCAGGGGCGGATCCAGGGGGGGCAATCAACCCTCCTAAAACCTAAAAATGTCACTTTTTTCACGATGATTTTTTACAATTCGGAAAACCGGAAAACAGCATTCGCGATATAAGGCTATTTGGCCGTTCATTGTTTTGTCACAGCAGTGTTGTGAAGAATACTTCATCTGTCTTACAGTATTGAACCCGTAATGAGACTTGTTTGCCAAATACTGTATAACCGAAATCTCGCCCCCCAAACTTACTGGCGAGATCCGAGCCCGGTTGCTGACAAACCGGCCGGTATTATTACAAAACGCATCTGGCAACCCTAGCTTTGTTGACCTTAACAAAGCATTTGACCGGATTCTTCGTGAAAAGCTTTGGAGAGTGTTGTGGGTGTAGGGTGTTGACAGCCGCCTGTTACTGGCCGTCAGGTCACTGTATTCCTGCTCAGACGTTTGTGCCCGTGTCAGGAGAGTTAAATAACTATCGTTCACTGAGGGTGTTGGACTCCGACAAGGGTGTGTGCTGTCACCACACCTTTTCATAGTCTAACTCTACATGAATTGGATAGATAGCCAAGTCGACGAGGGTGTCAAGAGTTAGTAGCCGCAGGATCAACCGCTTACTTTTTGCAGGTGACTTGGTACTGTTAGTATCTTCTCAACAGGGTCTTCAGCATGCACTCGATCGGTTTCCTGCTGCGTGCGACCGATCCGGAATGAAAATCAACACTAAAAATGCCGAGGTATTATGTCTCTCTACAAACCCAAGGCAGTGTATGCTGCAAGTGAATGTCGAACCACTTCTCCGAATTGAAAGATCACAACTATGTTTGTTCGGCCATGTGTCCAGAATGTCCCACGAAAGTCTGGCGAAGCAGGTCCTGCTGGCTAAACTCACAGGAAAGCGGCCCAGAGATCTTCCAAGGTCTGGGTGGAATGACTTTATCTTCGACCTTGCTTGGTCCCGTGTTGGTGTGGAGCCAGCAGAACTATCTGAAATTGCTGTTGACCGTGAGGTATTCCAAGACCTCCTACAGGACTGCTGTCCCCGCTTCCCTGCCTAGAGGAAACGCGGGCATGAAAGTGAATGAAATGAATAACATTTACGTTATTTAATTCATTCACCGGTGTTTAAAAGTGCTCAGCTGACAAGTGAACCAGTTCCTGAGACGGCTACAATTGATTAATACTAACGTGGAGACGTCTAGAAATGATTTGCCAATAATTCATGATACTTTTCGCAGGAAATGAGATTTTCAAAGCTGTTTCTAGTAAGTTCAGGTACCACCATTGCAGTGTCAGCGTCATAATGCGGCCCGCGGGTTACCTTTAAAGTCTTCATGTGGCCCACGGAGCAATTTGCGTTTGAAACCCCTGTTCTATGCAGTAGAAATACGGGAAGACTACCTGGCCTAGTCATAATTCATTTTTCACAACAATCACTACACAAAATAGGATGATCAAGTTGAAGTCTAACTTCTGGATGTGCACAACCAGGCATACAGGCTAACTTCACGGTTAACACTCCAAGCAACGAATCCTGACGCTTTACGCTAAAGCCGCAAATATGTTTACCACCTCACAAACAGTGGTGAACGTGGGCATGGGGGGCCGGGGTCAAGGTTGAAATGGGGGCCTCTGACAACGTCATCGTATACTCAGCCAATCGTGATAAGACCTTTTGATCAAGCCTAGGAAGGGAATATGCGGGTCACCCAAGAGGATACGTTCCTGAGACTGCGATATGGCTGATATAACAAATTGCAAATGGGTATTCATGATGCACAACTTTAAAAACACTGAAAGTTGGGAAGACAAAGCTAGTAAGTGGCAACACATAAAAGTTAAGCAATATCAAGCTGGCGTCGCCCCCACTTTTCTAATTTTACAGTTGCTGTGGGAGCCCCTTTGAAAGCAAGGAATTTAAAAATTACAGTTGCTATTGGGGACCCCTTTGAAAGTGGAGTACTTACACATTACAAGTGCTTTGGGGGCCCTTTGAAAGCAGAGTATTTACACATTGCAATTTCTTCTGGGGACCCCTTCAAATGTAGAGTACTTAATGCGGCGATCCCCAAAGTCCGGCCCACTGGTCAGATCCGGCCCTCGAAGAGTTCCAATCCGGCCCGCCAGCTTTCCTAGGAATGTTTAGTATTTTAGCAAATTGAAAGGTGCCTTTGTGCCAAGACTTTTTAACAAAGTGTTAACAAATTGTTTTTTATGATAAATTACATATATGATGTAATCACACATGTAAGTTGATCAAACGCTGAACTACAAAAGTTTTGGAGTTTACTTGCAATGTGTGAAATAAAAGTGATTCAAGTATGGGTCACGACCCAAACAAGAGTCGCGAAGTGTCAAAAAAATGTGTCGCACTGAGTTGATCCAAACCCTGGTGGTATATTTTCAACCTTACCACTGTTTGTTTGCGTATGTCTGTAGCAGGACCGGCGTTAGCAAGTGCGGGGCCCGATTTGAAACACTTTTGCGGGGCCCCACTCAGTAGTGTGGGGAAATTTTTGGTGGGTGCATCAAGGCGTAATGGTAGAAATCAGTGATGTCACAAAGGCGAGGCCCGAAAGGGTGAGGCCCAAGACCTCTCCAGCAGACACTTAATAGACAGCGCCGTTAAACACAATAAATCAAAGAATTGCAACCCTCAGTAATACCTCCTCTCTGGCCAGATACCTCCCTGATCAGAAAGGAGATACGAGTGTAATACCTGCAGAGACGAGAGGTAATGAGTGCTGCGCTAGTGGATATCCAGAGCTGAAAAGTTTGCAGTAGTAGCAAAAAATTATATTTTTCCAGGTCAGGAATAATAGCCATGGATGACCTACCGCTTCACCATTTGGTGGTAATCTTTTGCAGTGAAACTTAGACAACAGTGCCCTATCACTCTCGTTTGTGGGAAAAACATCTGTGGTGATTGCAGGCGGGCGTATTTGTGCTAAATATTCCAGGATAGTCCCCAACATTCCGACTCATGACACCTGGTTAAGTAGCATCATTTGTTCAACCAAATTTTGAATGTTCTTGCTCGCATTCCTCATCAAATGCACATCCGACAAGGTTCCTTCTTTGTCAGAATCAACACTTTCGAAACAACTTATATCACTTCCGGTACATAAACTTCCACTTTGACTATATGGGGTAACATGATCAGGCTATCTGTCTACGTTGTCGTCATCTTCAATGTGATGTCACATTGAGGGTACACTCTCAGTGGTCAAAATACTTGTACAACGCACCTTTCTTTTTTTATGCCTCGGTCGGTTTTTGCCTTAGCTTTAGGTCTTTTTTCGCTGCCACCTAATATTTTCGGCCCATGTCTCATGGTCTTTGACTCATAATATTTAGCCGTAGTTACAGACAAAACATATTCTTAAATAAATAGCCCAAATTCGACTGTTTAAAGCCAAAAACAAAACACCTTCCTATCACTATATACTGTACTTTACACGTGGAAAATGGTTACAGTGAAAACCACTTAATTGAGCACCGATTTTAAAAGTGAAAACCGCTGATTAGAGCAGCTTATGAATATTACGGAGAAGGGTTTATTTTTTTTCTCTGTTAGCACTAAAGGAACTCGTATGAAATGATTGTAGATCTCTCAATAAGTTTAAACCTACTTTTTAATTTTTCAAAACAAGCAAGTAGGCTACTGTTGTAGCCTGAAACTTCTACGAAAGTTATTCCATTTTTCAAACTTTTTGCGACTTTCAGTTGTTCGGCTATATCTCAGAAATTACGGCGCCAGTCTGTGACATTGATGCCATAGCCCTGGTTGCGGCAGTATTTCATGATGCAATTTTCACCACAAGAACATCATGATGCTTACTTCACTTGAAACGAATTGTCACTTCTGTTACCTTGCAAATGGCTTAACTATTAGTAATTTTCTTTTATATTTCAAGAAACCGTTATATGTAGCACCTGAAACATTCATAATTAAAACTAGGTATATTTAAAACGTTTTTGCCAATAATCTCAAATGGTAACCTTCGATGGTTGGTTGCCTCATCAAATTTTTACTAGAGGGAAAATGAACAACGCTATTAAAACACTAAGCAGCGCACATTTGCAATTACGAAGTAAACGTTACCCTCAGAAGACAAGTGATAATAATTATTGAAATATTAACATTTAACAACCATCGAAATGCATTTTGCAGCAACTATTGAAACCTGACCTGCCAAATACGAAACGCTTTTATAAATGAAACAGAAAAGAGCTTCGAACTTCAACTCTTTTCTGCTTTAATGAGGCGCTAGTAAAAACACTTGGCTACATATTACTGAAGACAATGAGCATTCTTGCTATAGAATTTTGATGATAAGGGCGTTAAAAACTGCGTAGTACACTTGGATTTTCGTTAGCAACGGATCCCACGCTTATAAAATACTGTGGGCCCCTCCTCACTTTTTGCTTTGACCTTGCTGACTGCAAAGACATTCTGAGAGACCGCAACTGTTCATCTGAATAGCGAGATGATTGTAAAGCAAAATTTTGGTGTACTGTGATGGTGATACTAATGTCCATCACTCGCCAGCAGATTGAGCTAAAGAGCTGTTCAAACCCGTTCTAAATGGGGAAAGTCTTGTAGTTTAGAATTATAAAAAAATTTGCCTGTGCGTTTTCGGCCTTTTTGGCCATGTTTACATCACCACAGGATGTTTTGACAGGTCTGTCAAAACATTGGATGATGTCAGCATCCCGTGGGAGTTCCAAAATCGAGCCGGCGCGAAACTCCACTGGATTTGAATGGATTCTAGGCTGGAGTACGAGTCTTTAGATGGTTTGATTGACATTCTAACGTTTCTGGTTGAAAAGTTATGGCAAAAATGATAGAATATTAATTAAGGAAATCCTGTAATATGCCCTAGGGAATTCCTGAAATATTTGGAATTTTTTGGCATAACGTTTGAACCAGGAACGCTAGAAACTCGATGAAGAACTCTGAAGACTCGCATTCTAGCCAAGAATCCCAAAAAAACTTCGAGTCAAATTGTCGGCCTGTGGATCGGATGATGACGTCATAAAAATAATCGAAAAACATACCCCAAATCATGACCCATGGACCCAAAACCCCAAACCGAAATCTTAAAAAAAAATCTATTCTGAACTACACGACGCCACGAGTAATTAGAGGTTTGAACAGCTCTCTAGCTCAATCTGCTGCCCATTTATGGCTGGTCAAATTTTTCCCTGAGAGGACAAACTATACCTTTTCTAAAACTTTTTGAATTTTGTCAAAAACTGGGTTTTTGAGCCATAATTTCGGCCACAAATATGCTATTGCTAGCAAGTCAATCAAGGGCTCTAAAGACGCGGATTTTGGTCTAGTTTTCAAAAAAATGGGTCAATGGGTTGCCGCCCAGGGCCAGGTAAACTCGGCCAAACTGCGAAAACATTCTCTCATTGTGACGTCACCTCCAGAAAACACCAAATCCAAAGCGAAAAAAATTTTTTTTCGATCTCAAATAGAATACTTGCTGAATCCGCAGAGGGTTTGAAAAACTCTCTAGCTCTAGCGGTTGGCAAGTTATTCGATTGCCAAACTTTGCAAAAAAAGTGGCGCACGCGGGACTTAAAGGGTGAAACTTGAAAGTAACACGTTTAAAGGCCGCTCCTCTATTTTCTGTGGAAAACTGATGAAGAATTCTGGTATAACTTAGTTTTTACGCAAATGAAATGTCCACATCCCACAAATTAACCCTACTCAGGTAACTCTGCCCAATTTGGGCAAACGGTTCTTCTACTTTAAAAATTAGTTTACGTTCAGGTAGAAAGCTGGTTCTTTCAGTAGCTGCATTTTTTATACGCTCTTTCGGGCAGTCCTATCGAAATATGCACAAGTTTTGCAGTTTTCGATGGGGAACAAAAATTTGCCCAAATTGACCCATGGATACCTGAGGTGTAACAAAATTCCTTCACAAAGATCCCCCCTAAGGCAACCTTGACCAATTTGGGCAAAAGGAGTTAGTGCATGTAAGTTCACTAGTAAGCCACGCCAGCAACCTTTGACCGATGACAGCACGGGAGCAGATCACACAAGTGCAAACCCTGACGCCACAAATCAATTTGGCACGAATGGCTTCTGCTCAGCTCGTGGTTTTCATTGAGAAACGGGCAGGAGAATGTATGACACCTTCTCCGCCAGTCGAAAAAAGTGGAGCCAGAATGGGCCTGCACCGTGTGCACTTGTGGTGAAAGATCAAAGCATTTTATTGAAGACATGATGAACCTTGTGCTTCTCTTTACCTAATTGAAGTTTCTAGAACTCTGGCTTAGCTCCTTGTGCGTGCACTTGTGGTAAAAGGCCAAAACATTTTATTGAGGACATGAACTTTGAGACCAGACAACGCTGCGGAACCTGCCCACCATCAAAACAGAGCAAAACGAGGTTCACGTGCCAACTGCCAACGATAAGGAGCACCTGTCTGCATTGATAACTTTCAAGTTTTCTGCAAAGATTACACCCCTGGAATACTAACCTCGGGTGATTTTCACCCAGACAGGATTGGTGGCCACGTGGTCCCTAGGTGAAAATCACCCGACATTATGGTTAGAGTGAGTTTGAGGTAAAAACCAACCCACGTAATGGTTAGAGTGAGTTTTTGGTTTCCCTGTTAATGCCTTGACATTGTACAAATTGACAAAACCCGACTAATTTATAGTTTTCGAATTTCAATTTTGGGGGCTTGGTGCATTGTTCGGTTGGGCCTAGCCCACCAAAACCCCCTGTGGCGACGGGACTGGCCGTATGTGAGATATTAAAGTCAATAGCAGTGCCGCGATCAATCTGATTGCCCAACAATTGTTGTAAAGCATTTGCCCATTTTGGGCAAGTTTACCTTATGTGCCTGATTTTCGTAAAAATTTACCCATTTTGGGCATGATTAATGTGGCTGAAAATTGCAATGAAAATAGAAAAATTTTAAGTCTCAACCTAATATACTTTTATTGCAGATAGAACCACAAGCTTTAAACGAGGTTCTGTTTAAATGTTAAACTGACCACCAATGACGTCTACTGGCAGAAATTTTAGATGTTTCTTTACTTTTTCGTTCATTTGTTAAGAGCACTTCCCACAGTTTTGTTTGGAGAATTGCTTTTGTTTTTCATCATATAAAAAAAATCCAAAATCACCACGTTTTTTCTGATCGGATGAGCTTGAGAAGACTTGCTAAGTTGTACAAAAACCCACGCGCGCGTCTAAACCTGTCAGTTAGTCCACTATAAACGAATAAACAAAATCTGCCCATTTTGGGCAAGGACAACAATGGTGTTTGTGTTTAGAGGTTATCTGAGCAGGGTTAACACAACAGAGTTGTGATTAGCGTAGAGAAAGACCAAACATTTTCAACAGTAATGAGTTCTCTCTGGAAATTAAAGAAATTAAGTTGATAATGTGGATGCAAACCTGATAACCGCCTGGAGACATAGGCGGCGGAACAATCAGATCTGTTGAAGTCAGCTAGCAGGCTTTTCCATGGGAATGGGACTCCTATAGGAATCAGATAAATATGCCCACGGACAACCCTGTCAACTGCTGCGATCGGAAATCCCAAGCGGCATGGGCGCAAAGCTTCGCACCGTGGCAGCAAGCAACAATAGAGATCATGCTCGCAATCTCTCTTACTATTGCTTGCTCGCGCTACACATATGATGGTGTTATTCTTCACGCACATCCCGTTCGTCGTGAATCATACAATCAACGCAACGCCACCGGAGAGGTTGCAACACAACTAGAAATGATGAATACAGCAAAACACACTAGGGTGAAATCATACTGCGGTTGTTTTCAGCCTAGTTGATTTCGACAGATCAAGAATGCATTATTAGTTGATATTCGTCAAAATCAAAGTTTTTTTGTGAATCAACAAAGCAAAAAGGTGTTACACCTCTACAAGCTCTTTGCTTCCAGACCGATTATAAGCCGCATGGAACTGGATTCCTGTCACAGCCAGAAAGCAAGTTGCACTGCTGTTGCTGTCCATCACTTTCCAAGTGACTGGGTGAAAGAAATCAATTGCATCTAAAGGCTCGTATACACGCTAACGCGCAAAACATAATAAACAAAATGTAAATTAGGAATTACTCCTTCGAAAACGCCATGTGAGAGAAACCTAACAAGACTTAAAATTTGTACGCAAATTTTAGAACTTTTGAGAATTCAGCTCCTCTTACGAAAAGAACTTTGAAAGATGGAAAACGAAACTGTTTCAAGAAGAAAAGGATTTAATTGACATAAAGCAGGCATGTTTCAAAGGGCGTTTATGATGCGATTTTGCCTAAAATGTCATGAAAGTATGTGGCACGTACAGCCAACCCAGTTCTAGTTTTATATTTCTAAAACATGCATGAAGTCATCAACTCACATTACGAGGGTTGCTCCGGATCAGGTCCTGGTGTAGTTTCTGTGAAATTCAAAGTCGTGTTCGACACACCGTTAATACTTGTCACATTTCAAAAGAAGTTGTAAAAAATGAGTCAGTCAGACACGCGAAAAAAGGAAATTCTAATTGATCAAGATTCACAGCTTGAATTCAGGAGCTTCTCTCCGTGAAGGTTACTTTAAAAGTTCAGCAATGTCAATCAAAAACAAATTTTTGAATAATACCTAGGTGACCATATTTGTGCAATAAAGATGTTAATTCTACAAATAGGAGTAACAGTGATCAGGGCCGTCGCCAGCGGGGGGACAGTGGTGCCCGGCCATTTCACGTTTGGTCCCCCGGTTGCTGCACACATCCAATACTGTATTATTAAAATGTGCCCTCCCCCTTCTGGTTTTTGGCCCCTCCTTTGGTTTTTGGCTCCCTCTGCTGCTAAATCCCGGCGACGGGCCTGGCAGTGATGTAGTCGAAACCCTGGTCCACAAGACTGAGACCAGAGACTTGTTTCAAACGTCGACAACGTGATTTCGACGGCGAATTGCGGAGAACTCACTGTTCTAGAGCCGAAAATTGGCCGGCTGGCAACTGAAACCCGACCCTATGTTTTTATGTTATTAACTTTTTTTAAATAAAAAGTTACCTGAGCAAATTATTTTAAAAGATTTACGGCGAATGTTCAAAAAACGGTCATCGACATTGTAGAGCTCACGTTCGTCAAATTATATCAGTTTTTGTTGACAATGTGGCTTTCTTTCTTCGAGGATAATATCAACACAAACTGCTGGAGCTTTTCCAAACAATTTTGATGGGAAATTTCTTCCACATTACAGGTGGTTTCAGCGGTTGGCAGCAGGGTTGTAAGTCAGGCCGAACTTTTCGGATCTGGCCGGGTTTCGGGCTTAAGTTTGTCAAAATATTTCGGGCCGATTTCTGGCCTTCATGACGGTCATTTTTGTCGCCAGTTATCCTGAAGCAATCAAGTTGATTTAATTTTCAATAAAAATGATAAATTGTCAATTATTTAGTCATGTTTACTACCCCGCAGTTGCGCATATCTCGACTCACTCGGTAAAAGTGGCTTTCGGGTCTAAATCAGGCTTCAAAAATAAATATCGGACCGGGTTCGGGCTTTAAAATGAGGTCCGTTTACAACTCTGTTCTGCAGTACACTGGCATCCGCGGAAACATTAACAAACAGGGGATGCGTGCAACAATGTAATAATTCTTACCAGGCCTTTAAATGTTTTAAAAAAATGTGTTGTTTAATCCACAACCGCAGCAACTACACCAAGGCCCGTATCTCCGGGGGAATTCTGAGGCAGTCCCCCCAATGTTTTTGTTTCCCCTTGAAGTTTGTTGTGCCCAGAAAAATTTGTTTTAAACATACACTAAAAATAAAAATCTTGCACCCCGAAAAACGTATTTTGCCCCCAAACATTGAAACCTGGCTACTGAGCTCACACCAACACAATACAGCTAGGTAAGCACATGTCGCAAAAGCGCTTTGCATTTAGAAATATGATTTGATTCACAAAATCATGCCAATATTTTTTGTTTTCATTGCCCAGCTGGAAAATATTTGACGGCAAATAAGATTTTCGGTACTATTGATTCAGCGGATGAGGATAATGAGGTTCACGGCATTACGATATTACACCGAAACAATCTTATCTTGCCTTTTGGGCCCGACGGTGTTTCCTCTCACCTGAAAAGCCAGTGTACACAATTTGCAATTGACCATATCTCATTAAACTGTTTGCGCACACTGGTGTCACTTTTAAGTTTTTTAGGTGTGCGAAAAACACTTCCGAAAAACAGAAATTCGCTGGGAATCTTCTGCATTTCATGAAAAACCTGGACGACATCTATCACATCCTTTAAAAGTATCAATACGGCTACTAGGAGTTGTCCCTCCACAATGCCAAATTGCCCAGATCATTTGTCAGGACCAAGCTCATCACGTAGGCGGAGTTCAAATGAACGATTATTTTCAAAAGAACAGTCCAAATTATCAAAAGCTTTCATGCAGGGCAGGGTCTAATGCAAACGTCACCATGCTCAAACTGCTCTAATAGTCAGTTCACTTTAATTTTGCAACTGGTTCTGTCGCTGCATAATTCTTTAAAATGGGAAAGCTTTACCTTTCACGGGGTGGTATAGTTCATGCTGGAGATGTCAAGGGATCACTTTTTATGACCCAGACCTATCCATCACAACAAACCCTTATCCCAACCCGTACCTCCACCTAAATTTTGGCCCGTACCCGGACTAGCTTATAAAAAATGTAGTGTCTATTCTGCCTCGTGACAAAGTACTGCTGGAGGTATTTTGCCTTAAGCTGAACACGATTGGTTGAAGTGGTCACATGACAAGTGCAGAACGCATGTTGTGGCTCCCAACGTGTGGGTTAAGCGGCGTTCATATTGCAACATATTTTTGCGATAATCAATTCTAACACCCTTATGATAAACATTTTCTGATACTTGTTGCCTTATGCCATAATCATGAGTGCTGCGCAGTTTTGAAAAAAAAATAGCATCAAAAAAAGAGGGCAGGATATTGGCATTATACTTGTACAAAAACTTTGCCAAATTAAGTTGGTGTAAATACGATACTTTTGAACGATGCTTGAACTTGATCTTCTATGGGTGTGGCGAGCTGTTCGGAGACATTTCGGGATGAGGCATTTGGTAACCGATGTACTTTAGTGGTTAAGATCGAATTCCTGGCACTGTGAGACAGTTTTGCATGTGCAAGCTTCTTTATTTTCGCTGACTTCACTTTACTCCATTCACAGTTAAACTCAAAGAAATTCAGAAACAAAATGTGAACATATCAAACGAAAACTTGAGACGTCACAATGCCAAAGATAGTACAATACAAACAATAATAACAGTCATTGTATGTGACTCTCAACTCGCGCGTGTCGAGCCTCGAGTATTAAAAGGCGCATAGCGCCATCGCGCACGAGTTGCGTTCGATCAACCAATCCGCGATGCACGCACGAAAGCCACCCTGCGGGAAGAAACCTGTGGCCGCTACATTGGTAAAAGTCATGAATTTCAAAATGCGGTTTTGTAGCACTTGTACCGTTTGGACAGCACCTTCCCCTATCGGCAATCAATTATACAGTACTGCAAATGCGAACTATTCTATATTTTACTCTCAATGATTTAATTTCAGAGAACCTAGCTTCCACAAACCTACGACCTCTCCTGCACGCACTACAAACGAACACTTCCACTCTACACCACCACAGAGCGTACATCAGAGATGAACGGATTTATAAGTTTTAAATCGTATCCGATCCATAGATTTTATTTCAAAATCCAATCTAAATCCGAAAATTGACCGTTGTGAAATTCAAATCCTGTTTAAATCCAAAATTCTATCACTGTTCTTGAGCTATAGCCTATGTTACAAATTGTGCAACTGTTTCGTATGAAGTCCAGGGGCGTATACTTTGGGTGTGCTAGGAGTGCGGGTCACACCCTGTGAAACTGAACATGTCGTGGCGTTTTCCAAGTCGTGCGATCAAGAGAAAATCACAAAAAAGCTAGAAAGATGATTATATACTTTCTAGCCCGATCCAGGCGCACACCTTGGGCACTCGATTCTCCACGCATTCGAAGAGACATTTGCGTAAACTGCTTTTGCAGTTGTGACTGTGAGATGCGCTGTTCCAGGGTTGAGGGAATTTTACTCACCTGTTTGTTTCAACTTTGCAACCTTACGTGTGCGACATTCCAGAAGCACACCTGCAGGTTTCGAAAACTCGTAATCCACAAGACAATCGTGCAGAGCCTCAGCTCGTTTCTGCAGTTGTGACCTGCACTGGTCCAGGGCTGAGTGCATTTTACTCCTTTGGTGTTTCGATCTCGCAACCCTGGGTGTGCGCTATTCCAGACGCACACCTTCTGGTCTCGACAGCTCGTATTCACAGAGACATTTGTGCAGACTGTTTTTGCAGTTGTAAACTGGGATGTTGTAGGACTGAGTGCGTTTTACTCCTTGGTTTTGACGTAAAGTCTGATATTTTTGAAGTTATGATTGCTCTGTCGTAGCGTCAGGGGCGTAACGAGGTTAGATGGCGCCCGGGGCAAGAAACAAGTTTGGCGTCCCCATGTTTGAAACTGAGGTCTTCCGGAAGCTAATGTAGGCTACTGCATTGAAGAAAGTACTTGTGACAATGGTTGGGCTTTTCGTCGCCCCCGTGGTGATTTGGCGTCCACATAGTGACTCGGCGCCTAGGGAATTGTTACCCCTTGTCCTCCCTCGTTACGCCCCTTCGTAGTGTTGAGCGTAATTTGCACCTGCATTTTAAATCGGAGCGCTGATACTTTAAAGTCAACAGAATGACTATCAAGTTATGCAACAATGAATAAGGAAACAGCGTGTATAATGATAACCATTAGCAGAAATGAGAAGTCCAGCTATAGAGTGTAAGATATCAAACCTGAAAGGCTAACAGGCATACAGTAAAGTGACTCATTAGACACAAATTCCACAAGAGGGCGATGCTAACGACAATTAACGTCATTAAAAAATTTCCTCAGCGTCAGCGTAAGTGTTGCAATCAAGTGAGCGGACTGTAGCGAAGAAAAAACAAAAGTGTTTGGGCGGTTAACTGGCCCATGAAAACCTGCCGTTAACCGGCATTTTAGCGGCCCATGCCATCTCTAGTTCATTTATGAGCAAATGCGATTGATGACGCAAAGTGTTTACAGTTATTCCTCCGATTTTCTTGTTTTTGCTTCCGTTTTTTACAACACTGCTCCAAACGCCTACAGGCTCTTGCGCACAAGAGGCAGATGTCTTCTCCCATGTTACAACACCATTTGTAAAATAACATTGTCAAATATAATGAGCGCTTCGACTGAACAGCATGGCAGCACGTTTTTGCGTTATGCCAAAGAAAAAGTGAAGATCTTGCAGCCAAGCCACAAGACTGTTGATTTCAATTGATTAAATTCACCTCCAACAGTTTTTCAATTACAAAGGTGGTAGCGTTGTTGGAGCTGCTAGCAACAGCAAAAAATCAGCGAACTCAACGTTTGCTTTCATGATCAGTAGCATCAGGACCGGCCCTAGCAGATGCGGGGCCCAATGCAAGGCCTAGGCGCGGGGCCCCTCTGCGCA
>Ga0210059_1000129_pt1 | contig 70660 bp, 50 predicted proteins | sample Ectturendosymbi2_FD_188042 | JGI IMG/M metagenome (GOLD analysis project Ga0210059, IMG submission 188042) | Ecteinascidia turbinata endosymbiont from Florida, USA - Sample 2 (SPAdes) (version 2) | ecosystem: Host-associated > Tunicates > Ascidians > Unclassified | place: Key West, Florida... | reverse complement strand
CCCCCCCCCCGTGTCCGCGTCTGATACTTTTTGCTTGTTAATTTGTCGCCTTAATGCAAATACCACCGGGTGAATTTGTATGCAATTTTCAAGGAACATTGTAAATGGGGCAAAAGTAATAATTAGGTTTTGGTTGGAATCTGGATGATCGTCTGCATCTAGGAACCATCTCCCTATTTTTCGCACACCTTTCGTCTACTACGCATGTTCAAGATTGTGTGCCCTGACAGTTCAGTTTATCCACAACAGAAGCCTTTATTTCGTCTGCTATGACTGATCAGCGCATGCACTGACCACGACCGCATTGCCTACATCACGTGTCGACAACCTTTTGCTTACTGTGTGCCGACTTTAAGGTTTCAAATCATGCAGTGTGCCAACAAGATGTGTATTTTTTATTATTTTTTATACAAGCCAAGGTCAATATACCTTTTGTGTGAATCATAACAAAATTGATAAGTAACTTGGAGCCTAAGCGTGCCACTGAAAATTGCTTGGCTAGCCGTGGGTGTCACGCGTGCCGTAGTTTGCCGACCCCTGGCCTACATCATACCAATTTCTGTAGCATGATAAAACTGTTGCACGAGCTCGAAAACAGTAGTTCTTAACAAAGAAGCATTCAAGCGTTTGACAATGTTTCAGCAAGGTAAAAGGAAAACTAAATGTTTGCTGGACGTCTATACAAAAAAAAACGAAAGTTTGCTTGCGTACTTTATGCGCATTCTCAATTCTTGCCTACAGTTTAGCAAGATCCGATTTTACAGACTGGAATGTGCGTCAGCCAGTCCAACCGCACACTTTCTATGCTCAACTGCTCGTATCTGACATGACATCAGCGCAGCCTCATTTTGCAGTTGGAAATTGCTCTGATGTAGTGATGAGCATGTTTTACTTCCCTGTTTTAACACGCAGCCTGATATGTTTGCAGTTATGAACTGCTGTGTCGTAGCGTTGAGTTTATTTTCCACCGATATCCTAACTTGGAACGCTGATAGTTTATATTCAGTGCACAGACGCATAAAATAAGGGAGTGCGTGTAGAAGTACAGTATATGTATACTATGTCAACAAACTTCGCCAAAACGTTGGTTTGGAAACGTGAATATGACATCAAATTGTGACGTCACAAACTGCGCACACCAAATACAAATGACCACCATATGCCACTGAATGAACCCCCCCATGAACATTTTCTGCATGCATACCCCACTGTTTTCCATCCATATTTGGTAGGGGCTATTTGGCACCATCCATATTTGGTAGGGGCTATTATCGGGTTATTACCTTTAGTATCCGTTCGTTACCTTTAGTGAACTTTCGAAGTCCCAGAGTTGCGCCAAACTGTACTTTGAACCTTTGTTGATCGTTGTTTAACAGAGTGTTCACTTTCAACCATTGTTCCTTGTCTTCTGTTTTGAAGAATCCTTTTCTTGGATTTCTGACTTGTGGATTTTGTCCTTTGACATTTTTGCAACTCAATTTGTATTGGGGTTGCGAAGCGACCTCAACAATTGCAACTTTAGCGATGTTGGCTTTGTTCTTAAAAACAAAAACCATAAATTGACATGAGTGCATGAATATGTACAAAATAGAAGCTTTTCGGAAATGTTGACGAGAACATTTTAACATCTTTTATGAAAACAGTGGGAAAGCTGACAAATTTTTCTTGTCTTGAGTATCGTTCTCTTTGTTCTTGGTTTTGGATGCAGTTCGACTTCAGTCTCAAAGGTTCAACCTAGGTTCGGTCTTGGTATTGGAGGGATTACACAGCGGGTAATTCAAATTTGATAATGCAAGTCAGAGATAATGGGATAGTGGATTTTTACTATCCGATCCTATCCTGTTTTTGAAAAATGATATCCATATCCGATCCGAATCCTTTTTGGTTGAAATCACACTATCCGTATCCGAAAACTATCCGAAAGTGTATTGCGATGCACAACATACTTTTTTGTGCTATGTCTATTTTTCCTTGTTAGGCGAAATAATTACTGGAGCTATTTTGCCTTTATCTAAACACGATTGGTTGAAGTAGTCACATGACAAGTTTGGAACGCATATCCTGCTTAGTTGACCATGACATCTGTAACAGCTCAGTCCCAGCTGCATGGATGATGGTTGTCATGGTTTCAGGTGTTACAACGCATTCAGGTAGTGTTCAGGGCCGGCAAGCAGTTAACGCAGCTTCTTGTTTGCACTAAGTAAACTGTAGGCTAAACCCTAACTCTAAACACTGAACCCCTAAACCTAAAACTTGACCTTTAACCTTTACCACAAACCCTGATTCCTACCTTAACCATAAACTCTTTAACCCCAACCAATTGTCTCTGCGTATCATGCTTGTCATATGACCACTTCAACCAATTGTGTTCAGATGAAGGCAAAATAGTCCCAGCACAGGTTTTGCCTCATGAAGCAGAATAGACACTACCTGAATGCGTTGTAACACTGTGAGCCCTGTCATGCTAATAAACAGAAAGTTTGACATACCTTGCAAGCATGACATATCGCGTAATCTAAGTAGTTTTCCGAGTCAATTGCATCAAACAGCAAGCTAAAGCTTTGCCACACAATCCCATCGCCACGGGGCTTTGGTGGGCTTAGCCCCTCCGAAACAAACCTCCAAGCAACCCCCCCATAAAATTAAAATATGAAGCACTATGAAACAGTGATGTTTGTTCAAATTTCAGAATGTCAAGCCCCACTGCACAAATGAAAAGCTCTCCTACAGAAGACTTTCTCGTGACGGTTCTGTTGCCACACCAAGTTTTTCATCAGCCATTTTTTGGTGACAATGGTTAGATTTTAACACCATCCACGAGTTGACATTCAAGTTTTATTCATTAATTCTACCCATTGTTGCACTTTAACCAGGCCTAACTACTGTTGCAACCCCTCAGTGGTGTTGCGTTGATTGTGTGATTCACCACGAACGGGATGTGTGTGAAGAACAACACCGCACATATATGTGGCGCGAACAAGATATAATGGAGTGATCCTGGCATGTGAACTCTATTATTGCTTGCTGCCACGGTGCGGAGCTTTGCGCATATGCCGCTCGGGATTTCCAATCGCAACAAAATGGTGCGGTGACCAGGATGTGAAGGTCGTGCGGAGTTCAGCCTTCACACAAAGAACGTGCGATCGCTGCGGTTCGTTGTAAAAATAAGGGGATGTTGTTGCAACCCCTCAGTGGTGTTGCGTTGATTGTGTGATTCACCACGAACGGGATGTCCATGAAGAACAACACCATACATACATGTGGCGCGAACAAGGAATAATAGAGTGATCATGGCATGTGAATCTATTGTTGCTTGCTGCCACGGTGCGAAGCTTTGCGCATATGCCGCTCGGGATTTCCGGTCGCAACACTACATAGCAATGCTAGTGCACAAACCAAAACAGCATTCAAAACAATACACTGGCTTAAAATATGTCATTTATATTGAAATGACTGGTTAAAAATTCAGTCTAACAGGTCAATATCCCCAAACAACAATTTTGCATATCATGATCATGTTTTAAAAAAAAGCTATTTGGCCTGGTATCATCCAACAACCAGTTAATGCAGGCTCGTGTAGCATGGGCGTAAAGACTGAAAGGGCTGGTGTAGACTGCAGATCATATTAAAAGAGCAAGAGTGCTCTAGCTCGTCTAGACTACAGATCACAGGAGGCGTACACTAGCTAGCCTTAGTCCAGGTACGCAGCAAACAACGTCTTTCATGTGTACTGAAAGAGCCCTATCTTGCCACACCAGGAACAGGTTCATGCTGACAAACTTGGCTTGTCCAATTAGCAGATTAAGAGGGGGAATGGGACTACACTACGGTTCAGAGATTACACCATAGACAGACTCGGAGTCATGGCACAGAAGCCTGAAGAGATGCTTCTGAAGATAATAAATTAATGATTGTGCAATGTGCAACTTTTTCCAAACGTCTGAATCCTCGATATGTCGATAAAAGCGTTTCGGATATATTGATCCGTATCCGGTTCCCGTTTGAAATCAATTTTTGGATATCCGTATGCGGTTGCAAACTCCCTGTCCTCCCTGCCGGATATCCAACCGGCAAACCGGATAGTGATTATCTCTGATGCAGGTGAGGTATTCGGAAACGACGGCGTGAAAATACAGATAAAACAAACTAGTGAGCAAAGAGAAAACCTGCGTCTTGTTTTGAGGATAATTTTCACACAAGCGTGCATTTCCTGGGAGAAACGTGGATGGTTGGGAAGGAATTGCGCCAAATGCCTTTTTAGACCCACCACTGACATTGCTTCGTTGGTCGGAAAACTGTGTAGTGTGTAGAACTTGCATTTCTGTTCCATAAATCCAACGTAGCTCGGCTCCAATCTTTTTAACTAGCTACAGCTGGAAATAAGTGAATGCGTTGCATGAATTCACTGAAGTGAAAAACAAACTGGGAGCTCAATTGCAATGAGCTCTGAGGCTATGTTCTGTACTTACCGAACGTAAACTGATAGACATGCGGTAGGCCTATAAATAGTGCAGTAATGAATTAAGATCAACGAGAGGTTGATATGAAAAAAACCTGCATAGTTTCATGCATCTTTCGTGCTTAGAATTTCTTGTCTTAGAGCAGTTCTCTTAACCTGGGGTCTGTGGCGTAAACCCTTAATTTAACAGTTTAGCCAGGGGTCCATTGAACTTGAAGATGAATGTGTTTTAGGGGTACGTAAACCAATATCCAATCAAGAAAATCGTCTGGTTTTTATCCACTTATTTGGGTCATTATTCAACTTTAGCTTAATCGTACCACAACCCAGGACTGTAGTCTTACCTCTCATGTGCAAGTCAACTGACCTCTTTTTATTTGATCTTGGTGACAGTAATTAGCAGCAGGAAGAAGCTTGAAATTTGTTTCTTTCCAGGGCGGTTGAGGTGCTCACACAAAGAAGTGACCAAATCTAGTATAATCAAGAAAACGTTGACAAAATGAAGAGTCCAAACCGGTTTTGGCCGGTGCAGTGAATTGAAAAGGCCCAAAGGGTCAACAGCAACAAAAATTTGAGAACCACTGTCTGGAATGGAGATATGCTTTGGTAACTGGAACTTACTTCAATGCCTGTGTGTGTGTCAACCTTCAAACTGTGGTATTGGACCTTACATATATCAATACTATAATAAAGTAGGCTTATCAGCTATGTATGTGATGGCTTTTCTATAAATTTACCAAGTTCCGTTTTGTTAATGGTGTTTACATCTGTGAATGTGACAGATCAAGGAGTTTCTCAGGCATGTAAGCACTCAATAAAGTATTATCACAGCATCCAAAGACATGACAACTCAGAATGTTGCTAATTTCCCTACTGCAATTCAAACTTGGTTGATTTATTAAAGGATGATTTATAAATTAAAAGAAAAGGAGCTGTTTTATTTGAAGCTGCTTTTCAGAAGTTGTTTATTATGATCATAATCATATGACAAATGGCCAAATGAAATCAAAATAAGTTTCTATATTAACACATGATAAAGTTTTATCATGGATGAAAGTTTTAGGACCCATACTAATACATTTTGTTAAATGCACAGCTCAAGCTTATTGGTCCTCCCATTTCATCAGCTGTTGCATGCACTCATAATTTTTTTTTCTATATTTATACAAAAAAGCCAAAAGTAGTGACAGTCAGAAAACAATATTTGCACATGCAAATCATGAAAAAATAACAATTACCCATATCCACGGACCATATTAATGGTCATGATAGGGTAAGTACCATCGATGAAATAAAACATTGTAAACATATAGAAAACCATTAAGCTAAATAATTGGAAAGAATCAGTTACAAGGTTCACACAAAAACAGCATGCAGGACAAATATGGTGACAAGAAAACATTCACAGCAACAATATATAAAGGGCAGAATATAACACAATTAAAAAGAAAGTATGAGAGACAATTGTTTTATAGTACATACACAATATACATCAACATAATGCAGATGATGGTGGACAAGCAATGGGTGTAGAGCTGAGGCATGTACACGTGCCTCAACTCTTGCATTCAGACATGTGAGACATGCACTCAGAAATGTCGAGATCTACCATTGAGATGAAATGGCATAGCCTATCTATAGGGCATTTCTTAGCCATAAGCATGCTTTATACAGGATTCTTACAGAGTCTAGACAAGTATGGAAAATGTTGGTCATTTTCCTGTTTGGAAAAGTCAGGAAATGTTTTTTTTTTGTCTGTTAGGGTTATCATGGAAAAAGAAAATAATTTTTCAGACTTGATCTTTTTATATGTACTTTCATAATATTTTATTCAAGATTGATGACTTCACTTATATCAAATGTTGTACTGTTTATATTGAACCTAGGTAAGTCATTCAGAAAAGCAAAAGTCTAGAAAAAGCCTGGAAAGGGGACTTGAAAAATTATGGAAATTTATATTCAAAATTACATACGAAGTCTGTGCTTATATTATTGGATTAAACAAGCAAATGTAGATAATATAAGTTAACAATGACAAAAGCATATTACATTAAATTGCCACAAGCCAGACTGAATTTCATGCATGGGGCATTTTTTCAAACAGTTTTGTATCATGCCAAAAGAGTCAATGTTGTAATCATTGACATACTTGAAAAAACTTTCGATACCGTTAGAATGTGATGTTAAGAATAGCAAAGCAGGATGAATGTGAGTGTGAAAAAGATTTGCCAAGAAGAAGATAATAATTTTTCATAATTGACTAAACGCATTAATATTGTTACAACCTTTTGATCAGCATGGTGTTGAACATGCAATTCAACATGAATGGGAAGTTTAACAAAGAATAAACCCAAATAAACATGGTGCAAACAAGCAGTAATGGACTGATTGTGGCATGTAATTTCTGCATAATGGTAAACCAGCCATGTCCAACCCGCAGCCCTCGGACCGCGTGTGGCCCAGTCAAATTTTTTGTGCGGCCCAGTTTAGGTTTTCGCTGTAGTAAAAGTTAAAGTATGCTACATACGGACAACCTGTCCTTATTTTGATAACCTTGGATTTGACATTTTTGATACAGGTGGTCCTCAGTACCACTTTATCATGTCTGTTACCACTACAGTTAGGATTCGAACACTTTCAGCATATTAGCTTAAGCTGAATTTAGTTTGCTCAGATATATTAAGTAAGTCATTCAATGTACGGCCCTCATTAATATGCCATTAAATGTGCGGCCCTGATTAAGATAGTGACATGATTTTTGACCCAGTAATAAGCCATTTGGGTTGGACATAGCTGTGGTAAACAGTTGAATGTGATGACTACCAGCAACTAGCAGACGCAGAGTGATCACGGCACATGGTCTTTATTGTTGCTTGCTGCCACCAGACATGGGGTAATTACAATCGATTGTATTTTTTTGAGTAATCATAATTGATTCAACTGACCAAAATTGAAATGTAATCGTAATCTATTACATCGCCAATTTAATTGTAATAGACGATTGCTTTTGTGATTAAACTTTGGAGATCTTCACCCTACATGACTGTGCGCTGAACCACGATTGTGGTGGCTGAGTTTTCTCCTTTATCATCATTTATTATGGTTATGTTTAATGGCAGGCTATTTGTCCATCTGTGTGGGTTAAATCCAGATAGTCCAGTGCCAAGTACAGCGTTTGTAGCAAATTTTCGCTTTGTCCAAGCTACCCTTCCTGTTGGCTGCCAGAAGTAATGTAGCGAGTCTAGTGAGACATAGCAACAAAAAGAAAAGCTTTACATAAAAATGGGTTGACACTTCAGTAATACACTAACGGGACTTTACGAGAAGTGTTGTTTTTATTATATATATTCAGAATGAACGTATGAATGTAAGTGCCAAAGTAGGCTATGTGTATAATTATTACAGCAATTTATATGTGACAAATTAAGTTTTTTTCAGAGGAATGAAGTATTTTAATCCAGGTCGAATGTACTTTTCCACAACACTGATAACTGGCACGTCAACCGTGATCCACCAGATACTGATAAAAAAAAACTCAATAAAACTACTAAGGTTTAGTTGACTGTTGGCTTTTGGTCCAATAGACAGATGTGTCAATATATTGGTGTCACTGTTCATTTCAAATTAAAAGCTGTGCAATGTTATGCTGGCTTGCAGACGATCGTAACCTGCAGTTAGAAGAAACAAACAGCAAAAATTATTAACAAATGAATTTTCAACGTTTGCTGGATGAGTGGTTCAAGCCTGATAGATGGCATTTGACTGATAAAAGATTTGACGCATTGATGTTTATCAACTGTAACAAAGATTTTAAACATTCACCATATTTGTTTAAATAATATTTAAAGTAATTGTTGCAATAGAGTAACTGACTGGAGAAAAGAGGGTTGATTTGACTCCCATGGCCAGCTAAATGTAAAAACTGATCTCTAGTAGGTCATCTACAGAGGCCTTTAAAGCTAAGTTTCCCCTCTAGCTCAAACCTCTAGTTACACCACTATTCGTTGACTGCACAAACATCTCATTAAATAATTAATGTGATTTTTTCCCAGTGCTTGATCCTAACAAATTAGTAATTTCGTTTATTGCATTCATTCATATCATATATTGTCTGAAAATATACTTACATCAAACCATGTAAAAGGGGTTTGTTTTTGAAATGTAATTGCAATTGCCATTACTTTCAGTAAATGTAATTGATTACATTGTGATTTTGTTTATTTGTAATTGTAATGGAGCAGGTGGCAAATAATCGTAATCAACTACATGATATAATGAGGTGATATAGCCACACATGGGGTGATATAATCGCCTCATGTGTGGCTGCCACAGTGTGAAGTTGCCACTTGGGCTTAATGATCGCAACAGTACTGTATACTGTACCTAATCAGTGCAACGAGCTCATTAGATGCTATAACTTGTTTTTATTTGGCTTTTTTAGGGAAATTCCCAATGTTAAAATGTTGCAAGGAAAAAATATTTTCTGGTCATAGTTATCAAGTCATATTTTTACTTGAGTCTCTTTCATGAGTCTTATCTTTCAGTGTTCAATTTTTTTAATTATCAAAATCATTGATCCATTCAGTATCAAATCAAAAGAAAATTATTTGGTAGTGTCAAAACGACACTCTGGATTTCAATTCTTAACCACACCAAATTCTTTCAACTAAATTCCATCCACTCATCTGTGTTCATGGGCATGCACTTTTACCCACACATTTTCTTCACCATGTTGTGTGTTTGTTTGTTTTCCTAATTGTGCTTATTTGATCTCCAACTGTTTTATTTTACACTTTTCAAAAAGTGGCAAACTGGGTTGGTTGACTAGATGACTGCCATTGCCCTTCACCAATCCTATATGACACAGCATCCCTCTTTGTTTGCACTGATCAGCTATTATGCGATTGTATTTTCATTCACTCTAATGCTGACTGATGGTTGGTTTACTTCGTGTGCGATGGCTTTTTGTGGTGCTTATGCTTGTTGGCTGAGTCATATGAAACAATAAAACATTATCATTTTTAAAAGACTAGAAAGCTGTGTCTAGCTTTGTGCCAGTAGTAAAGCTGAGTTTGTGATATTAGCAGTGACCGTGAACATGGTCGAGTGGGGAGTGTCTATTCCTGCTGTGTGATGGGTCATTGGTTCAGCTTTCACAATGGTTGCTTTTACTTCAATGGTAAAGATGACACTCTTGATGTTTTGACATAAGATTATGTTTTCACAAATCTTTTTTGCGAGTGCTTTTGATGTACTTTCTCAAAGTTGGGTTAAGGTTTTGGATTAGGGTTAGCGTTTAGGGTTAAGGTTTAGAGCATGGGTGGGGAATCATGTTCTATCACAGGTCATATGAAATATGCTTTATCGCTGGGAGGCTGCAAAATCAAGTGAATTTATCTTAAAATTCTGCCTTTATCTAGCTATGAGGAAGAGTGACTTCTCTCAACTTACTGTCTGATGTGATGTACTGTAAATTGGGTAATGAAAATTCTAATGCGGACTAAATCAAATGTTTAAGTGGGCTGTGTTTGGTTCGCGGACTGCAGGTTCCTCACCCTTGGTTTAGAGTTAGGGTTAGAAAAAATTAATCGCCAGTTTAATACTTTACTCTGAGAATTGTTGCAATCGGAAATCCTGAGTGGCATGTGCACAAACCTTCACACCGCGGCAGCAAGCAACAATAGAGATCATGCGTCGCAATCTCTCTTAATATTGCTTGCTCGTGCCACGCGTATATATTTTTGTTCTTCGCGCACGTCCTGTTCATGGTGAATCACACAATCAATGCAACGCCACCGGAGAGGCTGCAACAACATCCCCTCCTTTTTACAACGAACCACACCGATCGCATGTTCTTTGTGTGAAGGCTGAACACAGTACGACCTCCACATCCTGGTCACAGCACCAGTTTGTTGCGATTGGAAATCCCAAGCGGCATGTGGGCTAAGCTTCGCACCACCGCAGCAAGCAACAATAGAGATCATGCGTCACAATCTCTCTTATTATTGCTTGCTCGCGCCACGCGTATATATTTTTGTTCTTCGCGCACGTCCTGTTCGTGGTGAATCACACAATCAATGCAACGCCACCAGAGAGGTTGCAACAGAATCAACTGACATGTAAGAATTCATCAGATATTTCGTAGAGGTCAGCAATTTTGTTTGATATAGTTTTCTAGTCCTTCCAAAATGAAAACCGGATATGGTTGTTCGGACACTGCCCAATTATTTTGAGGTTATCTTACTGTGACATTGTTAGTCAATCACAATTTTTGAAAACATTGCTACCTTGTGGTAGCTTTTTTGATGGATTGATTGACTGATTGCTTCGTATAACACATTTAAGAAACAGAGCTAATACAAAAAGCCTTCATGCAAAAAAGTAACCAGTTGTGAGAATTTATCAATGTTAGGATTGATGAAGGAATATGGCAGTCATTTAGTCAACCAACCCAAATTATTTGTTATTGACAAGTGTTAGGAAATAAGTACAACTCTAAAATTAGAAAACAAACAAACATGCAACATGGTAAGGAAAAATTACAGATAAGGAGAATATGTCTATGTAAAAAAAGAGTAGATCTTGTTTAAAAGAGAAAATTTTGTGTGGTTACAGAAATGTTCGACACAGTATAAAAAACAAAATTTTCATGCAGTACAAACTGAAAAAAATCAAATAAGATAAAAAAAGTATGGAGTGTAATTTTGTGCATGAAATATGTGCACAGGAAATAATACCAAATAAAAAAGCAAAGTTACATAGCAAACAACACTTACATTATGCAAATGACTAAAACCAGTAAAGAATTCAGCCTTTTGTTCCTTATAAAGTGAATTTTAATAAAATAGATTATTATTTTTTTCATGTAAGAGGTGTTTCTCAAGTTGCCATATGAAGGTAATGGTGGCAAAAAAGTTGATAGAATCTGGTATTGAAGACCATACGTTTTGGCCAACGAATGTAAGGGAACATTTTCTTGAAGATGAGTTAACTCTAGGTAAAAGGAGGTTGTTGGAGGTGGATAGTCTTGTGGAGTGAGCATGAATGATGCTGATTGAAATAAAATAGCAATCAAAATGGTTTGGAAGCAGTTTGTTGTGATAAGAGTGCATGAATTTACCTACTGATACAATAAGAAATTTGGGAAGTCATAAGATGTTTTAAGTGCTTGAAAAATTCTTCCAGGGATATATTATGTTGAATTGGTCTTATTAGTTTTACAGTTTTGTTTTGAAGTTCAATGAGAGGCTGAATCATCACTTGATTGCTTTCACAGTAATACTTGAAGAGTGACTTACTATTTTTCATCATATAACCCTGCCACATGCTAGCATTGACATAAAAAAAGACATACGTGGAAGTTCACTTGGTCATGCTCACATACGTTTTAATGTTGACTTGTTCTTTGCCTATGACACAAAACATGCATTTTTATGTAAGTATATTACTGACTCTAATATAAGGCTATCAATGACCACAACAACTTGCTTTCTTGAGTAGTTTGATATGATTAATGTACTTGAAATAGTTGGTAATCAATATAGCAAACAGAGCTTCAACTTAGATCACAGTATCTTTTTGAAAAGGCAGTGGCTATAGATACGCCTGTGGATCTTGAAATTTGAAAACTTATTCATACACCACCTGTGACCTAACAGCAATGCACGATGAGAGTGCAGTAGGCTTGGTAAAAACAAAGTAAACGTAAAAGATAAAACCCTATAAACCCTAAACCTAACCTTAACCCTAACCTAATGCTAACCTAACACTAACCCGTAAAGGTAACATGTAAGCCTGAAAAAAAGTAGAGAAAAAAAAGTAAAGTCGGCAAGGTGAGAGTCGAAGCGAAAACCATGGGCACAGCAGCCATAACGCATAATCCCTACGCTACAAGACCCATGCCGTTTGAATGACAAACTGACCCTTTTATTTGAATTGCGTCAGGCCAGGTGTGTCCTTAGTTATTTCCTTTTGAAAAAGGTGCTGTCTATATGAAAATTAATTTTTGAGATGGTGAAAAATATTTCTGTGTGCAGCTTTTTTTAGAATTTTTTGAAATGATATTCAGTCTAGTTTTAAGCACTGATCCTTGGAAGTTTCTTTTTTATTTTAAAGACATATATTATGTGTTGTTGGTTGTAAGCATCCTAATTAAGATAAAAGGAAAACACTGATTATTGAATGTAATCTTGATTTTACTCAATGCACTGAAGCTTATTATACCTCAAGCAAAAGCTTTGTGCAGTTTCCTTCTACAAATACTCTACAGTATAAGAGTTTACAATGGTAAGTTGTTGCAAGGCAAGTTGATACTGGTTTTGGTATGACAAAAATAAATACAGTGTATTACAACAGTTCATATTTTTATTGATTAATATTACTAAATTGAAAAGTTGACATATAAAGAAACAAAGAAAAGTAATTAAGTGGATAAATTCAACAGCAAACTATTCATGCTACTGCATGCTAGGTCGGTACTGACTCGCAATGGTCTGAAACAAGTATGATTGGAGTCCATGCAGCCAGGTGATGCCGTAAGTGTGATTACTGAACACAGCACTTTACTCATTAAATTGACATGACAATTCAACAAGTACATTCATGACACAGTGTATAAACTTCTGTTTTTGTTATTGGAACTTCAATTTATGCTAGGTGTTGCTTTTGCTAAAGATTGGACTAATGCAGGGACGTAACGAGGTTACATGACGCCCGAGGCAAGAAGCAAGTTTGGTGCCCCCATGTTTGAATCAAAGAAAGCACTTGTGACATTATTGGGACTTTTCGACCCCTACCAAAAAGGGGAAAATGTGAGCTAACACCTTCTTTATTCACTAGTGAGGTGTTCAAAAGTTAAAGATTCAGTTTTAGTTTAAAATGGTGGGTATTTTATGAAAATAGTTTAAGTCACTAGTATGTAAAGTGTTTAAAATACTGAACTGATAAGGGTACAGTGGCTGAATCACATATGCTACTGTGTGACAAATTCAATTTGCAGATAGGGACCATAAACAGAAAGCATATTGAGAACTTCCCTGTAGAACAGTGGTTCTTAAAACTGCTGAAGGTTTTCTAGCTTGAAACGAGACCTGTGGTTTTGTCTTAACATTGGTTTGTTTCTTTTTTGGTACCTTTGCTCCCAGGTCGCTTCACACGAACTCTTTTCTTGTATGACAGTGGTACTCTTATTTTGGATCTCCCTTGCAGGCTTGAACTCTTTAATTAAAAGACCATTTAACACTAGTAAATATTTTTCTTTTTTTATTCCCAAATCGATTCATTTGCTCCAAAAATGTAAAACAATCTTTCTAATGATTTGGAGTGTTTTCATCTCATTGTATAAGTAACCTCATGCGAAACTCAGTTAACAATTCATTTTTCAAAAAGGTTCTAGATCTTGGAATTTATTGCTAACTGCATTCTATGCTTCTCAAATCCTCTCTGGAGTATTTAGATTGTTCCCTAGCCAACCAAGTACTCTTTGGCATGCTCACAATTATAATCCCCACTCAACTGCAGTGTTATGTGTGTTTTGTTTATGCCACATTAAATGTAATACTGATGGCCACTGTAATTGAATGTATCAATGTGGTTCTGTTAAGACCAAATGTCATATTCTTTGAATGCCATTCAATTCACACCTCATGTCAACAATTTCCAAGCATACAAAAAATCTTGTAGATGAAGACTGTGTCATCTCGCATTCAGTGTTTAAGTCCTCAAGTTTCCAAAATCTCAACCAAAGTATCACTATTTAGTCGATCATACTTTTAGAAGGAACCATCTGTGGTCTTTTCAACCACATGCGTTTGTTTTTTTCAAAACACCCAATTTTTATGTAGACATTAGCTGCTTCAGTTGTTCATTAACCTTTTTCTTTTCCTTTTTTTGTGCGTGTATCTGAGTTCATTAGTTATTTTCAGCACTAGTGCATGGAAATTTTTGTGGTTACATTCAAATGCCATTTGTACTTTAGGTACACTTTTTGATTTATTGAATTTTGCAATGAAAACAGGATGGTGCCCAGCAGCTGGCAAGGGGGTAAACCGCCTGGTAGCAAACATGTTAATGAATGTTATGTTGTTTTGTGTATCATTTTTAGTTGTTTCTTTTTTTATTAATTTTGGTGACGACAATTCGAAGCAGGTCGAAACCTGAATTTTTTGCGTCTTGCTGAGGCTGTTGGGGGTGAACGCTCTTGTCCAAGGAACGCTACGGTGATTTACTCAGTTGCCGTGGATTGAATACCCAACCTTCCATTTGAGAGGCAGACACTTTACCACTACGCTAAAGCCGCCTCCAGTTGTAGTTGTTTCTTTTTGTTTTGTTTTTTTTTGTTCTCTTTTCAATATAACTTTGTAGCAAACACTTGTCGGAATAAGTCAATGATAATTTCAACCTTTACCTGCCTTCATATGACTTTCAAACAACCAAAAACAATTCTGAAAGTTCATTATAATCTTTGCAGTGTTCATATTTTAAGTTATGCATATGGTCATTATATCTGACTTCAAAGGCTTATGCTTCATAGCCATTATAAATTTTGGTTTAGCTCATAGTGGCCTGGTGGACTTCTTTTTCCGGCATTTTCTATTCAGTGGTCAGCAGCCTATTTGGTAGTCATGTCACTTGGTTCATTTCTTTATTATTGTTAACCTGTTTAGCACTTTTGCATTGTGCTGATTTCTTTGTTTTTCAGATATTGTCTAGACAAAAACCAGCAGTTGGAGCTTCCTCCTCTATAGAGAAAGAAAAATCAACCAAAAAGAAGTTGCCAAAGCTTGAAGATTTATTGGATGCCAGAGACTACATGGGCGCTATCACACTTCTTGAGGTGTTTCTGTGAAACTATGGACTGTTGTGTTTATAATTTAAGCATTTTGTTGTTTTTCATTGCTGCAAGATTACAGCATTATCTACATACTGGTCTAACCAATCTGTACTGACGTATAGCAACTTCACACATGTGCAAAAGATGTCTTATAGATTGACTATGTTTAATGTTATTCCTTATACTAAAAATTCATTGGTAAAATATAGAACAAGCATTGTGTTGTTGACTGACTTGTGATTGTTTTGTGCTTGGAAAAACGCTTGGAGCTTCTGTGTTCAATGCATGTACCATATCTTCCTGTCCATATGTTAAGTTAATTAGCACATGTAATGACATTGTCAAACAGTTTAGAATCTTAAACTGTAGTAGTGAAGAGAGTGTCAGCAGAAAATAATGACTTTCCTAATAATTGCAGAGAAAGTAACAATGCCTCAGTACAGATAAAAGAAGCAAGATCATTCTCTTTGTTCTGCCTTTCATGACTTGAATATTCCACTCCAAGATACTTGAATTTCTCGACCAGCTGCAGTGTTTTATTGTTTTATTTTTAGAATACACCAACTTGTATTTCTGGAGAGTCATATTTCTTCCACAAAAAGCAAATGGTTGATCTTGCTGCATTTAACAGTGACACACTTGTTGAAAGGACTGCAACTATTTATCCAGTGCATGTAAACTATGAAGAGGAAAATATGCAATTGTCAATGACCAACACATACAGTGAAAAGTTGTGACTTAATTCCACGAACACGGACACAAACTTCTGATCAGGAATACAATGAGTTCTTCTTTTGAGCCAGTTGTTCTAACCACTGCTTGGGCACACTAGATCTTGGGGCAGGTGTTGAGCAGCCGTTTGATTGTCTCATTGTCCAGAACCATCAGGCCGTGTAGTCCATGAGGAGGTCGATGCATTGGACATAGGAGGACAACATGGTCGACGGTTTGTTATTCTGTGCCACACTCACAGGTTGCAGAGGAAGCCATACCCCATTTGTACAAACAGGAGCAGAAACACCTGACGCTGGTGTGGAGGTGGTTAAGCTGGACCCAGGCTGTTCTTGTGAGGGTCGCTCCAACGGGTAGATGCCAGTGTCTGTGATAAAAATGCAGAGTCTTGTGGGGTTGTCCACCTACTCCGCATTCCATTGGTGATCTGCCCAGTGTGCTGCATGTATGTTGTTGTTGTCAGATGAACTGATGAGTTGTTGTGCAGCAGGTACAAATGTGTGTCTCGATTTGAGGTGCCATGCATCTGCACTCGATGGACGGGTGAGCGCTGAGTGGAGCAGGTGTCTAGGCTCCATGGCACAGCATGCTAGAGGCAGTGTGGCTCCATTTCAATGAAGCTCAGCAGATTGGAGGCCTTTGGGGATTAGAAGGTTGTCCGCTGGTGTAGGACGTGGGCATCTAGTCACAATTCACAAGGTGTCATTGATGGCCGGGTCAATAAGGCAAGTGTGATTACTGCAGCACCAGACAGGAACACAGTACTCTGTGGTTGAATGCACCATGGCTAGGGTGGCTGTTCGCAGAGTTGTTGCTCCAGTACCCCAACAGGAGCCAGCAAGCTGCCTCAGGAACGTAACAGCTGGCTATCACATCATATTGCCACAACCACAACACCCACAACGTTTACTCAAGGGACCTGGTCATAGCTTTCTCAAGGTCGATAAAACAAACACAGTAGACATGCTTTGTATACTTACAAATTTCTCAAAAATTTGTTTGAGAGTAAAAATTTGCTCTGCAGCACTATATCCAGCATGAAAACTGCACTGGCAAGTAGTTTGCTGTGTTTTAATTTTTTCTACATACTTGGTATATACTTCTTGTGGGCGGCTAAGGACAGAGACATCCTTGTAGTCAATGCATTCTCTCCTGTATTTCAGTATTTGGCAACTAGAAAGACTTTTCTGTGACAAGACAATTATGCCACATGTAAAGCTGAGTTTGTGATGGCAACAGTAGAGTGAATCTGGTTGAGCGGAAAATGTTTATTGCTGGCTGTGGGAGTGTTAATCCAGATGTTGCAAGTTCGGCGCTCACTTTGGTTGGCTCAGGGTGATACAGCAATGTAGCTGCAATTACTTCATTCACCATGATTATATCTTCCTCCCCAAAAGCACCTTCTGTGTGTCTGATGGCACTAGAGTGATTGGGTATAAAAAGTCATCGAAATACACTTCACTTGCTAAGGATATCATAAAAGTATACCTATAAGCAGATATATAATGTTACTTTGCAGAGGCTGCTGAATGAAATATTCTCCATGTACCTCTGTGTAGGTGTGACTGTCAACTTTTGGGCCCTTGGCTCATTCCTTTAACTTGTCCATAATCTGCAGTTTTTTTCATAAACATGAATCAATTAACACATTGACCGCTGGTCCACAATATGTTCAGGGCTGCTGTCTGAAGCTAGAACGCTGGTATGGTTTTCATGCTGACGCTTGAGTGGGCAAGGCGTTTTTTAAAAAGGCTCTGGATGGAAAACCATGCATGATAAAAACAAATTCTACACAAAAACGTCAAGTCTCATTGTGTAGTTTACGAAAAGCGAAATCAAAGAATTTTTCCACTTCTTTTGGAGAGAAAAAAACACCCTAAAACAGGGTTGGATTGGCTGTTTTTGACTTTAAAAGTTTATTGCGCCTATTCCAACAATGGGAAAAAGGTAAAAATCACAGAAACGGTTGCTATAGCTGTTACAAAGCATCCTGCCAAGTTTTAAATCAAAAAATTGCAGAGAAGAAAAGTTATAACAGTTTTTATATCGCCTGGTCCTAGACAGGATTTCTGCTTTTTGACTCCGTCTGAAAACGCACATGCGTTCAGCTGTGCTTTGCCTATTGCCAAATAACTCAGTTTAGGTTCGATTTGACTAAAATTTACAGCACTATTTCGTTTCGATACGTCAAACCTTCATAGATATTTTTGTTGCAATAACTGAACTACGAAAAAAATTTTTACACACAATGTACCACGAAAAAACACGCATTTTATTTTTGCATGAAAAAGCCACACAAAATTTTCTTTGTACAAAAAACACTGCAAAATTTTATTTGCACGTGGCCTGAGCATTCCACAATTGTCAGCTGTTGGATACTTAAAAGTAACGCTTCTGCTGTTGTTGTTGCAGAAAAAATGTGAATATTACAGAACATGTTGTGATTGCCTTGTAGCAGCCGCATGCCAAGATGGTAGTGCATGAAACAAGAGGAAAAAACTACAACAGGGTTCCCACGCGGTGTTGGAAGTAATGAAAAAGCATTGAATTTCAAAATCGGTTTTAAAGACCTTGAAAAAGTATTGAAATGGACCAAATAATGCATTAGGTATTGAAAAAGTATGGAAATTCCAAATGGAAAAGAAATTTTGAAGCATCTGAGCAGAATTTTACTGAAAGACAAGGCACTTCAGTATTTATGCAGTGTTATGTAATGTGCAAAATTGAGTTTCATGATTAAGAATTTCAAAACATGAAGTAATGGTATTGAATTTTATAAATTTAGTATTGAAAAGGTATTGAAAAAGTATGGAAAATGCTTTTTTAAAATGTGTGGGAACCCTGCTACAACATTTTTATCAGCCGGTCATAAATATGGTTTGAGATTTGTGAAATAGTTATGCATGCATGTTCAGTTATTTGGCGTTGTTGTGATGGGAAAGGACGAGTGGCAAGGGTGCAATGCGAACTATTGTTGGCGGCAACCTTTGTTGTTCTTTGTTGAACTCTAAATCTCCATTGATGTGTATTGTTGGCAAGCAGCGAAAAGATCACACACCACGATCACTGAATTACTGCTTTTTCGCAAATGAATGGGTGCTATTCTTCGCGATGCCCTTCCTGGCTCAAAGGCTTTGCGCTAACGGGCCGTTTGAAGACTGCCCAGTGCGAATGTTTGTGAAGCAGCACGCATTGTCAAGTGTGAATGTTTGTGAAACAAGGCTAATTGCCAAATGCAAATGTTTTGAAGCAGCTGAACAGACGGCTCCAGCAGTTACTTGTTGTTGAAAATAAAACAATTTTGCAGCAGCTAAAACCGTTTACTCTCTACAAGATGTTCCATCTCACACTAATTTTTTATCCACATCACACTGGCATGCGTTCACAAATGCTTTCCATTAATGGGTCATTTGAAATCTGCCAAGAACAAATGTTTGTGAAGCAGCGTCGAAAAGACGGCTGAAGCATTTATTTGCTGTCGAAAAAAATATTTATGTTCAAGCAAAAATTGTCAAATCTCTACATGATAAGTTCAAACTCAGTAAAAAATCTTTTGAGTAATTATTTATGCACTCTGCATTGGCATGTGTTCACAAATTGGCCATTTGAAATCTGCCAAGAGCAAATGTTTGTTAAGCAGCGTCGAACACACGGCTGAAGCACTTACTTGCTGTCAAAAAAAATATTTATGCTCAAGCAAAAATCATCAAATCTCTACATGATAGGTTGTAACCCAATAAGAAAATTTCTAAGTGATTGTTTATCCACATTGCATTAGAAATTGCTCCCAATGAAATGCAATGTGACGAGACAATCAGCGACATGGTTACAGCAGGCCGATCTTATTTCCGCACTTGGCAAAACGCATGCGTGACTGCAGGCAAAACCATCATGGTTGCAGGAAAAATAAACTATGGTTGCTTTGAAATCCTCTCCTGACCACACCGTACGTCAAATCACATTATAAATATATGTTTCTGGTTGCTAGAGACTTGTACGAAATGTCTGTACTTTATAGAGGAAAACATGCGCAACATTTGGTATTTGAAGTGAAGTTGGATTGTATCGTGCACCGATCCACGAATATATCATGGGCCGGCAGTCTACGGTTGGGAAAGTTCCAGACAACCGCCATTTGAAGTGTTAAGCATCACTAGGTGATTTACACACTTAAACAGTATCGTTACCTCTCTCTACCACTAATACCAGTGAGGTTCAACGTGGAATGAACTTTGTATCTGCATCCCCCAGGTAACTGTCCAAGTACATGCACATATACTGCAATTTACCATTGATTTTTGCACCTTTTTTGCTCTGGAGATGGTCACAGGAGCAGACCCTTAAGAATTTGAAACACCTCATGGCTTTTGGCAACATCTGAAAGTTCTGCTGGCTCCACACCAAAACAGGACCAAGCCAGGTTGGTGATGCAATCATGCCCGCTGGACCTTGGTTGACTTCTCAGTTGCTTTCCGTGGGTGTAGCCATCAGGAATCTCTTTGCCAATCTTTTTTGTTATATTCTGGTTTGCATGAGTGAATGAATGTAGCAGAATTTCTCTATTTGAAGAAGTGGCTTAACATTCAAGGCTTCATGAATTTCACAACTACTCGCCTTGTCATGAAGCAACATGCCATGAACTGTTTGTAAATATCCCATCTCTGCCAATTATATTTGAGATAGCACTGTTTTAGTCATTAACTAGGGCAACCAAAAGTCGATAAAGTCAAAATTTGTCTGCCTTCTTTAAAGTTTATGAAACGTCCACAAACCAAGTTTGACGCTGATACCATGAGCAATGCCCAAGTTATTACGTCAAAATTTATCGTTAGGTCAAACTTTTCTTGGAGCACAGTTTTTTCTCTGTTCGATATTTTATTGAAACTACAACAACAGATATTGATGTGCTTTTGCATGTTTAGTTACAATTCTGTAATAATACTGGGCTTATTGTCGCTTCTGACCTAATAATGTTTTTTTCCCGCGACTACTGGATGATTAAGCTGATTGCAATTCAGCATGTGCGCCTATGAAGTTGCATGAAAAATAAAACCGAATCAACAGTTTGTTGCTCCTCTCTTGTTATATGTGCTGGAGGATGAAGCAGAATGGCTCTTGTAAGAAAAGGCGCCTACTGCTGACCTAAGGATATATTATTTTGCAGTAGCAAACGCAGGAAGTTTGTAGGTCAAAATAAGTCAAAATTTTAAGTTTTTGGTCAGAAAATTGGTTGCCCTATCATTACCCAGGATTCATGCCCCTAGGTGAGGATTGGAAGAAAGACTGATTTGAAAACTGAATGCTTTGCACTTAACTCAACATAATAAAATAACAACTCCAGTAAATGTGTGCAGATGTACTTCAAACCCAATTGGAGTTGGAACTTTACATATTTTAACAAGCACATACTCAACCAGCACCATGTTTGAAGAACTTTTCTTATTGTCAACCTTACCCAATTGTTTTCAACACGCAGTTATGAAAGTAACTGTTCCAAGTGCATCACTTGTACATTTGTGTTTTATTTAAATTCAGTTCAACAAACACACTGGCAAAAGTTCTGATACAACAGATTTGTGGATTGGATACTGTGCTTTTCACTTGGGTGATTATAAAAAAGCATATGAGGTATGTGTTGATAGTACTGTTTTACAATTATTGGCTATTGGACAAGTTTTTGTTAACATGTGTAATATACAATAGAAAGAAATTGGTGAGTGGATTGAGGTTACAATATGAGGTTTTGTTTGCTTAACAAAAAATGACATTTCACAATTTGTGTTTTTTGTTTTTCTTTTTTATTGAAAATTAAAATGTAAGTGATGCATTTGTCTAGTGTGAAACTTTTGCATCTGAATTGGCAACAACCTTCCTGTGGATTCTAACAATGTCATGGATCTAACTTAGCTATACTTTTTTTAATTGTCTTAGTGTAAATCAAATTTTGAAAGAAAAAATACCCATTGATGTGCAATTAGTTGATTTTTAAATAATATCCTGTTTCTACATGGTCTGATATGCAAATTTTTCAGGCATTAAGTGGATAGCATTAAGTTCTATGTAAGAACATTTATATGAAGAGTGTTGTGATAACCCGGTTGTGTAATGCCATTAAGAAACTGATCTACTGCCCCTGACTGACCAATAAATAATGGTAATAATCCTTGAACAAGAGCATTGACATAAACATCCCAGCAGTAGGGTAAATTTAGAATTGAGCCTACCACTAATGTTGTCATTCAAAGGATGCAATATGTTCAACTATAGACTTTAAGTGTGTTTTTTCTTGTACTGTAAGATATTTTTAGATCAAACTATTTGGCATTGAAGTTTCACCCAATTTGATTTAATGAAAAGGCTTTATAAAGTAGAAAATTTAAATGCTATTTTTATCCATGCATCTGTTGTAAAAGCATGATGTCATAAGTTGTTTTGCTCTGCAAGGTGGTTAGGAAACTTAGTATGCAACAACTTTGTTATGAATACATACGTTGTATCTATTTTTGGTACTATAATGTCATAAAAGCAATATCTGCTTGTCACAATCTTTGCAATCAGGAAGGATGTATATACAAGTTATGTTCTCCCTATTTCTCCATAGTATATGGTGTAATGTTGTATAGCCTGAAAGTATTCTAATTTTCAATTAGTTGGGCTGAATGGAATATGCTTTTTCTGATTAAATTCTCATTAAACATGAAGAGATGATTTGGAAGAATAGTAAATTTTTTAATTAGAAGTTGTAGCAAGTCTTTCAACATCAACTTTATACACCAGGTTTATTCGGAACTGTGTAGAAAACCTGATGTGGATAGAAATACATGGGTCTATCTTGCCTGCTGCTGCTTTTACCTTGGGATGTATAAAGAAGCAGATGATGCATGCACAAAAGGTAACCCTGCTTTACTTCACTGTAAATGGTGGCTTGAACTCGTGATGTATCTTTCCAGAATATATGTTCAAAAAGTTTGGAAATTTACGTCAATCTGCCAAATAGATCTTTAGAATGCCTGATCTACAGTGTCAAAATTGAAAGATATGCATTGCTCAATGAACAGGCGCTCTTCCCTAATGGTTTTCAAACTTTGGAAAGGACCATTAAATGAACAAAAATTTCAGTATGCTTGCTTTGTGCCCTAAATCCGGGTGTCAAAAGTAGTTTTTAGACACTGCCTTCACTTGACCTGTGATTGGATATTCTCAGCTACTTTCTTAAATGGTGCCACAGGAGTGGCGAGTTGTTGCCAAGGACATGTATGAACCTTTCGCTTTCTGTGCAATGCAGGAAAGGTCACAAGCACTGGTTTCCAAGTCTTCTATTATACACAACTAGGTATGAAACCCAGTCTATCAGCATATAGAAACATGTTTTCCCACGCAGCGTTAGTACACACCACAATGAAACAGAGATATTGACATCATTCATAGAATTAGGGACATTCCGGTTTAATGAACCAGCTGATTGATACAGTTGGTTGAGCACGAGCCACTACAGCTAGTAGGATGGGTTCGATTCCCGGTCGGGTCATACCGAAGATTGGAATAACGGTACTTTCCGCCTGTCCAGCCTCGTGCTCGGATTTTGTGGGTGGGTGCAAGGAAACGGTTAACACGCGGTACTGCCATTGACTCGTCACCAGTGCAGCATTATCTGCGAAAACAGCCGCATGGCCCACGGCGCAGAGCAAGCGGAGGTGGGAGCCGCAGACGACTCGTGACACTCCGAAAGGAGTACAAAAGCTAATATAACGAAACTAAACTGAAAAGTTTTGATGAGCACATCGCTATTTTGCGTACAGAAGATGGCGAAATGTTAACCACCATAATAATGTACGACTGCTGTTCTTGGTAAAGATATGAAAATAAGTGACTCAACATATTGTAAAAACTATTGAAGTACTTTTTGGTAGTTGGTAGTAATATACATCAGTTCACGTAAAATAAAAGCAAGCTTCTTTTGAACTATGCCGCATGCTTGGTAACACCTACAAAAGCAAACATTGTTGTTTATGATTGCAATATTTTAATAGCAAAATGGAAATGGCTTAAGTGCAGCATAGATCATCTTCCTCGTGATCTTATGTGTAAATGAATTGTTGAAAGTTTTGCCAAGTTTTAAGTAAAAATGTAATAGAGTAGAAATTTTGAGGCAATTAATGGGTTTAAACTGATTTGGAACCCCTAGCGAAATACTGCTGTTCTTGCCTATTTCCACGCATCGAAATTTTTTGTACTTTGGTCATCTGTGGATGAATGTGAGTGCTGGAAAGTTCCACTGTACTCTGTTTTTCACCACGCTCAGATATGTCACTGCCACCGAGATTAAGTGTAATGGCACGCGCATGCATATATCGAAATCAGCCCGCTTCCAGTTATAACAAGGAGACGTTCAGCTGATAGCGGAATAACAACTTTGCGTTCCTCGAACAAACGCCCTCTTACAGGTCTTGCGCTTGTTTTTCCTGTTTTGCAGCTCCTAAGTCTTCACTTCAGAATCGATTGTTGTTCCATCTCTCACACAAAGTAAGTTTATGTCTTCGTAGTTGGAATTTCTAAACTAGTATTTTTTTTGTGAGGTTGAACTCAATAGAAAACAATTTTTCGCTTTTCAGTCCAGTATCGCCAGGTTAAATAAGTGTGATTACCATTACCGGTCATGATATGAGCATGTTTTAAGAAATTTGTATCATTTTGCCGTGGTTGTGAACCTGAGAATGTACGTAGGCTTTGCTTAATCATATAATAGCCGTTGTATATTGAAAACTGGATATCAAACAAAGCATCCACTTAAATCTGGTGCTTAACAAGCCCCAACCCCAAATCATTTTGGCAATTCCTGCGCATGATTTCAAGAAAAACGAGTGTCGTTTGTAATAGTGTGCATTTTATCGCGTCTTGTTTATGTGGTTACTCTTCATGCGACAATTAAGTTGCGCTTGGGATAGATTTTGTGAGAAGAACACCACCTTTTCGTGAAACCAACCTACAAAGTCAGTTAGGAATACTCTGCTCTAACAAGTTGACGCAGAAGTAGATACCGGTTATAAAAGCGCAAGTCATGCAGCCCCTAGGACAGAGGTCTCAAACTCAAATTTGCCCGAGGGCCAAATGAGTGCTTGCAAAGTTGTCAGAGGGCCGCATTATGGCGCTGACACAATGGCGGTGCTTGAACCTTACTAGAAACAGCTGCTTCATCTTATTTCTTGCGAAAGATATAGTGAGTTATAGGCAAATCATTTCTTGCCGTATCTACTTCAATTAAAGAGGGACTTGTTCACTCGCTGACCGAGCACTTTTATTAGTTAATTCGTCTGCTGATCACCCGTGAATAAACTAAACAACTTGAATGCTAATTATCCGAAAATTCCCAAAAAGCATCGCGGACCACATGTGGCCCGCGGGCCGCGTGTTTGAGAGCCCTACCCTACGGCTTAGGTCTAGAACACCACACCTTTCTGAGAGTGGAAATCCATTGTGTTGCGAAGACACGTAGGTGCAAATTACTTGAACGATAGAGCAAATGCTGAAAAACTTTATGCACGGCTTAAAGTTTTACAGCTTAATGACACTTACAAGTTGCAAATAGTTAAAATGATGCATCAATTCAATTATCGCTGTCTACCATCAGCATATAATAAACTATTCACAAAGTTGGGCAATACACCGTACATTCATACAATACTAGACAAAAAACATCTCAAGAATATATAGTTCGAAGGAAAAGATTGACTACCAGACAAAAATCTCTTGCTTTTATAGGAATTAAGATTTGGAAGTCTTTGGATCCAAATTTAAAATTACAATATTTTCATACTTTCAAAAAGGAATACAAATTATACCTCCAAAAACAACATTAGCCCTTCTCAAACAGTTCACATTAGCACAAAATATACGCTGCCATATGTATTCCTCATTAACATAACCTTTTCTCACCATTAGGATAGTAGACCAAAATAGAAAACCACCTGGTACCTCTGGAGAGACGCAAACATGATATTAATGTGATTGGGATAACTTATCGGCCATTGATTGTGATGATATTCTATGAGTGACCCAGGTTTGCTACATACAATACAATGATTTAATCTTGTTTTAACTTGGAAACCTGTCTGTTATTGTGCTTGTATGCTTCTGTTTTGAAATTGTTTTGCTTGTTTGTTTGATTTTGCTTGCATGCTTATGTTTTGAAAATTGTTTATTAGTTTATGAACTTTCTTTGTGAGTTTCCCGAATAAATTGAACTGAACTTCAAGCATGAATTTTTTTTCTAAACTTTACAGGACATTTCGGTATATTTGCAAAGTGCGATTGGTTTTTTAAATATCTCATGAAAAATTCTCCTAGTTAGGATCTGTCCATTCTTCTGGCATGTACGCCTACTAGCAAGTCTCCATTTGCGATCAGTTCTTTTTAGACCTGAGAACTGTCTTGAAGAAAAGGTGTTTAGTGTTTTTCCTATAGAAAAGTAGACCACCGAGGCCCCAAGTCTGGCGTCAAATATGATTAGAAACTCGTTAAGAATGGAAATAAAGAAATCATTCTTTTCTGAGACTTATGCTTTTCGCTTCCGCGGTACACTGCGGTTTGTACTGGTGACGTGACTTAGCTTTTGTTTATTTCACCGCTTTCAAGCGAATCAGAGGTAATGCGCTGTCTTGGCAATTTTCCTTAATGTTCATTCAGAAAATTCAACTGGTGTAGGAAAAGTTTAAATGCTGCAAACATGAGTGGGTGCTGATTTTCATATTCGATTACGTTTGCACAATTTCAATTTACTTTCAGCCCACTGGAAAATTCTGCGTTGTCATTTTTCGGTCACTGGCCGAATTTTTTTTACATGACCGAAAAACGTTAAAAGTCAGTTCGGTCAAAAAATGTCCGAAAACGAAAGATGACAGAAAGTTTTAAAAAATGAGCCCTCAAGTATTGGTTATGTCCATCTGTGTTCTCAGTTCAATGATGAGAAACGATTGATGTCATATCATCAAAATCTTCAAGACCAGTTTGAGGATCAAATGTGTCTCGCATCTATCCATTATATGAGGTCGCATTACCAGGAAGCTATAGATATTTACAAGAGAATTCTACTTGAGAACAGGTATTATTAAATATTGATTATTCGGTTGCCTTAATAAATTTTATTGGTTGCGCGAATTCGAGCGTAGTAGCGAAAAATTGTTACCGATCTGTAATTTTTCGGTTACCCATGTATATTTTTTGCAGAGAGTTTTTGGCATTGAACGTCTACGTTGCTCTTTGTTATTACAAGCTGGATTACTACGACGTTTCGCAGGTGTCTTTGATGTTTTTCAACTTTTTACATCTTCAGGTCTTACTTCCAGTATGCTGTAAAAAACGCCCAGTGTATTCGCCTACAAAAGATTTGAACGCTTTTTACGCTTTAATGCTTGGTCTTTAATCAAGGCAATTATACACTATAAGAAAAAATATGAAAAAGGGAGTTACAATTTTGCAACCGATACACACTCCTAATTTGTACAAGGTCCGAGAATCGATAGACTGATTTCTCGTGGGCCGAATCCTGGTGTCAAGTGAAATTTCTGACTTGCTAATCGCTGACTTCATGCCATCTGCGCATGTGCAGAGTAATATTCTAAGTCCTGCATTTCGCAAGCGGCGGCTGTTCGCTGAGATATCAAAATAAGCTGAGAACTGATGATTAGGATTTAGGGTTAGAAAAAGAAAATCAATTGACGTCTAAGACAAATATTTTTCAGTGGTCAGTTACAGTATTCCGAAACTGTCGCTCATTGTGGCCTTTCTGACGTCTAACCAAAAGTTTCTATTATCGCAATAGACATCAAAAGCTTCATCGCCAAAGTTTATTCCTTTACTCTGAGAAGTGAAATAACTGACGTACAAGAATAGATCAAAGTTCGCAGAATTCAGATATTTCGCTTGACACCGATATCGTATTGGTCCACTTCTATAGAGATGATTATAAGGCTGACGACTTCCGGGCTGATTGAATATCTGACCGGCGTGCACGTTTGATTGCTTGCCACTGAGGCATTATAGAAAATGCAGATAAACTAACGAAAGAATGAGAGTTTATCTGCATTTTCCATAATGCCTCAGTGTCATTTTCTTCATGTCCGTGTTGTTTTTATCAGGGGAGGTAAAGATTGTGTGCAGTGTGACCTTCAGCGTGACGTGTCGCTCCTCGCTTGCAGGAAGTCTTGGCTGTTTATCTGCAAACCTTCCCGGACAGTGCCATTGCCGTCAACCTGAAGGCGTGCAACCATTTCAAGTTGTACAACGGCAAAGCTGCTGAAGCTGAACTGAAACACTTACAGGACATAGCCTCGCCATCGTTTCACTTCGCGTCAGAACTGGTTCGGCACAACCTGGTATGTCAGTTATGACTTCGTGTTTGCCTACCATGAACATCACCTTGTTAAAGTAAAGCTGCTGCAAACGTTCTTGATAACTTTTGTTCGAATTTACTTGTACGAGAGCGATGCTTTTTCAGCTGCACCTGGTCATCATCGCGCATGTGCTGTATTGCTTAGAAAGATTTTGAGTGATTGCACTTTATTCCTGCCTGGTTTAACCGTTCAGTGGTATAGTCCTGGCGTTTGACGTGTTCCATTTACGTTACTGAAAATCTTTGCACAAAATCGCACAGATTATAAAAATCTGTCACGTTATTAGACTTTTGAGACGTCCTTGCAAATATTTCCAGGTTGTTTTCAGAGGTGGCGAAGGCGCATTGCAAGTCCTTCCTCCATTGATCGACGTCATACCTGAAGCGAGACTAAACCTTGTCATCTACTACTTACGGCAAGGTATCCCTGTTGCCGCTTGCACCACAGTTAAAAGAAACCAAAAAATTGGCTACTCATTTAGGCAGTTGCTATGTCAACAGCTTGTTAAGACAAAAACATCTGCATCGTCAGTGCCTTATTGTTTTATAATTTTTTTTCCGATCACAGACGATCTGATAGAAGCTTACACGCTGATTAAAGATCACGACCCGACCACACCGCAGGAGTACATTATCAAAGCTGTTGTTAACGCAGCTTTGGGACAAGATCAGGGATCGGTGAGTTGTGGTACTGTACGTAAGACTGAACGATTATTTTACGACGAACAACTTGATGAGTCAGTAACAATACGGTTTTCGCAACCACCACTCCACATCCCTGACTATTACAGACTTGTACGACCACCTTCTTCAAAACCTCGATAAAAAGCTTACACCATGCGCGGTTTTCTTAGATCTAAGAAAAGCATTTGACTCAGTGAATCACTCCAATTTACTGACAGAACTTGAGCATTACCGCGAGGAAGAGGAAAGAGGAAATGCACTTGAACAAATACAGTCTTATCTCTCCAACAGAAAACAGTATGTTCAAGGCGGAAATGCTAAATCATCTTTAAATTCAATCATTTCTGGGGTCCCCCAGGGCTCGATTTTAGGCCCATTGTTTTTTTAAATATTTGTAAACGATCTACTAAATTCAAATTTTAAGAAAACTATGCTTTTCGCCGGTGGTACAATTTTAGTTCCAAGCGACAACAATCTGAGAAAATCATAAAATTACGGTTAATCGTGAAATGACAAAAGTGATGGATTGGCTAACTGCAAACAAACTCTCACTAAATATTTCCATAACAAAATATATGTTGATCACAAATAAACATGTAATCACAGAATCCTTCGTAATAGATGTAAACAGTAATCGTATTGGAAGAAGTTTGACCTACAAGTACCTTGGTATAATTGTAGATGAAAAACTTTCATGAAAAGAGCATTGTAAACAGTTGTGTTGTACGATATCCAAATATGTTGGTGTAATGCATAAAGTTAAACATTATGTTAATAACCAAGCATTACGTATGTTGAATCACAGCTTGATAAACTCACGAGCACAGTATGGGATTATTGCCTGGGGAAGAGCAGCTTCATGTTATCTACAGCCAATATCGGTTATTTTGAACTGCGCCGTGAGATGCTTAAACCAGGTTTTTTTAAGGCGTTTTAGGGACCCGATTCGGATGCCTAGAATTGAAAATCGGGTCTCCACAATCAGAGAAAATCATTATCGGGTCCCTAGAATCAAAGAAAATCGGGTCACTGTTATCAGAGAAATCGGGTCCCTACAGGTTCACATCGGGTACCTAACATTTTCTTTGAAAAAGACCCTGCTTAAACACAAATAAACTTTTGACTAACAAACGTGCTACCATTTACAAAATGCTAAAAATTCTCCAACGAAAAGATATACAATCTAGAAGTGAGCAAATTCATGTACAAATATGCTAACTCTCAACTACCTGCTACGTTTAACAATTATTTTAAACTCATTACGGATGTTTATCCGTATAATATGAGGCAAATCAAAACCCGACAATTTTCTCTGCCAAAAGCACGTTCAAACTCAGGTGCTAACATGGTAAAATACAGTGCAGTAGAAATCTGGTCAAGAATTCCTTCAGAAATAAAAAATGAAACGTGTTTGGCACTTTTTTCGGCAGAATATAAGAAATATGTATTACTCCGCTACTAGAAATATAATTTGTTTTTCTCAATTTGTAAAGGAGCCGGATTATCGTGACACCAGTAGCCTGCAATCATAAATCACTGGCCAAGGTTGCACGAGACTAATTAGTTCCTCATTAAAATCTGACAGCTAAGAGCTGAAAACACAGGCAGAAAGTACCAACCGCACCTCTACAGTAGGCCTAGAAGGCTGGTTGTTATTCAACACAGAACTTATCAATAGAGTTATTAGTAGCATTTAGTGACAAATAAACTTAAAACTCAACTCAAGTTATCCGATTCGTCATGATAGTGTACTCACTGCCAAGCCTAACACATCGAACAAGGACCAACGTGATGCGGCAGATGCGACAAAGTAAAACCAATTTCTGCTCTGGGAGGTCTGCAGCTTAAATGACCCCTGGTCCTTCGCAGCCTCCCACTCCCTCATGCATTTTATAAATCGATGTACTTGGAAGTCATCGCAGTACTACATTATAATAATCATGATGGCATCATTCATGCATGTGTCTTCAGGGGGGGCTATTGGGGCGATCGGCCCCCTACGAAAGTAACTATATTCACCATGATTTTTTACAATTCGAAAAACAGCATTCGCAATATAAGGCCAATTTGTCGTCCATAGTTTTGTTACAGCATTATTGTGAAGAATACTTCATCCCTCTTACAGTAGTGAAACCTTTATGAGACTTGACTATCAGATATTAGTGAAATCGCCCCCCTAAGCTTACCAGCTGGATCCGCCTCTGTGTGTCTTATAAGCTTGTGTTTCATCAAAGTAAATGTATTAGCGCCATCAAACGTATACTCTTTACTACCGTCATGTTTATATCCTCGTCTTCTTACATGTATTTTTGTATTCCTTGTTACTGCGATGCATGCTTAAAGTCTAGCGCCTTGCGTGTGGGGGTAAAGACGTTTCACAATACAATTTTATTTGTTGAATACAACAAACGTAATTTCTTGGGTTTTTGGAAAAATTTCATGAGCTTATTTAATTTTTATGGGCTTGTTTGGCTTACAAACTGACCCAGAGCGTTAGAAATTTTATAAAAGTTCGATTTGCTTTTTAAAGCAAAATTACCCAAAGCAATTGACAAAACGAAATATTCCTAACATTTTGCTGACTTTCTATTAGCATCATTAATGCATTTCTCTTTAGTTTTGAATGCGCTTTTAAGTTGATTTCTCATATTTCTTGCTCATTCGGTAAGTTGTGGCTGAAACGCCACTTTCCGTTGAGGTAAGTGATCGTCGGAGTTAATTGACTTGTCCAACTCTTGTAAAAGTATTTCCATATCGGGTAATTGTCGTGTTTTTCGCTTCTGCATAAATTTAAAGTGTGAAACGCCCTGGCTGCGCTGCACTGTCCGGAAAGCATCCCAGATCGCGTTTTTCTTTGTCGGCAAACATCGGATGTCTGTTTCAGAGAGACCACTTGAAGATTGCTCAGCAGTATTTTCAATTGGTGGGAGGATCGGCGAGCGAATGTGGTGAGACCCACTGGAAGTTTTTACCGAATTTGTGGCGCGTCTTAGTCGGTTGGGCTTTTCTCTAAAAATCGCTGACATCCGTTTCTTAATAGAAGTCCAAACAATAAACGGCCGTGTTGAAGATGCTAGTGCGCACATATTGCTGCAGTGCAGTTGGGTTCATTGCGTCTTACGTTGGTCTGGAAATGAACTAAACGTGCTTTGACGATTGTTCTTCTGTTGCAGACACAATACCCGGTCGTCAGTGCATGGCTTCATGCTTCTTTTTACTGAAACAGTTCGACGACGTACTCATATATCTCAACTCGATCAAGGTTGTTTATCTGCGGCTCTTTTGTCCGTTTTCTTTCACCCAGCTTGCGTTCGCTGTGCTATAAGCACAACCGTGGTCGAAAAATCATGCGCAACCATCGGCATGGTTGCTTAGTTCGAGAAAACTTGCCTACCTACACGTCACACAGTATTTGCCACTGTTCGTCATTAACTTCATTGTGTGCGTGTTCAGACCTACTTCTACAATGACGACGTCTTCAATTTCAACTACGCTCAAGCAAAAGCAACGGCGGGCAATTTTAAGGAAGCTGAAGAGGTCAGTTGTCCACACTCGCACCAAAAATGCCATTCCAGCATATTTTTCGGGAACAATTGTGTCTTTCCCGTTTCAAATTCTTGTTGTACGCTGAAATTCTAATTTCCTTTCCAGCAAGCCTTGTGGTTAAAGTAATGGTTAATCAGCAAAGGAGATATTGTCTTCATGACGGACATCGTATGAATTATTAGGCAAAAAATCTGGTGGCAATCATAAAATTTGCAATATGCTCACGCTGTAATAGTAGAATGAATTTTTTGGCAGAAAACTTTCTCTGTGTTTTAGCAAATGTATAAAATAAACGCACATTTGCAGAATACACTTTATTTACGTCCCGAATTCGCATAATTTTAAAATCTAAAGTAATAGTTTTTATAATCCACGCAGTTGTTGATAAATTGAGTGAGTTTTCGCAAGCCATTGAGTACAACTTTTATCGTATTACACTTATAACTTTTAGCCTCGCAATCTTCCCCAGCTGAACCCCTCCATGCGCCACGTTGAGGTTAGGCAATTTACCGCTGGATGGAGGCATGGAGCAATTCAATTGTCCACCCGAGCGGAACTTTCCGAAGTAGTCTCACTATTGGCGTAAAACACTCCGCTCTTGATGAAACTTCTGCTGAAGAATGATAAATGCACGTTACCTCACTTTTTTACTTTAGCGTTGGCACTTTTCAACCAGCCACTAAAGACACATTAGTTCGCGTTTTACTCAATGATGAGTCCCCTCTGGAAAAGTGTGTTGGTTCGACTTCATTTCTGCCCAAAACAATTAAAATTTAGTAACTGTTTGTTTTTCAGGCGTTCCTTCTGATCCAAAGCGAAAAGATACGAAACGACTACGTTTATATAAGTTGGCTGGCGCGCTGCTGTAAGTGCGCGGCGTTCTACAGTTGCGCCTTTGGGCTTTCATAACATAGCGTGGGAATGTTAGCAGCCGTTTTGCACTGAACACCACATTAGTTGTTTGAATGCCCTGTTGCGCCCCTGTATGGCATAAGATGGTGTTAATGTTTGTGCAAGCGACCAACCTTCTCGTTTTGATCAGCTAAGTATCACGGACTGCGTGTATTTAGACCTCCGCGAAAAGTTGCGTGCGAGAGTTGGTTGCTTGGCTGAGAAAATTCCGCCCTTGTTAAAAAACTGCATTGCTGCTTCACACGCGCAAGTTTGTTTTGATTCAATATCTTTTAACGCGTCAGACATAATGAACAAGCGAGCAAGGCTGGCATGGGAGCTCTATTTGAAGATGGAAACTTCCGGGGAGTCCTTCAGTCTGTTACAGCTCGTCGCGAACGATTGCTACAAGGTTTATAAATGCTTTGATCGTTTGCGTGCAACTACCGAAGCACTCTTGTTCTTTCTGAGAAAAACCGTAACTGCTTTTTGAGCGTTTTTTTTAGGCCGAAACAGATTTTTTTGACCGCCTCCGCGGAAATGCTGCATCATTTCTCTTGCATTATCTGTCTTTGTGCAGTTAAGATATCCTGCGGTTCTATTTTTTACTCGTTGGCCGTTTAGCTAATCTGGCTGAGTGCATTTATAGAAGCATCAAGGTTAGGTAACCTAGAGGCTAATGCCACTGGCGGTAAAACTGTAAGGCATTCCAAGCTTTACAAGAATACTGATGTTCCGTCAAAAATAGGTTTGAACCTGGCTTTAATTAAACTTGCACAACCATATGTTGTCAGCCGTCCTTGACTATAAACCGCATACGATGTTTGGCAAGCTGCTAAACTGCGAAACATCACAGTCTTTACCGCACAGGCCTGCAGTAAGAAACGAATTGTCCGTGTCAAGGAAACAACATTAGCCATCCTTGTGTGTAAGTCACATGAAGTGATAACAAAAAATAGACATAAACCGCCGCTTATGCCGGAATATATACATTATTCACTTTTCTGTTGTTGCAGTGTCACAAGTGCTTCTGTCAGAATGTGGTCAGTTCGACCAAACTAAATTTCCCAGTCGAAATAGTCAGATAACGGAGTGTAGGGCGACTGCAGTTATTTGTGTCGGAGGTTGCGCCTGTGGTTGTGATTTGAGTAACTTTACGAAACTTGACTAATTTCGTCGCTCTTCCTTTGCGTGGTGCCCTTTCAACGAGGGAATCAGTATACTTGGCGAACAACCAAGTCTGCGCGATATATGCGCAAAAAGTTGCACATGCATAAGTGTGACGCTCTTCACAATACGATTATGGACTGCGCGTTTTTGCGAGCTTGGGAAGCTTGCGCAAAGCTGCTGTGCCTTTTGTCATCATGCACCGCTCATAACTTTGTTGATTCGCCGCAGATGGGGGAGTTTTACATTTCGGCAAAAGCGTTTGATGTTCTGGAGCGATTGGACCCCAACCCGGAATATTGGGAAGGCAAGAGGGGGGCATGCGTTGGACTCTTTCAAATGATCATTGCCGGAAAGGAGCCGAGGTTAGTACTGGCGAACCATCATGCAACAGAAAGCACACTTATTTTGAAATTCAACTCAGTTCGACTCCCTCATCGTTTCGCACAGCCGTGCCATTCGGTGGTAAGAACCTTAGATTGTGATCAAACAACATATCAGCGGGTATGTGATGCGTAAGTTGTTTAGCAGATGACGACCGTGCAAAACAGAGTCTGAACTCACACACGATTAAAATGTTTCGGTTGTGGTGAGTCATCAGATGGCGCAAGTACAGAATTCCAATGTTTTCAAACCGCCTATAAACGCATTGTTGCGAAGCTGAATTATTGATTGCGCGGCCGTCATTTCACGTCGAAACTTGTAGGTGATGCAACTCGAAGGTCATGAGGTCACAGGCACTGCTCATGTAAGCACTCGCAACAGAGTCATTTATTCTGGTTTGCGGGCACAGAGCGCACGACTGTTATCGTCTTGTTTGTTATGTGCGCGTTGTTGTGCAACTCTTTTCAATAACTTGTGAATCCGTGCCAAGGTTTGTTTGCTCAGCATATTTTGTGCTGGTTGTAAACTTTGAAACTTCGCTTGCGGAAAACACTGCTCGTTGTTGTCCAGCTCCGCTCACGTGGATCGTCCTTTTCCACCTTTTTTGGAACCGGCCGCAGTAAAACTGCTGTTGCATCATTTTTACGCAAAAGCAATAATAATTAATCGACAACAATGTTCGGCCTTGTTGCGGCGAATCGTACCATTCGCGCAACCTGGTTGAACCGCAACAGCTCGCGCAGTATTGCAGCGAGCCACTGTAGCAAAAGTCCCTACCACTGGACACCTAATTATACGTGCGACATTTACAAGCATCAAGGCAGAAATGTTAAAGAATACTACATGCAAACCTGAAACAAAACAACGTGGCTGAAAATTTTCAAGATTATACTGTCGTCGACCTAACTGTGTTTTTGCAAGCTTAGTTGATTCTTCATAAACGGGCCAGTATTAAGGTTTTATCGAAACACGTTTGAGTTAACCTGGCTAGAGAATAGATTTAATGATAACGCTTGGAAGAGGCAGTCTTTGCATCTGATTTCTCATTCTTGTGAAGTTACGCCTTAGGGAAATTTCAGTTATATAACCGATTTCAAACGAACACATTCGAACCTAGTGGTTTACTGCACAGTGATAACATCTCAAAAACAGATAAAACCGCATATACGTGCAAACGGTCGTCCCCAAGCTTTGCTTATGGCGTTGTTGGTAACCAGGCTTGTCCATGGGATTGTACCACTCCATGATATATTCACGAAGCTAGTAATACGAAATAAGCTTTGTCGTGCGCATGTCTACTGTCCAGCCTCTTACAGAGCCGTGGATAAGGCACCGCAAGCCCCCAATTAGGAGGCAACGATAATTTAGTGACATTTCTTTTAGTTTTCACCTGAAAAAATTGCCCGACAACGTTATTTTCGGGAGCTTTGCGTCACTAAGCCATGACACTGATTACTACGACTGATACTTGCTGTGAGCATATAGTAACGGTATTCAACTTCAGAAAATTCCTGCTGTGATACGTTATTATTGCTTACGATGGGAGCAAATTTCAAGCCAGCTTTGCCCCCATCCAGTATCACCCATGGGATTCTTATTCCCATGGACAAGCCTGTGGGGAACTCTTACTTTATGAACCCGACTTGAGAGATTGATACGATGGAATATATTTGCAAGATTCATGAAACTTTGCAGAGTTGTTCACCACTGCTAGCTCATTTCTTTTCAGAAACGTTTATCTTCACTGAGGACAAAGCTGTCCGAATGAATGCGTAAAAATAAGCCTTTGCAATCACTGATCCGCATAAAATAGATGTGTCCGTTGTGTGATTGGAATCTTCAATGATTTCGACGAAAAAGCGTCAGTGGCTGCATTTGATGACCATCGTTCGATTAAGCAATCGTTACTATTATGCGAAGTTTTAACGTTTTGAAAGTCAGTTGTAGGTAATCAAATCAGTTTAAGCTCAGGCTACTCGTTACCGAAAATTTTGAAACTAAGATTCCGATAGCAATGTTGACAAGGTTTACTGTCAATTGGTAGACTATAGGTTGTAGAAATCTAAAGCTTAGCGTCTAACAGATTAAATTATCCGCTGTGAAGAACCACTGTTTCGTTGGTATAAGCTTTATTTCACATTGCGTGTTCTTTTGTTCAATCGGAAAAAATAACTTGTGCAATTCTAGGGAAATTTTCGAAACACGCTGACATTTTTGCTGTCAAGAACATTGCAAGCAGAATGCGCAGTATCTGTGGGGTTTGAATCACTGCAATACGTATTAACTTCCGCTTCTTGTTTTATCCCAAAAAAATGACAGTGTCTTTCACATGACCACTTACGCAAGTGTCTGGCCAACCCCTCACAATCCACAACTTTTTTTTTAAAGAGAAACACTGCGAGAGCTAGTGATGCTGCTGCGCAACACGAACAGTCCCCAGGTCGAATACATCATCGTCACTATGAAGAAGTGGGGCAAGGAGAATCGCGTGCCAGTGCAATGAGAACCAATCGCGTTCTGCCTGGAAGTTATGCGGCAACAGAAAGTCTCCGGCTTTGGCTGCTTTAGGAGCGAGACGAAGCCACTGAACTTCCCTTACTTCTTACTTACCAGAGCCAAGGCACGCTCACCGTGGCACGCGCCGGTCAGCTTCGCACGCGTTCGGGTTCACTTCGAAGGTATTTGCACAAATCAAGTTTTTCTGTTTGTTCAACCGACGCCGCGGCGCTCGTCTCCCAGGTCGATTCGTGCGGGGTTCGCGTTTGTGTTTCTCTGCGTTACAATTGTCGCCCGAACCACAGTTCCGTTTCAGATTCTTCTGGGATTTTTTTGCTTTGTTATGCTCGGCACTGTCCAGACGAAAATTGCTCAACCATATGCTGGTAATGTTTGTCTGGGCGCCGACAGCGCGTGACTTTGTACATTCCCATGGAATTTTTACGAATTTTATGAGTTACGGTTTATTCCGAAACGGTAAACCTGAGCCTCAATCGGCTAATTCCGGTTGTCCTGTTTTTTATGAGTGAAAGAGAATTGTTAGACCGATCGTATGACGACTGGTTGTTCAATCGCTGCATTGCTTTTATCTACGCAATGCTTGTTCCGTACTGGCTGTTGACAAATATCGGTGTATGCTTTGCATTGTTTGTTGTCGCCGGATTACGTTGGAGGCTCTCACTTGCAAGACTTGTCAACAACATATTACAGTCCTGGTAGAATAGCTTTGCGTGTTAAAGGAAGCTTGGTCACCGTTATCCTCTGCACTGCACTGTTATCGGGTTCCCGTTGGATTGGAAATCCCATAAATCACTCAAGCACGACCGTGAGTGTCTCACCGAGCTGCTTGAGCGCGCATGTTTTCAACCACACGCGATTCAGCGAATCCAACTAGCAGAGTTGGGTTGGGAATCCGATAATAAGGGATTCGAGCGGAAAATAGTTTGGGTGGTTTGTATTAAGTCTTGTGCAACCTTTTCTGTACTTGTTTGATGCTAAAACCACTACCGTGGAACAGATTAGCCTATTCAAGCTAATCTGTAGCGAAAACGACGGATTAATTTATTTAATAGTTTTGCCTGTAGGCTAACTACACCTATTGTAGTTAGGGAAACAGTCAGGAAAATTGAATCGGTTGAGCAAACTGGAAAAACGACGGATTAATTTATTTAATAGTTTTGCCTGTAGGCTAACTACACCTAGTTAGGGAAACAGTCAGCAAAATTGAATCGGTTGAGCAAACTGGAAGATTATTCGGTAGGTTACAAGATGTCAGATTTGGGCTGAAGGACTATTAGCCTACCCCAATGCTGATTTAATAGGTTTTCATTACACCTTGGTGTAGTAGAGTGATTCAACCTCTGTGCCAAATATGTAGGGTAATATTGGAAGTGGATGACTTCAGTGTTGGCTACACTTTGAACTTTGTATCCCAGTTATGTGGCTATAATTTCCTCTGTTCATAATGGAACACATGGAGTAGCATAAAGTGTGGCATAAAAGTCAGTTGCAATTTGGTGAATTGCAGTAGTCTACCTACTGTTCGTAGATTTCTACTTACAAAATGCTGTGAATCCTCATATTTGACACTCGTTTTTATTGTACTGCAGAGAACAGACTGATTAATGATCGTGACTGAAATTAGTAAAAACTAACTCCTATTTCCTGCGTTGTAGAAGCTGTTCAAATTCTATTAAAGTCACTTGAAAGTGCAATTACGACGCAACGCGGTTTTCATGACCTCATCGCCCAGCAGTTCTCCACGATTTTCTCTGCTGGCTGTTATTTTTCGGACTCCACTAAATAAAATCACATCTCGGCGATTCCAACAACACCTGCAAAAAGCACCTTTGTGTAGTGGAATCAGGCTTCACCTTTTCATTTTCACCTATTCACCAGCTTTCGCAACACCATAGGCCAAACCCTTTGAGTCCTTGCAGTGTAAAACCGCCCTAATGTCGAGTTCGCAAGTGTGTTCACGAAGGTAAGCCAAGGGCGACGAATCGCTCACGCGTCAACCCGATAACAAGTGCAGTGTAAAGTGGGTACGTTTTTCTCACCGAGGCTGCACCTCGTTCGGATCTTGTGTTTGTCGGTTTCCTTTCGGTGCTGACGCCATTCCCGCACGATTGCGATCCGTCGTTTTTGCGTCGTTCTTACAAATCGTGTGTTGAAATATATATTTTCATACGTTTATAAACGCCTACTTTCGTCGTTTGTCAGTCAGCTGTTCCCTGGAAAAGGGCTTAGTGAAAGCCGTAGTCATAGCAATATAAGATCGGTACTTCATAAACACTGAGTGGGGAAGGGAATGAAACAAATATGTAAACGAAAGCACAGATCTGGAAATGAATGAGGTACTATCCACCGAACAAAGAGTGGTGTTTGTCGTACGTGAGTCAGCAGCTTTCACGTCGTCTCTTTCCTTCGCGTGAGTTCCGCTTTAAGTCAAAAAATTTACATGGAAGTCAGTTCGAACTCCCAAGAAACTGACGTGTTTTTTTCGATGCAGATCAGCATAATAACTTTTCCGAGTTTCGATTCACACGGATAAGAAGATTTTTATAGCACTTCGTGGTTAATTGACTACTTTGCGAATACCGTTGTGTAGTTGCCGGTCGTTGATGATGTGCTTGATACATAGCCGGTTATTTCAGCAGTAGAGGAAGAAAAAAGCTTACTCTGTTTCAGAAGCCAAAAGTCCTCAACCTGTATAGCTACAGTCTACAAACCATGCCCATCTTTCCTGACGTTTTCATTGTCATGTGGTGTTGCTCCACCCATGTGGTTGAGACCTCAGTGTCAGAATGCTGAGTCATCATGCTCTATTTATTTGCGTAAGCTGAGCTCGCCGTAAAGCGCTAACTGTTTACCTTTGGTAAATATCACATATGTTTTATGACTAACGCTTTACGGGAAGTTTTGCCTAAGCCATGCGGTACTTGCATGGTTGATGTGATGTAATGCGTGCTGGTTGGCTGCGATCGCGACAGCTGTGACGTTTGATGTGATGTAAATGAACAAACTATATAGCCATCATTTTACAGCTCAGTAACCTAAGCTCGCAGTTACGTAAAACTGCGCTCACGTGCCATTAAACGTAACGTCCGCTTGAAGCTATTGCGCAGCTTGTAAAATACTTCGATATCCACAGTCTCACCTATCGTCATGCATGTGACCAAGCTGGTTGCACAATTCTAAGCAATCTATTTGAAAGAGTTGCGCTTATGTTTACTTGAGTTGTGTGAATGATGAACTGTTTTTGTGGATTACAAATTAACACTACTTGAGAAGCATTACTGAAACTGTTTCCTAAAAAAATCAAGCACCAGTACTTTCAACATGCTCACGAAGCTATTGTACATGTGGTTCAGAACAATCCAAAGGAAACGTTTTGTTTTTGAGATAAGGTGAAGCGCACATGCCATTCTCAGCGCACATTGTTCTTGTGACAACATTGTTTGCATGCGTAGCGCAACGCATTTCACAAGTTTCGTTTCAAATAATGTATTGAACTGGAACAGGGATAACCTCTTGACACCAACCCTACGTCGTCATGTGAGTCGTCAGTTTGCTTCGGTTTTGATCATTGTGATAGCATTTTGCTTCAGTGAATGAGTGAATATTTGTGAAAAGCTAAAATGCCAACGTTTGGAAGATTTTTTGGGTAGTGCAACCGTGGCAACGCAAAATATGTCTTCAAAAAATAGAGCAGGTGTAAAGCCGGCACGCGCAATCGTTTCTTGCCAGCCGGTAGCTCACTTGCTAAAAAATATACCTGAGAAGTAACCACATTCAGATTTTTACAGAAAGGAGGTTAATAAGCATAACGTTTTTGTGTGCTTCAGGTGAAAGTGAGGTTTGCTTGTTTATTAGCGTTGTCACTTTTCAAGTGCTTGGTGGCTTTTGCCCCAATAACATACAAAACCAAAGATTTGCAAAAGCTGGAACTTTTACACGGTCTTTATTTGTGAGGGCACGCGCAGAGCGAGGGAAAAGATATTTTGGAAAAAGTCAAGCTCAATAAAATGCTTCAACGCATTAAAATTTTTTTAAATGGTTTAAAAACACCGAAAAATGATTACTACCAAATGTCTTCTTGAAAATGTCGGACTAATTCATGCCATAACATGTGGTTAAATTTAAAACTCCCCATTATTGATGCGGTGGCAATTCCGCAGTCTTTTGAAGATATTCGCGTTAGATCACAGTAGACTAAAGATTGCTGTGAGTTGCTGCAATTCACAGAAAAACTTTGTGTTTTCACTTCATTATTATCACTGAAAGCAAATTTTATCGTCACAGGTTACGACTCCACCTGGGTGGAAGAATTAACTTCCTATATTGTAGTCGAGCAAAGCTCGCACAAGTACGCAGTAAAGATCATTGTAAAGAGAAACTCCTGCAGGGAATCATAGATCAGTTACAAGACCTGCTTCCTGTGTGTTAACCTTATTCACTGGCGCTTTCCATCCTCGTTCTGAAAATTTTCGGAAGTTCAAAGTTGCTGACAAACTAAGAAATCATTTCGATCTTGTTGGTGGGCATCATAGCAAGAATTTCAAAAGTTGTTTTTTTCTTAATGTGACATCGAACCTTGGTCGCTATCATTAAGTTACTTGAGGTGGTTAAAAAAGTTTTAAGACAACTTGACACAGTTGCTTTGAACTACATTACCCAATTGTTAGCATTCTCCTGCACAAGTTTTTTGTCGTAATAAGTGGTTCATCAAGGACTAAACTTGATTACAAGGATTTTTCGAATTAAGTGTAGGAGCAGGCACCTTTTTGGGTGGAGAAAATATATTTTGCCCAAATTTGCCTGAAAAAATTTCTGCTACAAACTTTCTTCCAACAAATCTTCTGTAGCTGTTGACATATTCTGTTTTCCTCTGCCATGTTGCCATTGGTTTGAAAAAAAAAAGTAGTTGAAATTCGATTCTTAATAACCCAACTGAAATAAAGTATAGACTACGGAAGAACATTTTCAGGATTCAGCTGACTCAGTACTCTGAGCATCTGCCTCACAGTTCTGAGGTTTGGCGTGCCTTTCACATTCCAGTTGTTGCTTTCAGCGAGAAACCTCGCATCTAGCTAAGGCTGTGGGACCGGAACTCAAATTTCAGGTTCCGGCTCCAACATCTAGAAAGTTGTTTGCTTCGGCTTCAAAACAATTTGGCCTATCAAAAATTAAAAACCATGGTAGTAGTTGCACAATTCGCTTGCCCAACAAACTATGTCTGTGGAAATGGAACCCAAATTTCAGGCTCCGGCTCCACAGTCCTGCATTTAGCTGAGGGCATATACGCAACAAACTGTATGGCAAAATGCGTTCATCCAAACACCGTGCTTAAAATTAAAAACAGCTTTTCAATTCTTTCCCGGCGTGGATTCTTCTAATATGAAGTAGGTGCTCTGCAGCATACTCGATTCCCATAGCGTGCAATTAATAAAGCACATAACTTAAATATCCTTTTTTGCCCAAACCTTCAAGTGAGTTAGTTACTCATCAACTCGCACATGCTAGACCACAAAGTTACAAGAAACAGTTTGTTAATTTTATATATATTTAATGTGTTTCTACGACATAATAAACTTTTATTTATACGCTCAATAACAAAGAAACAATTTCAGAGATTTCGAAGCTAAAATGCACAGTGTATAGTATTATAAAGTCCCATATGTAAAGAGTCCCATATTATCCCATATGAGTTTTGTTTCATTCTTCATACAGTACAGGACTGTTCCGCAAGACACATGGCGTTTTGCCTCACTAGAAGTCGATGGAAACTTTGCTTATAAGAATACGAAATATTCGCCTCATCTGTTAATTTTGTGTTTTATTAAATGGCAAGCAGATAAAACAAGGTTGGCACGAATTCAATAGTGATCATCGTACATCATATAGGATATAACAGCAATAGCAACAGTTCGGTACTTCAAATGGAGGATAAACCAGCATCACATTTTCAATTGGGCCAGATGAGATGAAATGGGCAAAACTTTTAGGTTCAGTGTTAAACAAAAATGAGAGATTTGTTTAAATTTTGACTAGGAAGCCCGGTCCGAGTCGATTTTTACCGGTAATAATCAGGAATTGTAAATAACACAAAAAATTGAAAATTTCTGATTTTAAGAATTTTGCCTTGTTGAGCAATACGCAAACAAGAACGTTGTAGAATCGCTTTCTGTTACAGTTTTTAGTAGGAGAAATATTTGATTACTTTACTTGCAAAACCCATGTTGCTCTGGTCTGCAAACGATTTGATATATTTACAGCAGACGGAAAATATCAATTTTTACCCTTACAAAAACATTATTCCAGAAACAAGGCATTAATTAATCTCATTCTTTTCGCATCACCGTCACGTGTCACAAATTTTAGTTTGCAAACTTAGGAAGAAACTCGTCTCAAAAATATATTTAAGAATAATGGTATTTTAATCAACGTGGTTTTTCAGAGATTTGACAGTTGTTAGCATGTCCTCACACCTGTGCATACGAAACATCATGAGGGCACTAACTTTTTTAATGTGGCCATCGCTGTCATTCAGACGGTCATTTGTGAAGCAATTTTTGAGGAGTTTGTCTATCGTAAATGAGGAGCAATTACAATAGCAGCCAGACCTCGTTTATCCGGACCACTTTATTTCGTCAAATAATGTCGATTTAGCGAGGTATCCGCATTATCGGAATCGAAAATATAAAGAGCAAACTTCTTTCCAGAATAAATGCCAACAGTGTAAACAAAGGTGACAATGTGCAGCAGTCCTGTCGCCACGGGGCGTGCTTTGGTGGGCTTAGTACCCCAAACAAAGCTCCAAGCCCCGCAAATTGAAATATGAAGCACTATAAGTTAATGGAATTTTTGTCAAATTTGAATGTCAAGCCCCCTTGCACAAACGTAAAGCCCCCCATTGACGACTTTCTGACGACGGTTCTGATGTGCAGTACGGTAGAACTCGCTTAAGCGGACACTCAGAGGTGAACAGAAAAAAGACTTAGACCAGGGGTTCCCAACCTTTTTCTTACCATGCACCCCTTCAGCATTCCGACAGATGAGCATGTACCCCTTCAGCATTTCAACAGATATGTATGTACCCCTTCAGCATTTCGACAGATGCACATGTACCCCTAAGATTTGCTGTGACAATACATTTTATCATGATTATTCATAGATATATTTCACAATAAGCATATAATGATATTTGAAAAGAATATTCACTGATATATGTGTAAATATTTTGAAATAAATTATATGCCAATATATTTTGCTCTTCTACTGATAACCTTAAATGTACCCCTTCGGATAGGCAAATGTACCCCAAGGGGTACATGTACCTCAGGTTGGTAACCCCATGACTTAGACGAACTGTCAACAACAAATACTGTATGTAGACTGCGTGCTGAACATGACTAAATGAAATATTCACATAGTTTGTTTGTCTATTAGCAAATCCGATCAATCTACATATGCTAGTATGCATTCAGAGTGAGATTAAACACGAAAAAGAACTGCACAGACGACCAACTGCGTCCTGCAAGTTCTGCCACTGTTACATTCATTGTGCGTAGACTGCTGACTTTCACACTTCCATTGTGATTTAATAAACGGCTAGGTATCAGTTTGCGCAATGCGGTTTAGCGAATTTGTTCTATTGATTTGACATATCCGCTTCTAAATTTCCGTGCCGGAGTCGGACAGCGAGGTTTCCGGATTAAAGGGGTGAAATGCATTAGGAGAAATCCGTTCCTAGCAATTTTGTGCCAGATAGCGGGGATTCTGATTAATCGGAGCTACGACAAACAAGGTCTGACTATATTACGTAAGCCGAGCGTGACTTTCTCCTAATCTTCAAAGGCTTAGACTTCATTTATTCCAGTGGCCGCACTCGAAATAATGACAAAATGAAGGTATCAGTTGATAAATAAATGCATGGAATGCAGGTGTGTTAGACAAGGTTGTTGGTAGATAATTTACGACCCATAAAATTTGCATCATGCACAAAGGTATAGTTGGGGAGTAACGTGGATGAACACCATCCGAGTTACGTACTGTACGCGGAACGACATTTGATTAGCGGCTTCGAACTATCGGTATGTACGCGGTCATTTTTTGTTAAACTCAACAATCTCTGAACAAACTTGTTTGCAGCAAGGGTTATCTATCTTATTATAGACATGGGCGCAGAATGGATTTTTTCCAGGGGGGCCACTAGGGGATTTTTCCTAAATTTTCCCAGGGGGCCAAAAGTGGTGAAATTTCATTTTTCCCACTCGAAACTAAGAAAACAACCTTTTTTACTTAAAATTTCACAATCCAGGGGTCTTGGCCCCCTCTCCCCCCTTCCGACGCCCATGGTTATAGATTGTTCCTCATTTCTTTCCCGTCACTTTGTTGATGAACACGAAACTTGATTCAATCCACGTATACAAAAGTTTCACAAAAACATATGTTTTTATCGCGATAATAAACAGTACTGAAAGAAATTTTTTTTTTCAAAAACTATCCACAAAATTAGAAAAAAAGGAGAACATCATAGTTATTGAAAATATTTTGTTTTTTTTGAAAAAACGCACACAAGAGAGTAGACTTTTTGCTTAATAGCAGCTGCTTGCATTGAAGAAGAGAAGTATTCCAATACAGTCAACACTTTAAAAAATCAATAATTCTTCGCTTGAAATAAGAGTTATTGAAAGAGTGAGTTGAGTTTATTGGCGCAAATATTAGACAATTCCTTGCCAATAAAGGTTCAAGCGCTGGTACACCGAAAAAAAACTGTTAAACATATTGTCTCATCGAGCACCCCTCAACAGTTTCATAATTTTCTATCATGGTTTAAAGTTGATCACCGAATTGAATTTTTTTGTTTGTTGCAAATGAATGTTTGCTTGTTGCTTACTCTAGATCGTTTAAAAAGTTTTAAACAACAACATACCAATTGGAACTTTTGATTATTTTGCACGTAATAATGAAGAACTTTTCTGGCAAAGTGGCTTAGTGGGATAGAGCCCGTGCTATTGAAGCTGGTAGGTTGGTTCAAATCACAGTGGCGTTTTACCGAAGACGTGAAAAACGGTACTTGTCGCCTGACCAGCTTCGTGCTCGGTGTTAATGTGTGGGAGCAAGGTAAGTTCAACGCAGCGTTGCTGCCAGTGGTCTGCCACAATTGTAACGTTGCTCATCGTCGTTAAATAAATAAAACATCTAAATGCATGAAAATCAATCGTGTGCCCTACGGCGTAGAGTACGCAGAAACGAGCGCTGCGGACCACTCGTGACTCTCCAATTGTAGTACAAAGCGATTATACTCTAATGAAACTTAAATTTTTCCTCATAAAGAACTCAAAATCTTTCTAAAATAATTTGGAACTAATTTGTGTATTGCAATACAGTATGTTGAACCACAATTGACATTGCCCAGTGTTATTTACTCTTTGGTTGCCATTGAATGTTCGTCCAATAGTACCAGGAGTATAGAGACATTCTTTCTTGAATTTTCGCTTGTTGCTTACTCCACTTTTTCAAATATTGTCTTCCTTTTGCCAAAGAAAAACCACCCTCTTTTGTGTTTGTTACGCCGTGTTTCACGGCAAACACTGTGTGTTTCTTGATTTGCAAGTCAAAACCTGGTTTCACTCATATGTGTACATCTGCCTGGCTCTTCGATAGCTTTTTCATAAGAAGGAAGGGCAAAGTCGCTGGAAGCACTTGTCAGAGTTTCCCTTGTATCCATGACCGGGTTGCTGATTCCCGGCAAGGTATCGTACCTTGGTGGCGCAACTCCTTGCACAGCATCATAGCTCGGAGGCTCATGTGAGTAATTTTGAGGTAGTTGCCGCTGCGACTGGACATTCCGGCGAGACCGGACGTTCCGGGGAGAGAGCCGAGAATCATTCTGATCTGCGTCACGAATTGCCAAGCTAAGTTGTCTACTAGCATCAAACCACATATATTGTAGAGCGTGCGTTCGCAAACGAAACGGAAATTTTACTCTTTGAGAAAGGAGCACTTTTATTTTTTTATTACTGCACTTTCTTACGATATTGATCCATGTTCTATTATTTAAAAATATATTAGCTCGTTTGAAACTGATTGCGTTGGAATTCCTTCACTCTTACAGTGTCTGCAGCATATTATTTAAACCTGCTGCACCCCTAAGAACCAACCATTACAAGTAAGCTGTTCGACTGCATGTTATTTTGTAGCTCTACAACCTATCTTCATAAACTTTTCAGATCGAAATTTGCTCACTTCTTGATGAATTGTTGTAAAGTGGACATAACTGTTTTTGATCAGATAGGTGGAACGCAAGAGCTACAAACAAAACTTGTTTGTTCCTAACTTCTCTAATGTTAACAAAACTCAAACGTCAATGGTGGGAATCGCGTTTTTTAATACTACCACGATTCTCAGCTAACTACCGCTACCCAAATAACGCAAAAAATTATTTAAATTCGCCAAACCTGCTTGACGATTTCTGTTTCCTGAGCACGTGCTACATGTGTAGATGCAGGACAGAAGAACAGTCAGGCCAACGATAATGAATAATATGATCCAAATCCTTCAAAACAACATGAAGTTAGCAGGGACGCCGGAACATCGGTAAGGCAGGGGGCATGAAAAGAGTTGAGGGCAATGGAAACATAAAAAACAAAAAATCGCTACCAAAATGCGCTTGTTTCTGTTCAGCAACAATGTCGACCTCAAAAATAATTATAGAAACGAAACAAAATCATTTAGAATGTTCTGGGTGCGCGAATAGCTGCAATAAATTTACTAAATTTATTTCAAATCGATCTTGATCAACAATGAGATCACCCATGGTACTGTTATGAAAATGTACTTTTGCCCTGGTTGCCCTCCTCTTGAAAGGTCAAAGCGGCAATGCCCCCGTCATGTCCCCGCTCTCCGGGGTCTCTGAACGTTAGGCATCGTTAGCCACAACTCCTTCACTTGTCTGCGAGGAACTTTCGTTGTTTCGATATCGCTTTACTTCACAAATTTTCGTCATATCTATCATATAAGGCAAACTGCCACACATTACTTACGATACACCGATGTGTTCGGGCTTAGCCAATATCATTCAAAAATATTACGCTTACATTTGCGACGCCACAGTTTGTAACTCACAAATGACTCAAAGAAAAACGTGCATAAAGTTCAGTTCAAAGTCAATGGCAGATGATTTCGTGTGTATTTATTTCAGCCGCAAGATTCACAAAACATGGAGTAGCAGGTCCAAAATATATTTACATGCAAATTTTTAGTTACTCGAGGCAAACACATACGTCTCAAAACACGAGATGATGCCGTGGGCGGACGTGCATGGAAGAAAAACAAAAACAAAGTGAACCTTGCAGCTTGGGGCACCGAAAAACCTTGCAGTTATCGAGTCGAAGTGCCCTAGCAGAATGAAACATTCAGTAATACTTATGCAATAGGAAAGTAAAAGCAAAGGTACATATAACAATTGAACCGGAACTTATTTAAGGACCAGATTATTAGTTTAATTGGCCTTATACACTATGTCAATCGCCACGCTACAATACATGTAAACAGAAACGCATGCCAACAAATCGACAAGACAGGTAAAGTGAATATACAGTACATTTTTCTAAAATTGAAAAGGACGTATCAGGTAATGAATTCTTCGGCCATGTATTCATTATGCAATAACAAAGCACTCGGCATTGTTTGCTGAAGACAATATGAGATTATCTTTGAAGTGTTGTTCTACATTTGCCCAAAGAGTAGCTCCTCGATGACAAATTGTTTTTTACCAACGTTTGTTGAAAAACTTGTTGATAAAATAGTTTTGATTGGTTGCATGTCTTGTATTATGACACGAAACATCAGATGTTTTTTGAAACAAGTCTTTAAGTGACGTTGGCAACACTTCATGGTGAAATTTTATGCATCAGTTTAGCTAAGTCAAATCTGTGTATAAAGTGAAGTTTCAGAAAATTGTAAGATTTATATAGAGATATAATATGACATCCAAAGTTGTCATATGTACTAGTTCGTAGTATGCTATTGTGCACTACCTTTAATCTAATGGTTGCAAAGCAGAGTTACTAGCTGTGCCGTATGAAACAATGCAATATTTTAATGAAGGTGTACAAGACTAAAATATTACATTTTTAATACTTCAATTGACACCAGATTTGAAATTTTGTAGAACACATAAGATGCTCTAACTAGTTTTGATTTTATAGACTGCACGTGAAGCGACCAAACTAGCGAGCTATCTATCAATAGGCCTATCCATAAAAATTTTGCAAACGTGTTCGTTGAAAACAGCTGTCATTAATTTCTGTTTGGAACGAACAAGTTTGAAATAGTTTGCTATTTTTTTCAACGATTTTGTGAGCATAACTGTTGATTTGGAGTAATTTAACGAAAACTGTGTGAACGCAGCCAGTTGTTCGCTTTAATTGGTTCCGTATTCATTCACCATATACTGCAAATGGTCAAAATTTTCATGAGACAAGCAAAACTAAGGATCATCAGTATATGGTACAGTACAAAATGCAGAGGATTTAGGTAAATCATTAATGCACGTGATAAAGAAAAGCGGTCCCAGGACAGATTGATTACACTGGTCACTGGTCAACGTGACTATAGATGTTTGTCAGGTTTACAAGCGCCGTTGCTAAAGTTTTTGGAACTTCACCTACTACATGATGGGACAAATTGTGTTTTCGAAAGAAAAAAATTGAAAGAAGTTATCTGCCATTGGTTTCACAAGTAGACAGAAACAAGTAGACAAGGCTTACAAAAGTGAAATGGAGTTATGTTTGCACATTTTCAAGAATCAACTGTGCTAGATTACCCACACAGATTTTCTCAATTGTGAACCAAACTATAGTGAAGAAATGGCAATTCGCAAAAATTAATACGGCATTAAAGAGCACAGCAGTTGTGTTTGCTGCTGAGAGTCTGTCAAAAGTTAACATCTTGTTGTCGTTGTGCAATGGTGGACTCAAACCTGTTAGTAATGCTGTCTTTGCAAAATTCCGAATAAACTTACACATACTTATCATAACATGTCCGTTCAACCACAAGTTCAGTATTCCTGCCTATCAGTGACAAAAGTTAAAATATCAAAAACCTTGTGCATTTATTTGCGTATCAAAGTATGTTTAACTAACTCTTTGGTAAAGTTACCAACGCAAGTAGAAGAGCAATCAAAAAGTGAATTTAGATCATTTTTTATTGAGGAGGAACAATTAAAACACCTGTTCAGATGGTGCTGAGGTTGGTGTCAGTAAACAGGTTTACAACGATGCGGAAATGTATGATTAAATTAAATCGAGCTCAACAACGTTCACGTAAACTGTGAATATTTTGATAAAACTGTTTTTCCAAATGTTACTCATTGCATTTAATCACAGTCCCTATCATGTCAACCACACCATTTCTTCCAAAATTTGTTTTTCCTTTACTCACGAAACAGTTTGTTTTGCACTTTTAAATACTTTTATTGAGAGTCGGGCATAACTTAAGCCACCTGATAATCCTTTACTTAGTAAAAACTTTGCTTTCTTTCCAAAAACTTTTTTCGAATTTTGAAATATTTATTTTAAAATAGATATGTATTTTTTAGCAACAATCAATCATATGCAAAACTGTTGCTTACTCACGTGGTAGATAGATTTTGATTGCTTTCCCACGACTCTGTTGTAGTTGTAGTAGTAGTGGTTGTTTTGGTTGGTTTAGGCAGGTGTGGCAAAAACATTATAGCAGAATATAAGATTAAACTGTAAAAGTAAAAATGGTGTCTTTAACCCTAATTTCTATTCGTTCGAAGAAAGCAGATGCCTTCTAACTATTGTCATAAAAGTTGAAAATCGGCATTAGCTGTTGTCTGCAAAATATAGCATAAACTGTATTATACCACCATTTTTATACATGCATGTGTGCACAGTTTACTTCCAGAACAGGTCGCTTTTTGCACGTTATTTCAATTTTGAAGCGAAATTTAGTTGATCAATCTTTATTGAATTTTTATTTACTTTGGATGGAAAATAGCCTGGACAACGTTTGGCATTGTTGAAATGAAGCATGGAATGAAATGTCTTTGAAAGCAAAAATGTCACTACTTGCAGACGCTGTACTGTCACAAAAGTTTTTTCGAAAGAAGCGTATGCATTTATTGAAGAACAAAATCTTTTTGACAGGATACACGTCTTGGTGTTATTTTGATGGCTACGTATGCAATTCAAGCAACTTTTTGGAGAGTCTTAAACGTAATCACAACTGCTAACACTTTATTGCACTGTCCGACATTTTTGCAATGAGTTTCAAGCTGCATGATATTTCTACAAGCGGTTTGCCGAGGTAATACTTTATTACTTGACAAATATACCGTTTCCATGAGCAATAAACATGCATTGCGTAGGTTCGAAAAAAGGTAAAAAGTTACAACAATTTCGTTTCGTAAAGTAATAAGAGAAATTAAAGAAAAACAAAATGAAGGCTGTGCGAATCACTATTTGCAAGCTGCACCCCTGTGCAAATTTTATATATACGAAGTGTCATGTTGTTGTGCTCCTTCGTAATTGATATCATCATCGGTAAGGTTATCTATGAACTGCAAGCAAATTGCAGAAAAAAATGTTCACGTACAGAACCTGCAAATACGGCGTGTAACTCAATCAGTTTTCGCTTTACTCTGAATTTGCCACACTGTCGCGTTACGTGCAGGCGAATTGGAAGTTTGATTACGCGACTGTGCAACGCTCATGCAATTAAGTAAAGCATTGCAGTTTTGAAACTGTTTGACTTGTTCATAACATCTGAAGCTAACATATACTTTTCAAATAAACTTCGACCCCAGTTAAAGACAGCAGTGCTGTTGCATAATGGCGGAATTACCTAAGGTCAGGATTCCCAAAGTGTTTAGAGCGTGTACCTAATCATAGAATCTTTGACAAATCTTTGATTTTTTGCCCTCCATAAAGCACATTATAATTGCATTGTAATGAAGCGATATAAGAAAAAATCAACAACCTTGTTTACTTTTATCGACATTGTGTTGCCCATATAACTTTCGATAATAAACTGAAATAATAATGAAGTAATACAAGAAAAAAATTTCATGTAATTCAAAACCATTTCTTTTTTATACACTCATGACAAATCTTGCAACTCTATGCGCAGCACCTTAAAGTCGAATGTGCAACCTTTCTGCCATAAATCACACACAATACCACTGCCTGCAATTAAAATATTTTTCCTAAAAGCCAGAAGACCCAAAGTTGAAGAAATCAACTGATGTTCAGGAAGTTAATATGGATGTTGCTTCTTTCTTAGGTTTTCTGTTCTCAATGTTCTCCATTGTTACGTGAATAGCTTCAACACCTCTTCCCTCCTTTCATAACCGAGCTTGTGAAGCTGAGGAGATACATCTCTTATATCTGCGATGGGCATCCACCTATGGTAGGCAACCTTCAAGCTAGGGTTTCTTTCGGTTATTTGTCAGTCATAGACCAAATGCTTTTTGAAATGGCCGAAAAAAATTAAGTCAATTTTGTCATAATGTCTGAAAATGTAGACTACTGAATACTGTTACGGCGAGTTTTAATACTATTATGGGAGAAATGATCAAAATGTCTCAACGAAAAAACTCCCAGCCTTCAAGTAGTGCAGTGCTTCCCAACAAAAGATTTACGCGAAACAAATTTCTAACGTTGAGAACAAAGAACTAAAGCAAAATTTTGTGGAACTATCAAGAAGAGATGCTAGTAAAAGTAGTAATCGTTGTTTTTTCAAATTTAGTTAAAGAGCAGTACACCTTTTTGGTTACTCCTTTTGTCATTAGAATTAATTATAGGTCAAAAAATAAAGCAACAAAGGATGTTTTCCTGAAAAAAAAAAACAGATTAAAAACCTAAGCCATGAAATGAATTTCCTGAAAAAAACGTGAAGGTATTTCATAAGTTCACACTGTATAGAACGTAGCACAAGCCAGGATCTAATGGAAGTAAATCCGATTGCTGCCTGGGACTGAAAACCCAAACAATGCACTGATTGTGCATTTATAACATACTTTCATAAAAATTGTTACCTGATTTATCCTCTTCTTCACTCCTTCAAAGTGAATGCATATGCTTTTATAGGCTGCATTTAAAAAATATGTAATGTCTGTTCTTTGCGGCATTCTGGTAAACAAGAAATTCAAAACTTGCATCAGTTGTTGGTAGCCTCAACAGTCATTTTTCACTGTTGATGAAATGCAGTGAACAAAAGACGCTGAACTTTGAGAAGCTTAATGGTTGGGGCCATAGGCGTAGCCAGGGAGGGCAAAGGTGCCATGGACCCCCCAAATTTTTAGAAAATATAGTCATTTTGTGCTTTGAGAGGCGTTTTTCTAAACAAAATACCTAAAATCAAACATTTTGCCCCCCCCAATTTTTTGGCCCCCAAAATTTTTGGGCTGGCTACGCCACTGGTTGGGGCATAATATCCAAATGGCGCAGCGGGTTATTAAGAGTTGGTAACATGTACCTCACAATGATTCAAGGCCATTTTGTTCATTGCGGTAGATTCAATAATTATATTCTGTTGCTTGTCAAAAACCACTTGTTACTGTTTATGTACACCGGTTGAAACTTGATGTGTGCAGTAAATAACACTAGCATTCGACAAAGTGGATAACACACGTAAAAATAACCTCAAAATTGTTTTCAGCAATAAAAGCGCCTGCGTTTATGTTGTTACGGTAGGATTCAAATGCCTGACTTTCCTGCTTCATCTAAACTAAAGAAATGTGCACATTCTCAAATTAAAAGCCAAAAGTCAAAAAACTATTTTCACTGGTTATTTATAACTAGGGCAACCAATTTTTTGACCTAAAAACTTAAAATTTTGACTTTATAATTTAAAAATTTTGACTTTATTTTGACCAACAAATTTTCTGCGTTTGCAACTGCAAAATAATTCAGCCTTAGGTGTTGAGGTTAACCCAGAAGCATATTCATGCACTGTATGCTTCGAAATTTTAAAATATTTGGTTGTTTAATTTTGGCGATGAAATATTGATAACTACATAAATAACTACAGTAGAGTCAAACCTGAGAACATCACAAAGTTGAAACTTTATATGCATAATGGATTGAGCATTTATCAAGCCAAGTATTGTAAGACCACGTTTCTTGCCTTACCGTGCCTATGCTATATACTATTCAATCGTCGTATAGTGGGCAAAAGAGCATTATTACGCCAGATGTCCCAACAAACTCACTATTATTGCACAATTGCAACTAAACTTGCAAAAGCATATTAATACCTGTTGTTGTAGTTTCAATAAAGTATCGATGAAGAGAAAAAACTCTGCTGCAAGAAAATTTTGGCCTAACGCTAAATTTTTACCTAATGATGAATTTTGACTTTTTTTGACCTAATAACTTGGGATTCCCTCACGGTATGAGCGTGAAATTTGGTTTGTGGACGTTTCATGAACTTTCATAACGGCAGAAAAATTTTGTTGATTTTTGGTTGCCCTATTTATAACCCATACCAAACATTATTAACTAGACTCGTTTCAACTGCAAAAATCATTAATTGTACATTATAACTTGATTTAAAAATTATATTACATGCTTGATTCCTCAGTTTTGTCTTGTTGTAATTCTCCATGTTATTCTTGGAAAGGTCTAGCTGAATACCACAAAATTACATAATATGTACCGCGGCAATCATTGTGCTAACTCTGAAAAATACAGCAAGTGTGCTTACTTTGCTGAATCATGCACTGTGGCAAGCAGTGTTTCCGTAAAGAAAGCCCTGGACTTGATACTAGTTGCTGTGCGTTGTGGAACTAGAGAGCCCTTTTGTTTTCAAATGGTTACCTAGGTAGAAACAGCGCTGAGCAGAAAGGTTTTATTTAAAAGTTTCTTGTACACATTCGGCCTTCACAATTGTCCAAACCTTGGTTCTAAAGTAGCACCATGGCCGGATTAAATGAACGTAAGGCCCCGGGCAAACTCGTGCCCGCGAGGCCCCCTAACCGCTTAGCGCAACTGCAGAGCGTTTCACATGCCATCATTTCAACTTCGCAGAAGCACCGCTCGAAAACGTCAAAGCTGACACGATTTGGCAGCCTACACTTCAGAGACAATTGGGGGTGACCATGTACGGCGGTTCGTATGTGGTTAATTTGTTCAACAGAAAGTTGTATCACAAAAAAACGATCTTTTTGCTATACCGTGACACTACAGAACAATATTTTTTGTCATATAGACTCTCTGGCCATCTTCACTGCACAAATCGTCCAGTCACACATGTACTGAGGAAAGATATGTTTGTACTCTCTCGCAGATCAAAACGTACACCGTTTAAAAAAAAAGTTCTCAAGGAAATATCACGCAAAAGCAACTTGAACCGTACTACTTGACTGAAGTTTTGCCATGGAAGCTTTACAGTAGTTACACCTATTAACTGTTCCGTGAACTGGTGGACAACAGCGCTTTGTTTGATCCAAGACTGATACACTCACGATCACGAATAGCACTTCGCAACTATGTGTTACGTTTGTGCACTATACGGTAATTGGAAAGGCGTTAGATTGCGAAGAATACTCAGTAATGAAATTGTTGAAGTGACCCTGGTCTCTGTCCCTCTGTCAATGTGTGCTTTTTAAAAAAAGTGAGCTACAGAATGTTTCATGACGCCGCATGCTTTGCACACGAAATCGTTGATGATTGTCTCCAGGTCCGTATTTCCAAGAATCTCATGCTCCATGCTCATTAGAAACAGCATGCTTAGTTTTTCTTGCCCAACTGAACTTCAAAATTAATTCTTAATTCTACACAACTTGGGAAAAGACCGCTCTCCAGTACAGTTGAAAACCATATTCTTTCATGATATTCCCAATATCAAAACTTTAACTTATTTATCAACTCCTTATACCCTTCAAAGAACTGCCTAAACTGCTAATTACTGAGAGTCCCAAATATTCACAGTTCACAGACCTTTCAAAAACATTGCACAGAGCATAGAGCCTCTCGGAGATTATGCCCAGAGAATATGAAATGCTAAAAGTGAATGAGAAAATCTATGCCTCACACAAACACGTCAACCAAAGCTGATTTCCTCAAAGGTGTTAAACAGCACAGTCTTTTGGCATTGCACAAGATGTTTAACCCTGTGATCTCTCAGCTTTTGCGAGAGAGCGGGACCTGCCTCATGCTTTGTCTGAGAACATGTCGTACTTTAGTGTTAATGCAATTCGTTTATAAGTCGTCCCGAAGAATATTGCCGTGTCTGCAATCATTAATTAGTGTGCGCAACTACATGAAAGTTTGCTCGAACGATTTATTTTCCTCGTGGCTTGTGTACACAGAGCAAAGCAAATGTGCTGTAGAATCTGATGCAATAGTTTTAGGTGTAGCTTGTGAGAAATGTTGTTCATGTTGCGTGCAACAAAATAAAGTCTTGAATTTTCCACAGAACATGAACGAAGTTTTCCAACTAAAGTATTTCCAAACTTGTGCAATAAAACAAAACAGACGTTCAGACTTCTACACACTGCGCCAATTTCTTGTAACTATGTAGAAAACAGTCCAACATTTTGTATTTGATTCTTTCTGATATTAGCGGAAAACATTTTCAGGCCGCAGCCCCGTGGTCCCCAGCGCAAGCAAGTGGAGATCGGCGTCGCAGACCGCTGGTGACACTCCCGAAAGGGCTACCAGTATAAATGAAATTGAAATAAAGTTTCCATTACTAGACTGCAGTGGTACTGCGCTGATGTCCAGGTGCCGATAAAATACTGCATGTCGATGTCAGCCAGTCATACATCAGTACAATTGTGATTTGATTAAAGAACAGGGCAGCAAAAACCTACCATTAGATTTTCTGGAACGTCAAGGTCAACTTTACATAAAAATTCTCGTTGTATTTGCAAATCAAAACAAACATTTATAGTTTTGATGCAGTCAGAGATCCAGCAAGCGCCTCCCGAACATCCCCAACGGGCCGGGGTCGCGTTAATGAGAACCTCCACACGCCATAAGGACGAGTAAAAACCTCATTCCTTTCGAAATTTTTAGGAGTTCAAATTTTTTTCTAACACGTTGTAGAAAATATTTACCTTTTTTGTTGTTTGCTATATTTTCTGGAAACAGGAAGCTTCGTGGTAATTTATACGTTTCTCCCTCATTATGTCAAAACTTACCTGGATATATTGTTGTGGTTATAGCAAGTAAATCAAAAAAGTTCTCTCAAGAGGCATACGAAATTTGAAATGTATTTAGGTGCTTGGGAATGCATCTGCGTGGTATGTTTGCATGTACACAGCGGCGCGTGTGTAACGTAAACTTATTTTCTTCATCCCTTACTTCGACTCACCCTCTACACCAGGAGTCCCCAAGCTACAGCCCGCGGGCCCAATCCGGCCCGCGAAACCATTCCATCCGGCCGCAAAGACATTTGTCAATAATGAAAAAATAATATATTTACGAAAAATATGTTGATTTGGTAGAGTGTAACACAGGGCCACAACCAACTGATATTTTTTGTGGGGGGGGGGGCAAAATGATGTAACTTGTTGCTGTACCCAACAAATACATACGTTTTTAAAAATTTCGGGGGGGCGGCAATTGCCCGATTGCCCCCCTCTGGTTGCGGCCCTGGTGTAACATATCCGAAACAATCACATTAAGCAAGGTGCCCGGCCCTCGAGCTGTTGTAGCGAATGTGGCCCTCTCGCAAAATGGCAGCTAAACCCATACTTTAGAACATTTGTAAATGTATCGAATTCGGCAGACTGTTGCAAAGGGAACAGTAAAGTTGTGACAAGCTTCAAACTGAGTAAGCCGTCCTTGAATAAAAGACCCAATGAGGCCCCGCAATAAAGTCTACGGCAATATCAGAAACAGCAGACAAAATGAAACTGTTCATGCATTCATTTCAATGTACGCATTCATCATGGTGATTGTCATAATCATTATCGATTAAGTCATAAAGGTTGCCGCGTTGGAAGGCGGAGCAGAGGGTCAAGGACCGCATTGGATTTTGAAATTTGATATTTTGCTGTTAACTTTTAATAGAAAATTGTTTTTATCTTAGTTTCGAAGTTGGTAGCATGAAATTCCATCACTGTTGGTCCCCCTGGAAAAAATTCTTCTGACCCCTGGATAAATTCACTGTTCCCCCCCTGGAAAATATCCTTCCGACGACCATGCTTTCTACTGCATTCATCAAATAAAACCGATGCCGCTACTGTCTTACATTCATGCTGGGAAAGGCGCATTATCTCTGTGCATCTCGTTCAGGCATCTGTTGATCTGGTTAGCGAGACAGGCAGATAACTGTAATTTGGGAAAGCGAAACATCTGTTGACGTAATCGATACGCATGAGATGAGCGAAAACGAAAGGGAGTTTGGTCGATACGCGTTAGATACAACATTGGTGTGGTAAAAAATGGAAGTCGCCTATGAATGGAAGCCGCACAAATGATGAAAAAAAGCTTTATATCACCGGCGTATAATGGAGTAAATACGATCTGTTTACTGAGCATTGGATATAATTGCAATAATGCGTTTTGTGCTAGTGTATTGCCAACAGTAAGTTGAAAAGAAAATGTCTTTCGAATTTACTTCATAACTTCTGAAACACTGCAGAGAAAGTGGTTTTAATATTCAAATATTATAATTCTTTATGAATTGTTTTTTTGTCCTAATCAAAGAACAGCAGAATTTATTGCTCAAACGTGGGGCTTTTGAGCCCCTCAAACCTCTATGCTTGCGTCTGTGCAAGGAAAACATTATTTTCTTTCGAATTATCGCCATTCTTTCTTTGGTCATCAGATTTGACTATTGTTCAACGTAACTTCTTTTCAAGTATTTTTAGAAAAGGAGATAACAATTTTTACAAGCAAAAACAGTAGACTTGCATTAAGAACTAGCATTGTATACCATATGGCTATTTTTTTTGATTTATGAAATAAATTACCGCCATTTTTCATCACTGCAGACAACAGAGACATTGGAGGCTCAAGCACCACACTTTTGGTGCAAGGATTTTCAGAATTTGTGAATTTTTTATTAAATTTAGCAAATCATAATATTAAGTTATATGCCCCTGAAAATGAATTTAATCTGATTGTCCGGTTCTCAAGAGCATGATATTTAACTTTATTAAAAAATGGGTTGGTCGATTCTATGTACAGCATGCGCAATCTGCCTGATTAAAAAGGATACCATTTTCACTTGAATAGTGTTTCTTATTCAAATATTTTATAAGAAATACCTATGAATAATTTCCAGATAAAAACGGCATATGCTGTACATCTATTAATAAAAATGCATATATTGTATTTAAATCACACAGCGATCTTAGAAAAAAACTGAGTGTTCAGGAGGCAGCTATATAAACGAAGCAACACTTACAGCATGCTAACATTATTAGTTTTGGCCAATTTAGTGATGTTCTTAACACGTTCAATGAGCAAAATAAAGAAAAAACTGCACAGTTAGGCAACATTCCATCGCTATTACTAAACAGCAGTGTGTTTTTGTTGAGTAGTGATCAGCGGCTTAATGAGTGCTGATGAAAAGTGCTTTAGAAAAGGATTGATTTCTGGACATATTCGCAGTGTAAATGATGGACTGTAATTAAAGGCAATAGCTGATTTAACCAACCAAAAAATCCACGCCCAACTCCAGGGATTATGAGTAATTTTAAAAAATGTTACTTTGCTGAACACAACATGTTACCTCTAAATTCCCATGCCTAAAACCGTTGCTTTCATATTCTGTTATAACTGTTCTCTTGCAGTCACATCAACTGTATGAGCCATCATGTACGTTTTATTAGGTATAAAATACACTACGAGCCTACATTATATTTACTTTGCTGGGCTTCCGCAAGTCACGAGGAAAATGTTTCCTATTAACAAACTTCCAAGCTATTGTACACACTGAATTCTGTTTGTTTTACGAGACAATTATTCTGTATGGATCACACTGAACGCTTGAAGTGCGGCGTACGCTCAGACTAAGCTTCAGATAGGTCTCGCTCTTGTCACAAAAGCTGCGAGATATGAAATCGAGGGAAAATAGCTTGTTCGAGGCAAAAGACAGTGCTGTCTAAAGATTTTTAGAACACTTTCCTTAACCTTCGCTTGTAAGTAAAGGCATACTTATGCAATGTTTGGCTCTTTTATCTTCCGTATGCATATTATCAGAAAATGTTCCATGCTCATCCAGTTTTTCAGTAGGGTTTTGAAAAAAGTTTTGAACAGTTAATCTTTATGTTATCTCAGTGTTTTTCAGCCGTTTTAAGACAGTGAAAATTAGAGCTCGTTTCTAATGCTCTGCAGACGCCCTTACTTTTTTAAAAAAGCTGCCAACGTTTTGTAGAGAAAGGGTTTTCTTTCATGGTTAAACATGGTGACCACTGATGGCGGAACCTCAAAAACATCTTTTCAACTTATTAGTCTGCCAACTCCGTTGTAAGGATCTTCGGTTTGCGTTGTCTTGATTTTTCAAAGTTCAGCCGGGAGCTGCTCAAGTTTTCTTCAACAGGACATAGCGGGGCATCTTTCAGCAGGGCTGCTTCACCCATGTATCAACTTGCAATTACATGTTAGAGAACGCTTTTAAAAAGTTCTTTTGCGGAGCATGAGAAGTTGGTAAAGAAGGTCGAATTTTGACATCAAAGAAATGTGTTCTATTCTATATCTTGTCAGAAAAGTATAGCTTCAAACTTGACTTGATTGTGTTGATGAACAGATTGGATTTCATCGTCCTTCACAACTTTTTGCAGATTTTTTCAAATGCTTTGCAATGTTTCAGACAAAAAATCGTTCAGATAGTACAAAAGTGTAAAGACATATTCAGAAATAAAATGAGAGAAATTTTTATACAGAAACGCAGACAGTAATTTTCTAATAAAACTAAAAAACATGCAGATCAAGCTTTGCACAAAGTTTTTTGTAAGCTGTGGCTTATAAATCAAAATCTGCACTATTGCAAAGGCGGGCATTTACTGAACACGAAATGGGTAAATCACGTACTTCCTCTTAACACACCTTCAACCGAGACAACTATATGAAACTGAAAAACGCATTTTACAACGCAGGTCTCCTAAACTTAAAACAAGGGGTATTTTTATGAAAACGTCACTCGCAACCATGTAACATTTAGCTATGCTTGTTTTAGTTTGAGGTCATTAGAAAGATTGCCGCATTTGCTGCTTCGGAGACGCTAGAACTTCAATAAAAAAATTTAATCAGCTCTACCGGCGGTGAAACATAAAAACGTGTTAAAAACCAGCCAACTGTTTTATATTTTACCGCCAGGAGAGCCTGATTGAGTGTTGCAGTGCATATATAATGCAATATTGTGGTTTAGGATTGGACCTCTGATAAACAAAACAAGTGAATCGCATCAATTAAGCAAACCCGCATTTCCTCTGGAGAAGGCCGCGTAGGCAGCAGCCCCAGGAAGGCTCGAAATACCTCGCGGTTTTCAGAAATCCTTGATAGTTCTACTGGCTTCACAAGATGATGGGACCGAGCACGGCACTTGGTCCTTGGTCGAACTCTGGGCCGCTTTCCTGTGGGTGTAGCAGGCAGGACCTGCCTCACCAATCTTTCCTGGGGTATTGTGATCTCGTGGCCAAGCATCAATTAAGCAAAATGTGACAATCGAAATTTTCCTACAGAAGCTACATCTGGATAAAGGACAACGAAGGATATTGTGACACTTGGAAGTCGGAACATGCTTTGTTGGTACTGTTTAGCAACGGCATATGCACACGGCAAGGCAACTTACAGGATAAAACCTGTTTACCCTGAACGACATTCAATGGTCTGAGACTGGTGTGCGAAGGTCAGTCTCTTGTTTCAAAACATTTTAAAGGAGAAAAAATTCATTCGTTCTCACAGAGAAGGTAAATCAACCATTGGTTTCTTCGCGCATTAGTTCAACCCCTCTAAACGCCCAGCACGTCAGTTTTCCACTCAGTACCGTCATTTCTTTGAAAAAGCGGATTGCTCTAGATTTAAATCGTTTCATTCCTTACCATGCATTACCTTTAGGACAATGTTTTCTTATTTTCCTAAAAAAAATCTTAGTCGCCTTTTTTGGGCAACATTTTTTGCTCCGATAATTGAACGACTCTGCCCTGATTCGACAGAACTTGATAACTTTCCACGCCGCTTAGGGTCATCCGATCCCCTTTTCGTACGTCCATGGGCAGTAATAATGGTGAACTGAATTGAAAAGCTATTTGCCTGTCGAATATTTTTACTAGCAATTAAATTCCTTCTTCTTTTCACCGCAAGGAACGTAAGTTTTTAATGCATTTTTCCAAATTACAAGAAGGATTAGCCCAACGCATGTTCATAATGTTCTATGAACAAAACATTTCACAATAGTACTAACGACTTTCGTTCACTACATCCCATCAATCACCAAAAATGACTACTGAGGCTGCAAGCCATAAACTGATTTTTCAAAGTTTTTGTTTAACTGTCTGGCATTGTGTGCTTCAAGTAACCAGCTACTATATTTAATAGCGTTTATAAACAAGATGAAGCTGTGAAGCCAAGAATAAGTTATGGGAAAGTTTTATGAAAGCATACATAAACGTTTATGCAGTTTATTGTATGAGTTTTCTGTTCGAGTCGGCAGTCAAATGCTATTTCCATCTAATCACGGCCAGGTGGTGCTTTCCAGAGTGATTATTTAAAAATAGCTTCCTCAAGCCCTCTAGAAAATTCAGTTGCTAGTTTCTTTATTCAATCGGTGTTTTCCACGAACACAGACTTTGCCGCTCTACTTTTTGTGAGCATTAGTTTTCTTGGCAAAAAAATGATCCACGCTCGAAAAGCGTTTAGTGTAAAGCATGCTAAAGTAGAGTTCTTTGGAAATATTGGAATATTGCCTGTCAAAACAAATATCAGGGCAGGAGTGTCTTTACTGTAGTGCTGTTATGCAGTGATTCTAACATTTGGAAACAGTCCAAAATCAGCGTAGAATAGGCTCACTTCGATCGAGCAATTAGCAACAAGTGTACTGATGTACTATTCAGCTGGACTGTTTGAAAATGAAACACTTGCACTATATTTCACGTTGTTCCTTTCGAAGCCATTGCAAAGAAACAAGCAATCTCCTCTACAAGCGTTAAAGCCAGACATTTAACAGCTAAATAAATTGCATCGTCACTGTGCAACAATAATACTGATTTTCAAAAGGGTGGAAGTGAAGTTTCATTTGTTCTTGAGTGATAGTTTAACTTAGAATAAAGTCGAACCATCAGCAAACCGCATCGCTTCACTCAAAGCCTGAAAATCATATACATGTTACTTGACATCAGCTGTGGCAGACGCAAACAAAGCAATACGTAATTAAATTACACGACGTGTCTGCAGATTCAGTACCTTCAAAATGTTTTTTCTACAGTGTGCTTGTAGCTCGTATGTAATCGTAACGCTGATAATTTCAATTACGAAACAGTCTAACAACATGGCATGGGTGCTGCTTGAAAATAGGCGCTTGCACCCATTTTTTTTATTTCTGTTCCTGCTAAGAGTTTTCGAAACAAACTGACTCTCTTTTCAAGTTTTCACCTTCTATGCGACGTACAGTTACTTTTCATGATAACGCTGCATGCACCAATCAATGAGCTATGACTGTGACTCCGATCGCACGCAGAAATATCGTGTGAGCTTGGTGGCAGTTCGAAATAAAAAAAAGCTCTGAGTAAAAAAAACAAGGTAGCAGAAATCATATGAACATATTGTTTAGAATTTCGAACTTTACTGGCAAAGTCAGAGGTTGCTGAAAACCGTGAGGTATTTCGAGACCTCCTGAGGCTTCTGTCCAGCAGCGACCTTCCCGAGGGGAACAGGAGGTGTGAAAATGAACTTGGCAAAAGCAGCAACCCCATTTTTATGCGAAGGAATAATTTCAGGGCGTTTATTTTTACAGAAAGTGTGTTTTTATTTTTCATTCGTTGCTTAAAAACATTTTGGAGACGCATTTTTTGGTAATTTAGCCTCATTTAATAATGGCTGTTTTGCTCTCCTAAATGTTCTGGATGAATTTAGTTCCATATTTCATTTCAACAAAAACTAAGATTGCCATGATTGCTTGCCAAGCATTTCAGCAAAAATTAAGTGTAGGTCAACCTGTTTAATTTTCGTTTCAAACGATTGTAACGCTATCTGTAAAAAAGCCTGGTGTTAAACAACTACACATATTTAGAAAATTGTGTTGCAAAATTTTTACTTGTGTTTTGCAGACTGCAATTTGACGCAGATTTTCAATTTTCACAACGTTGTTTGTAAATTTCTGCATATTTCTGGAGCTCGTTAGAAAATCATTGAGTAAAGACGTCATTTTAACTTGATCTTCTGTCTACTAACTTTGAACTAATGTTTCTTCCAACCCCACTTCATCTGATCACAACAACTACCACAACTACAACCGAACTACCGGAGGACAAACAAGATGTACCCTTCGTGTGAGTAACCAAAAGTTTCGCTTTGAGAGTTTGCAAACAATACGTTGAAGAAAAACAACGTATATTAGAAAATCAGCGAAAATGTTTATGAAAAATAATAAAACTTAAAGTTGATGCCAAGGAGAAGATTAACATGCAGAAGCTGGAAACAGCTTCCAATAAAAGTCTTTAAAAGTGCGCGACAAACTGTCTTGAGAGTACTGGAGGAATGGAGTTGAAAAACCACCGTTTTGCATGTGAATGCCATGCGTAACAATGCGCTAAAACAATTTTAACATAAGGTTTATCATACAACATTCACAGCTTATGTGAGTGTTGCGGAGATAGATTTATTTATATCATATTTCTGCATCGGTCAAAAATCCTTTCATTGCATTCCTTACAGCAACCTCAACATCATTCTCATCAGCGAAAAAAATTAACTTTGAATGACTTTTTAGGTATTCTTGCTACTTGTGTTAATATCTTGCTAACTTGCAGTAACGGTTGTGTTTGAAGCGCTCTCCTGTTTCAACTCTATGCAAATACTTCGAAACATTGAGCCTACAGTCTGACACTTTTTGTACACTATTTAAAGGTGTGTCTGAGACCATAGGCGTAGCTAAGGGGTTAGGGAGCTATGCTTCCCCAAATTTTAGAATATATAGTTATTTTGTGCATTGAAAGACGTTTTTCCAAACAATTCGCCTGAAATCAAACATTTTGGCCCCACCCCAAATTTTTGATCGGGCTACGCCACTGTTTGAGAGTAAACAAACACAATTTTAGTAATAGGGTTTGAGTTCACAATCTACTGTACTTTGCTGTGGCTAAAGATTGCAACGATGTTTTAAACATCAACGATTGGTTTTTAATGTGACGCTATAGGTGCTGCTATTGCTGATTTTGTCTCCTGTTCGATCAGAGTTTTGGTTTCGGCCTCGAGACTCGTTTTTGTGAGACTCGTTCTCATAGGATGCAGGTCTCCATCATGGACCGTTCGTCACAAAACTTACAATGGTTTTTCGTGACCTAAAACTATGTGCGGAATATCAAACGTGGTTGGGAAAACCGATTGATGACACACAAAGCCTGCAGTGTCTTGTATAAACCTTTTGCTCGTAGCTACTTTGGTCATGAGTTGCAAAATGACAACATCCTGCTCGCAAGAAAATCCAAGAATCACGCAGTTATTTCCTGAAGCATACGTGATGGAAGCGGGTATCAGTTTTCATCACAAAATTTTCAGGTCTGGAATCTTGGTCTCCAAGATTCAGGCAGGCCTCAGTTTCTGGTTATTTTAATTGGAAATCCACGAGGCTGACGTGAATCATATATTATTGTGCAAGTCTCAATGTAAGTGTAATTTTTGACTGAATTTGCTGAACCTCTGACAATTCAACGCGTATAAGCTGTCTGTGGCAGACAGGACCATAACCAGGGGGCGCAAGGGGGGAGAAGCCCCCCTAGAAAATTTTTCGCCTCCCCTGGAAAAATGTATTGGACATCGATTAAAATTATTGGACATGGTTCAAAAAATTTGGGCCCCTCTCAGAAAATTCTTCGCCCCTCCTGGTGGCCCAAGCTGGTTACGGGCCTGGTGGCAGATAGGCTGCTCTTGCATTAAACCTTGACTAAAATTTATGTGGTGAAATGATAGCAAGTAATGAATTGTTCTTGCAACCAAGTCATGCTATTTGGTGAGAGATGGTGTAATTTATATATATGTATTTTCTTCGAAGGGCTTGGATTGTGATAATCGTCGTTGTTGTCGTAACTATTCTCATATCAGGCTTCATTATTTGCAAGACGTGCTCAGAGAAAAGAAATCGTCCATCAGGTTTGGTGATTTTTTAAAAATTAGTTTGCAAAACTTGAATGGCATGGATAACGAAATAATAGTTTTGTTGTTGTTCTTTGCTATCATCGACACAATTTTAGACAAAAGATTGTGGTGTTATCCGCTCGTGGTACTTCTCCAGTCTCTATTTGCTAACAAATTGATTTGGCAAATTGGAAATGAATGTGGCAAATCTCTTCTTGCAAAGTTTAAAATGTTTTCCAAAGTTTAGTGTTTCATGGCACGGTGTAAGACTTATTTTTAAAGCATTTGCATGACGACAATGTTCCAAATTCAGCAAACCTCTGGGCTGAAAAATCTCCCAGACTTTTTGCGCACAAATATATATTCTTTTCAAAATAATTTTGATTCTAGGCTTTGACAATTTTTGCCAGTTTTGGCATTCTAGCATACGGCTGTCATTATTAACAAAAATATTCTCGCTGTTGCTGTCCCTTTGCAATCCTTGTGCATAAAATCTGAGTAGTTTGACTTGAAAGTCATTTAGGGTCCGTAAAAGTCTGGGACTTTTTCAGGTATAACTCGCCAGCCGATAGAGCTAGAGAGGTGTTCAAACCCCAAAAGATGCGGAAAGTCTTCTAGTGTCAATTAAAAAAAAGTTGGGAAGTTTTGGATTTGAGTTTTTTTTGGGTTACGTCATAATAAGGGTAGGTTTAGTTTTTTGCCCCACTTGATCTGGCCCTGAGCCTAACCGCAAGAGGGAGCTTTGTGCTTCTTTTTGAAAAAAAACTAGGCAAAAATCCCCATCTTTGGAGTACTTGATAGGTTTTCTAGCGTTTTTATGTTAGCAAGTTATGAAAAAAACACAAAATAAACACTATAGATAAATTAATTATTTATGTTTATTTTGTGTTGGCCAAAAAGACCTGAACCTACCCCTATTATGACGTAATCCACAAAAATACTCAAATCCAAAACTTCCCAACTTTTTTTAAATCGAAGCTACAAGACCTTTCGCATCATTTGAGGGTTTGAAACCTCTCTAGCTCTATCAGCTGGCGAGTTATGGCTGAAATAGCCCCAAGACGACATACCGTCTTTTGCGGTCCTTATGGAGATACTCATTATACTAAAAATCAGAAATAAAATGCGTAGCAGTAGTATGATTTTCGCAAAACTGCTTTAAACATCCAACGTCGGTTTGAAAAAGTCTTAGAAAATTATTAGGAGATCAAGAAAATTTATAGCACTTTGATACAGAAACAAAAACTCTATTTTGGTTGTAACTGCATTTTTCAAACATTTCGTTTGTTCTGAAACAATAATAACAATATATTTGGAAAATGCCAAGCATCTCGAACACCATATTTCAAGTTTTGATAATATCGAGTTTTAACATGGCACATGCAAGCAAGTTGCAGGCTTTCTTTGGTGAGCCATGGCTGGTGACTTACTTTTGCGCGATGCAGGTCAAAATACTTCACGGCGGCCTGGTCGGAACGCCCGGTCTCAGCGGCAACAATCCCTGACTTACTCAAACGACCCTCCGAGCTATGATGTTGTGCAAGGAGTTGCGCCTCCAAAGTACGACACCCTGCCGGGAATGAGCAACCCAGTCTTAGATACGCGTGTATCTCTAACTAGTGCTTCCAGCGGCGATATTCCCCCTCCTTCCTATGAGAAAGCTGTTGAGGAGCCTGGCGAAAGCACATGACATGAGTGCAGTTATGTTATCAATTGGATATCAAGAAGCAGTAAACGAACGCCGAGTAATATAGGAGATGAAAAGATGAACGTGGACCTAAGGTGACTTCCTTCACTTCTCTTTCCTCAAATTTCACTGCTCTATTTCACAAGACACTGCCTTTGAACTTGGTATTTTCCACCGCACTTGGGAATGGTCTCCCCCTCATCAGCGAGCTGCACATCTAAAATTGTTCGGTGGAAAACAAAGTGTGCAGCACACTGATTTAAATGCATGCCGGTTGAATACAATACGCGAACAAATGTCGGTGATGCTAAACTTGAAAAAAGCCACAAGCACACTGAAACATTCTGCCAAACTTTCCAAGACTTGTACTCTGTCTTTGAAATTTTAAGAGTATTTTTTTAAGACTTGCGGTCGCTCAAGCCTTTTCTAAATGATAACGTTTTTAATATCTTTGAATCAAAGCGAAAATTTGTTAACCGTTTCGTTGCTGTTGATGACAGTGTTACTGCACGTGATCTACAAATGTTGTAGTTGATGCTTACCAAGTAATGCCAGTGTTTTTCCTTTTACACCCGTTGCTTCAGAAAAACTTTGCGTTTTCCACGATGCGACTTTGGCTTTATTTTATTTTTTTGGCTTTACTTTTATTCGCTTTTCTGACTCCCCATACTTTATATTTCGTTTTTTGGCAGTTGGTTATTTAACATCAAAGAAAACAACCCGTATTTTTAAGGATTTTTTGCATTTGGTTTGAGTTTTGGTTACATTTGATGCAACGTGAACGTGCTGTAAGTCGTAGAAAATATCTATAGCACTAACGACTTTGCTTGTCATATTTGTATTCGTTATGCTACTTGATAAAATGGCACTTTCACCGTTTGATGATGATTACAATTGCGGTTGATCTTACAAAAAACTCCAACGTAAACTTTTCAGTTCATTAACGCTCCGTCACCTGCTAATATAACATTTTGCTTGCTCCCTCCTTGAAAAAAAAACAAGTTTTGTCAAGGTTGCTCTGTGAAATGTCTTAAACTTCGCGATCCTCTCAATCTAATAGGCTTTGTGTTTTTTTGTGTCAGTGTACAAACATCTTCAGCATATGAGAATATGGTGTAAAATTAAACTCGATTTCATTATGAGAACAATTGTAATGCTACAGCTTTGCATATCGTGAAAGGGTTGATCTGTTTATTGGGAAATTCCATGTAGCAATAAAGACTAGCTTAAATATCTGCTCTAGAAAATATAAAATAGACGCTTGCAGTGATTTATTCATAATCTTGATCGCAAAATTTCCATACATTTCTGATAAGACCTTTCCCATTGTGTTCCTCTCGGTTCGTACAAATGAACATCCAGTCGATATCAACTTCGTTTTTGTGATACAGTACTGTAGCATCGCCAGAAGTCTTTCAATGGCACATTCATTGGTTCGTGACATGCAGCTTAATTTGCGTACATTCCCTTAAAATCGTCTTGAGATATGAGTTGTTGCGCCTCTTCACTTTTCAGTAGAACAGACCAACACAAACAACTAACGATACGCTGACCACTGTTTAAGCATGCGTTATTAACATGTAGGCCGGCCTACTTGATAAACGCAAGGTGAAGATTGTGTAGTTGTTGCAGCGAGAGCATTCAGGGAGCTGAAGGCAGCCCAAGTCTATGTAGCAGAACAATCACATTGTTCTCTACATGTAAAAGAACTTAAAGTCACAACAACTTGAAGGACAAGCTGGAAACTAAAGTATAAAACTACCGAACAACTGCTAGATTGTGCAGTTACTGGAAGACTGATGTACAGCTACTGAAAGGCTGAAAATACAGTGATTTCAATCAAAGAAATTCGAAAACAATGAAGCATGAAGAATGTCAACAATAAGCCAAGGTTCACAATGAAAGAAAAGCTAAATATACTGTAAAATTAACTAAGGAAATCCGGAAACCAAGAACTGCGAAGAACGCCAGAAGCGAATGCGACCTGCTGAGTCGACTGACAAACGAGACTGATAAACAAATATGACAACGCAGACAAGACCGGAAACGCCCACTGAAAGCTTGTACCAATCAGGTTCTGAGTTGTATCCGTTGTCTAGACAACGGATGT